>Ga0209651_1000033_pt1 | contig 43978 bp, 36 predicted proteins | sample LauGreFBDMM110SN_2_FD_188216 | JGI IMG/M metagenome (GOLD analysis project Ga0209651, IMG submission 188216) | Freshwater lake microbial communities from Lake Michigan, USA - Fa13.BD.MM110.SN (SPAdes) (version 2) | ecosystem: Environmental > Aquatic > Freshwater > Lake | place: Lake Michigan... | reverse complement strand
TATAGTTTGCTGAGTCTTCATCAAGTTCTTCGATAAATCGAATCTTAACTGATTGTCCATCAGCGAGTTTTAGCCACTTTAACTTTGGCCCGTCGTTTTCATACTTTGGCTTGTCGAGCAGGGCATTAATGTTCTTGAGTCCCTTTACTACGCTCATATATTTCTCCTTTGTTTGTTATATTAGTTTAGCATAAGAGATATAGATTTGTCAAACTGGAACTCTAAATTCTTAAGTTCTTCATCTGGCATATCTCCAATATCCTTATACTGATTGTTTAGTTTGATAACAGAAACACGAGTAGAAAGTTTTTCAACTATCCTATCTTTCATGTTTCCTCCTGCCTCATCATTATCGGCAATAACAATAATGTTATTGAAATACTTCTGAAGCAATTCTATTTGTGTGCTTGATACGTTTGCACCAAGTGTTGCTACTGCTGGAAGTCCTACCTGGTCAAGTCTGATAGCATCAAACGAAGACTCCACTACATATACTCTATCAGACTTTTTAACTCTATGCAAGTTAAATAATGTTTTGCTTTTTGGAAGTCCTGGAGTATTCTTAAAATCTTTTCCCTCAACAGATCTGCCAACAAACCCCAAGGGGATTCCGTCTGGACTATGTACAGGCACTGTTACCATATCTTGCTTTTCTGAATAGCCCAATGAAAACTTTATGCAAGAAGTCTTTTCAATTTTTCTGTATTTAAAATAATTTCTTGCTCTTTCTGAAGCAACCAAGCCATTGTGTAATCTTTTGATAATAAGTTCATCAAAGGTTTTATAAACTTCTTCTTTTACAAGAGCCTTGTCAATTTCTGTAGTAATATTACTTAACTTTTCTTTACTCTTTATAAACCTTGCAGACTCAAAATATGTTCTTCCAGAGGTATGCATAACTAGTTCTATAAGGTCTGCAGATTTTTGGCAAGAAAAACAAAAGAACATTCCGCTACCTTTTTGTACTTCTCCTGCTGGGGTTCTGTGATTGTTGTGAAATGGACAAAAGATCATAAAGTCTGCATCAAGTTCAGACTCTACGGTAATACCCGATCCTGTAAGGACTCGCTTGACTTGCTCTGCAGAATAAATATTGGATTGGTTCCGTCTATTCCTGCTATCCATTCGCTTTTCCTTTTCCCTGCGTAGACTGCCTGCACTGATAACTCAAATTCAAAAAAGTTCTTTATCTCATTATACCTTATAGTGAAGTCTGGGTCAAGATCAAGTCTTGGAACATATCCACTAAGTTTCATCTCTATTGTTAATAACCGAACATACTCATTTTTAAGTCTTCCGATCATTGAATCGTCATGGATTATTCCATCAAGGTAAAACCTCTTAATTGGCTTGTGATGGTATGAACCACTGTTCTTTTTTGACATACCATATTATAACTACTTATCTTAATTTTTATCCTCAAAGTCTTTATATCTATAATATCCCTTGTCAAAGTCACACTGGACTAGGAAGTCTCCCATAAATCCATTACGGTTTTTACGGAATGCACATTCAATGATATCACTGTTTGTCCCACGGCCTAATGCAAGCACCCAGTCAGCATCATAAGCAATCTGTCTAGACCATGCCGTTTGACCCAGTGTAGGTACCGTAGAGAGGTCGTTAACGTCATCTGGGGTAGCAGATGAGATAGCAATGATAGGAACCTCTTCGCCAATAGCCATTAGTTTGAGTTCTCTTGAAAGGTTCTTCATTCGTACCGTTTCATTTTCTGACTTCTGATTAGGAGCCATCAATTGAAGATAGTCAACGATTACAAAGTCTGGCTTGTATTGATCAATCTTTCCACGAAGAACTGATGGATTAATCTCTCCACCCTGATCGTTGGAAATAATATGAAACTCTGGCTTACCCTGAAGATGCTTTGCATGCCATTCCTTTAGCATATCAATCTCAATTTCACCATTACTAATCTTTCTATGAGACCAACGGCCTTCTCCCATAATGGTGAATACACGATTTCTGACTTCTGTCTCTGACATCTCAAGTGATATTACAAGGGGTGTCTTACCCTGCTTCCATGCCTGCACAGCGAAGTACAGGGCTAACCAAGACTTTCCTATACCTGGGTATGCCAAGAAGACTCCTAACTGCCCTGGCATAATCCCAGATGGCAGATAGTTATCAAATCCTGGCAAGCCAGTCTTGATGCCAATATGACCTAGTGCTTGTTGCTTCTTTACATTTTCAAAATAAGCAACTGCTGACTCAAGGTCTGTAACATCGATATCACGAATTGCAGCAGTATTCTTTTTTAGTTCTGAGGTTTTTGTAATGAGTTCGTTAAGAGCCCCAGTTCCATTGTTGTTCTGAATCTCAGATGCTGCGGATCTAATAATGTCTTTAAGGCTATCTGTTAAATATTCTCCTTGAAGTTCTTCAAGATGATGCTTTGTGGCACCGATACCAGCCACAGGCTCAAAGTCTCTAAACTTTTCAGTAACCAATTCTGTTGGTGGAAGGGCTGAGTTATTTTCAAAATATAATCTTACAAAGTTCCAGATGTCTCCGTGAGTTCTTAGAAGGTTGTCAACATTTGCCTGAAGAAGAACATGGATCTGCTTATCTTTTAAAACAGCCGTAAGTAATTTTGCTTCTGTGTTATTCACTTAACCACTCCTTTGCCATTTTCCTACGCTCTGCTCTTTCTTGACTATCCTTTAGTCTATCTTTCTTTGCCTGTAATATTTTCTCTGCATTGTATGCAAAGTAATTCCATGAGGGGGTTTCCGAAACGGTAAAGTAATACTCAAGTATATCGTAGCATCCTGGCAGTGTGTATGATTCTACAAGGGCATCAGAAGCCCACTGCTCTACATTTAGATTAAGAGATGGCTTTGATTCGTACCTTGCGGTATGATACTTGCTGTATCTTGAAAGCAAAGCCATACGGTCTTTGCGTTCGGCCATTATGCTTCAGCAGCCTCTTCTTGTGCTTCTTTGATCTTGTCTGTAAGTTTATCTTCAACAAACTTGTAGACACGCTCAAAAGCCTGATCAATATTTTCTCCGTTGCGCTTTGAATCAACAACTCCAAGATCAAGTCTTAGTGATTGAAAGTTGCCAAGATTAAGCGTGTATCCAAGTGTAACGGATACCTTTGTCTCTTCGTTTTCCATTTTATACCCCTCGTTAAATAGACTCGTTCCAGATTGGAACAAACCTTCCATCTTCTGTTTTCCTATAAGTAAGTATACCATCGCCCATCCTGCGTGTCAACTCTTGCTTGCTGGGCGTAATATCGTTTGTTATTAATTTGTCTTTTCTTGGTCTACCAATATGGTATGAAGCAAGTATATCACGTATTGCCTTTACCTGCGATTCTGAATAATATGATCTTACTTGAAAACCTCTAGCCCCACCCTTTTGAGATCCAGTAGGTGCAGGGATTACGCCTCTCTTCATTAAATCAGGCATATATTTTTTATGACGATTAACTAAATCAGCAGTCTGGCCTACAGTGTAGGCTCGTTCTCTTTTGTTTTTGAAGTCTCCGATCAAGCAACTTTCTATTTGATCTTTTGTAATATTATAAACAGACATTATTCCATTTGATCTATTTATGTGATGGATCCTTACAAGGTCTCCATTAAGAAACCAAACCTTTTTGTTACCTGGAATTACAGGTGACTCATTGTATTTTTCGCTCTCAATTGTTCCTTTTTTAGTAGCCATCGGCCCTCCTGAGAATTGTTAGGCGGATGAAAAAATTTTCTTAATCCGCACATAATGCAATATAACTCTAGATTGTTTATCTCTGTATACTGTCTATCGATGAACATTCTTCCGTTACATTTTTGACATTTGATCATTAATTTGGTATTCCAATGATTACTAAGTTGATACCAACGCTTGTGTCTCCTCCAGCATTGAACTTAATAGTTCCCTCAACCTTTGAGGTTGAAACGCTTTTGAGTGTAACAGTTACGTCTTTACCAGCATCAGTATTTCCAACATTTACTGGTGTTGCTGTTACTACTGGAGCAAACTTAAACTCGCTTGGGAAGTCATAAGAAAATGACTGAGAGGCTCCAGCAGTCTGGGTTGTGCTTGTTGTAACCTGAACATAGCCCCCAATAACTCTTGCTTCAGATGCCTTAACGCTTTGCTTTCCAGCATTTGGAGTATCTACTGTTACATACTTAGAGTTTGATGGAGAGACCTGAACGGAAAGATCATTAATAGCCTTAACAATCTGGTAGATATATGTTACGTCTAAAGGTTGTCCTCGCTCTGGTACGGGTAAAATTGCCATACTATAATTATACCAGACTCAAGGTTTTAGAATAGACCTCTAAGTGGTTTGTTTTTACATTATTCTGATCATATACGTCTGCAAGTTTTGGGCTAATAGAGGCAACTTGAACAACTACCCTTACAGACTGTGTTCCATTTTTTAAAAAAGAATAATTTTGTGATGTTGTAGATCCTGAGTATGTTGGTGTTGCTCCATCAAATCCTACAAAAATGTCATATTCTGTTTGTGTTGATGCCTGGCTAACAGACCAGTTTGCAAGAACAGTATTGCCAACGAGATTAAGATCTCCTGTACCAAATACAACATCCTGTGAATTAGTAATAAAAATTTTTGAAAATGCCGATTTTCTATTTTGATCTTCTGCAACAATCCTAAATCTAACAACTCTTGAGTTTGAAAAGGTTACTCTGCCAAGCAAATCTTTTTTAATGACAATGTTTCTTATTCCTTTGTCTGCCATAACTAAACACCCAAAGCAAATCTAAATTCAATATAGTTTGTTGTGTTTGCTGACTTTATAATTGGCTTTGCACCAACACTTTTAATTACAGAGTATCCTGTAAGGCCGTACAAAGAGTTTGTAGATGATGTGTTTTCTAATCTTAATCCATCTAAGCAAACATAAAACAAATTAGACGGAGATCCTGCTTCAGTAACACAAGAATAAATTTTTGCCACAGAGACCTCTCTCCAATCAAAGTTATCTGTTTTAACCAAATCTTTAAACGCTTTTTTTACTACTAGGTATCTGTTTGTTGCAAGATTTCTTTTGTCTGTTGCTGTTCCAGTAGTATTAGTTATATCATCAATATTAACCTCAAACCTTGCATACTCGTTAGTATTGTTTGTGCCAGTGTAAGAAAACTCAAGTAAAACTTTAACATTGTCTGGGACCGTGTTTGCACTAGGGCTTTTGCTTACAACGGAGAATGCAAGCCTTAGTTCATCTAATGGACTATTTTTTGTAAAATCTACAGATGTTTCATTTAATCTAATAAACTTAGATCCAGGAGTAATTTGTAATTTACCAAGTGATGTTGCTGTAAGTGTAGAAGTGTTTCCAGCCATTGCAATTATATTGTTTAAGAATCTACATCTTTCATTTCTTGCTATTCTAGTTGGGTTTGTAAAAATTCTATTGTCTGCATTTGTTGCAAAGACAGTGGCTGCTTCATTTATTACACCGTTTTCGGAATCACCATCAAGAGGACCATATCTAACTGGAATATCTATAGCAGAAGCACCAAGTGGTTGGTATAGCCAATTATCTGAGTCTGCAAAAGAATAAACAGTTCTACTATCAAAAGATCCAGCAATTGGATTTGATCCAGCAGAGAACACTCCAACTTCTGTTATCTCATATCTTTCTTCTGTCGGTAGTTCTGCGGTCAGGACTACCTTGTCAATACCGTCCTCATTTACGAAACCTCTAGATATAATTGGAACACGGAACATCTCAAAGTCCAAGGACTTCTTTAGTGCGTAGTCTCCCAAATTACCCCCGTCAGAAGCCACTGGGGTGGGTCCACAGCCTACAGCAATGTGTGAGGCATATGATTGGGTCTGTCCTACAAGATACTTGGCTAAAATATTTTTACCTATATTAGTTATCATTAATTACTCCCATCATACATTGTATCATTAAAAATTTCTCCATCAGCAAGAATCTGAACCTCTACCCGCTCATTTTCTTTAACATTAACTAAATTAATAATCAGGTCTCCCGTATACGGGTCTATGTAGACTGACTTACAGTTGGGTGTTTTTATCCACTTAGTTTTGTCTTGTTCTGTTGGGTTGCTTTCTGGTGGGGAGATGTCATAGCCAGTTCCACAAACGGGGATATGATCAAAAATAGACAAAGATAAAGATTTAAAATATGAATCAGATGACTGAAGGGCTAAAATATTATTTGGATTATACTGTAGATAAAGATCTGTTAAATTTTTAATTGGTGCATACGTTACTGCTTGACCATTTACCAAATCATGTCTGGATATTGTTGCAAGTTCAAAACCACCGATATCTTCAAATATAAGATCTGTCATTACTTCAATAGCAACAACTTCGTCTCCAAATACGAGAAGGTCTGGTGTTGCAATTTTTACAGCGTCAGACGTATTTGTCTTGACTGGATCTGGGATTCCTGCTGTTGCTGGTGTTCCTGTATCTACCACTATATCACCTCACTTAAAAATAGTTGCATCTCTGGACCATTAGTACTTCTTGAAAAATCAATATTATATACAACAAATCTATTAGAAGGGTCTGCTGCAATATCTATTCCATTTTCATTATAATCTAAACTAACAATATCTCCAAGTTGGATTGTTGGAATAGAGAATATCTTAACACCTAAAGACTTTCTTGGTTTTGATATTTTTGTAACAAGCCACTTCATTAGTTCTGATGCCTCATCTTGTGACTGAATATAGGCAGCGTCTAAAGAAAAATCTTTTTTACCATGTTGCATTCTGCTAAACTTAATGTCTTCATAGTCTAACTTAAATTTAAAAGGATTTGAAATTAATTTATCTGCAACAAACTTTGGATCTGACATAAGACTATTTTTTGTAAAATACTGATCAACTGTTAAAGTGTTGTTTGACTGTTGAGTAAAAGTAATTCCCTGAATTCTTAAATAGTTTCCGCTTGTTTCGTCTAGGCTGAGAAGAGTATCTGTTGCATTAAACACCAAGAACTCTGCTCCATAAGAGCCTGCTCTAAATCCAGAAACGACAAACCCCTTTACCTTATTAAAGGTAGGAGAAATTTTTGCAGTAAGTGCTGGGTATGCTTTATCATATCTAAAATTAAATTCTGCTACCTCTCTCATTATGCTTCCAAACTCTTCAAAATAAATATTATATTTTGGTGGCTCTGAGGATCCTACTCCTGTAAGATAGGTATTTTGTATAAGCCCACTAAGAGCATATTTTCTAAAAGAATTGTTTGCATCAATATCAGAATCTCCAAACACAGAGTTTGAAACGGTTCCTAAAGAAAAGGATGTATTCTGTGAATAGTTGTTGCACAAAGCATATACATTCTCAAACATCGCTCTTGAAGAACCTCTAGTAAATAGTGCAATGTTTGAATACTCTAGCAGTGGATCAGTATCGTCTACTGTCTTTACTAGTGTTCCATTTATGTATAGATAGAATCTTCTTATTTTCCCTATGTTTTCATACTCTACTGCTAAGTCATATACCGTCGGATTTTCTTCAGCAAACAGCCTTGACTGGCCTGTAAATTTACCGTCATCTACAATGATCTTAGCCAAACCCTTATATAGTAAGACTGGGATTGCCTTTCCTTCATTAGACTTAATCTTATAAAATAAAACATTTTGGACATCTTCTTTTTGTTTTTCTGATAGTTTGTTTAGACCAAGGGCTGCAATTTCAAAATAATAACCAACGTTGGTAGTTGGGTTTAGCATTACTGCTATTCCAGCAGAGCCTCCAGAAATTGTAACATTTCTATCTGGTGTAGATCCGTTTACAGTATAGTATGCTGCTGCACCATTAGCAGTCTGACCTCTGTCCTGATTGTTTTCTATTTTACCAACTAGTCTTACCCTTGTACCAAAATGCTTATATTTTTTATCTGTCAAAGGCTTATGAACATATGATATAAAATCTCTTGGTTTATCTTTTGTTGTAAAGTTAGGTCCATTTAAACAAAAGGCTGATGACTGCACAGAGCCAGGAACTTGTTGAGTCTTTGTGGTTATTTCTCCTGTTAAAGAAGTTGATAAGAAATTTTTAATAAGTCCTGTTCTTGTTGAAGTTCTTGCTAAGGCATCTGATGAAATGCCAGTACTCAATGTCTTTCCTGCTGATGCAACAGTGGTTACTGGAGAATCAGTTTTTGTTTCAAACAAATATTCTGAGGCCATAGAGCAGCCCTTTACGTTATCATCAGATTTCCAGTAATCAGATATTCCAGCAGAATGTTCTACAACTGTCGTTCCAAACTGACCACGACCATGCTTTGCTACTGGACCATTCTTAAGTTTGATAACTCCTTCTTGCTCAAAGTAATTAGGAACAGAGTAAATCCTTACAAGGCCAGTAGGGTAGATCTTTCCATTAAATGGCAATTTAGAGAAATAATTCTGGTACTCTTCAACGGAGGATATCCAAACATTGCCAAACCCAGTAACATTATATTGAACTGCATCATATTTTATTACTTCTCCACCAGAGTAGAAATACCCGTTGTATCTGGTGATCCAGTATATGGCTTCTCCAAGGCTAAATGTATTATTTATTACTATGCCGTTTTTTACTTCTGGAACATTTTTTGATAGGTTAGAATTTAAAGGTATGGCAGCAAGGACATAAGAAGACTGTGTTCCAACCTCATTGTTTATTGACTTTGTATTTTCAGTACCAGAGACCTCCCAAAGAAGGGCTGGCTTATACACATACATTCTTTCATCTTCTAAAAGACTTGCTTGTCTTAGAGTTCCAATAGATCTTTGAATATGTCTTACAGTATAATTTATCGACCCTCCGTTGTATACCGAGTTTGATTCGTTTGAAACTGAAATAATATTTGCTAATTTGGAGTTGTCTGATGTTTTATTTTTTATTTCTTTGTCTTGATATAAATCATTAGTCCCCTTAAGAGCAAAGGTCGTAGGTCTCTGTGCAACGGTTGGCATTATATGGTCTTTGCTCATCATAACAAAATTATTGTATTCGTCAAAAAACATCGCTGTCTGTGTTGATACTGCTAAGTCTTGTAGTACTTGTGCAACACTTTTATCTGGAGCAACAAAAAAGAATGGCATAATCATTTCTTTTTCACCTGAAACTCTTTTAAATGTGTAATTAGAAAATCCAATACTGTCTAACAAAAGAGATACTGCAGAACTAACAGAAACCTCTGTCATCAATATTTCTGGTGCCGTAAGTGATTCTAAGTACCAATACATATCCCTTAAAGATATTGCAATTCTTTTATTCTCTAAATCTGCTTTTGGAAATGAGTCTGAGTATAATGTTTTCATTGGAACCCAATAGTCCCAACCATTAACATCTATAATAATTTCATAAAACTTAAACTGTACATGACTGTCTACATACTTTGCTATAATACTTAACGGATTATTATCATTAAATGCTTGGTCATGATCAAATATATTAACGCTTCCGTTTGATGCAACTAATTGGCCAACAGGCAAACCGCTTAGTCCTAAGTCAGAAGCACTTTTATTGATTGAATAATTTATAACTTTATCAGAAAGGTTCATAGTGAGTCTAGGAGATATTTCAATAAGGTCAAATGTTGAGTCTTTTGAGGTCATTGAATCTACAACAATTCTAATTCCAGATATGTATTCAAACTCCCTGTACTGAATCTTATTGTTTAGTGAGTTTACAAACTGATCTGGAGATGTTGCATCTGTAAGAAAATTAGTCAGTCTGTCAACAGTTTCATCCTGAACATACCATCCATACTTTGGAGTTACTACTGTGTAGCCAGTTCCGTTCCATATATGATACTTTCCTACATCACTGCTATTTTCTTTTATAAGATATGCATAGCCTAACACAGACTTTTCAGGAAGAAGAATATCGCTTGAGTATGTCTCTGCAAATACAAATGTGTCTACCCATTCATCTGGAACAATAAACCCATAAGCAATTTCAACATACCCATCGCTCTTGATAATTGCAGAACCATCTTTTCTTCTTTTTGATGAATTAAAAGAAATAACATCTTGCCAATTATTATCTTTTAAGAATTGAATCTTCCACTTACTTGGAACCTTTTGATTTACTTCTCCGTAAAATGGATCAATAAAAGAGCCTGTTGAAGATGAGAATGGTCCCAGGTCTTCAGTTCCAGTATGCGTTTGCATCTTGAGCACAACCCTGTTTGTTGGCACTTTATTTTTATAAACCACAAAAGGGCAAGCGTCTTCAATATAATTCTGAGTACCATTTACGTTTGATGAAATCCCATATTCTTTACCAGACTCCGTTCTATAAGATGTCCAGTACTTAAACTTGTCTTTTTTCTCTGGCATATAATACCTTGGTCTATCTGCCATAAACATATTAGGATGATGAAGTTTTACATTTTCAAAATATACTGCCTTATTTATTCCAGACCTTGGTCTAAATTTTTCAAAACAACTCTCTAGCGAGTATAGGGTCTGTATTTTTTCTTTTTTACTTAAAAAGGGAGTTGGAGTAGTCTCATTTTCAAAAGTGCCATCAATCGAAACATCTGCGTCAGTTGCTCCTGTATAAAAATTTCCAGAGTCATTAATGTCAAAACTTGTTGGTAAAGAAGAATAGACTGACGATGTCTGTGTTGGTCTGTATCTATAGTTTCCAATATGCCTAATATTATTTGTTCTATTCATATTTAGTTCTGCAATAACTGCTGACTTAGTTCTAACAGTATCAGCAGTCTCTAAAAATGATTGTAGGTCTTTGTCTTCAAACATTATACTTCTTCCAAAATTACTGAGACATTCCAATAGTCAAACTTGTTTCCTCGTTTTTCAACAGAGTAAGAAAAGTCACTAATAAACATTTCAATTAGTTGGTTGTATTCCTGTAGGTTATCATAAGCATCTGGCTGTCCTTTAAATATACCCTTTCTGTCGTAAGCAAGAAATACCCAAAAAGATCCCTTGTGTGCTTCATACCACTCTAGCATATCAGCACCACCTGCTCCGCCATCTGTTGTATATGATTTTTTTGGAGACGAGCCACTTTCTGTATCAAATGTTGGAACATCCTCGTGAGACCTAGAAGGAATTAGAGACCAACTAGTACTTAAAGTAAGTTTGTCAGCAATATGATAAGATCTCATTCGCCCATTAATCATTCTTTCTCTTTTTTCTATTCTTTCATTTTTAAACTGTAGTGGTTGTCTGTTATCGTCAGTGATGAGTAAGAACTGATCTATTAGTGACGAGTCTTCAACTCCTAGCGGATCTGCCCCTACCTCATGACCATTAGGTACATAGATTTCGTTTTGCAGTGTGCCACTATTTTCTGACCACAGCATACCGCTTGGTCTTCTATATTTTTTACGGCCAAGCATATATGTGACTCTAGGATCTATTACTTCATCGACCATTTAATGACACCCCTCTAATTCTTCTGTCGTCAACTTGTCTAATTGTTGACATTACTGCCTGTGCAATTTCATTTGGATTAGCATTTGTCTTTGCGTTAACAGTTAGCGTATATGTATTATTATACACTGCTCCGACAGGTGCATCTCCGTTATTTATCTTTTTAAGATTATCTGCACCGTAAGAATCTACACCATACTTGCTAACAATAAACTCTCCTGGAGTTAGCATCGCTGGGACAGTATCTGTTCCTCTTGCAAATCCTCCTCTAGCAAAATACCTAGGTATAAGTCCACCCTTAGACTTAAACATCATACTGCTTGATCCGCCACCACCACCAACACTTGGTGCTTTAGGAGCAGGGATTGTAATTTTTGTTCCTGAGAATATTGTTTTTCCATCATTATATTTTGGATTACTCATTAATACAGGATTTGCAGCCTGCAGTGCTGCCACAGTTGTCTTGTTTGCTTTTGCAATGCTAGAAAGTGTGTCTCCAGACTTGACAGTTACTGCTGTTTTTACTGGTGCCTTAACTGGTGTTGGTACTGTGCTAGATACAACAGCATTGGCAGATGCTGTTGGAGATCCATCATCTTTTCCTGTTATTGCTTTATCTAGTGCTGCAATTATGACTGCATCGGCTGCTGCTTTATCTGCTGCTACTTGTGCATCTGCTGATGCACCATTTTGTTCAACCTGGGTCTTGGCGTCAATTACTCCCTGTGGTATTCCATTATATGCTGCCAACTTATCAAGAATGCTTTGCCACTTCTTGTCAATTGCATCTGTTGAAGCAAGCAATGCTCCAAGTTGGGCATCAAAGTTTTTACCTGCAAGTGTGTTTGCGTCAATCTTAGCCTTGACTGCATCCCACTCTGATTGGGTTTTTCCTAGAACTTCTATGCCCTTGACATACTTATCTATCTGTGCCTGTATCAGTTCATTTGAATATGTAATGTCTGCAATCTGATCTTCTAGTGGTTGAAGTTGCTCTATTTGTTTTTTAAGAATGAGATCTTGTTTTATTTGAATATCGGCAAGTTTCTTTTCACGCAACTCTTCTAGTTTGTAAATCTGATCTTGCTTATCTCTGATATCTGAAACAATCTTAAGTCGTGCTGGATCGTTCTCCATTTTGTAAAGTGCTTGAGCATTTTCAAACTGCTTTTGATCAATCTCTTTTTGAGAGAAGCCAGTCTCTGCTCCTCTAAGCCCATCAATTTCATTTGCTCTGGATTGGTCTAATGCTTGAGATAAAGAACCACTAAATCTTTGTGCTGACTGTGCACGGGCTTCTTGTGCTGCCTTGGCTGCTGCTGAAATGTCTCCGCTAGTTAAAGCACCTGCAATATCAAGTTGGCTCTTTTGCTGATTTAAAATATCTTCATTTATTTCTGCAACCTTAGCAAGAGCCTCTGCCTGCTTGTCATATTTATCATTAATTGTTTCTGCTTGGTTCGCCATGATTGCAGCATCATTTGACATCTTAGCATTTTGCTTATTGATTGCTTCCATAGCACGATCACCAAATTTTGGATCTATTTCTAGTGTTCGTTCTAGGTCGCTAATCTCTTCTTGTAATCCTTCTATAGGTCTTGTGTAATTCTTCTCAATCTCTTGCTCTATGTTCCTAATCTCACGATTAAGCAATTCGATTTCTTTTCTAATTGGCTTGGCTGCTAACTCTAGGTCTATTAACTTTTCTTCATTAGCCTGCAATGTCTTAACCATACCGTTTGTTTTTGGATCAGCACCAGTTCTTAGCATGCTTTCTTGAACAGAGAACATCTCATCTACAAGGTCCATACCAGGCTGGGCAGACTCAGAGAATTTTCCAGAGTTATAGTTTACTTGGATATCAATAATCTTTCTAGCCTCAATAGAGTTTAGGTAGTCTGCTATTTCCTTAGAGTCAACCTTTCCATCTTTAAGATCTTCAATTAAACTCTTTGCAAGTGCTGGATCATTTAACACTTCTTGCATTTGGTCTGCAGAGAATCCTGCAAGTTTCATTGCGCTTCCAAGTTTTGGCATTTGCTCAAGAAGTTTAAACTCTTCATTTGCTGTAATCATTTTTTGACGAAGGGCAAACCTTTCTGTTTCGTCAGCAGCCTTTTTAAGATCTGCAATATATTGCTTTCTTTCTGCACTTCCTTCTTTGCCAAGAGCACCTGATGCAATTGCTGCAGCAAGGGCTGCATCCTGAACATGCTCTAGGGCTTCTGTTGCAGTTGCACCTTCTGAAATCAAAATCTTAAATGCCTTTTCTTGATTAGAAATTTGTTCTACTACTTCTCTATTAACAACGTTGCCTTCTCCAACTATAGCCTCATTGTATGTCTTCATCATTTTTTTACCAGTGTCGGTAAGAGCCTCAATATTTGCCTTTGTTCTTGGCAAGGCTTTTCCATTTTTATCTTTCTTAAACTTAAAGATAGCCTTATTACCCTTAAGGTTTGCTAGTTCCTTAAAGTCTTCAGAAGACATAGAAGCGATCATATCTCTAAATTCTTTTGGAACCTTCATACCAATCATTCTTTGTTGCAGACCATCAAACACCTTAAATGCAGTAGCCATGTCTTTCTTTACTTTTGGATTACTAAAAGCAGCAAGCATAGACTGTAATGGCTTTGTTGCATCAAATGCTCCATCACGAACATTCTTAATTCTCATTGCAAGTGAGTCAAGGAACTCTAGAGGGTCCTTCTTTTCTTTTCCACCGTCACCAGGACCGTTACCACCATCATTAGCATTTATCTTTGGAGTAGTTCCAATTACAGCCTTAAACCTAGTTTGAATAAATCCATCTTTATCTAGTAAGAAATCACTCTTTGCCTCATCAAGCAAAAGTGCATAATTAACATTACGATACTCATCAAAAGTTTGACTTTTATCTGCTCTAGTCCTGTATCCTTCAACAAGTCTTCTTTCTGCTTCTTGCTTAAACATTTCTTCTGCTTCTGGGCTATCAAACTCCATACTATTTACATATTGAGAGATTATTTCATATGTTCTTAATGCATTTACTTGACCTTTTTTATCCCCTGCAAATTCTTTTTTAATAAAATCTAAGTCAGCCTTAGATACATCTGTTCCATAGTTTTGATCAAAATTAACCAAGAAGTCTGTTGTTATCTCTTTGTCTGCAAGAGCATCTACATTATTGGTTAGTGCAAGGAATTGCTCATCTAAAACTTTTAGTCTTGACTCTCCTTCAACTCCACCAAACATAATATCAATATCAATTTCTTTACCGTCTAGCATATTTGCTAGACCAAGAATATTTGTAAGCCTATCAAACGTCTCATTATCTTCCATGGTTATATTCATTGCCATCTTTCTGGCAGAATCTTTATCTTCAAACCTAGTCATTATTCCTAGTAGTTCTGATGTCTTGGCAGCACCCCTTGATTGAATTCCTACATCTAGGGTAGTCTCTAGGTCAGGAAGGTTTCCTTCAAATAAATCTAAAAATGCATTTGCTTGCATTGGTGAAATTAACTTGTTTGCCACAAGCATATTAATTTTTACTTCAAGATTTTGACCTTTATCATAAGCGGTTTTTCCACCAGTGTTATCAAATCCTTGTCTGTATGCGGTATCAGATATTTTTGATGTTCTGCTTATAAGTGTTTGTGCGTCTTTTTCCATACCAGTTCCAGCATATGCAGATGTAACAGACTGCTTTAATGAATCAAAATAAGCATTTTCTCTTCTTGCCTTGTCACTAAACATGCCAACGTTATTAGTTCTAATTTTAGAATCAAACTGAGCAATAGCACTATTTATCTGTTGTAGCATCTGGTCATTTACAATTTGTTGTGAATCTGAAGACTCTTGAATTAAATTACTTAGTTTTGTTTGAATCTTTACTTGTTCTTCTTTATTTGCTGTTGCAGCAAGTTGTGTTTCCAAAACTTTCTTTTCATCCTCATAATATTTTGCCATAGAGTCTGCTGCTAATTGTGCAAGGGTTATTGCATTTAGTTGGAACCCTGCTACTCGTGCTGCTTCATCTGCACCAGATACGGTTGTGTTGTCTGCCTTATCCATCATGGCATCAATTTCTCTTTGTACCTGCCTATTTCCTTCTGAGACAAGTCTTAATCTGAGTTCTAGTGGATCTCTTGATAGGTCTTCCCCATTCATTCCGATTACATTACTGAGTTGGGCCTCTATATCAACCATTATGTTTTGATCTTTAAACTTTGATCCAATTGCAAAGGCTATTCCTTGTGCTTGTTCTGCAGTCAAAACTCCGTCTGCTACATATGCTGCTAACTCCAAACCAAATATCTTTGCTGCCTCTTTTGATCCAAACTTTTCCATGCTGGTAACAAAGGATGCAGCCATCTGCTTTCCAACTTCTCCCTCAGAAAAAGTAATTCCAAATTCTTGTCCCTTTCTTTCTCTTGGGATATATCCACCACTAAAGCCAGCCTCTGCTCTTTTTGCCATGATCTCAGATGCACCAACTGTGCCAGTAAACTCACCAATTTTTTTCATCTTATCTGTTGTTGCGGTTATATCTTTTACAAATTTTGCTTGTGCTCTGGCAGATGCAGTGAAGTGTCTATTTAATAAATAAAGGCTTGCTCCTACTGCAACAACTGCAGCAGCAATGCCTTGTGGACCAGTAAGACCAGCAAGCATTGGAGCAAACTGTGCTACTGTTGCTGCGCCTCCAAGGGCTGCTGTAACTGCTGGTGGTGCTCCTGCCATACCCGCAACCATTGCTGCAGTTCCAAGCCCTCCTGACACCTTTCCAGAAGTCCTACCAACCTTCTCTCTACGCATGCCACGTTTCTTTTGTTTAATTTGTTTTGCTGAAAGAGTTGTTGGTTGCTTCTTGCCATTTGCATCTCGCTCTGGATCAAACAGTATTTTTCCATTTTTATCTCTGGTATAAGTAGACGCTTCTTCATATGCAGCAACAGATCCCATTCTGTTTTTGCCTAACTCTTCATTCCCTGTCTGACTTCCTGGTGGAACAATTCCATTTTCTGCTGCCATACGTGCAGCCTCTTGAGCGTTATATGATTTTAGTTGTGCTAACTGTTCTTTCTTTTCTGCGTCTATTTGATCATTTGTCTTTGCAATATTTGCCGAAGAATCTGCAAGATCTTGTTGGGCAACTCCTGCTTTGTCCATTGCTGGAAGCATCTGACCAAGATTGTTATTTGCTGCATCGGTTAGTTGGTTAGTGGTGATCAAATTTGATGTATTTGTTGTTTGAGCATCTACCGCAGCCTGAGTTACATTTGCAAATTCATCTGTTTCTTCTGCAACAAGAACAGTTGATTTTGCTACATTTTCTGTTTCCTTGGCAATCTCTTGACTTTGTACTTGTGTTTTCTTTGCTAAACGAACTTTAGACTTGACTGATGATTTATCTGCTGGAAGTTCTACAGAACCCTTAGCCCCACGCTTTCTTCTTTGTCTATCTAAAGACTTAAGAACTTGTCTTTCATCACGCATCTCTGGTGTATTAATGTCATCATAGAATGCCTTGTTTCCAAGATCCATCTTGCCAACTCTTGCTTGTGTTTCTGCTGCTGATGGTAGTGCTGCATCAGTAAGTTGTGAAGACTTTGTTTTGACTCCAGGAGTTCCTTCTTCTATTCCTTGTGCAAGACCATCTGCAATGTCTTTTCCAAGACGCTTAGTTCGTCTTGATGGTGATGCTGTCTCTGCTTTCTTTTCTGCAGCAGTAAGATCTGCGTCTACATCTTTAGCAACTGTGATTGAATCAAGCCTTGCTTTCTTTTCGGCTTCTGATAGTGGGACAAAACTATCGCCACCGTCTTCATTAAACTTTCCTTTTCTTTTTTCAACTTTTGCCATTCCAGAAGCAACACGCTCTTCTTTAGATCTTGGATCTGCAATGTCTGTTTTAGGATATTTTGCTCGGCCTTCAGCATCAAAAATTGTTGCTGTTGCTGCTCTTTTAAATCCAGGGGTTGCAACAGTTCCTTTGTTGCCTTTCTTTCCTGTTGTTTCTTTAGCCATAAACTCTGTGTCATCCAACATTGATTGAAGGACTCTTGCCTGGATCTGAAGTTCTTCTTCGTTCAATGCTCCATTAACAAGAATTTTTTCTTTTATAGAATTTATTTGTTCTGTTGTTGCTTCTTTTTTTGCTTCAAGTGCCTCTAATTTTTTAAAATAAAGATCTCTTGCTGCATTTGCTTTTTCTGTGCCGTCTTCATTTTGCTTAGGCGCAAGCATTTCAGATAGTTCATTTTCTGAGTGGGTTGAGATATCCCACAAGTCTGGGTCCCATCCTTCAGAAACTGATTTTGCTGTTGCACCAGGAGAAGCAATATGGCCTCTGTCTAACTGAACATTTCCCTTTTTACCCTTTGATGGATCTGCATCTGGTCTTTGAAGTGGCTTCATACCAGGAACTTGATCTATTCTATCTCCAGACTCATTGGCAATTTTTTGCATTCTTTCATATTCTGCACCACGACCTGCTGCGTACATATCATCTCTTACACTGCTGCCTCCTCCTTCAGATTCTCCTGCTGAGTGACCCGCAATCTTATCCTTGCCTGTAAAACCTGATGCCTCATTAATTTGATTAGATGCTAAAGTGACACCACTCATTTCTTCTGTTACAATTCTTAATTCTGCAAGGAAGGTTTCAAGTTTTACCTTTCCTTCCTTTGCTAATCTTGCAAAAACTTCTTGAAGAACGTCTGCTCCATTTTCAACACCCATTGATCCATCTTGCATTGCTTTTACAAGGTTTGTTACTGCTGTAACATTTTTTTCTGATTCTGGCTTTATTGCTAAACGAAGTTGCTGACCACCAACATCAAACGCCACTCCCTTAGAAGATTGACCTGCAGTTTGTGATTTTCCAGTTCCACCGTTGTACTTCATTACTGATCCATTTTGAATTGCTGCAATTAGTGTTGGATTATTTTTAGCCTCTTCTTTTGTTAATACAACTTCTCCAGGGGTAAGCATTGCTGGAACTGTATCTCCATTACCTCTGCCTGGAACAACTCCACCTGTTGCAAACTTCTTAGGAGGTAGCCCTGCTACGGCCCCTGCTGGTCCTGGGACTGAGTTAAACAGCCCTGGTGATGAACTTGCAAGGGCTCTTGCTTGGCTGGCTGCATTTCCATATGCTAAGGCCAATGCATCAACTGCAGTTTTTTCAACATTAAATGTAGAAAGAAGTTGTTGATGAGATGTATGAAGAGCGTTTGTTTCTGCAAGTAATTCTGTTTGCTGATTAGTTAAATAGTCAAACCCTCCACCAAGAACATTGTTTTGTCCGTTAAGTTGAGCAATTCCACCACGAAGTTTTGCAAATAGTTTTATGGCGTTTGCTACACCGTTCATAAGAATACCAAATGTCATAAGTGCAATTGGAGCAAGACCACCAATTACTCCAATCATTATTGTTATTACTTTTTTAGTACCATCACTTAAGCCATTAAACTTTTCTAATATTTTACCTACAGAAGAAACAATTGGTGTTACTGCTTCTAGAAATGCTTTTCCAACTGGAACTAATTCATTCTTTATGTTCTCCATTGCTTTCTTAAACTTTGCACCTGTTGAGTCTTCAACCTTTGCTAATTCTCGTTCAGATAAAATTGCCAACTCTTCTACTGATGCCCCTGCCAAACCAAGTGCTCTTGCAGCCTGTGAAGAATCTTGTGTTACGTTTTGAAATAAGGTAGACAAACGTGCAAACTGAAACTTACCAAATAGTTGTTCAATTGCTCTTGCACGGTTGAGTGGGTCTAGAGTATCAAGTGCTCTAGCAAAACCAACTACAGTACCCTTAAGGTCTCCAGCATTATTATTTACAATACCCTTTATGTTAATTCCAAGTTGGGCAAGAAATTCTGCTGACTTTTTAGAAGGGTTAATCATAGAAGCAAGACCAGACTTAAGTGCGTTAGCACCTTCTGATGCGTTGATTCCACCTTCTTTCATTGCAGTCATAAAGAATGCAAGATCTTCTACGGATCCACCAAGTTGCTTTATAACTGGACCAGCCTTTGGAACTGCAATTGTTAAGTCTTCAATAGAAAGAACAGTCTGGTTTTCTACTGCGTTAAGAAAATTAATTTTTTGTGCAAGTTGTTCTGACGATATACCGAAAGCATTTTGAAGAGATATAGTTGTCTCAAGTGCTTGCTGCTGCTCAACCTGTCCAAGAACAGCAAGTCTTGTTGCTGCGATTACTTGTGCATTTAAAGCACCACCTGTCAAACCCATTGCTGCAGCAGTTGCAGCCATCTCAACAGTATCTTTTACTGCTATACCATATTTTGTAAATTCTTTTCCAAGCATCTGTATATCTTTTAATGCTTTGTTTGTTGCATCTCCAGATGTAGTTAGATCTCCATATACTCTTTGAAACTTAAGAACTGCTTGTTCCATTTCTAAAAATGTTTTTGCTGCTGCAGACCCAAGGATAGAAAGAGGTATTGTCAAACCAACCATCAACTGGCGACCAGCCCACTGAGTATTCTTACCAAAGTTTAGAAGATTTGTAGATCCTTGCTTTAGTAATTGGTTTAAGAACTGCTGACGCTGAGCAGCCATTTGTACTCTTGTTGCATAGTCTGTGTACTTTCCATTGGCCATCTGTAGGTGCTTTGGAACTACCTGCAAAACCTTGACAAGGTCACCATTGGCATTGCCTAATTGAATATACTGGGACTGAAGAAGTTTTACTCTATCTTTACGAGCACGGTTAATAATCTCACGCTCTTGAGCAAACATTCCTTTAAAGACTTTAGTATTGGCCGTTGCTGCTGCTGCCGTGTACCTAAAGTACTGTCGCATTGACAGTTGATTTTTTTCAAGGGCCTGAGTAAAAGATCCTGTGCTTGTTGCTATTTCTTTTTGACTTGCGACAAACTTTCCAGTTGCATTTATAGACTGGATTAAACTTTGATTTAGGCCCTTTTGGGCATTCATCGCTGCAACGTTACCCTGAGTTAGGGATTGATTAAATGTGCTTAACCCAGCCTGAAGTTTACGAAGAGATGCGAGTGCTGCTGTGGTATCAAAATTAATACCAATATTGGAGTTTACATCAGCCACTCATTAACACCCTCTTCTTTATTTGATTGAGTTTAGAAGACCTGTTGCATCTGCCAGTTTCATTCCTGACGCAGCATCAATAATCTTATAGACTGTAGGAAGATCTAGATTTTCCTCAATCGCCTCTCTGTTGTCTGCTATTGCAGGCAAATACTGCTTGAATGCAATCTGTACGCAATCAAGTAGAACGTTCATTGATTTTTCGTTATCTTCTGCGACTTCTTGCAAATCATTAAACTTTTGCATGAATGGCTTTAGCAGTGAGATTTTTAGTGGTCGTACTTCAAACTTTGTTCCGTCGATAAGATGTAGTTCTTCTTTATCTTCAACTTTTGCAGTCATTATTTCCTCCTTATAAGGTTTAGTCAATTATACCATAGGACAGGCTTATTTTTGACTATTCGTAAACCTCATAAGTAAGACCGTTTCCTATTCCAAAACCAGCCCTTTCTGCATTTTTACCTTGCAGGGCCAGAATATCTCTTCCATCAGTTGTTGCGCCTTTGCTAAAGACTCTGGCCTTCATGTCTTCCCACTCGTTGCCTTTGCCAGATTGTTTGTCAAGATCAATACCTTTCATTGCTGCAAAAAATTTCTTATCGTTATATTCTAGTTCTCTTTTTATTTCAAGTGTTGCAGTTAGTTCTGACATAGATAAAGACTCTTCCAGTTCTTCATAGTCCTTCCATATTCCAAGTACAAAAACCTCTGATTCTAATTTTGCCAAGTCTAAGGCTTCCCATGTTGATCCGCTTTCTACGGCTTGAGACTTTACAGACTCTTCTGATTTTTGATTAATCTTAATTCCTGCTGCAATATCTAAAACCTCATAGATTGTTGGAAGGTCTAAATTATCTTCAAGTTCCTCTATTGTGTTGATGTGTGGGGCGTACTGTTTCATTGCTATTAAAGCACAATTAACTAAAACAGATATAGACTCATTATCTGTTTGTGCTTTTTTGATTAGTTCAAATTCCTCTAAGAAATCTCTAAGATATTTTATTTTAAGGGGTGCAGCAATAATCTCTGTTCTGTCTACAAAATAAAATTTTCTTTTTTGATATATGCTGGTTGCCATTATATAAGTATACCAAACAGAAAGGCCCAACCCCGAAGGATTGAGCCTCTCATATTAAGTTGTATTATGCGAGTGAACGATCTACGATTCTACCGTATGATGCGTCATCGTTTGGAAGGAGACGGAATGATACTTCAAACATTGAAGCCTCATCACGCTTTGCTGATACTGTTACGCTTTCGATTGAAAGTGCACGGTATGCAACATAGATTCTTTCCTTTGGATCTGCTGCAGAACCAGAACCTGGTCCTACTGCTACAAGACCACGCTCTAGTGGAACGTCGCCAATGTCGCCTGCTGACATCTTAAGAGTCTGTAAACCTGCTGTCTCTGGAGATAAATCTCCACCATCTGCTGCAATTGCTACTAGAAGATTTTCTAGTGTTGCCTCTGCAAAAGATGTATTTAGATTAACTGTCATACCTTGCTTGAATAAACGAGCAACGTCGAGAAGTTGATCTACTGCTACTTCACCAAAATCTGGTTCGAACGCTAGTTCTAGACCATTTGATGTGTAACCGATATTTGTGTATGCATCATCTGCTGACAGTGTTGTCTTGTATGATGTTGCACTTGCTGTAAATACTGGAAGATCTGTACCTGCTTGGGTATCAGTAATCTTTCCATCTACATCAAGTCCGATTGGACCTGCATCATGCGTAAATAGTGCTGCTGCACCTACGATGATGTTACTACTTGAACCACGGCTGTATGCCATATATCTCACCTCTTTCATTTTATTAAAAAGGGCTTGTTTCCTCAGTACAATTATAACACCTTTTATTAAGGGTTTGGATGCCAGTCGTAATCGACGATTATCTTATTCCCCGCATAAGTACGGGCTGTAGCGAAGTCCACAATGTCTCTTGTTTCTTCTAGTTGGTAGATCTTGAAGGTATGAAAGAACAATGGCTTAGACTCTGCATTCCAAGTTCCTGGGTTTGCTGCTGCCCACTCATTAAGGTCTTTTGCTGAGTCGTCTGCTTGATCTAAAAGATCACTTATCTGTTGCTGGGTTATGATCATATTCTTTTGTGCATTCTCTCCTACAGAATAAAAATAATACAGTAGTTGCTCGCACTTAATATATGGGAAAGCCTCTCTTCTCATTTTAAACATTCTATCGTACACACCGAAAACACCATTACTTTGTGGGAATGTGTTTATAAGATCATCTATCTGAGTAGGTAGCGTAGGGAAAAAATAAGTTGTTCCAGAGGAACCAAAACTTGGACCTATCTTATCTGCCAAGTAAGCATTAATAATTGTTGGGGGATGATGGATTACTGCAGCCACTATGCACCTGCCCCTGCATTAGCAACCCAAGTGTATCCAGTTGAAAGCCCTTTGCTTCTTCCTCTTGCTTTGCCTGCTCTTAAATTCTTTTTATATACTACTGGGTTTTCAAGATATTGTGCAACTCCACTAGTTCTCAAGAATGATTGTGAAAAATATTTATTAAAAAATAGATCCATAGTTTGTTCAAATCCACCCTGTGCTTCAACGCCTCCAGGATTAGCAACTCTAATTGGTTTTTTTGTAAACACCATTTCTCCATCTTCTTCAAAAGCCAGGACCTCTGATGATCTTGGCTTAATAACTACAGAAAGTCCATTCTCAATAATTCTTGCCTTGTCATAAAATGGTGTTTTTGATCCATCCTGGATTGATTCTGATTGACGGAATGATGATTTAAAAGATAGTCCAATGTTGCTTACTGTAAAATTTATATCGTATAATCTTGCTGCTGGACTTCCTGTTCTGTTCCATTCATAGATATGATGGAGCATTGATGGATTTACTCTTGCATTTGAGTCTACGAACTGCTTCATTATTTCAACTGCATCGACTCCTAAAGATTTTAAGAATGGAGTCTTTCCTTTTTGAACACCGTCTAGGAAGCCAACTGAATACTTCATTATGTTGTTCATTTCCTTCTTAAACTTCTTAGAGTTATAGACTGGTTTCATAGGTCACCTGATTGATTTTCTGATCTTCTAATAACTAACTTGAATGACTCAACAACTCCGAATGGCCCGACAAAGGGTTCACAGGTTGCTATTTCAAAAAGAGTTGGTTTGCCAGTTCGAACACCAGCAGTCTCCATATAAATAAGGTTTCCTTCTTGATCTCTTATGTCTGTTACTAATATATTTGTTAGTGCATTTTTATTGTCTCTTGAAGATATTCTTATGTCTGACTTTGTTCTTCCAACTAAAAGTGAGTTTTGGGTAATGTTTACATTTGGCTTTACATCTTCTTTAAATGCTGAACCTCCTGATGAAAAACTACAGGCAAAAGTTCTATCTAAAACCCATTGCTTTTTGATTGCTCCGAAATCTCCTTGCTCAACAATTGGATGATAAAGGGAGGCCTGCATTGGAAACATAAAGTCTGGAGTTTCACAAATTGTCATTATAACACCCCAAGTTTTGTAATAGACTTAGTATACTTTGAAAGTATCTTGTCTACAATTATGTTTCCTGTTCCTTCGAAAAGACCTTTATCAAACTGAATTCTATATTGATCTGTGTTGTAAGAAGAAATAAATCTCTTGTAATAATCTAACTTTCCACACTCTATGTCATGGATTAGTATCTCTGTTGCTCTAACGATGTCTGATGGTACTGATGTGTGGCCATACTCAACAGTTATTAGGTAATCCCATGTTTTGCCAAACCCTCTATAGATAAACTGTGGATCTAAAGAATCTGATGCTGCTGCAGGCAAAACTAGTGGAGAAGATTCTGCACGATTAATGTTATCAGAGGACTTTTCAATAATTGCTGTCTTGTCTGACGATACTTCGTATTGTCTATCCTCTACTAGTTTATTGTTTTCGTATACCGCTAAAATTTTCTTTACGTCGTCCCAGATTGGCAGATAGTCTGCTCCAGTTCCCGTAAAATGAAGAACCTTCTTCTTGTAATAAAATCCTTCAATAACAATAGAATCTATAATTGCTCTTGCAATTTCTTCATTTAAGGCATAGGCTGAAATGTCTGATGCTGTTGTTGCTTTCTTTGATGGGTCTACATATGGTCTTACAATCTCATAGGTTTCATCTTGAAGAACTACTTCTCCAACTACCCCAAGATTTTTAACAATTTCGACTCTATAAGAGGAATCGTAGTTTCCTGGTAAAGTTATATCAAGAATATTTCCTGCTGATTTATTTAAAAAGTTTAATGTTGATACTGAAAGATCCGCCATATCCGTTATGGTAACAGTTATAGGTGATGATGTTATTCCCGTAGGAACTACAAAATCAACAGATATATCTGCATATGGCGAAACTCTCAATATTTCCATCTTTAATTACCCTAAACTCTTTTGGACTTCTTCGGGTGTTGCAATGCGAACATGTGAACGAGTTAGCCACTTATCTGCTTGGTCTTTTGTTACAATATTAACGCCTCTATAAACTGCTCCATTTGCCTCTTCCCAACGAACGTTCTTTGTTGAGTATAGGGCAACCTTGTCTCCAAGGCCTTGTGCTGGCTTAATATCTCTCTTTGGACCATCTGCTGCCATTGATCCGATAGCACCTGTATCTGTAAATCCTAGTGACTGAACTGGCTCTTCTGCTGCTGGTGCTTCGACAACTGCTGATTCGACTGCTACCTCAACTACTGGTTCAACTACTGGCTCTACAACTGGCTCTACTACTGTCTCAACTACTGGCTGATCAAGGTTCTCTTGCATCTTTGCTTTGTATTCTGAAAACGGGTTATTATTTTCCATTTGTATCCTCCTTGTTTGTATTATATCATTAAAGTATTAAGGGGGACAGGAGAGTGAACTCCCGCCCCCCATTAAAGGTACTGTTTACAGATTATGCATCTGAAGCAGCGTCAGCGAATGCAATTGCATCCTCTTCTTCCCAGTTGATTCCGAAGCGAACGAATACAGTGTATTCAATTGTATCCTTCTTCGCTACGTACTCACGGTTTACAGTGATGTCTCTTTGGAATCCCCATACACGGTTTGCAGGGAATGTCAAATCGATATAGTCTGCTGGGTAGTAAGGAACTTCCTGAACTTCAATTCCGAGAACACGAGTTGTACGTGCTCCACCGAATGTCTGTCCGATACCATCAAGGTATGATTGGCGGTTTGCCTGGGTTGATCCTGGCATCTGGCCTGAGAATGCTTCTGCAACTGCATCAGCGAGTGTACCGTTATTCTTAACGATTCCGCCGAATGCATCTGTACCTGCGTAGAACTTAAGATTGTTCTTAAGTGCACGGTACTTACGTGGCATTGCATTGATGATGCCCTGCATTACATCAGGTGTCCAAGCATTATCTGCTACGGTTACTACTGACTCATGTGCATCGTTGTTTGTCTTTACCTTGTTGATAAAGCCTGGCATGATTGACAAGAATGAACCTGTTGAACCATCACCATTGATAGCGAGATCTTCGATATCATTTGCGAATGCGTTGGTCATCAAGCGTACTAAGTGATCTTCTAGAGCGTCACCTTCTACACCATCTTCCAATGATTCTGCTGTTACTTCCCAATCAAGACGAATCTTCTTGGTAGTAAGTTCGACCTTAGAGAATGTTGCACCTGTGTTTGTGTAGTTACCAACTGCTTGCGCTGCTGCTCTGATTACACGCTCACCGACGTTTACCTTCTCAAGTTCCATTGAATTAGCCTTCATTGTTACACGACGGCCATCCTTTGCTAATACTGTTGCATCCCAAACATAGTCGATAAAACGACGTGCCTGCTCGGGGCGCAAAATTCCAGAAGCGGCTGAACCACTAGGGTTAACAGCGTTTGCTCCGCTTGTAGATCCTAGTGTTGCTGTTGGAATGTTGCCCAGTGTGTCTGCTCCTGGGTTTGATACTCCACCAATTCCACCTGATGCGAAAGCACCTTGGCCTTGGTACAGACCTGGAGTTGTTCCTCCTAGATTTGCACTCTCGCCTGGCTGGTTTTTGATTATTTCTTCTGACATATTGTCACCTCCTAGTGATTTTTTCATTTGAATAGATCGGCTGTTTTGAGGAAACTACCGCCCCATAGGGATTTTTCAACCGTTTCAGGTTGATTCTGAAAGATATCGCCGATATCTCCAGACTTTCGGAATGCGGTGTCTGCTTCCACAGCGTCTACTCGTTTTCCAAATTCATTAAATTCACTTGAAACTGTTGCAATATCTTTTGCAACTGCTTCGAATGAACTTTTTGCTGTATCAACATCTACCTTTGAAGACTTAAGAAGTTCTACTTCTGCTTGCAAAGACTTTACTGTTGACACTAGATCGCTAAAGGCTGATTCTAGAGTATTTTTCATTTCAGTAACTGCATCTGCAATTACCTCTTCTGACTTAGATACTTCTACAACTGCTTCAACTACTAATTCGACTGCTGGAGCATCTTCTGCCTTGACAATCTCTTCTGCTACAACATCATCAGTCTTAGCAACTTCTGTTGCTTCAACCTCTTCTGCCTTGGCAATTTCTTCAGTAACTTCTGCAACTGCCTCTGGAGCGACCACAACGTCTTCAACTACATTTGTCTTTTCAACTTGTGTTTTTGATTTTGTCATAGGTTGTACCTCCTTGTTAATCTTAGAAGTATTAATGCCTTTAGCACTATCAACTAAGAATTTTATCATGTCTGTCTTTTCATTATCCGTTTTTTCAACGAAACCTATATTTGCCATTTGTTCACCAGTAGTTGGACTTACCTCTGATTCATTTTCTGAAACCATTACAATTCCTGATTCCTTATCATAAAAAACATTTTCTAAAACTGTTTCATCAGCCTTAATAATGTCCACTCCGTTAACCTTCTCAACAGATACAATATTTGCAAACTGATTTGCTGGGGAATCTACAAGACTCAACTCAATCAAATCGTATTGCTTAATAATTCTAATTGCCTTGTCTGACTTCTCGTCAAACCCATCATCCCACTTGTTCATTCTTCCGCCAATAGAAAAACCAGCAAGGGTTCCGTCTAAAACTTTTTCCCAAGTATCTTGTGCACCCTTTGAAACATATGCTGATACAAAGACTCCGTTATAAAACTTCTTTGAGTCTGGATCAAAATACTTTTCTGCTTTAAAGTTTACCATCTTGCCTACTGCTAGTGGCTGATGCATTTCTCTAATGTTCCCTCGGAATTTTGCAAATGCCTCCATTGATGCTTCTGCTGTTACAATATCATCTTGCTTGTCAAGATTGTCTAAGGATGCAAATCCAGATACGATTCGTCGCTCTTTGTCTACCTTACTAAAAGGCATTGAAAGACGCAGATTATCCCCATCAGAATTCCAATGGGCCTTAGATATATTACTCACCATTATATTATATACCCCTTTTTGCAACTATATCACAATGTGGACAAATTGGACTATTCGTCAAACTTTCTTCCCTCGCCCTTTGGGTTTCTTCCCGATACGGTTGAGGAACTGTCCGAATTGTTGTTTATGCGTTCTGCATCTCTTGCTCTTGTTGTGGTTGCTTCTGCTGCAGCCTCTGGCTTAAGATCTAGTACTTCATCTCCACCATCTCGCTGTGGCATATCTAAAACAACTCTAGCCTCGTTAGGAGTCATGATCTGATTCTTTACATATCTTTCAAGAATTTGAGACTGAGCAATTTCATCTGTAAGGGTTAGTTCATTAAATGCAAATTCAATGATGTCTGTTTTTTCACGAATAATCTTATTGATCATTTTTTCAAGTTGTCTTTGTGCTGGTCTTGCAACCTGCTCCTTAAAGGTGCGATCCTGTGCAAGTGCTGCTGCAATAGATCCAGAATCGCCACCTCCAAGTTTAGACAGTGGCACTTGATGTGCTACTAGGATGTCATCACGGTTTTGTTTACGATACTCTTTAAATGAGCCGTCCTGTATACCGTCTTCGATGGGCTCCATTTTAAATTCAACTTTGTTGTTTTCGCTATCACCTGGAAGTGGAATATATAGCGTTCTGTGTGACTGCCCTCTGAGATTTGTCTGTAAGAATCGAAACATCTTATCTTCTGCATCTCCAGAAAGTTTTGCACCCTTCAACGTTACAACATAACGTGGTACTGCCTTGTTTGCAAAGTAATCGATATTGTATTGTGAAGCAAGCGAGTCTCCGTGTAATGAATTAATAGCCGACATAATGTCTGGCACTCCGTAGAAGGTGTTGAGAGGTGAGTATTGTTTGAAGTGAATAATCTCGTTTGGTCTTGCATCTGTTGTTAGTGGGTTTTGGTTCTTTGCTCCAAAGTTACGGAAGTAAACGATTTTGTTTCCAATAATCTGAACGTAGCCATCTTTGATTCTTCGCACTCGCATTGTTGTTGAAGGTATGTGTCCTACATAACCAATTTCTCCACGAGTAGTTCTACCAATTTCTAGATAGCCATTTCCAGTTGACTGTAAGTCTGTGTAAACCTTTTCCATTGTTGCAGTAAATGAGTCATCGTCATTAAGTGACTCTAGCCAGTCTCTTGCCTCAATCTTCGTTCTTTCAATTCTCTTTCTTGCTTTCTGTGTTGCACTGTTATCTTCTGATGACTCAAGCCTCATCATTGTTCTTTGAGAAACCTTAAACTCATATCCAAGACCTACAATGTTTTCTACCTTAGCATCAATTGCTGCATGGTTTGCAAATGAGGTGTCGTAATAGTTTGCTAATTCGTAAAGGTTCCACGGTGGTGTAATAACATCAAACATTCCATAGCCGTTTACATATACTAATCCTGGGTTTATCTCTTTTGATTGTGCTCCATCAATACCGCTTTTTCCAGCAAGTGCTGCAGTTGTATACTGAGTAGTTGGCTCAACCATCTTTGTTGAAGATCTGCTTATGCGTCTTTTGAAATTTGCCTCTAGCCCATCAAGAGATTTTAATGAATCCCAATTACCGTTAAATGGATCTGATTTTGAAAATGTATCATCTTTCTTTATTGCATCATCAATTCTTGCGTGGATTTCGTAATCGTTATCTTCCATAATTAATCCTCATCTCCGTATTTAGCAATTGTATCTTTTGCTGCCTGAACTGCTCCAAGATCATTAAGGGATGGAATCAAGCCAGCATTTAGCCTGTCTACCTGCTCAGAATACTCTTCTTCTGAAACTCTTGTTAGCCCTGGAACAAATATGCATGTACCATCTCCTGGATCTCCGTAATGCATTGCAGTCTTTTTTAGTTCTGCCATTCTAGTAAAGTCGTTTTTATCTGAAGGTATATTTAGTACAGAACCGTTTCCATCTGTAAACCATTTACCATTTGCCTTCTTATACACATAAAGGCCCCAGTCATAGTTCTTTTCAATGACTTGGCGTCTTACATTCTTTACAATTGGTTGACCAGTTTTTGGGTCTATTAGTGAATCCATAACCACAAGTATACCATATCATACTGGATCTTGTACGAACTGATCCCAATTTGCTTCTGTAAACAGAGTATATGAGTATTCTCCAAACTGAACTGGTCTATCATCGTCTATAATTATCTTGTTTGTTCCTGTATAACTCTTGTAAATATCCGAAGGGTTGACTCCATAATAACTGGTTTCTGACAACACAAGAACCTTGTTCCAGTTAAAGGAAGGAATATTCCAAAATCTCCAGTTAAGACGCTCTGAATCTAATACTTTTACTCTAAACCATGGTCTTTCTGCTATATTTTGAACTTCTTGCAGGTTGGTAGACTGGTAGTAAGATATGCTGTTGAATAGCAATGGTCCAGTTAATCTCACTGCCCCTTCAAAAAATGAAAAATTCAAACTGCTTGAAAAATTAATTCCTAGGAATCCCCACTCTTGAAGAGTTATTACTGGCTCTTTTACTACATTGCCATTCCAGTAAAACCCAATTCCATTTTGAATAAGTCCTGTTTTTGCATCTATGGCATATATCTTTGCTCTTCTTCCAGAAGGATCACTGGCTACCATGTAGAACTTTATGTAAGAGTCTTTGCTTTCTATCTCAAATATTTGAGTTGGAGAATAAGGGAAATAGTCTCCATCAAATCGAACAGCCATTTGCATTGCTATAACCTTAAAGCCTTCAGCCCTACTTTGATTTACTGGAATCATTAGCCCTCTATTTACCAAGGGATCATACTTTCCTTTTAATTGTATTCCGCTATTCTTAGTTAAATAGAGATATGGGGATGAGCCAGTGTAAATTGCAAAAGGGTTGTTTCTTTTAAAGTCGTAGTAAATTCCAGTTTTAGTATATGGGTATACAGATGTTCCAAATCTTGTCCCAATAGGACTTGCGTTAGATTCATTTAATGCTTGAGATACATACGAAAGTTTCTTAACTGAAATATTGTTTGTTTCTGAATTTTTAGCATTTATTTCTATGTGTGTAACAATTGACAAATCATTAAAGTCTACCCCTGATGGAGGATATATAATCATATTGTCTACAACTTCATATTTTGTTGTCATCCAGTCAGATCCAGGAACAAGTACTCCATTCCTTGATGGCCTTTCTGTTTTTGTAAAATAATAATATGTTTGATTTGCACCTAACTTTGTGTATTGAAAGGTCACATATGTTTTTACGATTGCCCCATCTGTGTCATAAAAATAGTCTTTTGATATTTTATTTTTTAAATCTTCATAGTCGTTGTATCCAGTAAATAGGTAATTGTCCAATGACTCATAAGTTCTTTGAACTGGAAGACCATATTGATTTTCTAACTCTGCATAACTCCAACTCTCTGGCTTTGTTTCTACTGAGACTGTCTTTGAAGGTATAGGATAGTCAATGTTAAACTGAATAAAATCAAGATCAAAATACTGATCCCCTCTTTTGTCAATAACTGATTCTGCAAAATATGTTAATGGAAGTTGGTCTTCCCAATATGCGCTTGCAGAAACTGTAAGTTTATATGTGTCAAAAACTATATCTGGTAAAAGTGTGTAACTTGCAATATGGTCGAGCAAGGAATCTTCTTCAATAGTCAATACCCCACCGCCAGAAACTGCACCAGATGCAGTGTCTGTTGTACCCAGAACGGCTGTCATTAATGTTGTGTCTTGACCTCCATCTATGCCTATTCCCTGAGTATTTTCGTAGACAGAAAACAGGTCTTCGTTCCAAACTGGAACCCCTATCTCATTAAATAAATACTTTATTTTCTGAAAATTATAATCTGTGCATATACCAACATTGTAAATTTTTCCAGTAAATGTTGATAATCCATTTTTATCTCCTCCAACATACATTCTCAAATCTGATAAAGACCCGAAAAAGTCTGATGCTAGATTTCCAAATCTTGATACAAATGCTGGAATGTTTAGACCTATGTCTACTAATTCTCCTGGTTCAGCAACTAAAGGAGAATAAATGGTTTCCGAAATTCCGTTATAGTTTATAATATAAGATATTTGATTATTTAATAATTGTATTAAAAAATAACTTCCTGTGTTTTCTTTTTCAATTTTAAAAAGTGTTTGAGCAGATGCAGATGTTTGGGGTAATCTAAAAGATCCATAAAAAGTAGAAACTGGTGCATTTATAAAGTCAAAGTTTTTAAAGAAAATGTATCCAGTAACAGAGTTCCACGAAGAGTTTGGTCTGAAAGAAAAGAATTTTTCTGTATCTGTTAGTTGAACTGCTTTACAATCTGCAAACAATTCTTCTTCTGTTTTTGAAGATATTACTATTTCTGGAAGGGGTTGAGATAGAACAGATAAGGTTCTATTGGCCACAGAAACATTATCGCTAAAGCCTTGATTCCAAGAACCAATCTTTGGATAAGAGTAATTTGAAGAGTAGTCTGCAAATGAGTAATCAATAAATACAGATGTTCCACTGTAAGATGTATTAATGTTTTCTGGAATATCCACACCTTGACCAAACACAAACCTTCTTTTAGCAACTGCTGTTGCTACAGTGTAAGGGTAAATTCCAACACAGTCTATCTCTATTGGGTATATATCGTCATATGCATAAAATCCTATCCAGTCTTGATCTTTTCTGCTTGTGTCTAGCATTGAGGGCAAAGAAAGAGACTCTGTTAAATAGTTTAAAGAAATAACTTCTTGACCGTTTATAAGAAGAGAGGCAGTGTCTTTTCCAACACGCATATGAACTAGCATTGGCCTTGTCCATTCGCCGACATAGTAATTGCTATATTCGTTTCCTATTTTTAATCCAATAGATGGACCATCTACATAAATTCCATCATCTGAAGCAATCGGCCCAATAATTCTTTTTCTGTCATTACTATAAGAATTTATTCTAAGCCAAGTTTCTAGAGTGTACTGTTTAAACTTTCCAGACTCATTAAGCATTCCAGAGCCAGGAACTATGAGAGAAGGTAGGCCTGTATTTGGATACATGACTGTAAGACCAGACGTTCCATAGACAATTGGGATTCCTGTATTTTTAGCCTTAAGCATGTTATCAGAAACCAAGTAATAAGCATTTAACTCTTGCAGTCCATAACATTTTGCAACAACTGCTGTTTGTGCATTAAGTGCAATATTTTTATTAGATATGTTTGTAGTGTTTGCTCCAAGTGACGTGGATGCAAATTCTTCTGACCATTGGCCAAGGCTTATTCCGTTTACCAAGAATACATCTTCTATTTCTGATCCACCAATAAAGTTTATTTTAAATACTAGTTTTAATTTTTCATCATCTGGAGGAGTATCAAATGTTTCCGATATAAAAATCCAGTTGCTGTTTATGACTGTGTCATAATTTTTTAAATGTCTGACCTCTTGACCAGTAGTTGTGTCTATATACTGATATCCAATTTCAAACCCAGCAATGTATGCGCTTTCAGAATAAAAATATCCACCTACAGAAAATGTTCTTAGGTATTTATTAAGATCTTGCAGGTTCATTATTTCGTTACTTACTGCAGTTATAGATGCAAATTCATTACTTGTTGGTGTGGCAGTGATTCTTCCTACATAACTACTTATGAATGGCTCGTCTATTGATTGAGTATAATTTTCATATGTACCGCCAACTATTGTCCAATTTGACAAATTTCTTTGTGACTCTGACAATAAAGAAACATAATCTGCCTTATCGTCTAAAGCCCACAATCCAGTCGGATGCTCAGCAAAGACTTTTTCGGCATATAGGTTTGATGGATTAGACATTATAGGTCTATTTTACCACAAAAGACTACTTGTTTATTTTGATTTCACAATAATCTGTAGTGCAGTACATCTCTCCTTGAGCCTCAAGATTTTCTGCTCCATCATAAATAGCAGCAAAATCAATGTGCTTTAATTTACCAATATAGGACTCATATTGCTCTTCAGTAATACCTGTGTATGGTTGCTGTGGATAAACTGTATTGCCCATTGGTAGGAATGAAACAGCCTTTAGTTGTCCCTCGTACATGTTGAGTGCTGGAACAATGTGCTTTGACTCTGTTTCTTTATCAAATGATAATGTTACAGAAACACCATTGTCAGACCAATACTTTTGAGCAGTTGCAGCAAGGGCAATCTTTTCAAATAATGTTACATCCTTTTCAGATCTTGGGTGACCTGACTTGATTGGGAAGTAAACTACTGATGTGTTTGCTGATACTACATCGTCTTCAATTGTATACCCTGCTGCTTTGAACAAATGAATCATTGGGTCTGTATTTCCAAAACGAACGGCACGAAGGAAGAACTCTCCTCCAGGTCCCCAGTGAACTCCAGGAGTTGCACCAGAAAGAATTGAGACTGATCCTGATGGCTTAACTGTTGTTACACGAATTGATTCACGAACACATAGCCACTCTGAATACTTGTGATCGTAATGACGAATCTTATTATAGCCTTCATCCATCCATTCACGAACAATTGGCAAACCTTTTTGATCTGCAAATGATGCAATACCAGTAAGGGATGTGCCAATACGTCGATTACGTTGCATAATACCGTTTGTTTGTGGCCAGTGTGTTGGAACAAGTGTCACAGTCTTTCCATATAGGTATGCAAACTTCAGGGTACGCAGGAAGTCCTCCTTAGATTCATGACGATTTAAGTGCACTTCTACAAGTGTACATAATTCGTATGACTCTAATGGCTGCTCCGCACAGGGGTTAAAGCCCATCACACGATAGTCTTTTCCATCTGGCGCATCCTTTAGCCTGCCATAATTACGAGCAACATCAAGCCAGATAAAACCTGGTTCTCCGTTTTCCGTAATTAAATCTACATAGTCTTCGTACTTTGTTCCTACTTCTGCTGAAATAGAATTATTAGACATCCAAGCCCATCCTGGATTATCTGGGTCAAATGAGTTACGCTCTGGGAATAGTTCTGAATTCTTTAGGTTCATAAATGTTTCATCCCCTGCATTTCCCAAAGCAAGTGTTGCTGAGCGTCGAACATTTCCTGATACCACACAGGTACCAATAAGGTTTACAAGGTCTACGATAGCACGAGAGTCTAGTGTTTCACCCGCTCTGGAGCCGATTACACGGTCTATATGGTCGTGCAACTTGATAAGAGGTGCAGGTCCTGATGCAACGCCTCCAAAGCCCTTAATAGGGGCTCCTAGGGGTCTAATCAAATCATAGTTAAACTTCTGAATACTTTGGTTTGCTCTAAGGTAAGAGTTGATTAGAAGTCTAACTGACTCTACCCAGCCTTCACGAGTGTCTGGGATTTCGAACACCTGTTCGGGCTCTGTTGGGGCATAGATTGAGAAATTCTTATCCTGTCCCACTGTATCAAACCCTACACCAATACCAAGCATAAGAGCATCCATAACCCAAGCAAATAATGCTCCTGGATCATTCTTATCAAGGTCTTTTGTAGATACCATTGCACAGTTTTGTAGTGCTGCAGAGTTCTTCTTCTCCATAGTCATAGGAGTTCCAAAGGCCCACATACCTCGACCTGGTGGTGTCCACTTTAATTCAAACATTCTTTGGAATGCTTCTTGTGCAGACTTCTGTGCCTTGTAGTCATTCCAAGGTAAACGATTTTCTTTAGCGTGATTCTTTTGAACTGAATACATTCCCTCGATTACACGACGACAAACCTCGTGCCATCTTTCTTTAGTTCCATCTTCCTTCATGCGAGAATATGTACGAATAAAAGTAATTTCTCCAAGTGAATTTTCTGCTGCATCCTTAAACCCAAATGGGCTTTCTTGGTTCTTGTATTTTTCTACGAAGTCCTCTGGAAGTTTAAAACTAAAAAAATCTGACATGTGTATCGTCCTTTCAAAAACGGATTAAGACCTAAGTATAGCAGAGTTTTATGAAAAGCAAAACTCTACCTAAATCTATTGTTGAGAGTTTTACTTAAAGGTTTTCTTTTGCCAAAACTTTAATCTATAACCATTTTGAAAAGTAGATCTAACTTTATTCCGTTGTTCTTCTATTTTTTTTGGTGGGAAGTTGTTAACTAATTCCATTGTCCATTCTTCTCTTTTAAATGGAAAAATTTGAGACATTGGTGTTCCTTGCTTTAATGTTCCCTTAAAATTCTTTTTTACCAAAAAGGATAGATGACCATCAGTAAAATAGTTATCAGTGTCAACAACAGCATCGATTGCCTTTAAAGGTGTTGGACTTTGGTGCATTGGGTTTGTAAATAGTGTACTGTAACCTTCATCGGTTTGTACCATCCAGGTAGGGTGAATTCTTAAAATTTTACTACAATAGATTTCTTTATCTATAGGTAAGTGAGAAACCTGCTCTTCTGAATGCTCACTTATAAGCATTGAGTGATACTTGCTCACCCCCGCAGGAAGTTGAATATTTAAATTGCCGTCAGTTGTATCTATGTATATATCGCATGGAACTTTTAAAATATATCCCATTGCCATAGCGTCAAAAAAGGCTTGACATTTTTTTACAGTAAGCCTCATAATCCCTCTATCAGGAATCTCACTTCCCGAAATTGCTGGCTGATCTTTATACCATGTAGGAACATTTTTTGTGCTCTGTTCTGGTTCTGGAACAATACTCAACAATTGAGGATACATCTGAAGAAATTTAATAGTATTCATAATTCCCATTCTATTACCTATAATTATATCACAACAAATGCTTTAGCATTATGTTAAAATATTATTCTGGTGCAGGTTCTGGTTCGGGCAATGGGGAATCTATAGGATATCCATCATAGACTAGATAGTTTTCTGTAAAGAATATATCTAGAGGTTCACAGTTAACAGAAATAACTTGATGATCCATGACTGTTATGACTAGGTCAACTATATCAGTCCAAGAATTTGTCTGTGTAGACCATAACTTGTCTGTAGTCAAAAGGTTTGCAGACAAAATCATCTGTGCAAGACCATCTCTTTTTGCAAGTAAATGGTGAGTTCCTGAGTATGTTTCATTTCCTATCATTACAACAACTGAAGCATTTGATACTCCAACTGCCGTAACTGTTGTTGTTTGGTTTGGAACAATTGCAAGACTGTCTGGATTATTTGTCCAGGCTACCATCTCTTCTTTTGTAAATGACATTCCTAATCCAGGAACATCTGCTGAAACAAGAGTGTCTCCTACTTCAAGATCTGATGCTTGAACATATCCGTTTGTTGTTAAGATCAAAGTGTTTGGACCAACTGAGTACCAGCGAGATCCTCCACCGTAAGCAGCAAATGCACCGAAGGCACCGAATGCGCCGAATGCACCAAATGCACCGAAGGCACCGAAGGCACCAAATGCACCGAATGCAGAGAACGCACCGAATGCACCGAAGGCACCGAATGCAGAGAACGCACCGAATGCACCGAAGGCACCGAAGGCAGAGAACGCACCGAACGCACCAAAGGCAGAGAAGGCACCGAAGGCACCAAATGCACCGAATGCAGCAAATACAGTTGTAACAGATCCTGATGCACCTGATGTTGCAGAATTACCATTAGCATTTGTTGCATAAACAGTGTATGTCTGTTCTGTTCCTTGTTCTTGTCCAACGCTTGCTGATGTTGCTGTTCCAACATTGCCAGACTTTCCATCAGAAGATGCCCAAGTGTAAGATGTAATTCCTGATCCACCATTTGATGGTGCTGACCAAGATACGCTATCTGTTCCTGCTGAAGGAGATGATGCGCTTGGTGCTGAAGGTGTTGCGGGCACTGTTGTCAATGTTACTGAATTAGACAAAGCAGAATAATCAGAAGTTCCATTTGCATTCGTTGCGTTAATTCTAAAAGAATAAGTTGTTCCTGATGCAATTCCTGCTGCACTTAGTGGATTTGAATTTCCAGAAGTAGCATAACCTCCATCATTTGATTGAATTCCATATCCAGTAATATCTGATCCACCAGTTGCTGGAGTAGTAAAACTTATTCGTGCTTCACCATTATTAAATGGTCTTCCTGTTCCAGTGTCTGTAGCACTTAGACCACTTGGTGCTTGAGGAACAGTTGTAACTGTTACAGAGTTAGATGCAGCAGATGCTGGGCCTTGTCCTACTGAGTTTGTTCCAGTTACTGTTATATTTGTGACTACTCCAGAGCCAAAGCCTTGGATTGTTATTGGAGAAGATGAACCAGTTGCAGAGTGTGTCACACCATGTACAGAGCAGTATCCTGATGCTGTAAAAGATGTTGCTGGTGCGCCATCTGTATTAGCAGTAAAAGTTACTGTAACTGCACCATTGTTGTAAGCCCTTCCAGTTCCAACATTTGTTGCTGTACCAATTGTTGGTGCTAGTGGAGCCAGAAAGTCGTTTGCCGACTGACTCATTCTACCTGCTTGCTTTGACATATTTAATCTCCCCTATTTCTTTAATTTTTTTTTATTATGCTGATAAGTCGCCGAAGACCAACCATCCTGCTGCAGTCTTCATTGCTGTTGCTACTGAGTTGGTTGTTCTAAACTTAAGTCCTGGTGTTCCCACTACTGAGTTAGTTGAAGCAAATGATGCTCCAGTTCCTGACTCTTGGTAGAAATCAATTGACTGACCAGTTGAATATCCTGTTGCAGGAAGAGTAATAACTACTGCTCCAGTTAATGGGATAAACTGATCTGCCCGTGCTGCTGCAAGTGCGTGTGCTCCTGCTGCTATTGCAGTTGGGATGTTAGTAATTGAAGGTACGCCAGCCTTTGTTTGTGTACCGTCTGTAAATGCTACTCCTGCTGCTGCAACTGTTACTGTACCAGTAAATGTTGGTGAAGCAAGAGGTGCTTTTGCTGCTAAATTAGTTGTAACTGTTGATGCAAAGTTTGCGTCATCACCAAGTGCTGCAGCAAGTTCATCAAGTGTGTTGAGGGCTGCTGGAGCACCAACTAGAAGTGCATTAACTTCTGCAATTGCTTCTGACTTAGCAGTTGCGATTGCTGAAGCCTGTGCTGTAGATACTGGCTTTGATTCATCTGCTGTATTATTTACGTTTCCAAGACCAACCATTGTTGATGTGATACCAGAAACTGTTCCTGTAAATGTAGGTGAAGCAAGTGGAGCCTTTAGGTCAAGTGCTGTTTGTGTAGCAGTTGTAATGTATGTGTTGTCAAGATCGAATGCTTCAGATACTGCATTGTAATCAATACCTACACCAGCAAGTGATGCCTGATCTACCTCTGCACCATTAACAGCATTTGTAACATCTGTTAGTGTTGCAAGAACTGATGTATCTGCAATACCGTGAACATTGCTAGTATCTGCATTGTGATCAGAAACTGCTGTTGCAATTGCTGTTCCTGTTGCAGTTGATACTGGCTTATTTGCATCTGATGTATTATCAACGTTAGCAAGTCCTATGGAAGATTGTGTAATTGATGATACTGCTGTTGAAATTGAAGTGAGTACATCAGATTTTGCTGTTTCAACATCTGATTTAAGTGCTAGAAGTGCAGTATCTGCAATTCCATGAACACCTGTTTCGTCTGTGTTGTGTGCTTCAATTTCTGATTTAAGTGCTAGAAGTGCAGTATTTGCAATTCCATGAACATTTGTTTCGTCTGTGTCGTGTACTGTTACTGCATTGTCTGCATACGCCTTTGTTGCAAGTGCTGCTGTGTCTGCAATGCCATGAACACCTGTTTGAAGTGCGGTGTGTGTTGTAACTGCATCAAGGGCATTTGTTAATGCTGCATTTGCTTTTGTAGTTGCGTCTTGTGATGATGATTCTGCCGAAATAGCAATTGCTGAGTTTACTCCTGCTGTTGTTGATAGTAGTGCAGTATTTGCAATACCGTGAACATTTGTTGTTGCAGTTGTATGGTTTGTGATAAATGCTGGGTCATCTCCCATTGCTGCTGCTAACTCATTGAGAGTATTTAGCAGATCTGGTGCGCCGTCGATAACTGCTGCTAGTTCGGCTGCATTTGCAAAATATGTCAATGCTGACCATGTAGAGGATCCGTTACCCATCTTAAATTTACTTGTGTCGGTTTCAAAACCGATTTCACCTGCTGCGAGAATTGGGTTGGCAGCCGTCCATTGGGCTGCAGTACCTCTGCGCTGTTGCATTCTTGTTGCCATATTTTATTTCTCCTTATGGGGGCTGCCCAATTACTTATCTTTATTATAACATCAATTTTTTAATTGAAGTTATCTACTACACTACCGCCATCGAACACTACAGTCCAAGTTGTTGTACTTGGTCCTCCAGCATCCAAACCTACACCCAATGGGCTATTAAATGATCCGCCTTCATAAAACTGGGATACTATGAAACCAGTTCCATCAATTGCGGTATCGTGAATGTGCTGTGGTAAATTATTTGTATCATCAATAGTTGCTTGGGTATACCAAACTCCATCGTAATAGAAATTAACTCTGTTTGTTGTGGTGTCTAGCCACTGCTTACCATTAGTTGGTGAAGAAGGAGCAGTTGATGATACAGTCATCCCTGTTAGAGAATCTACATACGCCTTGGTTGCTGCGTGAGTTGATGCTGTAGGGGTTCCTACTGTTACTGCTCCTCCGAATGTACCGCCGTTTGCTACGGCTAATCCATTCTTGACTTTGAAGTCTTTATCGACTGTTGCCATTTACTACTCCCTCTTCCAACTATTTTTATTTTTTATTACTTAAGAAGTGTTCCCATTACAGTAACTGTTGAGTTATTGTTAGTGGTTGTAACTTGAAGTTGTACATTTGCTCCTGAGATACCTGCTGAAATTGTTGATGCTGAACCATTGGTTCCAACAATTCCGTATTCAGTAATTGCAATATTATCTGAAGAGTCAAGGGTCAAAAGAACCTTTGAAATTTCAGTGTGTGTTCCGTAGGCAACCTTTACAAGGTATTCTGCTGAACGGTAGTCAGCCTTAAAGAAAGCGTGGGCTGTCTGAATTCCTGCAGTTGGTGCTGAAAGAGTTGCTGCAACTTGCTTAGCAACTGAATTCAATTCAACTGATGTGAAGTTTGGAACAACTGCTTCAAGAGCATCTACTGCTCTTTCATTTGTAAAGTAAAGGTTTGAACCTTCTGCTAGATCAGATGTTGTAGAATCTGCTACACCGTTTTCTGCGGTGATAGTAAGTCCTGCACCTGTACCTGTGATTGTAATGTTAGTCTTTGTTGCACCAACCAAAAGGTCTGCTGCTGAAGACTTAGCACGAGCATCTGTAAAGTACTGTGCTGTTCCTTCTGCTACATCAGATGTTGTAAGAGCATCTGCTGCTGCTTGTGCTGCTGCTTGTGCTGCGTCGGCCTTAGTTGTTGCATCTGCTGCTGCAGTTGCAATTGCTGCTGTAACTGCTGATACTCTAAGTGCTGCCTCTGCTGCTACCTTATCAGTTGCATCAAGTGCTGCTGCTGCGATTGCATCAGATTCTGCTGTATTAGCATAACCCTGTGCTGCTGTGTCAAGATCAGAAATTTCTGAGTTAACGTATGATGTGTCAGCCTTTGTTCCAACAAGAGTTGTAAGGTTTGTGATTGTGTCTGGTGAATCACCAAGTGCTAGAGCCAACTCATTAAGAGTGTCTAGAAGTTCTGGCGCTGAATCAACAAGTGCTGAAACTGCTCCATCTGTATAGAGGTTTGCTGCAGTTAATGCATTGTTAGCCTTTGTAGTTGCATCTGCTGAGGCTGTTGCTTCTGCGTCTGATTGTGCTAGGTCTGCATAAGCCTGTGTTGCAAGAACATCTGCACCCCACTTGACTGAAGAACCTGCTGCTGGAGTAAGAACGATATGAGAATCAGAATTGATTGTCATTGCTCCTGCGCCAGTGAAGTTAAGTGTATCTCCAATAGTCTTGTTTGTTAATGTCTGTGTGTTTGTTGTTCCAACTACCGCACCTGTTGCACCGTGTGCAACTGTTAGGTTAGAGTGTGTTGTAAGGTCTGCTGCTGCATCTGCTGCTGCATCTGCTGCTGCTCCAAGTACATCATATGATGCTGCAGTTGCTGAAACTGCACGAGCATCAGTAAAGTACTTGTTTGTACCTTCTGCAAGATCTCCTGTATCATGGTTTGAAATATCTGATACTTGACCAGTTACGTCTGCTGTTATTGTTCCTGCAGCAAAGTTACCATTAGCATCACGCTTTACAACCTTGTTTGCTTCGTTAGCAGATGTGGCTGTTCCGCCAATAAGACTAACAATGTAGTCTTGATCTGCTGTCTTCTTTGTAAGAACGTCAAAACCGTTAACTGTCGCTGTTGTACCTTCAACAATTAAGCCACTCTTAATTTTAAAATCTTTATTTACTGTTGCCATTTTTATATCTCCTTAGTTATGCCTTAAGTCCAATTCGTGCAAAACGAACTGTGACTGGCTTGATCGCAGGATCTGGAGTGACTGTTAAGGCCACGGTATTTCCAGTGCGAGAGACATTAATGGTGCCAATATTCCCATCATTGTCGATTGTTCCGTATTCGCTGACTGATACATTTGTACCGTCAACGAGAATTGTTAGTTCGGTTGCATAGAACTTGTTGTCCCCTGCAGAGGTCTTTGATATTGAAACAATATACTTGACCATTCGCCAAACTGTAGCGTCAAAGTTATCAACAACAGTTACGTTCTCAATACCATTGATTGTGTTTTCATTGTTACCGTATGTGCCTAAGTCTGTTGACTGAGCAGTTGCGGTATCGATTAAATCTTCATAGTTTTCTTGAGTTGGTCTATCTCCAGTTTGGAACAGACTCTTAACTGCTGGGATTGATACTTTAGCCATGTGGTAATTATAACACCCCTTTTAATAAGATTATTAGAGAATGTAGTTGCTATATCCAATTACTTGAAGAGGAATTCCTGGTGTGTTTCCCAAACCAATAGCCACAACTTGAATGGCTGAAAACTTAACCCTAAAAGGAAGTACATCAGTTATTACAGTGTCTCTTGTAAAACCTTCTAACTGAATTAGAGAGTAATCTATAGGAAAGATTCGTTTTGTTTTATTATTTAGTTCATCTAAAATTACTGCTGTTGCCATTAGTCTGTTACATCTTCAAGAATCTTTAGGCTACCTTGAGCAACCGTCCAAACTCTTGTAGGGTCTGACACTTGAATGTCAAAGATGTCTCCTGTTTGAAGTTGTACTGACTCTGCTGCTGTAAGCCAAACCGTAAACTCTCCAACAAGGTCATCTTCATCTGCAACTGGATATAAATTTAAAACCAGTGTTGCATTGTCTGTAATAATTCCAGGGGTTGAAGTAGGTCTCTTAATCTTCATAGCAATATCCCATTCAGATCCAGGACCTTTTAAAATCAAAGGCTCTTTTGCATCATCTGTTACATAAACCTTAAAGCCAGAAGTATCTCCACGAACAACAGTCCAAAGAACTGTAGGAGGTGCATTACCTATATCGTATGATGTTTGAGATCCTCTTAAAGTTGCCATAATGTTATTATATCACGACAATCCGTCTTTGAGTGCTCCCCAAGTACCGTTGCCTTTTGTCTGAACAACGATTAAACCTTGTGTACCTTGAACTGCAACAACAGCAACATATCTTGCTGGGCCAGTTATAGGTCTTCCTCCAACAAGTTCTCCGCTAGAGTTTATGTAAACTTTAGTTCCAGGTGCTCCAAGTCCAGATGTGTTCATTTGCAAAACTCCAGAAACAACTGCGACACCATCACTTAATGCAGAAATACCTGTTTGTATTAAACCAAGTATTGGTGAATCTGGGTTATGATTACTTGCTGATGGGTTATATCTTTCTACAGTTGTTTTCATTTGTCCGCTATGGGAAACATTTCCTGAAATATACACGGGAGTTCCAGCAGATAATGCTAAATTAGTATTATTTCTTACAGGAGAAGAAACACCAGTCATTCCTAATGGTGGCAAAATATTATTTAAAGCATCAACTAATACTTTAAAGTCTCCGTGTACATTCACGGGATCAGAAGCAATAGGATACTTCATAGTAGGATAATTAGATGATGATACAGGCATAATATTTATTATACCACCCTATAAAGTTGACTTTTAACAAAATTTTGTGTTATACTTGGTAGTAACACCTACCAAGGTGTTATTGTTTTCTAAGGAGGAAACTATGATTAAATTTATCGAAAGAAACAAAGAGATCATTAGCACACTCAGTATCGTAGCAC
>Ga0209651_1000032_pt1 | contig 44419 bp, 61 predicted proteins | sample LauGreFBDMM110SN_2_FD_188216 | JGI IMG/M metagenome (GOLD analysis project Ga0209651, IMG submission 188216) | Freshwater lake microbial communities from Lake Michigan, USA - Fa13.BD.MM110.SN (SPAdes) (version 2) | ecosystem: Environmental > Aquatic > Freshwater > Lake | place: Lake Michigan... | reverse complement strand
CACATACACTAGTGGCACCAGGGCACGAGAAAGCCTTTCCAGCAGGTAGGCCGAAGGTATTTGCGATTGCTGCTTGCTTTCCATTTTTTGTGACAAGGTTAGCCACCTTTCTATCATTAGAGCGTTTTAGTTTAAGTGTATTAGTAGTCAAGGCCTAGACTCATTTCTAGAGCAATGTCTTCGTTGTAAGTAGCAGACAATTCCTCCAGTAAGCAATGAGTGCATTTTTCTTCATATGCGTCAACCGCATTTTCTTGACATTCAGGGCAGGTTGTTGAGTAATACTCATCAAACATTTCATCTTCATACATATTGGCCATTAGGGGGTCTCCTTTGTTTTCTTTAATTGTATCAGTTCGGACTGACATTTCCTACGATTGTAGGCTTTCTTTGAAGGCACGGCAGAGGCAGCATTTGAACGGCGAAGTTCCATAAGCCTGCGTAATTCCTCATTTGTTTTCTTCATATAGCAATACTAACATACATCTACTAAAAATGTCAAATCCTAATCGTGTGATAAAAATCACAAAAAAAAATTCGCCCAGGATCGGGGAAAAGAAAATAAACTATCTTAAAGAAATACTTGAGGGTTACTAGTGAGTAGAATATAGTTATCCACAGGTTATGCACAGACACGCCCGAATGCGGGACGTCCATTTTTATGCGGGGAAGTGCATAAAAATACTTTTAGTTATTCTATTGTTTCAATAAAAACATACAACGGAATTAAATCAGTGTAAGAATAATTAGCAAATTCTAATTCGTCAAATTCATTCTTAGTCTGAACACTCCAATTATCTCCAGTAGAATCACTTTCAATAAAAATAACTTCAACGATGTCATCATCAATTTTAATTAAATCACCAAGCATTAATTGGTCTGGTGTTAAGTTATCTGCGTGGATCAATTCCATAGTCATCATTGTATCAGACATTTTATTCCTCATCTTCATAGTTATCTACTGGGTCAATAAACCAAGATAAGTGGTGTTGGTCTACAATAGCGTGAGCGGGGGCGTGGCTCATTCCCTTATAGAATACGCCTTCAGGCATAGCAATAAATCGGTCATAGTCCTCATCATAGTATGCGTCAATAGCATCTATGCAAGGCTGCACCATAGAAAGTGGAACGGGTGGGTAGTGATTACCCTGTAAGTGATACGCTAACTGCGTTTCTAAATCTAATACGCTATCTGCTAATCCGATTGCTGTTACGCTTCCCATTATCGTGTTACCACCATTCCTGTTTTGTAGAAAGTTTTTGTGTGCATCTTACCTGAAGGTTCAGATAAGTTTATTGTTGAGTATTCCTTAGCAAATCCGTGGTCAATAAATTTTTGATAAACTTCCACGGCAGATAAGGCATCTGAGTAGCGACCAACCCAATTAGGAGTAGGTGCAGAGTCATAAGTGCAAGTTACGGAGTATAGGTATTCATTCATTAGTCAGCCTCTTTCGTTGTAAATAGTGCGCCTTCATTTAGTAAGCCCACTTCCAAAGTAAATAATTCATCAGGTGTTGCATTGTCCAAGTCTATCCAACCTGCACCCTCATTGTCAATTCTAAAAATCTCTATGTATCCCATTATTACTCACCAACCTTTACTGCAATAGTCGCAAACTTATTTCGCAAAGTGCGGTCATTGACTTCGATTAGATAGGCTTCGGTATTTTCTCCATACCAAATACCTTCACGCTTTTCTGCGGATACAATTTCACCCTCAAAGTGGCGATTGCGTGAGCGATAGTTTTTCCCTACAAGTAGGCTTTCGATTGTGTATAGTTTAGTAGCCATTAGGCAACCTCTTTCTTTTTTGTTTATAAATCTATCCTACCACTAGGGTCTGACAAATCTTTCTTATTTATTTTTCTTACTATGTAAGTCTAGCCTATTAGACACAAAATATCAAGTTACTAGGCAGTAAATCCAAATAGTGAGACGCTCAAGCCCTGTGATAAATCTCACACAAACAGCCTTGTGGATAAGTCTGTGGACGACACGCCCGACCCCGACGTCCCAAAAATTGGGAGCAGTTTTTATTCTTGCTCAGGAATTTATTTTATTTTTTATTTCGCTCAGTTCGCAAAGCAACTTGCAGTCTGCGAATTTCTTTTTGTTGTGCAATATTTTGTTTCCAAAATACCAACATCATTGAAAGAGATCCAGCCAAAGCAATTACAATTGCAATTAGTGTTCCATTATCTAAAATCATTTACTCATCTCCAATTCTTTATAGCAAGCAAGAGCAAATCTATTTGCGTCAAATCTTGGATTATCAGTTTCAAACATTAGAGAAAATTCATCCACTAAATCAGCGAACAGCATTTCTCCTTGCTCATCAAAAACAGAAGTAGCAAAGTAATTGCTAAGAATTTCAGCAGTAGCGACATAGTCTTTACGAGTCATCATTTATTCTGCCACCTTTACAATTGCATAAGTGCCACGAGCATTGATTTCATCAAGGGCAGGACCGATAGCAGGCACTAGTAAATCCTTTAGCATTCCTTCAAGCATTGCAACTAAATCTGAGTGAGGGATAGATAGTGCTTGCTTAGCGATTGGGTGTGTTTCGTCAAATTCGGTTACGAACTTTAGAGAGTGTTCAATTTGAATTGTCATTTATTTTATTTCCTATTCGTTTGGGTTGTAGTGGTTATAGTTTGGAGTTAGGGCGCAATGGCAAGGCTCGACATCATAGTCAATGTCATTACCCCAAAAGATAAGACCTGAACCATCACACTCATCACAAGGGAAAGTCATTACTGAGTTTATCATTATTTCACCAACGCCTTTCCTCTTAGAACACCGCTAACGCCTAAAGCGTCACACGACATTTTTACAGATACGCCAACAGGTAATTGTGTTGGGTAAGTTGAGATGAATTGAGCAACCGCACCCCTAGAGGCAAGGTTGATTTTTTTGGTAGAACCTGAATAGGTTTCTAGTGTTATAGTGTAAGTCATTTTTAGACTTCCTTTCGTTTTTAGTGATAAGACTATCTTACCATTAGGGGCTGACATTTTGGCTACTTATTTGCTAAGGCTCACTGTGATACTGGTCACATTTATTTGCTTAGGCTCATTAGCCAATTTGTCCTTTATTTAGTTTTTCTTATGTAGTAAGACTACCACACATACCCTGAAAAGTCAAGGCGACACGCCGTAGGCGTTATGTGATTTATATCACTTATGGATACACTCAGATTCTACTTCGTGTCCAAATTCTGAGACGATTTCATCATAGATTTCGTCCATATAGTCTAAATAATCTGACATATTTTTCCTTTCAATTTGAGAACCTTTCTCAATTTTCTTTATACTAGAAGTATAGCAGAGAAATGTCAAAAAAGCAAATCGACACGCCGTATTTTGAATGTGATGTCCGTCACACGGGACGTCCAAAAATCGCAGAGTTTTTATTTCTGCGATCTTGGTTTTTATTTATTTGTTTTCAATTTCGTCTAGCAATTCCCATAGTACGGGCTCTAATTCTTTAGCAGAAATATTTAATTTTTCTTGAAGTGTTTTTTCTTTTTTTATGTTTTGTCCGTATGTTGTAAATTCAGCCATTATTTTCCTCTCTTCCTTTTATTATTCCAAGAATTAACTCTAATTGCTGAGTAGTTAAAAGTGCTTGAGCGCAACCCCAAGTAAATGCGAAATCGTGTTCGCCATAGTGTTTTTTAGCAAGAGTGTTTATTTCTTGCGAAATCTCAAAATTAGTTTTCATTAGTTAAGAACCTTTCCATAGTATTTATCAAATTCAGTTATGGTCATTAGACCTTTGTATTCATTACAAGAAAAGCAAAACTTAGTTTCGCTAGAATAGACTTTTTCACAAAAGCAACAAATTAGTTTAGTCATTATTTAACTCCTCAAATAATTCTTTACACTTGTTAGGATTTTCCCACCAAGCAAATCCTGCGTGGTATTTCGCAGGGGCTAGGACAACCTGTCCACAAGGGCAGAGGTTCATTAAACCTCTAGGATAATCGCTTACAGTAGCGAAAGGTTCAAAAATTCTGTTAGTCATTATTTGGACACTTTCCAATCTGTCCACATAGGTAGACGCTCAGGGTCGGTATCGTTATACCAACGCTCAATGTTAGTTTCGCAAACTTCACAAAATGTGAATTGCTCATCATTATGGTCTGAGATAGCAGACTTATTAGGGGTATGTGACACACATACTGTGTTTATTACATTTGAATTCATTTGAATTCCTTTCTAGTTCAGAAACCTTTTCTGACTTTCTTTATACTAGAAGTATAACACCTACCACTGACATTTAGGGGGGTATAAAACGGACATTATAGACATTGTGATGTAGAACACATGTGATGTACGCCACACGGGACGTGCTATATAGGGGGGTGATCTGTAGACGTCCCCCTGTGATGCATATCACATGCGACACGCCGTGTTAGGACTTGACTTTTAGGGGTAGATGTGTTATTATACTAGTATAAGAAAAATTAAATAGAGTTAATTAAGGTTAATGAGCCTATCAAATAAGCGAACATCTGTTCGATGAGCATAGCAAATAAGTGACCTAAATCACATACAAAACACCCCTCTAGGGCTTGACTTTTAGGGGAATGTATGTTAGTATTACTACATACAAAAAATTAAATAATAGAAAATCCTAGTGAGCCTCTGAGCCTACCAAATAAACCTAGCAATAGGGTGAGCGTAGCAAATAAGAGCAAATAACCTAGGTCAGCAAAAAAAGGTATCAAGGTGATACCATAGAAAAAAAGAAAGGTGGTCACAAATGACTACACTAGATAACAATTACATTAAGTCCTCTACCTATGGACACTTATCCCTAAATCAACGAATTGCCCTTGCTGCTGAAAAGGTAGCCAATGGCGAAACTATTAACTTTAGAGGTGCTAGTGTTACTACATACGCTAAGGTTATGCAACTTGCTAACAAGATTAAGCAAGATGCAGAATTCCCACAATGCCCTTGTGAGGAGTGTATCTAATGAGCCTCCCTATCATCATAGTCGCCTTGTCGGTGCTAGGTGTTATACTAGTACTTATCCCTACAATGCTAGATAAGAGTGAATTCTAATGCACCTATACCTATGCTCATCATGCAACACCCTAGCAATCGTTACCCAAAAAGGTAAACAAATAACAATCAACCCCTGCTTATGCACAAAAGAAAAGAGATAAATAAATGATAACATGCAAAACACCTAGATGCGAATCAGTAGAGTTAGTCTACAGTGGAACAGATGCCTTTATGCTAGGCATACCAACAGAACAAATCTGTTACGATTGTGCTAACACCTATGCACATGTATCCCGTATTGTCGAGGCTTGGAAGGCTGAGGTTGCTATTGTTTGATTGGTTCACAAATCCGTTTAGTGTTTTATTTGATTGGATAGGATACTTTCTTATCTTTGGTGCAGTAGTTACTATGATTTTAGTTATTGGTGCAGTAGTAGCAATTCCTTTAGGGCTAAAACTATTAGGTGTTGCATTCGCTAAGACTATTGTAGTAGAAACATCTAAAGTATTAAAAGATTTAGGTATTGCTAACATTGACCTAAAGCAACAGAAAGAAACAAAACAGATGAAAGCGTATTTAGATCGCAAGGTGGTACCTATACTAAGTAAGTCGGGGTAGTACCCTAACGCTTTGCGGGTGGTGGTGTGATAAAATAAATTCACATCATCACCTGTAAATGTGCTCACTATGTTTTTGCTATTTTATTTTTTATTTCTTGTATCATACATCTGGTAAAAATATTCAGATTTTGGTAAAACTCAATTTTTAAATTTTTTCAGATTTGGTGTATAATAGACGGTATGGGAATATTAGATAATCTAGAAAATGCCTGGGATCAAGACTTCCAATTTGAATCTAAACAGGTATATGAAAAAGACGCTATGGGTAGAGAAAAATTTTGGGAAGATTTGGGTAGACCAGATTCACCTGAAGTAGAAAACGACGGATTAGCATTAAAGATGTTTAAAGAAGAGTGTTGCTCTGAATGCCAATGCGGTAATTAATTAAGCAATCCGTATATCTCTAAATAAAATTCAACCTCATACGCATTTTCAGCCTCGTCACATAACTCTGCAATCTCCTGAGATGTTTTCTTTAGATTGACATATTGTTCTGTTAACCAAGCCTGATCCTTATATAGCGCTGACATAGAAATGTCTCCTTTCCATAAGTTCTAATAACTTTTCTTTATTTATTTCATTTTCAGAATTTAGATGAAAGTGTACATGTGGTATAGGAACCTCTCCAACCTTTAAAGAAAGATTAAGAGAAGCCTCATCTAATTCTGTATATCCAATTATAGCCCATGCTGCATCTATTATTTTTCTCAATAGATCAAAATCTTGCAGTGTTTGAAATTTTTCGATATGTCGCACGGGAGAGATCAAAAGATGAGTCTTACTCGTACTTCTTGCTGCATAAGCAATCTCTATAAAGTTATCCACATACAACTGTAATTCTGGTGCATCTGAAACCAAGTCTTTGACTTCTTGAGGAATATCATCATCTGACTTTGCGTCAATAATTAATAAGAAAAGTTCATTCGCTTTTTTAGTTTTTTCATATTTTCTAACAATTTTATTAGCCCACTTACGTCTTATATCATTTGGACAAAACATACATGTTTGACCATCAAATCCGAAAGTGCTATTTGTCATTTTAAATATTAAAAACCTAGTTTGTCTGCAATCTTACCAGCAACGACCACAAGTCCAGGTCTATTCTGAATAAGTGCTTCCTTCTTCTGAACTTCTGTCATATCTTTTGGCAATGAATCCTTAATGCCTTCTTCAACAGTATCTACAACTGCTTCAATTACTTTATCTCTTGTTAGTTCCATTTACTCACCATTTCTCTATAGGACTTGTCTTTCCAGACATATGTCTATAATACCATAACTTGCTCATATCTGTCAATATTTGTCATACTAGAGCATATAGTGGTTTGGATAACTTCTATTTCGGCGACGCCTTAAATACCGTTTCAAAAAATAAAAAACGTCCCTTATAATAATAAAGTTATGACAATTCAAGACTGGGCCTCGTTAATAGTAGCAATTCTTACAATTGTATCTACAATCGCCTTTGCGATCAAATGGCTTGTAAAACATTATTTGAGCGAACTTAAGCCCAATTCTGGATCATCAATAAAAGATCAAATTAATAGATTAGAAAGCGCTTTGGATGAACAGAGAATTGACTCTATAAACTCTAGAGATCGCCAAGAAAAGAAACTCGACGATATGTACAAAATTTTACTTAATCATATAGCCGATTTAAATAAATAACCTAATTTGCCTATTTGCTATATATAATATATAAGATATATAAATATAAAACCTTTAAAGATAGTTCTTTTCTTATATATATTTAAGTATACACCATCCCACTTCTGACAATTGATTTCTTAATAGACAAAACGGACATTCTTAATTATAACGATTTGATAAACTTTTTATAACCTGAAAATATATGTCTGAATTATACCTATATGATATACTTTTATAAAGGTACTTAGGATAGTCTCTTCATACCCACCTATCCTGAGTACCCTTTTGAATTTTATGGTATAATCAAGATTATGACTATTTGTGGACCTGATGTTTTTGGTGCTGATCCCGTAAAAATTAAGTGGAATGTTGTTAGAGGTGACTCCGCTTCTATTAGAGTTGAATTCTTAGACAATGATGAATCTACATATTTCGATACTTCTGACTGGACATATATTTCAAGCGCTTATGACTCTAAGGGTGACATTATTGATGAACTAGAAGTTGTTTCACATAATGGATATGTAGACATTAAGGCTTCTCCAGAGATAACAAAATTTTGGGGAACAGGTTATGGATCTTCTATTGCAGAGTTAACATTTGATTTAGAAGTTACAATTGATACTGTTGTGTGGACACCTGTAATCGGTGCCATACGAGTCATTGGTGACGTCTCTGGAGCACTTTAATGGCTGTTGTCAAAGTCACTACACCAAGACCTGAGTTACCACCCGTAATTCGTGTTGATGGTAAATCATTTAAAATAAACAAGTAGTTTTTAAATAAACATGAGATAATTTTATTATGGCCGTTTCTAAATCTATGGACTTTCCAGGTGCAAAAAAATCTTCTTATGCTGCTCAGGTAGAACAAAGCCAAGCAACCCCTTATCAAGAAAATACTCTTTCATTTCTTCCTGTTCCTGGGCCACAGGGACCCCAAGGTCCAGCAGGCAGGGATGGAGAAAAAGGATTACCTGGTCCACAAGGACAAAAGGGAGATAAAGGAGAAAAAGGTCCATCAGGTAAAAACGGAAATGATGGAAAAAGTTCTTTGTCTTCGTCTGGACAGCAAGCAGGTTGGGCATCATATTTTAATAATAAAGAGTCAGAGATTAGCCTTGGAATAACAAAGGGTGACGATGGGTGGGTAACAGTATTTATCATAACCGATGGGAAATCCAATGAAAAGTACTTGCCAGAAAACTCAGTTAGTTTTTGGAATGATAACTCAAGAATGTTAAATTTTCGTGGAGTAAAGGAAGGATCTCAAGCCTTCATAACCTACAACTTTGAACTTACAACATATAACACAAATACAGAAGTGTGGATTAGAACATTTTTCCCAAATGCCAATAGAGAGGTTTCTCAGTTTGTGGCATCCTTAAAGTATCAACACACCTACCCAATATCTGTAACCCAGCAAGTCTTTATTGAAAATGAGAAAATCTGGGGTAATGGTGCCTATCCACAAATTAGAACAGACTATGACTCATCAGTAGTTATGAAATCTATATACGTCAGCGTGGTATAATAAACTTATGGCATTTCCAGGCACACTCAACATTAACTACTACAAGGGCGACACCTATGAGTTTCGTGTTTATCCCAAAGACTCTTCTGGTGCTTCATTTGATTTAAGTCAGTATGGTAATGCTAAGTTTACAATCTCTACATCCCGTGGATCTTCTGGAGTTTCTGGAAGGATCGAATGTCTTGCAGTAATAACAAGTGGAGTTTCTGGAAACTATGTAACATGCACAATTAGACCTGCCGATTCCGTAACCATGAGCGCTATAACACAATATATCTATGACGTAGAAATAACAAGAACTTCATCTCCTCATAACTATGTTTATACATTGCTAACTGGAACGGTATCAGTAACAGATCAAGTTTCTGGAGCAACGGTTTAATGGCAGATGTAATTTTATCAACAGAAGATTTAACAGTACTTGGTGGTCCTTCATCACTAAATCTTGAAATTGACTTTGGGCCAAAAGGTGATCGTGGAAGCCAAATTTTTGTAAACCTAGGTCGGCCAACAACTCTACTAGCCCCTGACGCACAGGTATATGATTTATACATTAATATACTTTCTTCTGATGAAGAATATCAGTACGTATACCAAAGACAAAATGTAATAGGCACAGAAACCTGGGTAAGGCTATTCAAATTAACATCTAATACTTACAGTAAGAACTACACAACAACAACTTTTACTAGTGGCACTTGGACAAAAAATATACCAGTTGCAGAAATAGTGCCTTCTGATTTTGTAGGAACTGTAACAGCAGAAAACTTTAATGTTCAATATAGTATTCTAAATCAATTACCCTTAGCCTCTTCAATTTCAGTTGGAGCAGTGTCTTCAGACAATGGAACCCTGTCTTTGCCTATAACCATAAAGGCTGCCGAGTTAGATGGTTCAACTTGGTCAAATTTGACTACAGTTAAAACAGTACACTTATTCATTACTGTGGTATAATCTAAGGTATGGCTTCTGAAAATATCGGATCAGTTTATCCCACAAAAATACCAGGGTATGAAGATGCTGCGGATATCCAAGCAGCGCTAAAGTTATACCATTATGGCACATCTTCTGAAATTACAACCGAATCTCAGATTATCCCCAACTCAGTTGTAGGTCATATTAAAGCATTAGATACACGTATTGACACAATTGAGGCAGACGGTCTTGGTTCTGCAGTTTTGGCATCTATGCCAACTGGAATAGACAATGGATACATTTGGGTAGACTCATCAACATCTCTAACAACAGATGTTCAATACGCTACAGCGTCATATCAAATATCACAACCTACAAATCCAACAACAGGTGCGCTTTGGGTTGATTCAGACTCATCTCCATTAAAAATGTATGTATGGTCAGGTTCTGAATGGAAAGAGATTGGTGCATAATGGCTAAAGCAAAAACAACAGAAGAGCAACTTCGTGAAAGCGGTATTGCAAAATTAGTTTTAACAACTGGAATTACAGAAGCAGAATTAAGAGCATTGGGGTTAACATCAGATGGCAACAATTAATTCAGATGGAAAAGTAGCATACATATATAATCAATCAAACGATACTTGGTATGCACTCGGCGCTGCTGTAAATACTAATGCTGAATATACCTGGACTGCAGATCAAGATTTTAATGCTGTTGTAACTTTTGATACTGTTGTAAATGCAAAAGCAGGAATAAACAATTATCAAAACCCAACAGCAAGAGATTCTGCTATCACAGCACCAACAAATGGAATTGTATGTTTTGTTAGACAAGAAAATTCTGGAACAGTCATTAATCAACTTCAGTATTACCATAATGGTGAGTGGAGATTCATCAATGACTCAGTTGACTTTCTTGCAAAAACAGCAGACTACACAATCGGAAAAACAGATTCTGGAAAAACTATATCCGTTACATCTTTAACTGATGTAGTTATTACAATACCAGCACACAGCACAACCCCATTTGTTGTTGGTCAAAAAATTGAAATACTTAGAAATGGTTCTGGTAATGTTAGTATTGCAGGAGCAGTTGGAGTTATTCTTAATAGTAAAAATTCAAATAAAAAGATTGCAGCCCAATACTCAGGTGCAGTAATTTCAAAGATAGATACCAATACCTGGATTCTTATTGGCGATTTGACGGCGTAGGTTCCAAATGCTAAATTTTGGTCTATGGTCTTCTTCAAAAGGTATGGGGATAATCCCAAACCTAGAAGGATTGACTCTCAATGAGGCCAGAACAGCAATTACAAGCGCTGGGTTTGCATTAGGTAATGAAACATCTATAGGAAATAGCGGTGGTGCTAATTCTTCAAACAATGGTAAGGCTAAAGGAAGAGTTGATACAGGATCACTTCTTCAGTATGAGTCAACTATAGATTTTGAATATTATTCATATGTTGTAGTCCCTACGCCTACCCCAACTCCAGTGGGACCAACCCCAACTCCAGTGGGACCAACCCCAACTCCTTATCCAAATATTGGCGGTGTTATCGCATACGGCGCAGGACCAGGGCAAGCATGGACTGAAAATCAAGCATATATTACTTGGGGAGGAAGCGGATGGGGTTCATACACTGTAATTGCATCTAACGGATCTAGCAGTAACAGCGCTAGTTCTGCAGGCGGTCCTCCTGTTTTACTCTCTGGGTTTTCTGCTGGAACAACTTACTCTGTAACAGTTACCCTGTACGCTAATGCAAACTATACTGGTGATTCTGCATCAAATAGTACAACCTTTACAACTGCTGTCGCTACTCCAACACCTCCTGCATCTTATGCATACTATGCAACAGGATGTTGTGTTAATGGCTCAACTTATACTCTAGTTTATGGAAGTAGCACCGTTTCATGTTCTAGTGCATATGACAATGTTGATCTTGCATGTACTGGAACAATCTCAGCACAAGATTGTTCGTATAACAACACAGGAGCGTATCCTTCTGTTGCTTGCTCAGCCCCAGTCTGTCCAAAGCCTGGTATGACTTCAAGTTATGATTCTGTATGCGGAGATACTTGCTGTGACAGTGATGGAAGACCATGGGTACCAACACCTACACCAAAAACAGAAACAAGTAGAACAATTGGAACATGTACGCCATTCCCACAGTGCCCAGGAGGTGGAGAAAGGATAGATACTGTTTACTATTCAGATGGAACTAGTACTGAACTCACTGTATGCTGCTCTTACACACCTGACCCAACACCAACAACGCCAACCATAACATACAGCGATTGGGTTGCTTATGAAGATACTGAGGAATATAGGTGTTCTGGAACTACAAGACAAGTAAGAGCACTAATAGATTCCAGAAGATCGAAGTTTATCAATGGTGTATTTTCTGAATATGATTATCAGTATGATGTTCCTACTGATTGGTCAGACCATGAGGTTAATAGCGTTGCATGTGGATACGTTGCACCTACACCTACAGGCCCTGGTCCAACTCCTACACAAAGAACAATATTGCGTACTGAAACTGGAACATGTATATCAGATCCATACTGCCCAGAAGGTGGAGAAAGAATGGACACTGTTTATTATTCAGACGGAACTACTGATCAACAATATAGATGCTGTTCTTATACAGCACCAACGCCTACACCAACGCCTACACCAGACCCAACACCAACACCAACGCCTACACCATCGTGTAGTGGAACTAACTTCTGTGTAGGATACCCAGATGCTCAATGTAACGGTGGATATTGTTTAATTACAGATAATTGTGGAGCCGTGATTGGATGTAATGACTAGTGATAGGGTATAATAATTGATATGAGAAAAGAATTTTTTGCAAATATTGATGGAGATTCCATACATTTTTTATCTATTGATGTAAATTCTGATGGAACCTCTATAGATCCTTTACAAAATGATAAATGTTATGCTCTTTCAAACAGTCCAACTGTTTTAAATATAACTCATTTAAATTATTTCCCAGCAAGAAAAAGCGTCTGGAATGGTTCATCTTTTGTACACCCAGATGGAATAGAACACAAGCCTGCTTGTACGGCTCCTTGCGTAGAGGGGTGTGAGTCTATTGCTTTTTTGGTTGACAATGTTTATTATGGAGGAATAGGATATTGTATTGGAGTATCTAATAACGATCAGAGAATTGCTGCTCTTAGTAGTAGCCCAGAAATAACTTTTAAACTATTAGAGGAGTAGAAATAGTGACAAACAATGAATCTCCGTATCAAAAATGGAAAAAAAATCTTGGAGAAACAAGGCCTTGGGACATAGTAAACCCTGCAACAGAATGGGCTGATGAAGAAAAAGCAAAAGAAAGACTTTCTATTTGCAAGGCATGTCCAGAACTTATAAAACTAACTACACAATGTAAAAAGTGTGGCTGTATTATGAAAGTAAAAACAAAACTTGAGAAAGCGTCCTGTCCGATTGGGAAATGGTAATGAATATTAAAGAATCTGAAATAATAAAAACAATACTTCCACCAAAAGAACTAAAAGAACTACAGCAGTATGCTATGAAAATGTGGTCAACCCAACCAAACTATGATGAATCATTTGGAAGACACCAATGGGCAAATACTGAAGAATTAAATAAGTTTCATGAACTACTAACAGAGTTTGCAAGAGAGCATTTTGAGTCAGAAACGCTTAAGCCTTCTTGGTGCCTTATGTCAGTTTACGAAGGCAAAGAGGCAAAGTTATGGAAACATAAAGATGATAACGCTTGCACTTATCATATAAATTTTTGTGTATTTCAGAAGACTCCCTGGGAAATCTGGGTAGAGGGAAAGCCATATTTGCTAGAAGAAAATGATGCATTAATGACATATGGCAATGATCTAGAGCACTGGAGAGAGGCCTTTCCAGATCCTGATAATAACTTAGTTTGCAATGCTTTCTTTTTCTTTTGTGAGCCAGATCACTGGTATTTTACTGAGGGTCCAGAATACTTGTACACACACATTAGAGCAAATAAATAAAAATAGCCACCCATTTTTAGAGTGGCTATTCTTATATATTGTTATTTATTCTGGAAACTTACTCATCCACATTTTAGTTCTTGGAGTAATGCCCTTCCAAGAAGACCAATCTTTTCCACCGTCTGACATGTGAAATGCAATTTGTGCATTTATGACGGGATTTAAAAGATCTGAATTAGAGACAAGATTAAACTTCTCTCTACGATCAGGACCAAGCATTCCAATCATATTAATCTGAAACATACCATAAGAACTGTCTCCAGTATTGGTGTTTCCATTAAATCTGATAGGTTGCCCATTAGACTCTTTTTTGGCTACTGCCCAAGCCTCCTTTAGATCGTTGCCCCTAAAGCCAACGAGGTATAAAAGTTCCTTGAGTTCGCCATCGGTTAGAGAACCCTTGTTTTCAAACTTTTTTAACTTTTCTTCTGTAGAAATCAAAAAAACCTCTTTCGAGGCTTGGTCTTCAATAACTACGGTTTTAGTACTTAAGTTGTTGCGTTCACTAGCATTAGCACCATTAAGACCTTGCGCTGCCAACACTATAATCGTGAGTATTCCGATGAGTTTTTGTTTATCTTGTAATATATTCATCTGTTCCTCCTTAGAAACGAAAAACCCTTTTCAGGGTTGTTACTACCAAGTATAACATAATTTTCTATAATTTGTCAAGTTTTAACGTAATGTTAAGAAACGTTATATTTTAAAAGTGGTATAATGAATCATTATGGCAACAGGAAACTCAGGAAGCCCGTTCAATTTACCCTTCCCAGAAGCAGAAGACCCAGTAAATGTCCATGGAGACATTAAGGGGCTTGTAACAAAATTAAACGAAATTCTTCCACCATTAGGAATATCTGCATTTCAGATTAGTGTTATTAATAAAAGTGGACAATCTCTGACTGCAGGAACTCCAGTATATATAACTGGATATTCAACCAAACCAGAAATATCATTTGCAACCCAGTCAACAGTGGGTCCAATTTTAGGACTTTTAAAACAACCACTTGCGAATAACTCTGAAGGAGTTGTAGTTGTTGCTGGTGTTATGGAAAATATTAATTTAAGTACAGGAAGTTTTACAAATGGCAATCCAGTATATATTGGATCAACTGGTGGATTAACAGGAACAAGGCCAGTAACTGGAAATGCAACTGCAGTTGGTGTAGTCGCTGCAACAGGGGTATCAGGAATTTTAATTGTTCAGGCAAAAGGCAACGGCACTTGGAAAGCACTTAAAGACGGCTTGTCGTGATATAATAAACCTATGGCAACTTTACGTGGATCCGCTTCATCATATGACATAGGTAATAAACCACCACTTGTAAACTGGACTATTGTAAAAGGAGATACTGCCTCTTTTCGTGTTTATGTAACAGACGATGCAAAACAACCTTTAGTAATTGCTGACTGGGATATTAATATGAAAATTAAAAGACCAACCCCCGCAGGAACATTTACAGACTCCGCAACAACAATAATTTCTTTAACACCATTAGCAGATGCTGACGATTTAATTGGAGAATTCACAGTCTCTCTTTTGTCTTCAGAATCAGTAATGCTCCAAACAGGAGATATCTTCGATATACAACTTTCAAATGATGCGTATGTTTGGACTGTCGCTCAAGGGAAAATGGTAGTCATTGAAGATGTAACTGATTAATGGCATCATCAAAAATATCAAGTAAAAAAACTAATAAACTAAAAGCAATCAACGCAGTATCTTATGCAATTATAAATGTAGCAAGTGATACAAGATCAGTAAAAATAAATGAGGTTTTACCCTTTAGGGTAAAGTTTACAAATATAGGAATCAATGCCTATAGCGCTTCAAATCCCGCTCCAATTGGTATTGCAGTGGTCGGTTTGAATAACTATATACTTTGATATTTTAAAAAATGGAGGTTATAATATAACCATGGCAAAGTCAACAATCGCAGCAATAAAGACAAAATTCCAAACTGGTGATCGTCCTACTCAAGGAGATTATGAAGATTTAATTGATACCCTTGCAAGTTCAGGTAACGATCTAGGTTCATCAGGAAATAACGATAACACAATTTATGGATTGGAAAATCCAACTGTTATCGATAACTTCGATGCTACAGTTTGGCGTATGGTCAAGTATATTATTTCAATATCAAAGACCTCTGCAGGGGACAACAAGTTCTATGCAACTGAATTAACAATTCTTGTTGACGGTACAGATGTATCAGTCAGTGAGTACGGCACTATCGACACGAATGGGAATATTGGCACCATTAATGTCTCTCGCACTGGAAATACCGTGGCTTTAACAGTCACTCCAGATCCTGCGATCAAGCCAGTCACAGTTCGTTACGCACGAATTGGACTTAAGGCATAACTAAGGAGATAAAAAAATGGCAACAGTAGTAAAAGATTTCAAAGTAAAGGCGGGACTCGTAGTTGAAGGTACAACAGGTACAATCAATAACCAGGACATCCTAACAAAGAAGACAGCAGATCAAGATTACATCGTTAATCTTATCGGTGGTACAGCAACATCTGCTAACGAAGCAAACAAGGTTGTAAAGCGTGATGCTTCAGGTAACTTTGCTGCAGGAACAATAACAGCAGACGTAACTGGTCAAGTATCAGATATTTCAAACCATGACACTGCAGACCTTGCAGAAAATGCAACAAACAAATACTTTACAGATGCTCGTGCAATTGCAGCAACAGCAGCATCATACGATGTTCTTGGCGCAGCAGCAGATGCAGCAGCAGATGCAGCAGCAGACCTTACAACACACTCTAACCTAACAGTCGCACACGGTGCAACAGGTGCGGTAGTTGGAACAACAAACACACAAACATTAACAAACAAGACTATTGGAGATACACTTAACTTCACTGGCGCAGGAGCAATGACAATCAATTCTGATTCTCATATCGTTCTTACTCCAGCAGCAGGATCTTCTGTCAAGTGGGGTGCAGATGTTCTTGCAACACAGGCTTATGCAGACCTAGCACAATCAGACGCAGAAGCAACAGCCTCAGCAGATGCAACTACAAAGGCTAACAATGCATTAACTGCAGCAAACCTTTATACAGATGGAGCAGTTTCAGCACTTGTTGATTCAGCGCCAGAACTTCTAGACACTCTTAATGAGTTGGCTGTAGCAATTGGTAATTCACCAGACACAATCACAAACCTTACAACTCTTGTTGGAACAAAGGCTGACACATCATACGTTAACTCAGAAATTTCTGATCTTGACACAGCAGCACAGGGTTATGCTAATACAGCAGAATCTGATGCAATCGCAGCAGCAGCAACTGATGCAACCGATAAGGTAGCAGCAGAAGCAGCACTTAGAGCAACAGCAGTTACAAATGCAATTTCTACAGCATCAACAGATGCAACTAATAAGTCAGATGCAGCCCGTATCGCAGCAATTGCACACGCAGATGCGCTTACAACATCTGATGTAGCAGAAGGAACAGCGCAGTACTTTACTACATCTCGTGCTAAGATTGCAGCAGCAAACCTTATTACAACAGCAACAAAGACAAACATTACAATCACAGGTGATGAAAACGGTCTTGTAATATCAGCAGAAAACGGTGTAGCAGATTCTACTACATCTGATCTTGCCGAAGGAACAAACCTCTACTTCACAAATGCTCGTGCAGTATCTGCTCTTGAAGCAGTAACACCAGACTTTGCAGAAGTTGAGTTAAACTCAGTTGCAAAGCAGGTTGCAGCAACACTAGCAGCACCAACAGCAGGAGTTCAGACAGCCCACGCTTTCGCAAAGGCTGACTACCGTTCAGCAGAATACCTTGTAAAGGTTGCTTACGGAACACACACTGAAGTTTCAAAGGTTCTTTTGACACTTGACACTTCAGATAACATTGCAATTACAGAGTATGCAATTGTTGGAACAAATGGCTCAGCGTCATCAATTTCAGCAGGAGTTTCTGGAGCAAATGTACAACTATTAGTAACAACCGCTAACAATAACTCAACAGTTACTGTTATGGGAACACTACTTAAGTAATTAACTAAAGGTTAGGGGGATCCTTTCAAAATCCCCCACAAAAAAGTGGTACAGAGGAGAAGTAAATGGCAACAGTCGATAAAGACTTCAAGGTAAAGAATGGGTTAGTCGTATCTAACGGCGGTACATTCGGAGGTGCAGTAACAGTAGGAGATCCAACTCTTGCTTCACATGCAGCAACTAAGGAGTATGTAGACTCTCTAACAGGCGCAATGCCAGTAGGAACTTCCGCTCCCTCTCAACCAATAGATGGACAACTATGGTTTGACTCATTAACCAACAGAGTTAATGTTTACAAAGATACAACTTGGATGACATTGGCATCAATTGATGACACCTTGAATTTGCCACAGCATATTCACGATACAGCAATCGATGGCACAGGGTTTATTGTTACAACATTCCGTGAAGGCGGAAGTTTCAATAGCCCACAAGGTTCATCTGTTGATGGTGGAGGAGCAGACACATCAGTGTTTGCAATCACTCTTGACGGTGGATCAGCGGTAGATAATTTCAATTAAAATATTGATGTTATAATTAGGTATAAATTCATGGGCAGACCCCATAAGGAGAGTTAAAAATGGCAACAAGAATGCAACAGCGTAGAGGATTAGCAGCCCAATGGACCGCTGCAAACCCAGTTCTAGCAGCAGGAGAAATTGGATTTGAAACCGATAGCAACAAGTTTAAGATTGGTGATGGCACAAACACTTGGTCTCTCCTTAAGTACTTCATTAACCTAGACGGCCTTGACATCGACGTAGATGGTTTTGTTAAGGACACAAAGATTGGTGTAGCAAATGGAGTAGCAGCACTAGATTCAAATGGTACTATACCAACAGCACAACTTCCAGAAGCACACATTGGAAGCCTTATCAATGGAAGAATTGCAACAATTGTAGGAGCCGCACCAGCAGCCCTAGATACTCTAAATGAAATTTCAGCAGCATTTAATAATGACCCAAATTATGCTAACACAGTTGCTGCAGGTTTAGACCTAAAGGCTCCAAAGGCTAATCCAACATTTACTGGAACAGTTACACTTCCAGCAGTTGATGGCTCAGACAATTCTACCAAAGCAGCAACAACAGAATTTGTACATACAAAAATAACAGCAACAAATCAAAACGTTTCTGGTTTGTCTACAACAGTAACAAATCTTATATCTACAGTTAACGCTAATCAAGAAACAAACGAAGAAAGATTGGAAAATCTAGACACAGATCTTAATGCATCAAATTCTAATATTCAGTCAGTTACTTCAACACTAGAAACTGTTTCATCTCAAGTAACAGCAAACTCAACAAGTATTTCAAATCTTCAAACTTCTGTTTCAGGAAACACTCAGTCAATAACAGGCCTAGGAGAGTCATTAGATGCAGCAGATGCAGATATTGCAAGTCTTCAAACTTCTGTTGCAGCAAATACTCAGTCAATAACAGAACTAGATACATCATTAAATGGAACAGATGCAGATGTTGCAGCACTAGAGTCAAGCGTTTCTAGCATTCAAACAAGCCTTTCTGAAGTAGAAACAGATCTAGGATCAGTAACAACAAAAGCAAATACTGCAGAGGCAGATATTATTACATTAAAGTCACAAGCAACAACAGGGGAAACTCACATTGCTGGAACTACAAATGTTCACGGTATTGCAAATACAGCAGATCTTGCAACAAAGTCATATGCAGACAATGCAAAGACAGATGCAATTACAACATCTGCTACAGCCATTGCTCTAAAAGCAAACATTGCTTCACCTACATTTACTGGTGTTCCAAGTGCTCCAACAGCAGCAGCGGGAACAAGTACTACACAGGTGGCAACCACAGCATTCGTAGGAACTGCAGTAGCAGACCTTGTTGCTTCAGCACCAGCAGCACTAAATACTCTTAATGAGTTGGCTACCTCACTTGGTAATGATGCCAACTTTGCAACAACGGTAACAACAAATCTATCAAATAAACTTAACACTAGTGATTTTTCATACTCAACAATCACTATTCCAGTCTATGATAACGCAGCAGCACTACCAGCAGCATCATCAAACCATGGTCGTTGGGCACACGTACATGCTGAAGGCGCAATGTATTATGCACACGCAGGGTCTTGGGTAAAGGTATCTACTGACTCTTCATCGATTAATGTTATGAACGGATCACACACTGCAGTACAGGCAGATGTTTCAAACGTTCGTGAAATGAGCGGTGGAGGAACTTTCACTATTCCTTCAGATACATCTTTCTGGCCAATCGGAGCAGTCGTAGATGTAATTCAAACTTCAGGAAGCCAAGTAACAGTAGCAGGAGCATCAGGGGTAACAGTAAATGCAACTCCTGGACTAAAACTTCGTGCACAGTGGTCATCAGCAACAGTTTTAAAGCGAGCAGCAAATACCTTCGTGGTACTTGGCGACTTGTCAGCATAACCAGTATTAAAAAATAAAAGAATATAAGGAGATTATGTAATGGCACTACAAAGAAGTAAGGGTAGAACAATTAGAAAGGCGCAGGTGCCTTCATTTGACACCTCGTATTCAAGATCTTCTTATCAATCATTTCTATCAGGTATTGGTATGTATTATGCTGAGTCATCAATTAACACTACTGATAATGGACTAGACCAAAGATGGAATTCTCAGAATATCACTCCTGGAACAGTCGTTCCATACGGAACAACAATTGGTATAAACTATTACATTTACGTATATCCTGGTTTTAGTCACTACGCAGGTTTCTACCATGGTTTCTATCACGGATTTACGCATTATGCTGGTTTCTACCATGGGTTCTATCATGGATTTACACACTATGCAGGGTTCTACCATGGTTTCTACCATGGGTTTACACACTATGCTGGTTTCTATCATGGGTTCTACCATGGATTTAGCCACGGATATGGCGGGTTCTACCATTCATTCAGCCATGGATATGGCTCGTTCTACCATGCATTCGGTCACGGATATGGTGGGTTCTACCATGGATTCGGTCACGGATATGGTGGGTTTAGTGGATTCGGAAGATGGTATTCAATTGGTGCAGATACTGGAGTATTAACACCAAATGGAGCAGTTGCAGCCGAAAGATTAAAGGTTGGAGATAAACTTGTATCGTTGGATATTGCTGAAATTGATCTGGCAAACTTCAATCCTTTAGAATGGTCATCAGAATCTTTATCTGGAAATGGTATTACAGAAACTACAATTACATCTATATCAAGTAAGGTTGTAGACAAGGTTGTACAAATTAATGGTGATATATATTCTTTAAATCACTGGATACTTACTCGCAAAGATAATGTAATCAGTTTTACAAAATCTTCTGATATAGATACTACATATGAGGTATACAAGTTCCAAACTCTTGACTGGTCTCCAGTTGAATCAGCAACCGAACTTGCATTCATCGATAGAGTATTTACTATCAACTGTGAGCCTCACGACATGTTCTTTACAAATGCTGCACTGGTTTATGACAGAGTAGAAAAGCCAGAGTAGTGGCTAGAGTTCCAAATCATAATTATTATTCTGATGAATGGGATTCTGAAGAACTTGTAATTCCAGACGAACATCTTGCTCTTAATAAAGATAAGATAGGGCTTGCAACGCCATATGCAATAAGTCCTCAGATTGCCGTTTTTACTAGAAAATATAGTGAAAGGGTATATGCTGAAAATCAAGATAACGAATTAGGGAAACTATATGCTACCTTACAAGAAGACTGGGATGGAATTTATCGAGAAGGAAACAGTGTATTTGTTCCGCAAAATAGATGGACACATGAGGTTGTACGGCCTCCAATAAAGATTGAAGAAAATCTTTACAAAATAAATGTTTCTGCTGATGTATATCCACATAAAAATCAATTTGTTCACACATATGAGTCTGGCTCAGAAGCAGAGTTGATGGAATTTGTTTTTATTACTAGAACTTTATATAAATATATAGATTCTTCAAAAATGGTTGTAGATGAAGAAGAGTTAGACGATGAGTGGTGTCCAAGAATATATAATTGGAAAATTAGATGGTTACCAAAAGATGATGCAATCCTGACATTTTTTACAAATGAAGATATGGTATACTGGAAGACTAAAGAATATAAGTTTGACACTAAAGAGTTGCCAAAAGATGCAGAAGGCGTTATTGATGTTCCAGTAATTTTTAAAAAGGGTCTAAAAAAAGATCTTCATTATATTAAGCACGACACAACAGTTCTATATATGAAAGTTGACTATCATGAAAAATAAAAAGAATATAATTACATTTATACCAAAAAACGAATATGTTATTGAATATACATCTAAGCCAGAACCAATGGTAAAAAATTTACCATCATGGTGGAGAAAGGTTCACCCATATGTAAATGGTGAAAAACAACTATATAGTGGTCAATATAATGAAACTGTAAAAAAATGTCCAGGAATCTTAGATCTATTATCAACTGGATATTTACTAAAAACACCATGTGATATTTATATAGATGCAACTGGTCCAAAATTAGAATATCAAGTCCACGAGGCACATAAAGAATCAGTTACGGTCCATGCTAAAGAGCAAGTAGAAGGATGGGATTTTGATAAAACAGAATGGATGGAAGATATTTTTAGAATTCATCCAATGTGGGTAGTAGGAACACAAAAAGGTATAAGTACATTATTTGTTCAGCCATCTTTTCATACCAGTCTACCTTTTGAGATTGTTCCTGCTATAATTGATACAGATATGTATGTTTCTGACGGTCCATTCTCTATGAGAATTAAAAGAGGGTTTAAAGGAGTTATAGAGGCTGGAACACCACTAGTACAATGTATACCATATAGAAGAGAAGAATGGGAAGCAAACATACTTGAAAAGCCAGACTTAAAGGTTTTTAATCAAATAACTTACTCACTAAGACATAAGTTTGGCGGAGCATATAAAAGAATTATGTGGGAAAAGAAGGTTTTTAACTAATGGATAAGTTTGAAGATAAATATAAAGACACACCAGAACTAGAAGAGTTAAAACTTCAATTTTATACTTCTACAGCATATATTGACACAACACCAGGTCCATCTCCAGCAATAAATAATTTACCAGACTGGTGGAAAGATCGTCCAATTTATCAGTTAACTGATCAAATAGATAGACTTTCAGTGATGAATAATCGTGGTGCAGACTCTGCATCTATTAGTGTTAAACACTGCATGCCATTTTTTGATGCAATCACTGCAGGTTATCACTATTTGCTACCAACTACAATTCATGTAAAAAAGACTGATGATCCAGATAAGCCAGATGTCTGGTGGGATGAATCTGAAGCAAGACCTATTGAAATGAGAGGACATCTAGAACTTCCAGTTCCTTCTGGATGCTATCCAATTCATTTTGTTTGGGACATGAGATGGGGAACAAAAATGCCAGAGGGCTGGTCAGTCTTGATTACCCATCCAATTGATAGATATGATCTACCATTTTTTACAATGAGCGCAATTCAAGATGCTGATAGATGGTTTACGGGAAATGTGGTATCATTTTTCTTACGGAAAGATTTTGAGGGAACAATAGAAAAGGGAACTCCAATAATGTCAATTATTCCTATAAAAAGAGCAAATTGGCAAATGGAAGTAGACCACTCATTACAAAATGAGGGAATTTGGGACCTCGAAAGAAAAAGAAATTATCTCTATGGTTTTTATAAAAAACATAGATGGATTAGAAAAAAATACAGATAGGATAAAAAATGGAAAAGCAATATGAGTATGGTGATTCGCAACAGCCAAGCAACAGCAAATCAAAAAAAGATCATAAGTTTTTTGAGAGACAGATTGACATCAACAATCTAGAAGAACTTGAACAACTTTTGCTGCTGCAATACAATCGAATCAAAGATGGAGAATTAATTAAGGGTAAGTCAAATTCCAACACCCCTTGGGACTCTTCTGGAAGCGTAACTACTGTTAATTGGAATAAATACAATGTATTTCAATTTTATGATAAGAATATTCACACACTATTTCGTGCACTTCGTGATATGACAAAAGATGCTTGCGAGCACTATGAACTTGATTTTATTTCAGAACAGTTTATGGTCCAAGGCTGGTTTAATGTAAATTATAGCCATATTGGAAAATTAGATTGGCACGAACATGGTGGCGAAGGTGCACCACATTTTCACGGATACTACTGTGTAAAGGCAGAACCATCAATTACGCATTATCGTGTTTTTGAAAAAGAAATAGATAATCACAATAAAAATAATCGTGCTATCTTGTCTGAAACAGGTCACCCTCATGCTATGGGTGAATGGGACTGGGATGGTCCAAGAATTACAATTGCATATGATGTTATTCCACTAAGGTTAATTCCAAAAGAGTGGGAACAACACTGGATTCCATTGGTATAGGAGGTAAAAAAATGGGTAGAAATATTACAGTTGCTGATAAGTTTCATTTTACTGTTACAAACGAACTTGCAGAGATTCTTGTTGATTATTGCAGCGAAGTTGTGAAATTTTCTGATGATGTAGAAGTTAATTTAGAAGCAAATAAGACAGAATAGTTATGCTATTTTTTATAATTTTTCTTTTAATTTTTATATCTATATTTGCTCTTGTTTTTTATAAATATTATATAGATACAAGTCTGACAATAAAAGAATTGCGTGTTGATCGTGATTCTTATAGGTCAAAACATTGGAATACAATAAAATCAATGGATAGAGAAAGAAATGAAAATAAAAAGAAAATGCTTCAAGAAAGTTCTGCTGCGTATATTAATCTTAAGAATAAGATTAGGGTGCTACAGTCAGACATAGAAGATACAGACTTCAATAATTTTGATAACCTAAAAGAAGAACTTGTTGCTGCATTAAAGCAAATAGATTCATACGGAGATAAAAATGATTGAAATTAAAATTAATAAAGATTGCCAAGCATGGGGTCAGTGTGTTTTTGATGCACCAGAAATTTTTAGCCTTGTTGACGGTGAAAGAAAAAAATGGTCTTACAAGGCTGATGATAGTCTTCTTGAAAAAGTAGAAGAAGCAAAGGCACACTGCCCAAATAGGGCTATAAGTTTTGAGGTAATAAATGATTAAAAAGTTTTTATGTACAGTAAAAGGTCATAACATAGAAGAGTCTTCTTGTCCTTACACAATGAGAACATATCAAATATGTATACGTTGTGGCTCTAAGGGTATTAAAACAAATAACTAACCATAAACATTAAGGTGAGAGTTTTGCTTTTTATAAAACACTGCTATACTTAACACTTAATCCGTTTTTGAAAGGACGATACACATGTCAGATTTTTTTAGTTTTAAACTTCCAGAGGACTTCGTAGAAAAGTATAAATCTCAAGAAAGCCCATTCGGATTCAAAGATGCAGCAGAAAATTCACTTGGAGAAATTACTTTTATTCGTACATATTCTCGCATGAAGGAAGATGGAACTAAGGAAAGATGGCACGAAGTTTGTCGTCGAGTAATCGAGGGTATGTATTCAGTACAAAAGAATCATGCTAAAGAAAACCGTTTGCCATGGAATGACTACAAGGCTCAGAAGTCTGCACAAGAAGCATTCCAAAGAATGTTTGAACTAAAGTGGACACCACCAGGTCGTGGTATGTGGGCATTTGGAACACCTATGACCATGGAAAAGAAAAACTCTGCAGCACTACAAAACTGTGCAATGGTATCTACAAAAGACCTTGATAAGAATGATCCAGGAGCCTTGTTCGCTTGGGTTATGGATGCTCTTATGCTTGGTATTGGTGTAGGATTTGATACAGTAGGACAGGATAAGAATTTCTCAATCTATGCCCCAACAGAGCCCGAACAGGTGTTCGAAATCCCAGACACTCGTGAAGGATGGGTAGAGTCAGTTAGACTTCTAATCAACTCTTACCTTAGAGCAAACCAGAGTATTCAGAAGTTTAACTATGATTTAATCAGACCTCTTGGAGCCCCTATCAAGGGCTTTGGAGGCGTTGCATCAGGCCCTGCACCTCTTATCAAGTTGCATGACCATATAGACCGTGTAATCGGCTCCAGAGCAGGTGAAACACTAGACTCTCGTGCTATCGTAGACCTTGTAAACCTTATTGGTACCTGTGTGGTATCGGGCAATGTTCGTCGCTCAGCAACTCTTGCTTTGGGTAATGCGGGGGATGAAACATTTATGAACCTAAAGAACTCAGAACTATTCCCAGAGCGTAACTCATTTGATCCAGAAAATCCAGGTTGGGCTTGGATGTCTAACAATTCTATTTCAGCAGAAGTAGGAACAAAGTACGAAGACTATGTAGATTTAATTACGGAAAACGGAGAACCAGGTTTTATCTGGCTTGATGTTGCTCGTAATTATGGCAGACTAAAGGATGCGCCAGATGGAAAAGACTATCGTGTGATGGGCTTTAATCCCTGTGCGGAGCAGCCATTAGAGTCATACGAATTATGTACACTTGTAGAAGTGCATTTGAATCGTCATGAATCTAAGGAAGACTTCCTGCGTACCCTGAAGTTTGCATACCTATATGGAAAGACTGTAACACTTGTTCCAACACATTGGCCACAAACAAACGGTATCATGCAACGCAACCGTCGTATTGGTACATCCCTTACTGGCATTGCATCATTTGCAGATCAGAATGGTTTGCCAGTTGTTCGTGAGTGGATGGATGAAGGATATACAACAATTCGTAAATACGATCACTCCTATTCAGAATGGCTATGCGTTCGTGAATCAATTCGTGTAACAACAGTTAAGCCATCAGGATCAGTTTCAATTCTTTCTGGTGCAACTCCTGGAGTTCACTGGGGTCCTGGAGGAAACTTCTTCCTTCGTGCAATTCGATTTGGAACTACAGATCCAATGATCCACCTGTTCAAAGCAGCAGGGTACACAATTGAAGATGACGTAGTATCAGCAAACACATCAGTAGTTTACTTCCCAATTAAATCAGGTCATCCAAGATCTGAAAAGGAAGTAACATTATTTGAAAAGATTGCTCTTGCTGCAACTGCTCAGAAGTACTGGTCTGATAATGGTGTTTCTGTAACACTTTCATTTGATAAAGAGACAGAATCAAAGCATATTGTTCCAGCACTTAATATGTATGAAGGACAACTAAAGGCAGTGTCATTCCTGCCAATGGGAAATACCGTTTATCCTCAGCAGCCATATACTCAGATTACTGAAGAGCAATATGAGTCATATATTGGTAAGTTGAAGCATATTGACTTTGGTGCAATTTACGACGGTGTAGATAATCTTGAGGCTCAAGGTGAAGCATACTGCACTACAGATTACTGTGAAATAAAAGTATCTTAGTATGATAAAATAGACCTATAATGTCTAATCCATCAAACCTATACGCAGAGAAGGTGTTTTCTGAACACCCAACTGTTTTGTGGGCTTTAGATGATAAAGCAGATTATGTTTCTTTGATTACAGAAAACCAAAGAGTTTTATCTGATTCAACAAAATGGGATATAACTGGAGGAACAGTTTCTTCTTATCCGCAATCAATTGATGAACCATTTATAGATAGTTCTGTATCTAAAATTATTGGAGATCTCACTTCAGAGGATTTTGGCGAAGTTGTTTGTATTAGTAAAGACATATTAAATTTTTCAGAACTAAACTCTTATATGTCTACATTTGCAGTTGGAGCATATTTATATTCAATAAGTTCTTACATATCAAACATAGAAATAGGATATGAATACTATGACTCAATGACAGGTCAAAAGATTCAAAAACTTAAAAACTATAATACATCTATATATCAAAACTGGTTTTTTGTTGCAGAAACATTTGAGATACCACCAGAAAACACTACGTTTAGCATTGTAATTAAGATCAGATATGTAGGTGGAGCAACATCAACAGAAGACTATCAATTTTTAATTAATGGTGTTACGGTAGGACAATGGTCAGAAGACTTTCACTCAACATCTTTAGGAATATCAAAAGAACAACTTCCATCCTCAATATCTCTAACTTCATCAGATGTAATTGAGGCAAAGTCTTATGGACTAATACAAAAACCTGGATATTATTTTATTAAAGATAATGCGCTTCTTGCAAAAAACTCTGGGATACCTTTGGTCTATGGTTCTAAAGGCACAACAATAATTAGCCCTAACGCAGGAGCACCTTCATTAATTATTCCTGGCCACGGATTTTTAAATGAGGAAGGAAAGTTTAAAGAGTACACTCTTGAAATGTGGATGAGAATTAATTCAGACACTAAAGATAAAAAAAGAATTTGTGGTCCAATTGCTTCAACTGACGGAATATATGTTGAGGGCCCTTTCATTACTTTAAAAATAGGTGATAACTATTCTTCTCATTACATTGGAGAATGGACTAGGCCAATGTTGGTTCATATAAGAATAACCGATAACTCTGCAAATCTTTTAATAAACGGAGAGCAAGTAATTTCTTTAAACTATATAACAAACAATCTTAGTTTTCCAAATAAGTATGATCAAAATGAAGACGATCAAGACTGGATAGGTTTCTATGCTTATGAGGATGTGTCTCCAATAGAGATAGACTGTGTAGCAATATATCCATATCAAGTTCCTTCTTTGGTAGCAAAAAGAAGATTTGTTTATGGGCAGGGCGTAGAATTACCAGAAAATATTAATGCATCCTATAGCGGAACCTCCATGTTTATAGATTACTCCTTTGCTGACTACACTAAAAATTACTCATATCCAGATTTAGTTAGGTGGTCAGACGCATCTATTGATAACTTAGAAACATCTGCAACCTCTCTTTTTGCACCCACTTATTCCCTTCCAGAATTATTCTTTACAAACAAAACATCAACTCAGTTCTACCAAGACTGTAAGTTATTGCCAAACGAAGACAACTTGTATATAAGAATGAGGCCAAATGCGGGATGGAATTCTACAAATGGATATCTTGTTTTTGATAAACTAAACATAACAAACAACCCAGTAAAATGTTTTTATGGTGTATTTAAAATACTGTCTGCTCCAACATCAAATCAAATTTTATTTAAAGTAGAAGACGTATCAACAAACAATAGTTTCTCTATTGAATTAAAACCAAATCTAATTATTGACTATAAGTTAAAATTTGGAGATGATCAAGAAATAATTTACACATCTATAACTGCAGTTGTAGGTGAAGAATTTACGGTTGGAATAGATATTGATACGTTTTCAGAGTATTACGGAAACAACACTAGAGCATTCTTTGGTAATCGTGGATCTCTAAAACTTTATGCTGGTGGAAATAAAGAACTAGATAAAACATTTACTGGAAATATTTATAAGATTGGCTTTGCTACAGAAAGAAACTTTTTATTAATTAACGAACTGTTTAATGACTTTGGTGTGCCAACAGATTTTGAGAATGTTTTTGATACTTTTGGACCCTACATAGACTATGATGCTGGACAGTACTCAGGTGCAAGCCAATACTTCTGGGACTACATCCTGCAAGGTGGTTTCCCATCAACCTATTCTTCGGTTCAACTTATTGATCACGTAGCAAGTTATACACTTTCTCCAAAGGTTTACTTTGATAAATTTGTTTTAGATATTGATGTGGATGGATACTGGGAAGACAAGGTTGCTCTTAGGCATTTTGCACAGTATGTAACTAACTCAAGGGGTGACTCTTATTATGATTTAGATTTTATTCAGTTCAATTTAAATTACCCTGCCCCGTCAAAGTATATAGAAAAAGAAACGGTTGGTTCTTGGAAATACGAAGACTTACAGTCGCAGTATGAAAATCCAATTCAAAGAACTTATGAGTCTTTAGACAATCACTTATATACTGGGTACGTAGACTACCAAGATTTAAAAAATAAATCTTCTAAAGCATACTCTTATGACACATCCTCATCATTAGTAAAATCATATATAACATTTGAGTATTTGTCTAGTTCTTCAACAAACATAGATTCATATTTCACTGTTACAGTTAATGCAAATAAAAATGGAATTATTGAACCAGGAACTTATGTTGTTGGATATAAAGAAGACGGAAGTCCAATTTACGATTCTTTTATGAACACAAAGTACGAAGTTGTTGATGGAATGCTAATCTATCCACCAAAGGGAATTGACTTTAATGATTTATATATTGTAATTCGTTTAGATTTTAAAGTTTTAGGCACAAGAAATAATCCAATAAAAATAAAAAGTCTGCAATTAGCATCACAAGCGTATAACGAATCTTCAGCAAATCCAATAGGAACAAGATTTGGTGTTCCAGTATATCCATATAAAAAGTCTGGAATATATTATGATTACAAAGGATTGAACCCTTACACAATATACAAAGGTACATCGCCGTATCTTTATTTAACTAGAAGTTCTGGTATTCAGGTTAAGGGCTCTTACGACCCATTAGTAAATCGAGGGCTTGCAATACCAATTAACTCTAGTGAGTCTTCAGACTACAAGGTAATGGCAATGCAGGCAGCATTGAGATATGATCAAGATTTTTTCCCTTACTCTCCAACACAGATTTTTGAAATTGAAAGCAAAGGAAGACTACTTAAATTTTTTATGGTTGCAAGCCATCCAGATGGTAAACGAGCAAAAATATATGCCGTTGATGCAAACACTGGGGAAATTGAGGACGGTATTGGATTTTACTGGAATGGAAACATTGTAAAAGAACCCAACATTACTATTCGTGAGTGGGGAATGCTTGGAATTTCTTTCTCTAGTTTATTAGATTTTTCTAATTATGTTGGGTCTATTAAAATTAATGGTCCAATACTAGTTAATTTAGTTTCACATTATAAATCAACAAACCTTCAAGAGGTTCAAAACATTACAGAGAGACCATGGTTTAAGGTAAAATATAACGGACCTTTGCCTCTAGACTGGGAATACTGGAACCCAACCTATAACTGGCAAGGGGTGTTAGTTTTAGCAACTACCTCATACTACGGAGTAGATCCATCAGATATTTATAATAGTTACGTTGGAACAAACAAGTTTATTGTGGACGATACCAGGCTACTTAGGTTAAATTCTTATGGATATTTGTTTGATATGGAAGTTGCTTGGCAAAGTTCTACACAAAATGCAGTGTAATATGGTATACTTGTGGTTATGAATATGGAAAATCCAAAGAAAAAGCGCAAGCCTTTACCAAGAATGAAAGGCCAAGTAGGAGAATCTCGTGTAAAGATTATTGAAAAGCACTATGAGTGGGGTCTTTATGTATACAAGAAGGCTAACGGAAAGTGGTTTACAGATGGAACTGGTTCTGTTTTAAACATTCAATCTCAAAAAGGCGACATCCTTCAGATATCTAAACTTAAAGAAGCAGCAAAATATTACGGGGATGAAGGAGATGGAACATGCGTATTCGTTCCAGGATTAACAAGAATATCAGAAGAAGAATACTCTGAGCAAAAGCAAAGACTATCAGAAGGACTTATTCCTTCAATGAACGATCTTGGAGCAGTTCAGGCAGCCAAGGACACTATTGCGAAATACGGAAGTGATGACTAATGAGTGAAGACAAAGAATTTTTTATTAGAGCAAAGACAGATGTTCCTCTTCCAGAAGATGACACATTTATAAAGCAAGACCCATTCAATCAATCTTGGGATGTAATTAAAGACCTTCAAGGACTTGACGCTAACTTTAAAAGAAGAACCTCTAGAATAATTAAAGGCGAAGCAACTCAAGCATATATTGATAGTTCAAGAGCAGACAGTGTTGGTATTGATGGAGCAAGATCGAAAGAGATTAATTCAGGAGCAGTATTTAGAAATGCTTACGGACTCTTTGATGTAATTACTCCACCATGGAACTTGTATGAACTTGCAAGTTTCTATGACACATCGTTTGCTAACCACGCAGCAATTGATGCTAAGGTAGAAAACATTGTTGGTCTTGGATACGAGTTTAAGGTTTCAAAAAGAACTATGCTTAAGTTAGAAGCATCAGAGCCAAAGACTTCTGAGAATGCAAGAAAAAGAATTGAAAGAGCAAAGATTGAAATGACTGATTGGCTGGAGTCTTTAAACGATGAAGATTCTTTCACAACAACTATGGAAAAGGTATTTACTGATCTTCAATCAACGGGCAATGCGTACCTCGAAGTTGGTAGAACTACTCGTGGAGAGATTGGTTATGTTGGCCATATTCCATCTACAACAATGCGTGTGCGTAGGTTGCGTGATGGCTATGTTCAAGTTATTGGTAACAAGGTTGTTTACTTCCGCAACTTTGGGGCAACTAATCCAAATCCACTTGGAACAGATCCAAGACCAAACGAGATTATTCATTTTAAAGAATATTCACCACTAAACACTTTTTACGGTGTACCAGATATTATGTCTGCAATTGGATCACTGCACGGAGATCAACTTGCATCACAGTACAACATTGACTACTTCCAGAACAAAGCAACTCCAAGATATGTTGTAACTCTTAAGGGCGCAAAGTTATCTGCTGAGGCAGAAGATAAGATGTTTAGGTTCTTGCAAACAGGGCTAAAGGGTCAGAACCACAGAACTCTTTATATTCCTCTTCCAGGAGATTCTGATACAAACAAGGTTGAGTTTAAGATGGATCCCGTGGAGAACGGAATTCAGGAAGCATCATTTAAAGAATATAGAAAGCAGAATAGAGACGACATTCTTGTTGCTCACCAAGTCCCTCTTTCTAAGATTGGTGGATCTGATTCTTCAGCAATTGCTGCTGCTCTATCTCAAGACCGTACCTTTAAGGAGCAGGTTGCAAGACCAGCACAGAGAAACCTTGAGAAGATGATTAACAAAATTGTAAAAGAAAAAACAGATATTCTTGAGTTTAAGTTTAATGAACTTACTCTAACAGACGAGATTGCACAATCACAGATTATTGAACGACTTGTCAAGACTCAGGTAATGCTTCCAAACGAAGGAAGAGAACTTCTTGGCCTTCCACAGATTGAGGGTGGCAACGAGCCACTTCAACTTAAGCCAGAACAAGTCTCAAGCGATAATTCAGACAGAGCAAGGGACACAGAAAGAACTAACAATCAGTCCGATGGGCCAGCCACAGTAAGTGGTCGTAATCCAAAGGGTGAAGGCAGAAAGTTTGATGACATTTTCTAAATGTCCAAATAGTGATACTTTAGTAAAAAAGGGTATATAATATAATAACCATGAATATATCTAAAGCCCATTGGGACACTAAGGGCGACAGTGTTCGCCTATCCCTTCCATTTGCAAAAGTAGACAAAGAGCGTCGAATCGTTTCTGGTTTTGCATCTTTAGACAATCTTGATAAGCAAGACGACATCGTAACAGCAGAAGCATCAATGGATGCATTTGCAAAATTTCGTGGGAACATTAGAGAAATGCACCAACCACTAGCAGTAGGTAAAATGGTTTCATTTAAAGAAGATAAGTATTTTGATCCAGAATCAAAGAAGTTTTATAGTGGAGTTTTTGTATCCGCATATGTTTCAAAGGGTGCACAAGATACCTGGGAAAAAGTTCTAGATGGAACACTAACTGGTTTTTCAATTGGCGGAAAAATGAATAAATGGGACGATGCTTATGATGAGAAAGCGGATAAGCCAATTAGAGTTATTAAAGAATACGATTTAGTTGAGTTGAGTCTTGTAGATTCCCCAGCAAATCAGTTTGCAAACATAATGTCAGTTGAAAAAGTTGATGGACTAGATGTTGTTAAGGGCGATGAAACAGTTTTAGAAAATGTTTTTTATGATAAAGAATATGGCATTGTTTTGTTGTCAGAAGAAGAAACTGTCATGAGCCCAGTAACTGGAACAGAAATGAAGAACATAGGTTTCGTTGAAAAAACGGATAGCGAAAAAATAAACATGATGAAATTCTTAGTTGATAGTGCTAAAGGCATTAATACTTCTAAGATTAACAAGGAGGTAAGTCCTATGACAGAAAATACAGAAATCGTTGCGGAAGTTATTGAAACAGAAGTAGCAGTAGAAGTAACAAAGTCAGAGGTCGCTCCAGAGGCAGATGCTAATACTCAGGAAGTTACAAAGGCTGCACCATGTGCAGACTGCGGAAAGGCAATGGACGCATGTGAATGCGATTCAAAGGCTGATGCAAAAGAGGAAGAAGCAGAAGACAAGAAGCCAATGGCTCCTAAGTCAGACGAAGTAGTTGCAGAAGCAGTAGCAGAAGCAGTTACAGAAACTAACGATGGTCTTGAAAAAGCCTTTAGCGATCTAGTTTTAACAGTTAAGTCATTGCAGGCAGAAGTAGAAATGCTTAAGTCTACAAAGGTAGATGTTGAAACAGCAAAAACATCATTTGAGGCAGTTGCAAAAGATATTGCAACAGCAGCAAATACATTCAATGAATTTGGTAAGCGTGTGGAACTTGTAGAGCAAGACACTGCTTTCCGAAAGTCTGGCGATCTCGGCGAGATAGTACAGAATCAGCCTGAAACGGTTGAAAAATCCCTATGGGGCGGTAGTTTCCTCAAAACAGCCGATCTATTCATTTAGAAAAAATCACAGGAGGTGACAATATGTCGGAACAAAATATAGAAAAGAACCAGCCAGGTACTTCAGGTAACCTAGGCGGAACAGCACCAGGACTCTATCAGGGTCAGGGAGCGTTCGCATCTGGATCAGATGCAGGTTCAAACACACCAGGTAATTACACCGATGGTGGTGTCTTGGGTAATATCCCAACAGCACTATCAGGAGTTAACACTGGACCAAATGCAGTTAACCCTTCAGGTGAGGCTGGATCAGGTATCCTACGCCCAGAGCAAGCACGTCGTTTTATCGACTACGTGTGGGATGCAACCACTCTCGCCCAAGATGGCCGTCGTGTTACTATGAGAGCCAATACAATGGAACTCGAAAAGGTAAACGTCGGAGAGCGTGTTATTCGTGCAGCAGCGCAAGCAGTTGGCGACTACACAAACGCAGGTGCAACATTCTCAAAGGTTGAATTGACTACAAAGAAGATTCGTCTTGACTGGGAAGTAGCAACTGAAGCACTAGAAGATAACATCGAAGGTGCACAACTAGAAGATCACATTGTACGCTTGATGACAAACGCTTTCGGTAATGATATCGAAGACCTTGCAATCAACGGAACAGGTGCAGGATCAGATTCATTCCTTTCAATCATGGAAGGTTTCGTAAATCGTGTCAAGACTGATGGAGATGCACACGAAGCAGTAGTTACAGTCGCTAATGACGCCTGGACAACTGATGTAATGCAGCAAATCATCACAGCAATGCCACGCAAGTATCGTGCTATCAAGTCTAACTTGAAGTTCTATGCTGGTACAGATGCATTCCAGGGAATCGTTAAGAATAACGGTACTCTAGCAGACGCAGTCGCAGAAGCATTTGCTTCTCAGGCTGGTGGTACTCCAACAAACCGTCAAGCATATCTTGATGGTGGAGCACAGACATTCGGTGGAGCACGTACAACACGTGTCCTCGGAGTTGACGTACAAGAAGTTCCTTACTACCCTGCAGGATATGTCGACTTGACATTCCCACAGAACCGTGTATGGGGATTCCAGCGTGACATCACTGTTAACCGTGAATACAAGCCTAAGAAGGACACTGTAGAATATACAGTCTTCGTACGCTTTGGACTTCAATGGGAAGAGCAGGATGCAATTGCATACGCAGACGCTGCAGCAGAGTAATCTGTAAACAGTAAAAATTAGGGGGAGTAGGAGTTAACGCTCTTACTCCCCTTTATTACTTATAATGATATAATACTAACAAGGAGGAATTATGGAATACATGAATAATAATCCAATTGAAGAAGAGTCAGTGTTTGAAGCACCAGTTTTTGAAGCACCAGTTGTTACAGAGCCAGTTGCAGAATTTATTGAGGAAACTCCAGTTGTAGAAGAAGCACCAGAAGTAGATGCTATTGAAGCCCCTGCATACAAGGCACCTGAAGAAGTTCAGGCTCTTGGATCAGTTGCAGATGGTGTCATTGGAGCAACAACAGCGCCAAAAGAATCAAGAAAGCCTAGCAAGAAGTTGCCTACTGAAAAGAAGGAAACAGTTGCCCTTTATTCAACTAAGAATGTTACATGGTCAGAGGTAGGTAAGGTATATCGTGGCTATAACATCGTTGAAAAAGATGCAGCAGACAAGTGGCTAACTAGACCACACATCCGCATCGCAACACCAGAAGAAGTTGCCAAGGAATTTGGTAAGTAAATATGGAAATATTGAGAGTTCCGCCATACGAAACAATTGCAGTTAACTTTGTTGTACCAGCAGGGTATATCAATGTAGACATTTATGCAAGAGTTACGGATATGGCGGACCTTTCAGTACAAGATATAGAATTTTTAGATTCATCTACAGGAGATGACTTAGAGATTTCTCTTCCTGGCAGATATGATAATAATTACAGAGTAGAACTTTTTAAAATTATTAACGGGACAGAAATAGAAATCTACGAAGAGTTTTATGAGTTAATAAGACCATACGTAGACCCAAACACATTAGGCACAACAGCATCTGAAATTGCTGAATACACAACCTTAGAATTAGTAGCAAGATCAATGATTGATACATTTGTTCCAGAAGGATTTTATAATAAAAAGATTACAGTTATAGGAACTGGTAACGGATCAGACTACTTCTCTTTATGGGAAAAGGTTTATAGAGTATTTAAGGTTTACGAGAATAACCAATTAGTTTATGATAGATCAACTCCAGAATTAAATGAGCACCAATATTCTATAACATCAGATAAAACCGCTATACAAAAAATACGTGATGGTGTAGTTAACAGGTATGAGTCCACAGCCCAAAATCTTCCAATAGCAATTGGAGATCTTGCTTACTATGGATATGATGGCGTAGGATTCCCTTCAGGATACGATTATACATTTATTGTTGATCACGGATACCTAACAGTCCCTGCAGATATTGAATACGCAGCAAAACTTTTAATAGAAGATCTTAAGTGTGGAAAACTTGATTATTACAAGAGATACATTACAGCATACAACACAGATCAGTTTAGAATTCAATTTGATAAAGCAATGCTTAGCGGAACAGGAAACTTCCTAGTAGATAAGATACTTGAAAAATATGTTAAAAATATTGTCAAGCCAGGGATAATTTAATGATATGCGAAGAGCCAGATTTTATCTTCCCAATGCAAGCAGATGTCTATTACCCAATTGTTGATCAAGGGGTTTATGGAAATGTTAAAAAGACTTGGGTTTTAGATAAAACTATTGCTGGTAATTTTAATTCTGTAGGTGGCGCAGGAAAAGAAGAGATAACTCCAAATGTAAATATTACACAAAAGACATCTCTCATTGGTAGAGTAAAGACCGATATTAGAGTTTCAAGTTTAGATGCTCCGCACTCAATGACAAATATTATCTTGACAAATATTCGTGATAAAAACTGTAATTATATATATACAGAAACAGCAGGCCCAAGAGCAGGAAAGTCTACAATTTTTGAAATTGCAACACAGGAACCATTCGTAGGACCATTTGGCGGAATTGAATATTATAACCTTGTCGTACGCAGATCTGAGAATCAGGCGGTAGATGTATGATTAAAGTAAGAATGGATAGCAAGAAGTTTCGTAAAGAGATGGACAACATTATGGAATACTCTTTCGGATTTGTTGATGGTGTTCAAGTTGGCAAGTCTGCCTTTTTTAAAAATCTTGGACCAGTGGTAGCAGAACAAGCATCGCAATTTATTGATGCAAATGCAAGAGTAGGCTACGACACACTTCATCATGTTTATGAGTGGGGTCAATCAGGAAGTTCATCAGCAAGACTATTTGACATTAAGTTTACTGTAAGCAACCTTGGTTTATCATTTATGTCAGACTTTAAACAATCAAAAACTATTCAGGATGGATCAAGAGTTCCTTTTGAAAACAAGGCAAAGGTTATGGAACTTGGTCAGCCAGTTGTTATTAAGCCAATTAATGGAGAGACTTTAAGGTTTGAGGTTGGTGGACAAGTTGTTTATACAAAGAGACCAGTTGTTGTTCAAAACCCTGGAGGAAATACACAAGGACAATTTGAGAATGTTTGGGACATGTTCTTTGGTAGATACTTTACTCAGGCATTTTTAAGATCAAGCGGTATTGATAAGCACTTTGCTAATCCAACAGTTTATAAGAAGAACTTGGCTGCTGGTAAAAGAGGTGGCAGACCAACAGGAATGTCTGTTGGATCTCGCTGGGTAGCAAGTGCAGGGATGGTATCATAATGTCAACATCAACACTAAACACACCAGGGCTATGGGTAAATGCATACCTTCAAGAAAAACTTGCTATTTTAGTTAAAAAGCAAACTCGTGGAGATATTGTTACAGACTCCACAGCATCTCAAGGAATTGGTGTTCCATTTTTTCCATCAAGGCCCACATCTCTTGATGAAATAACAGAGCAATGGGTTGTTTTGAGTACAGATGAAGGTGGAGGAGGTCGAGGCCAACCAACAAGGTATGCTTATGCTGGAGTTATGGCAACATGGGATAGACTAATTAGAATGAGAAGATCTCCTTTCCCCTATATCAAATGCGAACAACTACTTTATTATTTTTATGCTACTGAGCAAAACGTAACGGAAACAATGGTTCAAATTCAAGAAACAGTCCTAAGATTAATGGACCGAGGCGATGATTCTGCCGAAGACATTAATAAATGGGCAAAAGGAAAAGTAATTGGAGGAATGACTTGCAAGTTCTACTTCCATAACTTTAAGATATACCAACTAGAGGAAGTCAGAGACATCATTGACTTTGGAACAGCCCGAACCTATGGCGGTAACAAGATAATCATAGACTATGACTACCACCAGATGCAAGACATTATTGACTCTATAGCCCCATAAAAAGGGATGATATAATTATCATGAGGAAACAAGCCCTTTAATCTATAAAGAAAAAAGAGGTGAAATACATGGCATATACACGTGGTAGTTCTAACGATATTATCGTTGGAGCAGCAGCACTCTTCACATACGAAGCAGGCGCACTTGCAGACGCAGATCGACCAGCGTTCGTGGCAGGTACATCATACAAGGACACCCTTGAAAATGATCTAGACTTCCGCAACGTTGGATATACAATGAATGGTTTGGAAATCCAATTCCAGCCAGATTTCGGCGAAGTAGCAGTAGACCAGGTACTTGACGTTGCTAAGTTATTTAAGCAAGGCATGCAAGTAAACCTAAATACTACATTCGCAGAATCAACACTAGAGAACCTTCTATTTGCCCTTGCAGGCAAGGATGGCGATCTAACAACAGTTTCAAGCAACCCAACACTTAATCTTTCAGCAGGCGATATTGGCGACGTTCCAGTAGAGCGTGGCTTGATCGCAGTTGGACCAGGAACTGGAGACGCAACCGAGAATATCGAGCGTGTCTACGTTGCATACCGTGCACTTTCAATTGAGAGCGTATCAGTATCAGCAAAGCGTGACGAAGCGACAATGTTCGAAGTATCATTCCGTCTTCTTCCAAACGACAACGGATCATACGGTAAGATCGTAGACCGCACAGTCGGCGTATCAGCATAATACAACTTAATATATGAGAGGCTCAATCCTTCGGGGTTGGGCCTTTCTGTTTGGTATACTTATATAATGGCTACAGAAATATATAAAACTGGAATTATTTATTTAGTTGACGGAACAGAGGTAGAAATATCTCCGCTTAAGATTAAATATCTAAGAAGGTTTATGGATGACTTTGAAGGTGTGCGCTCAGCACAGGGTGACATAGAGGCTATATCTGCTCTTGCTGTCTGCGGGATGAACTGCATGAAACAATATATGCCAAGGATTTCAAACTCTATTGAAGACTTTGAAGACGCAATAGATTTAAAAAACATATATAGACTACTAGACTATGCTGCAGGAATCAAAGTAGATGAAAAGTCTGATGAAGGAGTAAAGAGTCAGGCAGTTAAGTCTGGAGCAACTTGGGAAGATCTTGATTTGGCAAAACTAGAATCAGAAGTTTTTTTGCTGGGCATTTGGAAAGATTATGATGAACTAGAAAGATCTTTATCAATGCAAGAGATAACCGCAATACTAAATGTAAAAAGAGAAGAAGATTATTCTACCAAAAAATTTCTGGCAGCAATGCAAGGAGTAGACTTAGACAAAAATGCTAACAAGAGTAACGCTTGGGAAGATATGAAGGCTAGGGTGTTTAGTCGTGGGCAGGCAAATGACTCAAGAGACATACTTGCCCTTCAAGGTCAAAATGCAAGTAGTGCTGGATTTGGTATTGGTATGGGCTTAGACTACGAAAAAATAGACTAAAATAAGCCTGTCGCTATGGTATAATTAACTAACAAACCTATTGGAGGAAAAAATGGCAGAACAAACAACTAAGCAAATCACTCTTATTGATGGAACAACCGTTGATGTTAGACCACTAAAGATTTCTTTGCTTAAGCCTTTTATGAAAAGATTTCAAGAACTATCAGATGTATCAGATAATAATGATGAGTCAATGAACGTACTTTTAGATTGTGTAGAAATTGCATTTAAGCAATATTTAAAGGAAGAAGTTACTCGTGAGGCACTAGAAGATAATATCGACTTGCCAACAGTATACGCAGTAATCGATGCAGCCTCTGGTATTCAACTTACAGATCCTACAGCATTACTAGCATCAAAATAATTTAAAAATGAATAGGGGTGTCATGAATAGTGTCTGATGTAAATGCTAATATTGGTATACATTTTGACACTAGTGATGCTCTTGCTCAACTAAGAAGGCTTCAGGCTGGACTTAGTAAATTCAATCAGTCCTTAACAGAGGGCAATGTCGCTGCTGCAAATGCACAAAAGGGTTTAAATTCACAACTCATGCAGTCGATCAATGCTACTGGAAAGTTTGTAGCATCACAAAAAACCATTGCCTCAAGCACCACAGCGTTCACGGATTCACTAGAAAAAAATAAGTTGAGCATGAGCCAGTACTTTAGGTACACGGCTGCTGCTGCAACAATGAATAGCAAAACCCTAAAAAATGTTTTTGCACAAGAAAAAGATGTTCTAAAAAGGGCAATGAAAGATAGAGTTAAAACTCTACAAACACAGTATATACAACTAACAAATGCCAACGGAGAGTTTGTAAAAGTTCTTCAAGTTGTTCCAAAGCATCTTAAGATGGTAAATGGTCAGTATGCTGACTATGCTACAAGAACTCAGATGGCTGCTCAAAGACAGCAATTCTTAAATCAACTATTAAAGCAAGGCTCAACTCAACTTCTAAACTTTGGTAAGAACACTCAGTGGGCAGGCCGTCAGTTAATGGTTGGTTTAACTATCCCACTCTCAATTCTTGGTTCTACAGCAGCCAAGGTATTTAGAGAGATGGAACAAGCCACAATCAGGTTCACTAGAGTCTATGGTGACTTGACAACGAGCATGGGTGATACTGACAAAGCAGTTGCAGAAATACAATTACTTGCAAAAGAGTTTACAAAGTTTGGTATTGCTGCTAAAGATACCATGGAAATGGCAGCATCTGCAGCAGCAATGGGTCTTACTGGGGCAGATCTACAGGCTCAGGTTACAAATGCAACAAGACTTGCCGTACTTGGTCAGGTGGAACAAGCACAAGCACTAGAAACAACAATTTCTCTTCAAAATGCTTTTGGAATTTCAGCAGAACAACTTGCAGGAAAAATTAATTACCTTAACGCAGTTGAAAACCAGACAGTTCTATCTATTGAAGATTTAACAATTGCAATTCCAAAGGCTGGTCCAGTTGTAAAACAACTTGGAGGATCCGTAGAAGATCTTGCATTCTTTATGACTGCAATGAAAGAAGGTGGAATCAACGCATCAGAAGGCGCTAACGCACTCAAGTCTGGTCTTGCTTCTATGATTAATCCTTCTAAGAAGGCAGCAGAATTCCTTGCAGATCTTGGTATCAACATAAAGGGTATTGTTAATGCCAATGCTGGAGACCTAAAAGCAACAGTAGTAGGATTTGCAAGAGCACTTGACACACTAGACCCACTAAACCGTGCAAGAGCAATTGAGCAGATGTTTGGTAAGTTCCAGTTTGCTCGTCTATCAACATTATTTCAGAACGTAACAAAAGACTCTTCACAAGCAGGAAGAGCGCTTGCATTAGCAGGAGCATCAATTGAAGAACTTGCTATTTTATCTGAGAGAGAATTAGGCAAAGTAGAAAACGCTGTTGGAGTAAAATTCCAGAAACAACTTGAAAACTTAAAGTTGCAACTTATCCCAATTGGAAAAGCATTCTTGGAAGCAATAACACCAGTTGTTCAGTTTGCTGCAAATATGTTAGAAAAGTTTAATAACCTTAGCGATGGAACAAAAAAGTTTGTAGTTGGATTTGTTGGAGTAATCGGAGGAATTGCTCCAGTTGTATTGATGACAGTTGGTCTTGTTGCTAACGGTGTTGCAAACCTTATCAAGTTCTTTGCAATGCTTCGTAGTGGAGTTGCAAAACTTAATGGACAAAACAATGTTCTTGGTGGTGGATTTGATTACCTAACTCAAGCAGAAACAGAAAACCTTGCACAAACTCATGCACTTCATTTATCTCATAAAGACTTAATCTCAACATTCAATGTGGAAAAGGCATCAGTAGAAGCATTAGCCTTAGCCTATCAAAATGCAGCATCTCAGGCAAGAGCGCTTGCCTCTGGTTCTCCAGGACTGTTTAATGCAGTTCCAGGTCCAAAGGGTGCAGTATCTGGTTTGCCAAAGTTTGCAGACGGAAAAGTTCCAGGTAACGAATCTGCAGGAGACAGTATTCTTGCACTTGTTGCACCAGGAGAGACAATTGTTCCAACTGCTCAGTCAAAGAAATATGGACCATTACTAAAAGCAATAATGGGAGACGATCTTCCAGGGTTTAAAAAGGGTAGGTATGCGGAGGGAGTAAGTCAAGCAGACAGAACTTATAGCGCTGCTCAGGCTGCTGGAGACTCAACCGCTCAAGACTATATAGAAAACGAACTTGGAAGAATTAGACAGTTAAGCAAGAATGCTTTAATAAAATATGCTGAGGCAACTGGAAAAGATGTATCAGATACTTCATCCAAAGCCCTGGAAGAAATTCGTGACTCCATTATTTCTGACTTTAAAACAATTATTGCAGAAGTTAAAGCAGAGACTGGGAAAGTAACAGAACAAACAATTGCAGCAATTGGAAAGAAGTTTGATCCAGCAAAAGGCTCAAGCAGAATGGGAGCCTATCATCCAAAGTTTGATCAATTACAAAGACAAGAGTTTTCACATGTAGGACAAACTAAGAGAGTTGATGCAAGCGAAGATGATGGATTAAATTTAAGTCCAGAGGCTCGAAATCAAGTAGAACTTATTAAAAAATTCTATGGTGATGGTGGTGGCAGTGGGGATGGCACTATGCCAGAACTCAAGGTTGCCGATGCTCATGGATTTATGCTACAGGGCAAACTAAACAATGCAATGTCAACTAGGGGAAAGTCTCAATCATATGAGGCTAAAAATGGAGCAGGAAGTTTAGGAAAAGATTTCCAAGCAGATTTTGAAAAGACTGGCGCTGAAAAATGGAGAGCAATGACCACCATGATGGGTGGAGATTTTGATGAACTAAAGGGCCAGGCAGAGATCTATGATAATCTATTAATAGAAAAATTAAAAAAATGGAATGCAGATAATGCTGCCAAAGAAGTACCAGAAATTTTTGACGACGCTACATTCAAGTCACTTGAATCTCAAGTAACAGCAGAAATGCAAAAACTTGCACCAGAATTTGCAGGGATAGTTGAACAAGCAAAGAAAAGTATTACAGCAATAAGAATAAGTCTAGGCGAAGACTTTGATGAAGTAAATGCAATGCTTAAGGCAAACGGTGCTGGAAGCCTTGGAACAAATGCAAACAATGCAAAAATACTTAATCATGAAGCAAGACCAGAAGATCCTAGATTACTAGGAACAATGGGCTCAGAAAGTATTGCTGAACAAGTTGATGCAGACCTTACAGCAGCAGAGAAAAAAGCAGAAACAAGATCACCATCAAAAAGAACCGAAAGGCTTGGAGTAGATATTGGAGAAGGGCTAAAGATTGGCCTTGAAAGAAAAACAAAAGATGTAAAGTCTCAAGCAGACCAACTTGCAGAAGCAGCAATTCCAAAGGTAGATACTGCAAATCAAGCCAAGTATGATGCTATGAAGAATGATCCAGAGCAAAGACAAATTCAAAAATCTATTGATAGACACTATAGAGACAAGTTTGGTTCTAGAAAAGTTCCAGTTCCAACTTCAAGCGAATCAACAGAGACATCCTTAACAGTAGATGTTGATCCTAAAGCACTGATGTCTGATATGTCTGCAGTAAAGGCTGCTAGACAGAAAGCAAACGAATTAGAAAAGCAAGCATCTGATGCAGAGGCTGCAGCAGCAAAGATTAGAACTGAAGCAGCAAAATGGGAAGAAGTTGCAGCCCGTGAAAAGGGCAAGAATATGCACACTGCTGAAAATGCTAGAGACCTTAAAAAACTGGCTGATGAAGCAGAAGTCAGAGCAGCAGAAGCAAGAATAAAAGCAGCAGAAGCAGAAACCGCAGCAGCCAATCTTGAAGGCAATACTGGTAGTTCAGAACAAATTATGTCTAACGGAACCGTTGAAGCAGGAGACGGAATGAGAC
>Ga0209651_1000024_pt1 | contig 51295 bp, 57 predicted proteins | sample LauGreFBDMM110SN_2_FD_188216 | JGI IMG/M metagenome (GOLD analysis project Ga0209651, IMG submission 188216) | Freshwater lake microbial communities from Lake Michigan, USA - Fa13.BD.MM110.SN (SPAdes) (version 2) | ecosystem: Environmental > Aquatic > Freshwater > Lake | place: Lake Michigan... | reverse complement strand
GGGTTTCCCTGCAGAAAAGAGGTAGATAATTATGTACACACTTGGAGCATTACTCCTCCTCGCAGTTCTGCTTGGTGCGGTTACCGCCGTCATCGATTCAGTACTCGGGGCCCTCAAATTATCCGACACCATCCGCAAGTTGCCGCTCATCGGCGCCCATTGGGGTCTCGTCGTCAGCATCTTGATGATTTGGCTTCTCGACATCACTCCCGCCGCACGCTGGGGTCTCTTGTTGAAAGATGATTGGATGAATATCGTTGCCGGTGGAGCAATTGTTTACGGGATGATTCCTGTGAAAGATGCTGTCATCAATATGGTGAATAAAGGCCTTCGCGCTTAAACATTCTCCAGCAGATTTTTGAAACGGGCCGCTAGTACTCCTAGCGGCCCGTTTTTTATTTCTCTCACTTTGTACTGGCCTGTACTACGGTCATGCCATGAGTTCAGACAATACTCTGTGGTTAGACCTCACACAACGCAGCGCATTTGCCTCACACCAACTCATTGGGTGGATTTTTTGGGACCCACGAGCTGAAGCACGTCATGCAGCTTTTGGCATTCAAGATGGCTTAGGTCATTACATCGCTAACCGTGCGGCCCCACTTGCTGCAGCAGGCGTTGATGTTGTGCATAGCGCTTTTTATTCCATTTCGCGGCATCTGATTCATTTCTCACTCGACCTCGCTTCTCCCCATGCCACATGGCAAGAAATGTCTGATGCGCGTGATGAATCTGTTCGTGAAGGACTTCTTGAAATAGCGCCAGAAATATGTGAACCCCTGGGCAACCTCGCAACAGACCTCTGGCGCACTGTTGATGTGCTTCCACAAGAAGGTCGCGTGCTGTTTGCTGCCCACAAAGCATGGCCTCGCCCCAATAACCCAGTGGTATCGGCCTGGTTGGCGGTGAATGCTCTGCGCGAATGGCGTGGCGATACACATTGGGCACTGTTGCTCACTCACGAAATAGACCCTATTGAAGCTGGTCTGTTGCACGATGCGTGGATGGGGTACCCGAAAGAATGGATTCCGCGCAGCAGAGGTGCCAACGATGCACTCATTGCAGCGGCGCTCGAAAACCTCAGCGCACGTGGGTTTGTTTCCGATGGATCAATTAATGCAAAAGGTATTTCGTTTCGTCAAGAGTTAGAAAAACAAACGAATGAACTCTGTGTTCGCCAGTGGAAAATATTTGGCGAAGATAACACTCGAAAGTTTCTTGAACTCGTTGAACCTGTGGGTGCACGGTTTGTTGAGCGCATTGATGAAACAGCTGGACCCAATTGGATGCCAGCAGCGCGCGAGCGACGTTTATAAAATGCGATACACGTCGTAGTCGACTGCATCTTTTGATGGTTTACCAATTGCAACAGCTTGCACATCATTGAGCCAGGCATAACGTTCATCGCCTGTTTGGAAAAGCGGTGCAGTAATAATGCGCACACCGTCATCGGTTGGCGCCATGATGCCTTGATAGGTCATATGAATAGCAACGCCATCGTCGGTAATGAGCAATACACGCACATCGAGATGCGCAGTACCTGTGGTTCGCATGGTGAGCCAGTCGCCACCCATGGTGACCGTGCCGGAAACTTTTGGTCCCGCAAAGGTGCCGCCCGTTACATTCACAATTACTCGTGTGCCTGCTGGCCCACCCGGAATAGGCACAGGAGCAGCGACAGTTGCATGAATAGTGAAGAGATACTCAACGGGAAGTGACGAGAGGATGTCAGGCATGCCTAAATCTTACGTAGTTCTTCACTATGAATGAGACAAATGTGCTTTGAACTGACACACTATGAATATGCCGATTTCGAAAAATAGCCCGCCTATTTTTCAGCACTACAACGGGAAGTGGCGCCCCCTATGGCGTGGTCGCATACATGGCATTGCCGCTTTGGTAGCCATACCCGCTGGAACATTGCTCATACTTGCTGCACAAAGCGCCATTGCCCGAGTCGCCACCTCCATATACGTGTTCTCGCTTTTTGCTCTCTATTCCACCTCGGCTTCGTACCACCTCTTTACACGCACACCCCACGTGCAAAAAATCATGCAGAAGCTCGATCATTCAATGATCTTTATTCTCATTGCGGGCACCTACACCCCGCTCTGCCTGCTCACCCTGCCCCATTCGTGGGGTATTCCCTTCCTGTGCTTTGTTTGGGTTGCGGCAATTATGGGAATGGTTTTTAAATTTGGCTGGGGCGCTCGGCGCATTACTGGTGGGTTGTACATCGCTCTTGGTTGGGCGGGGGTTTTTATTTTTCCTGCAGCAACAAGGGATGCTGGTCAAACAGCGATGGTGTTGCTCGGCATTGGTGGCGTGTTGTACACCATTGGGGCAGTTCTCTTTTATCTCCAACGTCCGCGGTTGGTGCCACACATTTTTGGTTACCACGAGATCTGGCATGTTTTTACTGTTCTTGCGGGAATCACCCAATTCATTGGCATTGGGTTCATTGTCACTCAGGCCAATTAGTCCTGTCTCTGGGTCGCCACATATATTTGCACTAGCAGTGCAAATATATGTGAAACTGTCGTAACAGCGCAGGAGGGTATATGGGGCTCGAAAAGAACTTCACTGGTCGTATTGGTCGCACATTCGAAGATTCTGAAGCGGCGTGGCCCGACCTGCCTCAACCACCACAGGGCGCTCCAAACATTGTGATGGTGTTGCTCGACGATGTGGGCTACGCACAATTTGGTTGTTATGGCTCTGACATTGCAACACCAACGTTCGATGCACTCGCTGCTCACGGTGTGCGCTACGCAAACTTCCACACCACTGCACTGTGCTCACCAACTCGCGCATGTTTAATGACCGGGCGTAACCACCATGCAAGTGGCATGGCACGCATCGTGGAAACTGCATCGGGCTTCCCTGGTTATGACGCCAACATTCCTGAAGAGAACGGCTTCCTTCCAGAAATTCTTGTACGGAATGGTTATGCAACTTATGGTTTAGGTAAATGGCACCTTGCACCTGCACATGAAAATAACTTGGGCGGACCACGCACACATTGGCCACTCAATAAAGGCTTCGAGCGCTACTACGGTTTTTTGAGTGGCGAGACCGACCAGTTCCACCCCGACCTTATTCACGACAGTCATATTGTTGACCCACCCAAAACTCCGCAAGAGGGTTACCACCTCACCGAAGACCTCACCGATAAAGCAATTGGTTACATCAAAGACCTTCGTGCTTTTTCGCCAACAAAACCTTTCTTTGTGTACTTCGCACCAGGTGCATGTCATGCTCCACACCAAGCGCCGAAAAAATTTATTGATGCATACCGCGACAAGTTCAACCAAGGTTGGGACACGTGGCGTGAAGAAGTTTTTGCTCGCCAAATGGCATCGGGGTTATTACCAGAAGGAACCATTCTTTCGGAACGCCCAACATGGGTACCTGCGTGGAGTTCGCTGAGCGACGACGAGCGACGCTTGTATACACGCCTTATGGAAGCATTCGCTGGCTTTCTTACTCACACCGACTCTGAAGTGGGTCGCCTACTCGATTTCATCAAATCTATTGATGAATATGACAACACGCTTGTGCTCATTATGAGCGACAACGGTGCATCTGCTGAAGGTGGGCCTGGTGGCAGTTTCAACGAAAAGTATTTCTACAACTTTGTTCCTGAAAGTTTGGCAGAGAACTTAAAGCGCATTGACCTCATTGGTTCTGAGCATTCCAACAACCACTACCCATGGGGCTGGGCGTGGGCCGGCAATACGCCGCTCAAACGCTTCAAGCGCGATACACACGAAGGCGGTGTGTGCGATCCGCTCATAGTGCAATGGCCAAGTCGTTTAAAAAATGTTGGAGGAATACGCCATCAGTATCTTCACATTGTTGATGTGCTTCCCACATTGCTTGATGTCATTGGCATTGAGGCACCAGAGCAAATTAATGGTGTTGCACAAGCCCCCTTTAACGGTGTGAGTTTTGCCCACACGTTGGAAAGCGCGGCAGAACCAAGCAAGCACATCACGCAGTACTACGAAATGCTTGGATCGCGTGCGTTGTATCACGATGGCTGGAAAGCAGTGGTCTTTCATCCACCAGGCATGATGAACTACGAAAGTCGCAATGCGAACCCGTCGTTCGATGACGACATTTGGGAGCTGTACAACATTGCCAACGACTTCTCGGAGTGCAACGACGTTGCACAGCAATTTCCCGACAAGTTAAAAGAACTACAAGATTTGTGGTGGACAGAAGCGGAAGCCAACCAAGTGCTGCCGTTGAACAATCAACCAGCGCGATACGGCGACCGCCGCTTCTTACGCGATCGCTACGTGTATCTTCCCGGCATTTCACCATTGCCAGAATCCACTGCACCAAACCTCAAGAATCGTTCGTTCCAAATTACTGCCGCACTGAATGTTCCCTCTGTTGGTAACTGCGACGGCATATTGGTCTGCCACGGTGGTCATGCAGGTGGTTACGCGTTGTACCTCAAAGGTCGTCGCCTGCATTACGCCTACAACTTTCTTGGCGCTCTCACCACCATCGTTTCAGCAAGCGTTGAACTTCCGGTAGGTGAAATAGATGTACGTGCAACGTTCACTGCCACTGGGCGCTTTAGGGGCGACATGGAATTGTGGTACGGCGATGTTCCCGTTGGGCGCAGTGCAATTCCCTTCACCGTGCCTGTTACTTACGGTGTGGACCCCTTCACTGTGGGCTACCAACGCATGACACCAATTACTCCCGAGTTAATTGGCAAAGCAGAAATACCTGAAGGCGTACTTCGTCGCATTGTGATTGATGCCATTGGCCGCGCGTACCGCAACCCTGAGGGCGAAGCACGCGCGGCACTAGCTATGCAATAGTAATTGAGATCTTCTTCGGGGTGGTTTTTGGCTTAGGCACTTTCTTCGTTGCAGGTGGAGTGATCTTTACTGTTAACGAGCACTTGCCAGCCTTCAAGCCTTTCACCACATTTGTTTTTGACACAGAGCAGATTTTCTTTGACGCCGTGCTTACTGTGGCCACAATTTTTGATTTAGCAACCACGGTGGTGCCAAGTGTCTTCAGTGCAGAAGTTACAGAAACTGTTTTGCCTTTCTTCACTGACACTACTTTTGGTGCTGCAACTCCAGGAGTATTTGCACCTGGAGTTGTTCCACCGACTCCAGGCGTGCCTGCGCCACTTCCCGAGGAGGTGGTTGTGGTGCGCAACGATGCCTTGAAAGCACCGCCACCTGTACCAGCAGACAACTTCGATGCGGTTGCAAACTTGCGCACACTTAGTGTGCGAACTCCAGCTGCCGTTACTTTGTCGGCGGCCGTATTAGGAATCTCTAAGTCAAGAACTGCACCCGTATTTTTTCCATTTGCTGAACTATTCAATTCATTCAATGAATCGGCAGCAGGAGTAATGGCCGCAGTTGGAGTTGTAGCGGTTCCAGCTTTTGTATCGGCAGCACTTACTCCTAAAGCGGTGAAACTCGTTTCTACAGACTTAATGTCTCCATTGCCTGATGCAACGATCATGGTTACTTCACCAGTGGTGCCATCGGCTTGCAGAGCTACCGCAGTTGGTGCATCGCCACCGCCTTGCTGAGGTGGTTGCGGTTGACCACCGGCAGGAGCCACGGTTGTCGTAATTTTTATGAACTTGGCTGCACCATCAACTGAGAAGTACAAACCATCAGAGCCAGCTACTGCAATGACACCAGTATCGCAGTCGACTTTCAGGTCTTTGTAGGTACCAGTTGTTGTTCCTGTTGCAGCATGTGCAGGCGCTGTGCTCACCGCAGTGATTTTGTAAATGCCCTTGCCTCCAACTGAGATAAATGCAGTATCGGCAACTTTTGTTGCGGAACCAGTGGGGCAATATTGAATTGCTTTGACATCACCTGCATATGTTCCGGTGCCTGCTGCTGTTGCACCGGCGGCAGCAACTTCTGAACCAAAGTATTTAACATTGCTGAGTGTGACTGCTCCAGTGGAGCTGTTGGCACTAATGCCTACCAACGCCACAGAACCCGCGCTCGATTCGCATCCAGATGGACCAAGGTTCTGACTGCACTTATTGACACCAACCAACATCGCATCTTTTCCTGCGATGCCTTCAATTGCTGAAAGCAAGTGCTGGTTACCGCCTGAAGCAAAACTGCTTGGGGTTAGTGCTGCACCTGACGGGTTAGCTGCACCAGGGAAGCTGAATTCTTTTCGCGCAGATGCATCTTTTGTATCGCGCTCGGCAGCTGTTGCAGCAAGTTCATCACCCATGTCGAGTTTACCAGTACCCGAGTTTGTGTTGAAAGACTTCACATGTAAAAACTCATTGGCATTGTTGCTAAAGCCCGCAGCAATGTGCTGCAACCCACTTGCACCATTCCACCATTCCACCGAACGGCTTCCACCTGCGCCAATGGTGCTAAATGATGTACCTCCATCGGTGGAAAGCAATGTACGGCTACCACCGGTTTCGGTCATACTGAGCACCAGCTGTGAACCATCGGTGCTGTTCGGCGAATACACCACATCGGTGACATTGGGAGCGACCATGCCGCGTACTGCAATTCCACCTGAAGCAACGTCTGTTCCTGCAATTGCTTGACTATTAATGTACTGACTTGCAGTAGTGCCACCTGCACCACCAAAACTCGGACGATACGACGTAGCTGCAGAAATGACTGCAGATTTACGGAGTCCGAATTGTCCGTCGCCAGAGAGCGACACCATGTTGGAACTAAAGTTGAAACCACTATCCCAAACAAAACCTGTGTTGTTGTTTGCACCTTCCATCGCCAGCAAAGCAACTTTTGGAGAAGTGAATGTGGTGCTCAACAGACTGCCCGAACCTGTGGCATTAAAGACAAACATGCACTGACCAATGGTGCCCACCACTTCAAAGCCGGTGAGAACATCAGAGCCCGATGGGGCTTCTGGCGCGATGGAAGCGACAAGCGGTGTTCCTCCATTTTGACCACATTTCCCCGACAAGGCACTAATGCCATTCAGGGCCAAACTGTTTCCCTGGTCTGAACCTTCAACACCTGAAGACATAGTCCATGTACCCGACACCAACGCTCCAACAGTTACTGACACTGTTGAACCGTCGACCAAGTGAGTTACCAATGCTTGAGGTGTTGCTGTACCAAGCGTGCTGAGTTTGATGAGGCCAGTACCAGAAGTTGCCATTGTGTGCGTTGGCTGGGGAAGGGAAGCATCTGTCGCAGCGAGAGAGGCTGCCGTGGCTGCTGGTGTAATTTTTGAAATACGTGTACTGGTGCCATTGACTGTTGCCATAAAAATGTCACCAGTGCTTCCCACTGCAAATGCCACACGGTCGGCAGCGGTGTATCGACCTATTGTTGATGTGACGTTGGTAAAGCTCGGTGCTGCATCGCTTGAGCTATCTGGCATCACGGCGATGAACATACCCGAATCGGTGACACCGACAATGTAGGAATATTCAGCATTTGCACCACCGTGTACCCAGTAGTGCTTTTTGTTCTGACCAGAGACTGCGCTGTAGTTAGCAACTGTTGACCACGTATTTCCATAGGTGCGCGAGAAATACAAGTTCTGACCAACTTGCACTCCAACTTCACCTTTGACACCAGAGGTGAAAATTTCGCTGGCAGCGTCTGTTTGTGGCATCGCGCCAGCTGTTGCCGCGGTTGCGGCATCGGAGTCGGCAGTAGTAGGCACAGGCGACCATGAACCTGCGTAGTCGCTTGTACGCCACACGGTGGGTTGCGCATCGGAAGTTGCGTAATACACGCCGCTTTCACCGTCGGCTGCAATGGTGCGCACCTGCGCTCCAAATGCATTCGCGTAAGACAACTTCGACTTCGTTGATGCAGTAAGTGCAACTGTTTGTGCTGCAGCGCTCGATGCAGTTTTTGTTACGAATCCGGGGGCTGCGACAACAAGACCGGCTCCACCAGCTTCATTCACCGACACTGTGCCGTCTTTTGCAGTGATGGCACTATCAACAGCATCTCCATCACTATTGAGAACGGCGACAAATGCGCCACCCACTGCGGTGCCCGATGAGTCGGTAACCGTCACAGTGATGGCAGCATGCACTTCACTCGGCAGGGCAAAGAGGCCCAAGAGTCCAACTGCTGTTATTGCGCCAAGAGTGGCCTTAATACGATGAGCCAACATATATTTCCTCCAAGAAATATCAATGGAAATTCTTGCTGAAAGAATTTCAACACAAAGTTAGCGCATCATTGAAACATTCTCAATAGTCGGCAAATCTTTATATTTATTAGCTGAGGGAGCGGGCAACCAGTACATCTGTGGCTTTACATAATCCCAGCACTTCCGTACCCGGGGCAAGGGCCAGGGCGTTTGTGGCCTCACGCGTAATGGTTGCCGTCATGGTTTGGCCTGGGTCGAGCTCTAATTTCACCGTGGAAAGAACTCCCCCATGTTTCACTGAAATCACTTTTGCCCGCAGTTGATTTCGGGCACTGAGCTGCAAAGTGTCTTCACGATCTGCGTTGTTTGTAGAAGGAGCTTCTTCACCTGCAAGTTCATCGAGAAAGCGCGCAACGGCTCGTGCTTGTTCCCGCCGCCAAATGGCCACTGCGCTTCGTGATGGGTTAGCAAGTAAACGCGACAACACTTGGTCTAAAGCATCTCGTTGTAAAGAGATAAATTTTCCTTGCTTCATACCGGCCAGTTCTCGCAGATGTAATTTCACTAGAAATTCGGTGCGTAAATCGCGAATATGTACTGCTGGTGCATTTAGCCAACCCCGCAAAACGCGGCCACCTTCTTCCGTCACCGATAGTGCAAACTTCAGTTGCTTACGCACACCAAGCGCATCGGTGCTTTTTACCAGCTGTGCCGCTTCAAGCGATTTCAATGCGCGGTACACCACAGGGTTTGTTTGGGTGAAGACCTCACCAATGTCGCCATCGAGGTGAAACCTCTTTGCGATGTCGTACCCATGTGTTGCCCCTTGGTCAATAAGAGCAAGGCACGTTGCTTCAATAAGTGACAACTGGAGGTTTTGTGCGGATTCCATACCTGTTTATATCACGTATTGAACTATCAGATAGTTCATAATGAACTAATAGCCTGAGGGGATCGTGTCCACCTCTCGATTACTTCGCACCATATCTATTGGTATTGCCACGGGCCTTCTATGCACATTGTCTGCTTGTGGCCGCAGCGATAGCAAAGTGAACATCGACGTTTATGCCGCTGCCTCACTGACTACCGCGATGACCTCTATTGCGGCGACCTTTGAAAGTGCAGAACCCGACATTCACCTTGTTCTGAACTTTGCGGGAAGTGCCACATTGGTTGAGCAAATAAAGCAGGGTGCCCCAGCAGATGTAGTTGTCTTTGCCGATGACAAGCAAATGAATGACCTTGTGGAAAATGGCAATGTCAACAAAGACTCTGTTACCACTATTGCTACCAACACACTTGCACTTGTTGTTGAAAAAGGAAACCCGCTCAACATTAAAAGTGTGAGCGACCTTACTTCACAGAAAATACGAACTGTTCTATGTGATCTTGCACAACCGTGTGGAAAATATGCCGCTCAAATACTGGAGCGATCAAACGTAGATGTACAGCCTCGCAGCTGGGAAACAAGTGTTAGTGGCGTCACTCAGAAAGTTGCCAGTGGCGAAGCAGATGCCGGAATTGTTTATGTCAGCGATGCCTTGGCTAACGCATCAAAACTTGATGCCGTGCCTATTGATGCAAACATCAACATTGTCAACAACTACCCCATTGCCACTCTCAATGAACTTTCAACAACCGCACGAAAAGCTGCACAGACATTCATTGATTTCGTGATGGGTGACGGGCAAAAAATTCTGAATGACTATGGGTTCCAAAGCCCATGAAACAACAACGCTCGCAATTAAGTGCACCCCGTGGACTCACCGCGCTCGCCGTGGCGTGCGTGATTTTTATTTCACTGCCACTACTTGCCATTGTTGTGCGCGTTCCATGGTCGCAATTCTTCAGCACCATTTTTGAGGAATCGTCACAAGAAGCGCTGTGGCTTTCACTACGCACTTCACTCATTACAACGGTGCTGGCAATTATTGCCGGTTTACCGCTGGCGTGGATGTTTGCTCATCGCACGTTTCCACTGAAAAATGTTTTGCGCACCCTGTGTGTTTTGCCAATGGTTTTGCCTCCTGTTGTGGGGGGAGTTGCTCTCATTTATGCCTTCGGCCGTCGCGGTCTTATTGGTTCAACACTCGAAGATTGGTTCGGCTACCGCATTGCCTTTACTCAGAGCGCAACTGTGTTGGCACAATTTTTTGTAGCTGCTCCGTTTTTTATTGTGGTCATGGAATCGGCATTTTCTCAGGTTGATGCATCTACTACTTGGGCTTCTCGCACCTTGGGCGCTGGCCCATGGCGCACTTTGCTCACGATCAATATTCCTATTCTGTGGCCTTCGCTTGTTGCGGGCATTGTGCTCACTTGGGCTCGTGCGCTTGGGGAATTTGGCGCAACCATTACCTTCGCAGGCAATAGCCCAGGCTCTACCCAAACGCTGCCTTTGGCAATTTACAGTTCCCTGGAAAGTGGCAACGATGCTGCCGTGAGTTTGTCATTTTTAATGATGGCTATTTCTTTTGTTGTTCTCATTTCATTGCGCCAGCGCTGGATGACCGCGTTTCAACGAGGCGCTGCATGACTCTCAACATGCAATGCACTTTCTCCCGACAACAGTTCACGTTGCACGCCGATGTATCTGTGGCCTCTCGAGAAGTTCTCGCTATTACTGGTTCTAACGGTTCCGGTAAAACGACTGCGCTTCTTCTTATTGCAGGTTTACTCAACATTTCTTCTGGTCGTATTGAACTTGACGGGCAAATCTGTGATGGTGACACTTTTGTGCAACCCGAAGACCGGCACGTAGGAATGCTGTTCCAAAATGGGGCCCTCTTTCCCCACCTCACCGTTAGCCAAAATATTATTTTTGGTCTGCGCGCCCGCGGCGTGCGCAAAGATGAAGCATTGAGCCGCGCCGTGGGCACGATGGAGAAGCTTGACATTCATACATTTGCCGAAAAGCGCCCACATGAATTAAGTGGTGGTCAACAACAACGTGTTGCCTTAGCGCGCACGCTGGTTACACAACCCAAAATTTTGTTGCTCGATGAACCAACAACTGCATTAGATGCAAGCGCACGTGCGGCGACCCTTGATCTTCTAGCAGAAGTATTTTCGCAATTTACTGGGCCAGTAGTTTTGGTGTCACACGACTCGCGCGATATACAAAAATTGGCCACCACAGATGCACGTATTGAGGTTCAATACGGCACCCACGTGGTGGCCAATTTAAAGAATTAATTTTTACAAGTGAGTAATAATCATGTCGCAAGACGACACTGAAATCCCGGCACCCTCTTCAACATCAAGACGCTCAATCACACCATTGTTAATGATGGCTGCGTAACGCTGTGAACGTGAACCAAGACCAAAACCAGAACCATCTAGTTCCAAGCCCATTGCTTTGGTGAATGCGCCAGTTCCATCGGCAAGCATGGTGATGCCATCGGCACTTTGGCTTTGCTTCCATGCATCCATTACCCAAGGGTCATTCACGCTGATGCACGCAACTGACTCCACGCCTTTGGCTTTGAGTTCATTGAAGCGTTGAACGAAACCAGGAAGGTGCACTTTCGAGCAACCAGGTGTGAAGGCTCCAGGAACTGCGAAGAGAACTACTTTGCCTGTGCCAAGTGCTTCAAGTGAGCTCACTGGCTGTGGCATGCCATCGGCACCAAGCAGGTGAATTGTTACGTCGGGGATCTTGCTTCCAGCTGAAATTGTCATGGTGTTATGGTGCCACGAACTTTCGCCTTGCGCCACCCTCTAGCTTAAAAAATCAGGCATTCAGCATGGCTTCAAGTTCATCAAGGGCTACTCGTGGGTCGCCCACATGAATGACCTGCATGCCTGCTGCGCGAGCACCTTCAATATTGCCCATGAAGTCGTCGAGGAACACCACTTCCTGCGGGTCCTTGACCCCCAACTCATGCAAGGTAAGTTCAAAAATGCGCGGTTCAGGTTTACGCATACCTACCAGGGCAGAGTCGATATACACGTCGAACAATTCCTCAGGAACAATGGTCACCAAATAGTCATGAAATTCGCGCATGCCATTGGTTAAGAGGCCCGTTTTGTATCCGCGTTCTTTCAAACCAGCAATATGTTCCAACACATAGTGATTGATGTTGTACGTGTTGTTCAGCAAAAGAGTTTCAAACTCATTTCCTTGAAAGTGCACTCCTTCGGCGGCGGCGATGGGTGCAATGAGCCCCTGAAGGTCGTCACGTGCAACTTCACCACGTTCCATGCGGTGCCACGGGTGGTCTCCCGACACATGTTGTGGGCCCATCATGATGGAATGCAACTGCGGCATTGGGCAGCCCAGCGAGTCGGCAATGCGCTGAATTTTTTCCGTGATGGTTGTGATGATGACGCCACCAAAATCGAAGACAACAGAAGTGATAGCGGGGGAAGAAGACATTTCTCTACCTTACGAATTTTGTTGTTGGTAAACCGACACGGACACTGACCCCAGGCGAAAAAAGTGCATGAACCTCACCCTGCGGCGCAGGCAGACCAGCGGCTTGCACCAAGGAATCGTTAAGGAGCAGCACTTTTGCACTGTGCAGCGGCCACGGTTCATGCGAAACAGGGGCATAGCGAATTTTTTTGCGCAGCGTTTCGGAATACAACCCCCATCGCGCAGAGAGAAAATGTTCAAAGTCACTCGGCGCTGAAATTTCGCTGCCCACTTCAATGCGCATTTCTGAAGATGCTTCTAAACCACGCGGCCATCGCCTCTGCACATGTGTTTCAACAATTGATGTGTTGCCCACTTGTCCAACACCATGACTCACTTTGCCAAAGCAATACGGCAATGAATACGTAGTGCGCGCTACCACGGTAGGTAATAGGCGGTTGATGTCGAGAGAGAAGAACCACACACCAGGAATGCCGTTACGTATGACATAGGTGCGCACATTCACTTCAGGGAAGGTTCCTAAATATGGCACCGCAGGAAGATGCGGTAGTCCAATGCCTCGCATTTGGAAAGGAATAAGACCCACGTACGCATTTCCCGCAAATGTGTCGACCAGCAAACCTTCAGGTAATAACGACTGCACCTGTTCTGGCTCATATGCCCAATGCAGGTAAACGAGGTTCTCCCATTTCTGCACCATGACCGCACGCTTCACCGGTACTGGGCACTCGGCTCGATATGTGCGCGTCATGTTGCCTGCAACAACATGATTGCCAACAGCACACCGCGCAGTGTCCATGCAATAGTTCGGGGCCAATTGGTGCGCACCAGTTTGTGCCCAATATCTGCTGTTGGTGCCAATGCCATTTTCTCGTGCAGTGGCACCGAGAGAAAGATGGTGCTTCCTAATGCGATAGCTAAAAGAAAGCCGCCTACGAAAGGCAACGCAGAGTTCACACCATTCGGCAAGTCGAAAAGTAGCCACAAGGTTGTTACTCCTTCGCCAGCCATTGGTAGCCCCACTACCCAGCCTGTTCGACGTTGGTGTTCTACCGCAATTTCCGATGCACGGTCGATACCAATAGTTGCAAGCAGTGGGTAATGCACCAACTGTACGAACCAAATAACGCCAACCATTACACACGTAGCAAGTGCATTTATAACAAGAGGTGCCATACAGGTCACCCTAGGTGAGGCAGACTAAGAACATGAACAGCAGCGAGCAACATGACCATGGCAATAGCGAAAGTCACTCGTACGGAAAAGACGTGCAAAGTGCACTTGCACCACTCACTAAAGATCTACGCAATGCAATTCCCGATGTTTATAAAGGATTCGGTGAAATGCACGCCGCCGCTTTCAAGCCCGGAGCACTCGACGCCAAAACGAAAGAACTCATTGCACTAGCCATTGCTGTTTCTGTTCGCTGTGACGGATGCATTGCAGCACATGCCAAGGGTGCGGTGCGCAATGGTGCAACCGAAGCTGAAGTTGCAGAAACATTGGGCGTCACTATTTCCATGAACGGCGGCCCGGCAACCGTGTATGGGCCGCGTGCCTTTGCCGCTTTTAAAGAATTTGCCGCAAAGTAAGAGTTACTTTTTGCTTCCAACCGAAGCTGTACCCGCAACAAGGCCCAGAAGAATAAACACACTGCCCGCAACCCACCGCTGTACAAAAGGCAATGCGCGACCGCGTAACAATACGGTGCGCAATGAACTTGCCGTGAGCGCATAAGCACTATCGGTGACACAACCAATAGCAACGAACACAAGACCAAGTACCAAGGCTTGGAACCAAGCCGAGCCCTTATCGGGGTCTATGAATTGTGGCAAGAACGATAAAAAGAACAGTGCAACCTTTGGGTTCAGCGTGTTCACCACAAAACCTTGAACAAAAGCTTTACGAGGTGGCATGGTGGTGAGCGCGGCGTTCATTGCAGCTGGTCGGCGCAAAAGTGTTCGAGCACCAATAAAAATGAGATAAATCGCGCCACACCATTTCACGGTGTTGAATGCGGTTGACGAAGCAGCAAGCACAGCCGACAAACCAGCCGAGGCGGCAATGACATGCATGAAGTTTCCACATTCCAAACCAGCGACTGCGCTCAAGGCGACATTGCGACCGTCAGAAACACTGCGGTTCAAAATATAAATGACCGCCGGGCCTGGGATGATGAGCAACAAAAATGAAGCGACCGCAAACGCACCAAGTGAACTCGCGGGGACCATGCGTTCACTTTACGGTGCTCCCAAGACGACCACGGAACTCCCCCAACTGAACGGTGACTATTTTTGAGATTGATATTGGGTGAACCCCCGGTGAAGTCACCCCGTTTACCCTGTTCTATTGGCCCGTAGCCCCGTACGTTTGGAATATGAAATGGCGCCGTGAGAAGTCCGTGAAGCCCAAGCAACTCCACACTGAAGAATGCCTCTCAATTCACTACTCCACTCTCATGAGTATGTATTCCGCCTATGGCGCAGTACATAGCCCATTAGTTGTGCCAGTGGGTGGCCTCAACTGCTCATGCCCTGCGCCATCTGCAGAGAGTTGCGTTGAAGTAATCGCCGAAGAACAAGAGCCCGAACCGGCAAAGGTACTCACCACCACCGTGTAGAACTAGGCTTCCCTCAGAAACGAGGGGCCATGAAAATTACGCTTTTGGGCACCGGTAGCCCCATGCCAGATCCACATCGAGCTGGCCCTTCCACTTTGGTGCAAGCGGGAAATCAAAACATTGTGGTCGACTGTGGCCGCGGTTGTGTCATGCGCATTGTTGGCGCCGGCCTCATGCCCCCCATGGTCACCGCTGTCGTACTTACCCATTTACATAGTGACCACATCAGCGACTTAAACGACATCGTGACCACTAAGTGGATCATGTCTCCCGTTTATACGCCGCTCGTTATTGTTGGGCCAGTTGGCACAAAGCGCATTGTCGACGGGCTCCTCATGATGCTTGGCCCCGACGAGGGTTACCGCCTCGATCATCATCGCGACTTACGCGAAGGGCCTGGGTTGGTTCTTGATGTTCGTGAAGTCGCACCGGGCGACACTTTTCAATTGGGTGATGTCACGCTTGAAGTGCACCGCACCGACCACCGCCCCGTTTCGCCAACTGTTGGATATCGCATTACACACGAAGGAAAAGTTGCCGCGCTTGCTGGCGACACTATTCCGTGTGCCGAACTCGATGCACTGGTGCATAACGCCGATGTGTACGTGCAAACCGTTTTGCGCGAAGACCTCGTTCGTACACTTGCCGCATTTGTTCCGCCGCTTGAAGAACGCTTTACCGACATTCTCGATTATCACTCCACTGTGCAACAAGCGGGCGACACAGCAGCGCGAAATGGTGTGAAGAAATTGATGCTCACCCACTATGTTCCAACAATGCAGCCTGGCTCCGAAGAAGAATGGCGTGCACTTGCAGCAGAACACTTTGCTGGTGAAATTATTTTGGGGCCAGACCTTACTTCGCTAGAGGTGTAGCGCTGTCGGGTGTGCGCATTGTCAGCCACACACCACATAGTGCTACCGCTAAGCCAAGCACTGCGAGCACACCCAGGCGTTCACTAAACAGAATTGCGCCTTCTATGGTGCTTAATGCTGGCGTTAGAAAAAACAAGCTACTTACACGGGCTGCTGCATGTTTGCTCAGCAGCACCATCATGATGAGCACGGCGGCAATAGACAGCACTATTACTGCCCACGCTAATGAAAACCACACGCGTGCAGTGGAATGAAACTGCCAATGCTCATTGGTGATGGCCAAGACAAACATGACCGCACTAGCAACAACGTATTGCAGTGACGTTCCGCGCAACAGTGGCATGGCGCGTCCACGTGCTCGCTGAATCACTGTTCCCGATGCCATGCCAATAATTGAAACAACCATCGCTGTAATGGCAAGTGCAGTAATTCCTGAACTGTGCGCATTGCGCCTATCAATGAGCACAGCAATAACGCCAACAACGCCAAGTCCGATGCCGCACCACTGCAATGGTCTCAACTTTTCTTTCAGTACCCAATTACCAACAAACGAAGTAAGTACGGGGTGCAGCCCAGCAATGAGTGCGCTCACACCCGAGGGCAAACCTTGCGACACCGCAAAAAACACTCCACCTAAATACAGCGCGTGCATACAAACACCCACCACAACTGTTGGCGCTATGTGCACTCGTTCTAATTGTGGTGCTTTAGTGAGAACTGCAATGATCCATAAAGCAACCGCTGCCAACAAAAGTCGAATTGCTAAAAAAGTAAACGGGCCGGCATCGTGTGTTCCGTAACGCGCAACAATGAAACCCGTGCTCCACAACAACACAAAAAGTGCTGGTGCATATTTTTCAAGTTTCACTAGTGGCTAGTTCCCTGCCAGGCGTCCACCCAAGTTGTAACTCTGCCCTGTTGGGCCATTCACCGGCATGGTGGCAATGAAGCGTGCAATAGGAACAACATCGCTCGGGTCTTTCAACCAATCGCCCATTTTCTCGATGTAGTCAAGAAATTGTGATGATGGGTTTGCGTCGAGTGTTGGGAAGCCAGCCATTGGCGTACGCACTGGGCCGGGAAGAATTTCATTGACCGCAATGTTCGAGCGCCGCCACTCAAGCGCGAACTGACGCACTAAGTGTGAAACAGCTGCTTTAGAAATGCCATACATTCCGTTACCCAACATGTTCTGACGCCCAGCAGCAGAACCAGTAACAATGAAACGCCCACCGCCATCTTTCAGCGCTGCGTGTGACGCGCGTGCAAGGTACAACGTACCGAGCAAGTTGACATTGACAGTTTGCTGAACATCTTCATCGCTCCAGCGCACCAACGGCCCAATTTCGCCGGCAGCACCATGGTTTGCAAAAACGGTATCGAGGCGACCGTATTCGGCCAAGGTTGCTGCAATGAGAGCATTGCATTCACTTTGTTGAGTGACATCGCACGTCACACCAATTGCTTTGCCACCTGCCTTCACAATGTCGCTCGCAATACGTTGTGCTTTTTCACCATTGCGGCCAGCAATAACTACCGACGCACCCTCGGCTCCAAAACTTCGCGCAAACGCTTCGCCAATACCGCTGGTGCCACCTGTTACTACGAGTACTTGCTCTGCGATGTTGGTCATAGCAACACTCTATTACTCCGTCTCACTTACCCATTTGGCGTAGAGTCGCTGCGTGGCAAGTTCTCTTCGTACTGAATTGCTCAATGTCAGCTTCGGACCCCGAATGCTTCTCGACAAAGTGAGCTTTTCCGTTGACCCAGGCCAATGCTGGGGCATCGTTGGGCCCAACGGTGTGGGAAAAAGCACATTGATGAAAACGCTGTCGGGTCTTGTTGTTCCCGACTCAGGAAAAGTAGTTGTTACCCCTAGTTCATCAACAGTGGGTTACCTCTCACAAGAACCAGACCGCCAAGTGGGTGAAGATGTAAGGGCATACCTTGCACGGCGTACTGGTGTAACGGCTGCAAGTACTGCACTCGATGCCGCAACCATGGCACTTGCTGAAGGAATTGATGGCGCAGATGACACGTACTCCACTGCACTTGATACGTGGCTTGCACTCGGCGGCGCCGACCTTGATGCACGCATTGGCAAAACATGGGCCGACCTTGAATTACCCGAGGCACTTCTCGACCGACAAATGACGGTTCTTAGTGGTGGCGAAGCTGCACGTGCTGGTTTAGCCGCACTTATTTTGTCGCGATTCGATATTTACCTTCTCGATGAACCCACAAACGACCTTGACCTCGACGGACTTGCACGATTGGAAGAATTCGTTAAAGGAATACCCGGTGGTGTTGTTCTTGTGAGCCACGACCGCACGTTTCTGGAACACACCATCACACACGTTTTGGAAATTGACGAATTTACACATCAAGCAAAAGCAACTGCGGGTGGGTGGAATACATTTCTCTCTGAGCGTGCCATTGCCAAAGAGCAAGCATGGGAAGACTTCGAAACATACGACACCAAACGTTCCAATCTTGCTGGTCGCTCACAGCGTGAACGTGAATGGGCCACACAAGGTGTCGCAAAGGCAAAAAAGAAACCAAATGACGGCGACAAAATAAGTAAGAACCTAAAAATGAATTCGTCAGAACAGCTTGCCGGTAAGGCTGCTCGCACCGATAAAGCAATGGAGCGCCTTGCCGTTGTAGAAAAACCACGAGAGGCCTGGCAACTGCAACTCACTATTCCCTTGCGTGAACGAGGCGGAGACGTTGTTGCCCGGCTCACCAATGCAGAAATTAACTATGGCTCGTTCCACTTTGGGCCAGTGAACTTGCAGATTACTTTCGGCGATCGCATTGCCATCGTTGGTCACAACGGCAGCGGCAAGAGCACTCTCATCAACACTCTTCTCGGGCGCAGTTCTCTCACTGGTGGCGAACAATGGCTTGGGCCTGGTGTTGTAGTGGGAGAACTTGAACAAGCGCGCTACCAACTATCGGGTCGTAACACCGAAGGCGAGCTCACCAACGACACGCTGCTTGAGGTATTTATGGAAGCCACGGGGTTACTTGTGCCCGATGCCCGCACCCTTCTCGCAAAATTTGGTCTTGTTGCAGAACATGTCAATCGCACTGCCGCTTCACTTTCTCCTGGCGAACGCACACGTGGAGTTCTTGCATTACTCATGGCTAACGGTGCGAACTGCCTCGTATTAGATGAACCCACTAACCATCTTGACCTTCCTGCCATTGAGCAACTCGAGCAAGCGCTAGACACATTTGGCGGAACCGTTCTGCTCGTCACCCACGACAGGTCGCTGTTGGAATCGGTACGAATAACCCGCACCATCACCATGGAAAACGGAAAACTCACTGCCGAGAGTTAGCCATTGGGCTCCTTAGTTTCAGTAACCTAAATTTTGCGCTAACCCCCACGATGAAAGACCGACAATGAAAAACTATAAAAAGAAGATCTCAATTGGCTCGCTCTTTCTCTCGCTTTCGGCTGGCTTTTTTTTGACTGCATGCTCTAGTAGTTCCGACTCGGCACAAGACACCATTGCGGCCTCTACGAGTCTCAACACAAAAACAACTGTTGGTGATACTGCAGTAGCAACAGACCTCACTTCTGCAATCAAAACAGCTTCGTGGAACCCAACGATCAAAATCACCTACTCAGATGGCTCTATCAACTTTCAGCCAGATGGAATTCCGAATCATGAACGCGACGAGTACTACGCAGTGCCCAATGCAGGAGTTGTTGTTCCCGATGCAAACTCGGCATATGTTATGAAAGATCCAACGAAGGCACAAACCTATTCGTTTGATATTCCCTCATCACCTGAGTACTCATCAGAAGTAACCAAAGCGCCACTTGGCTCCATCGGCGTCATGATCTCTGGTGCAATTCTCTTCAACCCTTACGAAGGTGACGGCACCACTGTTGCCATGGCGAGCAACTTCACCGTTACCAATTCAGATGGAATCACGGCATCGTTCATCGACAAGTGTGCAGGTCACCCAACCCCCAACTCAGGTGCATACCACTATCACGGCCAACCTGAATGCGTAACCGCCAAAGTAGATAAGGCCAAAGGACCATCGCACATCATCGGCATTGCTCTTGATGGATACCTTATATATGGCGCAAATGACATCAATGGAAAAGTTGTTCCGTCTAGCGCACTCGATGAATGCAATGGAATCAACAGCCCCACCCCCGAATTCCCTAACGGCGTGTACCACTACGTTCTTCCTGGAACTGCCGATGCAACTTCTTCTATTCAATGCTTCCACGGAAAAGTTGATAGTTCACAAATTCAACCGATGCCCAATATGGGTGGTCGGCCCGATCTTGCAGCTGCAGCAGAAAAGCTCGGCATTACAGAGGCAGAGTTGGACGCTGCACTTGATCGCAAGATGCCACCCGATTTTCCAGCTGCTGCAAAAACTTTAGGCATTACTGAGGCAGAGTTGAGGGCCGCACTTGGCGCACCATAACCTCGCTGGCGGCATCGCACACCTGTAACGCATACAACACTATTCTCGGCTCATGGAACCACGCTTTCTTGCACTGAAGAAAATGAATGTACTTGCCGGTTGTCTTCACCTCGTATCGTTCATTGCGATCTTGCTGCTGGCCAACGACTTCTCGCTCCCCGTGCGAGCGATCTATCTCACCGAGGCACCCGGTACCGGCAACTTCACTGACGGCATTAACCTGTTCAATCTGAACACTGGCTATATGGTTGCGGCATTCATGGCGTTGTCGGCGTTCTTCCACTTCTTTGTGAGCTCACCTCAAGTATTTCCGAAGTATGTCGATGGCCTCACTCGCCACATCAATGTGTATCGATGGGTTGAGTACTCGCTCTCGTCATCAATCATGATCATTATTATCTTGCAACTCAATGGTGTTGCCGACTACATCGCTCTCCTTGCAATATTCGGAGTGAACGCAAGCATGATTCTTTTCGGTTGGCTGCAAGAGCGCTACACCACCCCAGGCGACGGCGACCTTCGCCCGTTCTGGTTTGGGTGCATCGCAGGAGCAGTGCCATGGATCGCGATTGGAATCAACATCTTCTCTCTTAAGGGACCAAACGACTCAGTGGTTCCTAGTTTCGTATATGGAATTGTGGCGTCGCTGTTCATATTGTTCAACTGCTTCGCAATTGTGCAGTGGCTGCAATACCGCGGCAAGGGCAAGTGGGCCGACTACTTGCACGGCGAGCGTCGCTACATCATTCTCAGCTTTGTGGCGAAGTCGCTTCTTGCATGGCAGATCTTCGCCGGCGCACTTGCGGGTTAGCTACTTACTCTTCCCATAAATAATTGTTTGGAGTGAGGATAAGAAATGACAAAATTATCGCAAGATGAAGTCCAGCAGTTTCTCAGTGAGCGCGAACACTTGGCACGAATCGGTACTGTCGATTCCGATGGGATGCCAAGAGTGCTGCCATTGTGGTTCATCATTCAAGGTGATGAACTTTTGTTTACTCCCCGATCGCTCGCCATTATTTGGAAAAACATTGAACGTGATCCCCGTATTGGAATTTCAATAGACGAAGAAACTATGCCCATGCGTAAAGTGTCTATTCAAGGGCATGTGGTCATCAAGTATCAACCAGGTAACGATGAAGCATGGCGTGAGGTGTACCGCAATATTGCAAAGCGCTATGTGTCTGAGGATTTTGCAAATGGATACGTTGACGGGACCGATGACCAGCCGCGCGCATTGTGTGCGGTGTCGCTCACAGCACCGACAACAAAAATTGTTACGTGGCGGATGCCAGTGTCAGGCGAAGATCCTCGTGGGGTATGGGCCAAACGTTATTTCTTACCCGGCACCAAATGGTCAGATAAGTAAAACCTCGCAGACCACACACGCTTTGCCGGCGCACTTGCGGGGCGGAAACTCTTTTAGATAGTGCCCCGTGGGCTGGGCCAGCAAGTATTGGTACAAGTTGCCATTCCCGACTAAACAGGTCATAATTGTCGGGTATTGCATTTACCCCAAAGGAGACCTCATGTCCGTTCGCCCAGAAGTCATTGCAGCCAATGCCACATATGCCGAGAACTTTGGCGACAATGGCTCGCTCGCCCTTCCACCTGCACGCCAATTCGCAATTTTGACCTGCATGGACGCTCGCCTCGACCCTGCGAAATACGCCGGTCTCGCTGAAGGTGACGCACACGTCATTCGCAATGCCGGTGGCCGTGCAAGCGACGATGCCATTCGCTCACTCGTTATTTCTTACAAGCTTCTCGGAACTGCCGAATGGTTTGTTATTCACCACACCGACTGCGGAATGGAATTCTTCACGAATGAAGTAATGAGTGGTCTCTTGGCTTCAAGTTTGGAAACCGCTGCTCTTGGTGCAAATGGTTTCACCGACATTGGTAAGGGCCCTGGCTCAACCGAAGGTCGCTACATCAACTGGCTCACTATCGCCGATGCTGAAGGCAGCGTTGTGGAAGATGTTGCACGCATTCGCAACCATCCACTCGTGCCAAAAAACATTCCTATTTATGGATACATCTACGACGTGCGTAGCGGCCGACTTGTTGAAGTGCCAGCAGCTACCACCGTAGGTATTGCTGTACGGTGAACTTATGGCCAGATACGTAACAACAATTCCAAGTTCGCTGACTCAAGAAGAGGCGTTTGCCTACATGGCAGACCTTCATAACTTTGCTAAGTGGGACAAGGGCGTCGTCAAAGTTGTTCAAGTTGAAGGCTCTGGTGCAGGCCTTGGAACTATTTTTGACGTGACGGTAAAAGGTGTCGGAAAATCAACTTCGACATTGCGTTACACCACCACCGAATACGACGAGTTCTCAAATATCTTGGTGCGAGGCGTGAATACCCTTTTCACCTCGGTCGATCGCATAACGATTAATAAGACAGCCACAGGCTGCGAAGTAATTTACGATGCAACACTGACGGCAAATTGGATTATTGCTGGTGTGAATCTTGTGCTTGGTAAAGTGTTTAACAAAATTGGCGATACCGCTACACGCGGCCTTCGCACAGCACTCGCTTAACTACGGGCAACCGAGTCCATTTAACTTCGCGCATTTACAACAAGTCCGGATCAACAAACACCCGTAATCGCGTGCAGTGACCAAACGGGGCACGCCGTTATTGGTTTGTGAAACCTAACTCTCACCCTGCCTGCGAATTTCGTCGCGCAGTGACTCTAAGTAAGGCAACGCCATTTGGTCTTTGGGGCGGTTTGCAGCACGCTTTGAATCGATGATGTCATCGAGCGATGCCACAAGAACTGTCACTCCATCTTGAACTTCCTCGGCAGTCGCGTTTCTGCTCCAACCTTCGAAATCTCCAGCACTTCCAGAGGGGGTGAAGGTGAGGTCCATCTCTCCAAAGTCGGTCACCAGATTGAGCATGTGGGGCATGTTCACAAGGAATGCTCCGTCAATCTTCGTTGGAACAGGGTCACCCAAGATTCGGATCATGGCATTCATACGCGTGAGAGCTTGAGCAAGGCGATTGAGGTTTGAGCGATCGCGAGATGGAATGACGTCGATGTCCTTTGTTGGGAGACTCGACCCTCTAACGATTGCCGCAAATCCACCCAGCACCACGAAGTCGACTTCTTCCTCGAGAAGAATCGAACAAATTCGAACGGGATCGAACATGGCTTACGTGCTCTTGTGCTGGCGCGAAGCTAGGGCATTTTCCCGAATGGACAACATCACGTTGGCTGCATGGACCATGTCGCGTACGCGTTCCTTAGTCGACATTCCCAATTGATGTCGTATTTGACCGACATCGACACCACGCTCGTCTTCGTTTGGGTTCTTCCAGGTATCCACAATTTGAGTGTACGCCACTAATGTCACATGCGCTTCAGATCGGTGACGACGCCACCCGCAACACGCACGATGTCGTTCGGGTTTGCACCGAAGTTGTCGTTCCACGTTCCCGCAGCAGCCCACACTTCGTCGTATTGCAACAAGTCCGGATCAACAAATACGCGAAGTTGAGTGCTGTGACCAAAGGGCGGCACGCCACCGATGGCAAACCCTGTGGCTTGCCGCACAATGTCGGCGTCAACGCGAGCACACATATTTCCACCTGCGGCTAAAGCAAGTTTCTTTTCGTCAAGTTGGTTGGAGCCACTCACAAGCGCCAAGACCACTTCTCCATCGACAGCGAAGATGAGGCTCTTCACAATTTGGCCAAGGGTGACACCAATGGCATTTGCAGCGTCAAGTGCAGTTTTTGTGCCTTCAGGAAACTTGCGTGTTTCAATCGAAAGACCAGCGGCTGCGGCAGCAGCAGTCACTTTCACAACATTGGGATGCAGCTGTTCACTCATATGTCCCCAACTTATCTATTGCATCAGCTAATCGAAAATCACGATCTGTTACTTGTTTTTTATCGTGTGAAATCAGAGTGATGTTGACCTTGTTATAGGAGTTCGACCAATCGGGATGATGGTCATGAATTTCTGCCAACTTGGCAACTTCATTCATGAATGCCCATGCTTGCACAAAATTCGCAAACTGGAACTGACGATGCAGACCTTGTTCGTCTTGCGCCCACATTGTTAACTACTCACTTCGTACGAAGTTTCGCAGCCTGGGTAACATCGAAGTAGTCAGAGTCGAGAGTGAATTTTCCATCGCGCACTTTATGAAGCGTCCAGCCGGGGAATGAGCCGCCTGGCAAATGACATGTCCACTGTGACCAACCAACAGTTTCATCGCCTGCACAATCGTCGAGCGAGAACGTCACTCCACGAGCAGTCATTTCAACATCCATACGATTCATGAAAGCAGTAATTGCTTCCTTGCCAACAAAGTCTCCCGATGTCTGATCGGTGAACACAGCGTCATCGGTAAAGAGTTCTGCTAGTTGTGCGTACTGACGAGTATCTTGCATTTTCCAAAACTTGGAAATGAGTGCATGTCCGCTTCCCTGTTCACTCGTACCTTTCGACAACGTTGCTGGTGTCGTCATGTCGGGAACACGATCGCGTGTGAGTTGTGCATATGCATTGGAGTCGAGATAGTCGGCAACGAAACAGACCTTCAAGCCATCACCATCGTCACGTAAGCGATAAATGCTTTGGCCGTTAATGCCCACTTCACCATTTGGGCCTTTTGCATACATTGTCCACTTCGCCCATGCGGTGGTGGTACCGGCGCACACTTCCCACTCATCAAAACGTGCACCTGCGGCCGGAACCATTTCTTCCATATGCCCCATAAAGGTGCGGATGGCGTCGGTTCCTACCTGGGCACCCATGAAAGGGTCATAATAAATAGCATCGGGGGTAAATAGATCTACAAGACGCGTATAGCGCTGGTCGTCTTCCACCGCTCCAAATTTCTTAATGATTTCCTCTGCTGTTGGCATCGCTACCTTCCTTCCCTAGTGAATAAGGTAGAGGAAAATACCAGGGGGTAAAGAAGTGAGCGACAAAACCGTAGAAGTCAACTTTTTCGATGTAGAGACCAATAATTGCCCGTACCACGCTTACAAAGACCTGCGTGACGATGCGCCGGTGTGGAAAGACCCGCGAACGGGCATGTATGTCATTTCACGCTACGACGATGTGCGGGCAATAGTCACCGACGTTGAGCGCTTCAGCAATGCGAAGAAGCCCGTGCGCATTAATACCCCAGAGATGATTGAGCGCCAACAGAAAATTGGCAACCTCTACAAAGAAAAGGGCTGGGTGCCTGCTCCTACCTTGGCCGGTCGCGATGACCCAAACCACAAAGAAATGCGGTCATTGTTCGACCACGCATTTCGCCCCAGCCGCATTAAGTTGCTTGACCCCATGGTGGAACGTGTTTCACAGCAACTCATCGACGCATTTATTGACAAAGGAACATGCGACTGGGTTCAGGCCTTTGCCGTACCGCTCCCCCTCATTGTCATTGGCTTCCAAATGGGTGCACCCGAAGAAGACATTTGGAAAATTAAGGCATGGACCGATGCATGGGTGCAACGCCTCGGCATGATGCAAACAGAAGAAGAAGCACTGTGGTCAACAGAAATGGAAATTGAGGCTCAGCACTATTTCCAACCCATCTTCGACAAATTGCGTATAGAACCCAACGACACTTTGCTCTCTGACATTGTGAACACAGTGATTCCTGAATGGGGTCGCACTTTGTCTGACGAAGAACTGCATGCAGAAATGATGGCCGACACATTTGTTGGCGGTTCAGAAACAAGCACCAACGCACTATCGGGTGGAATCATGTTGTTGGCAAAGAATCCGAAGGCATGGAGCCAGCTGCGTAGTGACCCCGACAAGTATGTTCCGGTGCTTGTTGAAGAAGCCATTCGTTTGGAAGGCCCTGTGCAGGGTCTCTTCCGTGTAACTACGGTTGATGTGGAAATGCATGGTGTCACCATTCCTGCTGGTTCAACAGTGAATATTCGTTTCGCTGCTGCCAACCGCGACGACCGGCACTTTGAAAATCCCGATGAACTCGACCTCGATCGTGCGAACACACGCTCACATGTTGGCTTTGGTGCAGGTGTTCACTTCTGCTTGGGTGCACCACTTGCACGTCGCGAATTAGCTATTGGTTTTCGCGCCTTTGTTGACAACATTGCCGACTTCGCACTTGTTGACCCCGACATGCATCTTGACTACCAGCGCAACTTTGCCTTGCGTGCACTCACTTCGCTTCCCATTACCTTTGAAGCAAAACGTAAGTGAGCCGACTGCTTTCACTCGCTGCGGGCGTACACCCAACACTTCCTCCGGCCGATATGGTCACTGCTGCAGCGGGGGCAGGTTGGCCAGCGTGCGGCATTTGGTTCGATGGGGCTACTTGGACATCTGCTACGACGAAAGAAGTGAAGAAGCGCCTCGACGACACCGGAATCATTGCCCTCGACATGGAGCCAATTATTCCTGCCGAGGGTGGCGACGACTATGCAGAGCAACTCATTGAAGCTGCTGCAGATGTAGGTGCACGTTTCATTTTGTTCACAAGCCGCAAAAAAGATCTACAGGCAAACATAGACCGCTATGCACAAGCTTGTGATTTTGCTGCACCACACGGCATCACGATTGTGTGTGAGTTTCTTCCCATCTTCCCACTCAACACACTTCCCATGGCTGCCGACATCGTGCGTCAGGCAAATAGGCCCAACAGTGGCGTGCTTATCGACAACTTGCACTTGTCGCGTTCAGGGTCAACGCCTAGTGACGTTGCTACCTACGACAAGTCGTTGTTTCCGTACATTCAAATTGCCGATGCCCCCGCGCAACTGCCGACAAAGTTTGAAGAACTTCTTGACGAAGCAATTAACGGCCGTAGTTGCCCGGGCGAAGGCGCGCTTCCCATTGCTGAACTTTTGCGAGTAGTTCCCGATGTGCCCATTTCCTTTGAAGTGCGTTCGCGTGCACTACGTGATGGCTTTTCCGATGCCACCGAGCGCGCAAAACACTTGTGGAAGTTCGCTTCCGTTCTCGCCTAACTAGCCAACGCGCGCGAGTACTTCGTCTTTCGTTGCAGCCCATTCATCGAGCAATGGCAAAATAACATCACGTTTTGCAGGTGGCAATGTGAGCACAGCACGTGTAATGCCTTCTTCAAACAAGTTTGATAATCCGTCGGCGGTGGTGTTTGCACCGAACACACTAATTTTCATCGTGCTGTAATCGCGGCCGGCGCACTCACACGCCTCACGCAGCAGTACCAAACGACTTGCCAGCGACGGGCGTGCAGAAATGGGTAGCCACCCATCGGCCCACTTTGCTACTTCTCCAAGAAGACGAGGACCTGTGCCCCCACCTAAGTGAATAGGTGGGCCAGATGGTTGCGCTGGCTTTGGCCATTGCCATGTAGGTGCAATGTTCACGAAGTCGCCCGAATAACTGCCAACTTCATTTGCCCACAACTCGCGCATCGCTTCCACTGTTTCGCGTGTGCGTTGCCAACGCTCAGGAAATGCCGTGCCGTGGCTGGCAAGTTCTTCACGGTTCCAACCCACACCCACACCAATTTCCAAACGGCCCTTGCTGAGAAAATCTAACGACGAAATTTGTTTCGACGTCCAAATGGCATCGCGTTGAGCAGGCAGCAAAACACTGGCACCTAAACGAAGTTTGGTGGTTACTGCCGCCGCCATTGCAAGCACAACAAAAGCATCATGTAAGTGTGAATACTCCTCAGGTAATGGCTCGCCATTCAGGCTGCCTGGCCAGGGTGTTTCCCGACTCACAGGAATGTTGCTGTGCTCGGGAACCCAAAAACTTTCAAAGCCGCGTGACTCAATTTCGCGTGCAAGTTCGCTCGGTTCCATTGCAAAGTCGGCAGACATCATGGTGACGCCGATTTTTGTTTTAGTCATTAACGAATGGCCTGACTTGTTTGAGGGAGATGAGCGAGTTCAATCTTCAACTCACGCTTGAGAATTTTTCCCGACATGTTTCGTGGCAATGGTGTGGGGCTCACATGGAAATATCGCGGCAGCTTGAAGTCGGCGAGTTGTGCTTTGCATCGCGCAAGAACATCTTCAGCTTTTACTTCTGCACCACCGGTGAATACAACTACTGCAGGAGCTTCGCCCCACTTTTCGTGTGTCACACCAATAACTGCAACTTCAATAATTCCGGGCATACCTGCAAGCACGCGTTCAATTTCTGCAGGGTACACATTGAGGCCGCCAGAAATAAGCATGTCTTTTTTACGGTCGACAACGTAGAGGTAACCCTCTTCATCAACGCGGCCAAGGTCACCGGTGTGGAGCCATCCGCCACGCAGAGCAGCAATAGAGGCTTCGGGGTTGTTCCAATAGCCAGCCATTACGTGTGGGCCCGACAGCAGAATTTCGCCTACTTCGCCAACAGGAACTTCGTTGTCGTCATCGTCGGCAATTTTCAAGCCACCGTGAATAATAGGAATGCCCGCAGAACCCACCTTGCGCAGCGCGTCGGCGTTCGGCAGAACCGTTCCGGCAGCAGACGATTCGGTGAGGCTAAACATTTGCAACATGGGAATGCCGCGTGCTTGCACTGCCTTCAACAATGATGGTGGCACTGGTGCGCCACCTGAACATGCAAGACGCCACGTAGAAAGATCTGCGGTGGCAAAGCGCGGGTGATCCACTACTTGTTGGTGAATCACTGGCACTGCCATGAGGGCAGTTGCACCTTCTTGTTCAAAGAGATCAAAAATACGATCGGTGTCGACCATTGGTTCAAGCAACAAAGTACCGCCCGACCAATAGGTGAACAGGCACAGTGCTAAGCCGCCAGTAAATGCCAGTGGGAACGGCAAGATGAGTTTGTCTTTTGGCGTGAGCTCGAGAGCTTGTGCCCAACTTTGTGATGCAGCATTGAAGGAACCGTGTGTGAGCACTGCACCTTTGGGGTCACCTGTGGTACCGCTGGTGTAGCAAATAAAAGACGGTTCGGAGTCGAGCGTGTCGGCAATGCCAGCACTTCCACCGCTCACAAACAACTGCCCTAAATCTTCCACGCGAATAACAGCACATCCGCCAAACACCTCAGATGTTGCAGCGCCTAATGCCTCGTTGGTGAACAGTAACTTGCAGCCGGCATCAGAAACTACGTAGGCAACTTCTGGAGCAGTGAAACGTGTGTTAATAGGAACAATGACTGCGCCAATTTTCCAAGCGGCAACACTGAGTTCAATCCACTCCAAACAGTTAGTGAGTAACAAACCAATGCGGTCGCCGCGGCCAATACCGCGTCCAACAAGGCCTGCCGCCAGCTCATTTGTGTGCACATCAAGTTCGCGCCACGACGTAGCAACGCCACCAAACTTGATTGCAATGTCATTTGGCCGCCAACGCGCCCAATACTCACCAATTTTTGCCAAGTTCATATGTGATACCCCCACAAAAAGGTAGTCGTGCCCTGCCCGCCGTATCGTATCGGCATGTCTTTGCCCACTTTTCTCACTGTTTCAGGCTCATTACGTGCAGGAAGTTTCAATACCGCAATACTCGAGCACTTTGCGCAGTTCGCCAATGGCAAGGCCGGCGTGGTGCACAGTCATTACCTGGGTGAGCTTCCGCTTTATAACCAAGACCTCGACAACGACACACCACCTGCAGTGGTTGCAGCGGCACGCGCAGAAATTGCAGCAAGTGATTTTGTCGTGGTTGCTACTCCTGAATACAACTACGGCATTCCCGGACCTTTGAAGAACTGGTTCGACTGGATGAGCCGCCCATATGGGGCGCATGTATTTTTAGGAAAAAAAGTTTTTGTTATTGGCTCTGCGCCTTCACCACGGGGTGGCAAAAATGCTGTTGAATATCTGCGCCTCGGCTTTACTGCTATTCAAGCCGTCGTGGTTGGCGACGAAGTTCTATTACCGAATGTTCATGAAACCTTGAATACGGCAAAGTCGGGCGAAGACACAACGCTCACCACTGTGTTTCAACACATATTGCAGAGTTGCCAGTAACTCGCGCTAAGCGAGCACTACTACTTTGGTTCCCATTTCTACCCAGTTGAAAAGGAACTCTGCGTCACGTGCTGCCATGCGAATGCACCCGCCACTTTGAAATGTGCCGAGTTGTTCTTCAGTTTGCATGAGGCCTTTTTTATTGCAGTGGCCACCCGTCCATGCACACGTCGGAATTTCGTGGAAAGCAATGGTGTTCTTGCCATTCGGGCTAATAGCAAAGCGAGTTGACCACTTCATTTTAATTTCCGGGAAGAAAATGCTTTGAGAGAATTCGCTCTTGCTAAATACGTTGTACGTTTTTGGTTTTGGTACAAGTTTTTTCCCTGAGACAGGAACCGACAAAGCAACAGTTCCATCTTCTTCAATGATCCATACCCAGTTCGCCATGTTTCCGTACACAATGCGTCGACCGGTACCCGACTTCTCTGGAACAGGCATTGGGTTCTCACGGGAATACACCACCACGGTGGTGGTGGTTGGCGCTGGAATAGTTGTAGTGGTTGTTTCAGGAATAGTTGTTGGCGGCACTGTTGTGGTTGTTAAAGTAACAGTTGTTGAAGTGGTGGACGGAGCAGAGGCACTACTCGACGATTCATCTAAAGCAGCGAAGACGACCCCGCCAAAAATAACGACGGCACCAAGTGGGGCCAACCATTTCACGAGCGTCTGTGTCTTCACATATTTACAGTAGCAATGCCCAAGTGCTCAAACTTGGAACTACTTCGGCAAGTAGACACTTTTCTTTGCAGGTGCTTCACCATTGGCTACTGCTACAAGACCATCTTCACTCAACTTAATAAGATGAGCGTAAACACTTCTGCCTGCCGCTTTATGCAACTGCTGGTGCACATCGGCATAAAGAACTTCCACCATTTTCTTAATGGTGCTCACGCCTGCACGCACTTGTTCAAGCACTTGTGCTTCGCGCTCTTCACGGTGCTCCAAATACGCACGCAAAAAGGGTTGCGGGTCGGTGATGGGGTTTCCATGTGTTGGCCACAGCACTTTGTCGTTGCGCGCCTGCAATTTACGCACCGAAGCAAAGTAGTCGCGCATGTCTCCATCGGGCGGGGTGACCACAGTTGTGCTCCACCCCATAATGTGATCGCCAGTGAAGAGAGCCTCTTCGGCATCAAGAGCAATACACAAGTGATTCGATGTGTGGCCTGGGGTATGTACACCTGTTAGCGACCAATTGCCCACCGTGAGAAACTTCTCGCCGTCTTTCACCAGCACATCAGGCACAAATGCAGTATCTACATGTTCGCGCACATCAGTTTCTGTTCCCGATGTGTCAACAATATCTTTTTCATCGTCGTCATCATCATCTGCAACTACTTCATAATGCGGATGTGGACCAAAGGCATAGGTAGGTGCGCCATAGGTTTCTTTCATCCACTGCGCAAGTGGAGAGTGATCGCCATGACAGTGTGTTGCCACAATGCCCACTACGCGCTCACCATGTAATGCATTTTCTAAAGCAGTTCGATGTGAGTCAAGAATGGGGCCCGGGTCAATAACAACAACGTCACCATTGCCCACGATGTATGTTCCCGTGCCGCGATACGTAAATTTTGAAGGGTTGTTCGCTATGACACGGCGAATAAGCGGCGACACCTGCTCACATGAACCATATTGAACATTTTCTAGTGCAGGCACAAAAGGAATGGGCATTGCTTAATTGCGATTCTTCTTTAAGCGTCGCACGCGTTCTTTGGCAGGCACAACATGCGTGAGTGGGCTTTCAACTACTTCGTGGCGTATTCCCCATTCACTAGAAATTGCCTGAATCATGGCGGCTGCGGGCAACGCAAGCACCGCCCCTACCGGCCCGAGTACTGCTGCACCAGCTAGTGCAGAACCAAATGCGAGCGCTGGGTGCAGTTCCATGGTGCGAGCAGTAATACGTGGCGAAAAGAGATAGTTCTCTACTTGCTGATACACCAAGATGAACCCAACAACGAATAACGCAGATGCTGGATGATTTATAAAACTCAGCACCACAGGAAGAACACCTGCAACATAGGTTCCTACTACGGGGAGGAACTGTGACACCACACCCACCCACAGCGCCATTGCAATAGGTGCTGGCGTGCCAATTGCTTGGAATGCAATCCAGTGGAAAAAGCTCGATAGCAACGCCAATAGGGCACGCGAATAAAGGTATCCACCCGTTTTATTCACTGCAATTTCCCAACCGGCAAGCACCCCGCGTTGTCGATCGGGCGCTAGCCGCGAACACAAGGCTCGGCGCAATTTTGGCCCATCAGCAACGATGTAAAAAGTAAAGAGCAAAACGGAAAATGCTTGTAAGAGAGCGCCAAGAGCTTGTACCGACAAGTTGATTACTTTGTCTTGCTGCGAATCAATAAATTTCTGCACCGGCCCATTGGGGTCTGAGATTTTGTCGTTGACTTCTTGCGGGTCAATTTTTGCATTAAATGTGTCGTTGATAAATGACACCGACTCATTCACATATTTTTCGCTGTTCTGCAAAAGGTCAGCCATCTGGCTCGCCACTAACGTTGCAAACAGCGCCAAGAACGCCACCGCTAAGACCACGACACTCAGCACAATGCTGATTGTTGCCCGACCACGTTTCCATCCGCGCGCTTCTAATTTGTTGACGCCGGGTTCAATGGCAAATGCGAGAAAGAGGGAAACCAATAACAAAATGAAGAGATTTGTGAGACGGTTGATGGAATGGCGAGTTGCCACCATGACCAAAAACCCCACCCAGAAAATGACGGCTGCTCGAATAAGCCATCGTGTGGAGCCCACCCGATTTTTTTCGGACTGCGGTATGTTTTCTTCACCTGGAGACGACATAAGTGAAGCGTACGCTGTCAAGATAAGCCCATGGCATCCATTGAGGTCACCGAATGCGTCGAATCAGTTCGCAAGCTCATTGCAGACAATATTCGCGAGCGCGTGGTTGGCCCCGATAGCTCCACCAAGGCTCAAGACCTCATGAGCGCCCCTGGCCCTCGTTGGTTTACCCCCGACCGACCCATCTACCGCGTTCACGGCGATGCCTCAATGTTTATTGGTGGCTTACGAGCCGTTCTCTTTCAGTCGCTGCACCCACTTGCCATGGCAGGCGTGGCCATTCATTCCGATTACAAAGCCGACCCGTGGGGCCGCCTGCAGCGCACTGCCGATTTTTTGGCATCCACCAGTTTTGGTACCGCCGAAGTAGCCCAAGCAGCTGTCAACCGCGTGCTCGCAGTTCACGAGCGTGTTACTGGAGTTGCCTCCGACGGTCGCCCATACTCGGCAAATGACCCACACCTCTTGTTATGGGTGCATGTTGCCGAAGTCGACAGTTTCCTCGCGGCCTATCAACGCTACGGCGCAACGTCTCTTGACCAGAAAGATCGCGATGGCTACGTGGCCGACATGTCGGTTATTGCAAGCGCACTCGGCGTGCCAAACCCGCCCACAACTGAAGCCGAGTTACGCAAACAACTTGCAGACTTCCGCAGTGAATTAAAATCAACAAAAGAAGCACGTGATGCGGCGCGGTATCTCATTATTCAACCGCCTCTTGAATTTCCAGCACGAGCCGCGTATTCGCTCATTGCCGCTGCTGCAGTATCGCTTCTTCCAGCCTGGTCACGCTTTCCGTTGCGCCTTCCGTATCTTCCCCTCACGGAATTTGCTGTTGCTCAGCCATTAGGCGATGTAATTACACGAACATTTCGCTGGGCAATTGAAGGCGACTTAACTGCACCTACTACCGCGTCATAAAGAGCCTGTGCATACGGGTCGGCGGCGGCTGTATCTTCCGGATGCCATTGCACTGCGAGTAACCAACTTGTGTTGTGTTCCACTGCCTCAATAAAACCATCACTCGACCATGCAACTGCGGTGAGACCTTCGCCCAATGCATCAATTGCTTGGTGATGAAATGAAGCAACATCAATTTCATTTGCGCCAATAACACGATGAACGTGCGAGCTTTCAGCAATACGCACAGAATGAACTGCAAACTCTTCGCCGTCAGGAAAATTAACTGGCTTGTGTGCAATGTTGGAGTCGTCGTCAATGTGCTGGTGCAAAGTTCCGCCTAGTGCCACATTGACCAATTGAATGCCCCTGCACACTGCGAGAACTGGCTTTTCTAGCAACATTGCTGCATGCAATAACGCCATTTCGAAATGGTCTTGGAGAGCATTTACGCCGTAAGTATGTGGATGAGGCTCATGCCCGTACAACGCCGGGTTCACGTCGGGGCCACCCATGAGTAGCAATGCATCGCAGGTACTCATTACTTCTTGTGCGGCATCACTCGTCAATTCACGCGGCGTAATAACTACAGGTTCTCCACCCGCGCGAATAATTGCATCTAAATAACGCTGCCCAGCAAAGGTCGCTGCATCGCGAGAAACTTTTCCCGCACTTGCCGTGCGACCCGCAACTGCAACGAGCGGTGCCACGAATTAGTCGGCGACGGTAACGGTGACTGAATTGATGACCACATCGGTTTTTGGACGATCGCCAGAACCTGTTGCAACTTTTTGCATTGCATCAACAACTTCGAGACCTTTAACAACTTGGCCAAACAACGCGTATGCAGGTGGCAAGCGGCAACCATCGGGGCCAGAGATAATGAAAAACTGTGAGCCGTTTGTGTTTGGCCCAGCGTTTGCCATTGCGAATGAACCCACTTGATACTGACCAGCCGACGGCAGTTCATCTTCAAATCGGTAACCCGGGCCACCGGTGCCGGTGCCTGTTGGGTCGCCACCTTGGCAAACAAAACCATTGATGATGCGGTGGAAAATAATGCCATCGAAATAATGGTTCAAAGCGAGAAACACAAAACTATTGACTGTCTTTGGAGACTTGATGGGGTCGAGAGCAATAACCATGGTGCCCATTGAGGTCTCCATGGTTGCGGTGTAACGCTTGGCGGGGTCAATGCCCATTTCGGGGTATGCCGCAAATTTCTGCTGCTGGGGGGCGGATCCGTCGAATGGGGGAAAAGCTGGTGCACTGGACATAGTAGGCAACACTATCTGCCTCGGCGAGCCAAGCACTAACCTCAGACCTATGGAAAATGAGTTTGCATCGTCAGCCCCAGAAATCAGCCCCGACGCTGTAAACCTTGACACCATTGAGCAAGATCTTGCCGATGTAGAAACAGCACTTGCCCGCCTTGAAGCTGGCACGTATTGGACCTGTGAAACAACAGGTCAAGAACTTCCGAGTGAACTTCTTGCAGCGCAACCAACCGCGCGCAGCATTACGTCGCTTTAGTTATCGCGCAGCTTCGACAGCAAGCGCAATATTTCGAGATAGAGCCATACGAGTGTGATGACTACACCGAGTGCGGCAAACCACTCCATTTGTTTCGGCAGTCCTTCTTTTTCACCACGCTCAATAAAGTCGAAATCGAGCGCAAGGTTTGCTGCAGCAAGACCAGCAACAAAAATACTGAACCCAATACCAAGCAGGCTGGCATCGTTGAAAAACGTAATATTTGCGCCTAACAAATTGAAGATAAATGACACGCCGTAAAAAATAAGTAAGCCCACCATAGAGCTCATCACAATGCGACGGAATTTGTCGTTCACGCGAATAATGCCCGTGCGATACATCACCAACATTGCAATGAAAACTCCGAGCGTTGCACCAACTGCTTGCAACACGATGCCGCTGTATTGAATGCTGTAAGCACGTGAAATAGCGCCCACCACAACACCTTGGGCAATGGCATACATCGGGCCTAAAACGCGTGCGTATTGAGGACGAAAACTTGCACCAATAGCGCAGACCAAACCCACCAGCATTCCCGCAATAATCCAGCCCGGGAACTGCACTTGGCCGGCAACCGGCTCGCTCACCAGGCTCCAGCCGAAGGTGGCTGCTCCCAACAAAATTGCCAAAAGCGTCAAAGTGGCCGTTGCTGCCCCGCTCGCGGTCATGGTGTCGCCTGGCGCATGAGTTGCCACCCACGGGCTGGCTGGGCCATCCGACAGTGGCGCAATTGCCGTGGTTTTCAGGCTTTTTGCGGTGCCAGCATCGGCCTCCGAGGCCGCCCAGCCGCGCTGCGTTGCCCGCTTCATTGACTTTTCATTGAGGAGTGGATTCGCCATACAGCACACGTTACAGAAATTGGGTGATTGTTGGTTGTCACGCCACATGGCGTCGGTATCGTAAGGCGTGTTCCCCGCTGGGGAACATTGGGCTAAGAGGGAGCATTCATGGCTAAGGACCGTGTCGACCGCGACGAGGAAGACCTTGTTCGGCTGTATCTCACCGACATTGGCCAATATGCCTTGCTCACCAAAGACGACGAAGTTCGTTTAGCCAAAGCCATTGAAGCTGGCAAAGAAGCGCAAGTTGAACTTGCCGAAACCGAAAAAACTCTCACGCCTACCAAAAAGCGCGACCTGAAGCGCGCAGCAAAAGAAGGCGAAACTGCCGAGCGCGCATTCGTGCAATCCAACCTGCGCCTTGTGGTGTCTATTGCAAAGAAGTACCAGGCATCGGGCTTGCCGCTTCTCGACCTCATTCAAGAGGGCAACCTTGGTCTCATGCACGCCGTTGAAAAATTCGACTGGCGCAAAGGTTTTAAATTTTCCACATACGCAACCTGGTGGATCCGTCAGGCCATCACTCGCGGTATCGCAAACACGGGTCGCACCATTCGTCTTCCAGTTCATGCTGGCGACACACTTGCCCGTTTGCAAAAGGCTCGCTCACGACTCGAATTGAAATACGGTCGCCCTGCAACTTTGGCTGAACTTTCCAAAGAAGTAGAAATGCCAGAAGACAAAGTCACCGAGGCATTGCGTTTCGCTGCTGAGCCATTGTCATTGTCTGAACCATTGCGTGAAGATGGCGATGCAGAACTTGGCGACGTAGTTGAAGACCGCTCGGCAGAGTCACCATTTGAAGTTGCAGCTACCGCTCTCTTGCCAGAGGAAATTCAGCGACTACTTGCACCACTCGACGAGCGTGAACGTGAAATTTTGAAATTGCGTTTCGGTCTCGACCGTGGCGAGCCGCGCACGTTGGAAGAAGTGGGCGACCACTTCAACCTCACTCGCGAGCGCATTCGTCAAATTGAAGCTCGTGCTATGAGCAAGTTGCGTCACCCATCGAGCGACACCGGTGCACGCGACCTACTTGCTGTCTAAGTTTCTTTACTTTCGCGAACTACTGGTTGCGGCACTCGCAATAACCCGTTAAGGCCGTGCCAAATAGCTACTGCTCCAATGCCGAGAGCAACGGGAAGAACTACTCGCACATACCATGCGTCTCCCACGCCAGGAACAAATCGGTGTGTCACTTGATTGCGATGAAGCCCAACGGCTACAACCAGTGCAATACCTGCTGCCGTAGAAACCGCTGCTACAAACTCTTCACCACGCAGAGCCATTGCCACTATTGCAAGAAGTAAACCAACGCAACCCAATGCAATGAGCGATGGCGTGGCGCGCGCAACACTAGGTAGTGAGAAAAACTGCAGTGTTCCTATCGTTGTCACAGCAATGCTCACAACAACAAGATCGGCTTTGCGCCAACGCTTCCCCAACAGCAATGCAACGGCTGATGCAGGAACAACAAGAAGCCACCACCATGAACCTGGTGCATCTTCAACGTACAAACTTCCCACCACTGCAGTAATGACGCCATCGACCTTCATGTCAATGAGCCATTCTTGCACTAAGCCTCCGTCATTAATCACCGCAGGTTTCAATGGGCTCATCCAATGCACGCGATGGTCATGCCATATTGCCTCGCCGTTGCTTGCTATTTGACGCCATGTTGGTGCATCGGTACTTACATACTCAGTGGGAACAGTGCTACCCGACCCATACCGTGTTTTATTAATGACCACGGTAGGCGACCATGAATTTTCAAACACCCGACCCTTTTCATCGATACGCAAATATGGTTCTTCGTCATAACCAATGACTTCCGCGCTGTGCCCCGTTTGCACTTCCATTTTCACAAACGCATCAACGCCAACAATAGAAACTTCAATTGCAGAGGTGGCCGGAGATATTTCTTGAACAACACTGCGCGTGTTCCCCGGTTGTGCGGGGTCGGCATGAGCGCTGATTGCAGGGCTGAAAAGCCAGAACCCCACAATTGCTAAGAGAAATAACTTCCACGATTGGCGGAGGTGGACGGGAATCGAACCCGCCAGACGAGGTTCACTCGTCTCAACCGCTTTGAAGGCGGCGGAGCCCACCAGGCGCACAGACACCTCCATCAGCAAAGAGTATCGGGTATTGCAACTGAATGAGACTTTCTGAAAAGTAGTTGCCACAAAGTGCCCCTGAAATCACACATTGAAGTACCTCACCAATTTGAGGCCAGACATGTGAAAGGAGCACCCATGATTGTGGTGTGTAGATCCCCAAAAGGTGGCAGCGGAACCACCATTACCAGTGCCGCACTTGCAATGATGCTCGCAGCACAACACCGTGGCGGAGGTTACATCGTCGACCTTGCAGGCGAACTCGCTCCGGCACTGGGCATTCCCGACCCTCCCGATACACAGCCGGTCGATGTGAATGCTTCACTTAAATTACTTTCCTTTGCCCCTCGGGAGTTGCGCACAACCGTTGAACACAATTGGCAAGAAATTGCCAACCAACTTCTTGCCTACGACGCACCGGTGGTCATTGATGCAGGAACTACCGAGATCAACGAGAATCTTGAGCGAATTGCGAATCGCACATTTCTTGTGCTGCGTCCGTGCTACCTGGCGCTGCGTAAGGCCAGTAACAAAATGAGCCATGGGTACTTGCGTAGCGACGGCATCATTGTGCTTGAAGAGACCGGACGAGCACTGACACCAACCGATATCTCCACCGTATTAAAGACCCCAATCGTTGCGACCATCAAGGTTGACCCCAGTGTTTCACGAGCTGTCGATGCTGGCCTTTTAAGTAGCCGCATTCCAGCTGCACTCAATGAAGGCCTCAGTGCACTGGTTGAAACGCTGTCGCTACCAGCAGCCAAAAAGCAAGTCCTCTAATGCAACACCGCAGCCGCTCTGCTCTGCCCCACTTTGCTGGATTACAAGATCTTGTTAATGATCCAGACGTTAAAGAGATCATTGTCAATAACAACACCGAGGTATGGGCCGAACGTACAGCGGGTCTTGAACGCGCGGGTTCATTAGCACCAGGTGAAGCAGCCGCCCTTCTTGAACGTTTACTTGCCCCTATTGGTCGACGTATCGACCTTTCTTCTCCTGTTGTCGATGCTCGACTCAGCGATGGGTCGCGACTCTGCGCTGCTATTCCTCCGGTGAGCCCATACGGGCTCTGTCTCACCATTCGCCGATTCTCTACTTCTGCTCTTGGCATTTCCTCATTTGCCAACGGTCGCGTCACCGACCTCTTGCACTCGGTAGTGCATCAACGCCGCAACATTGTTATTGCTGGTGCCACATCTACTGGTAAAACAACATTGCTCAGTGCACTCGCAAGTGAAGCTCCGCCAAATGAACGTCTTGTAGTATTGGAAGACACCAATGAACTAGCCGTCGCTCATCCTCATGTGGTGTATCTCGAATCTCGGCCATCAACGGCCGAAGGAATGACGGAAATTTCACTATCGCATTTGGTGCGTCATGCCTTGCGGCTACGGCCAGACCGGCTCATTGTGGGTGAGGTGCGAGGCCCCGAAGCTTTCGACATGCTGCAAGCAATGAACACGGGTCATGCGGGTTCAATGTCTACCTGCCATGCAAATAGCGCCCACGATGCGCTGTACCGGCTCGAGAGCATGGTGTTACAAGCAACACCCAACTGGCCACTTCCTGCAGTTCGCTCGTACATTGCATCGGCTATTGACGTTGTTGTATTCGTCGAGCGATGCCCCCAAGGAAGCCGCCACGTTGCACAAATTGTAGAAATTGGTGACACTCTCACCACACACGGCACCTACAGCACAAGTGTTCTTGCACATAGTTTGCACCCGAGCAACGGTGACCTCGCACTGGTCATGTAATGCAACTCCTGGCATTCGTACTCTACTTTTGCGCTTTTTATTTAGCTGTTGAGCACCATGCCCTCACACACTGGACCCGGCTGCGCATTATTCATGTACTACTACCCGCGCAGAAACATCAACTTCTCGCACCACCACGTTTATATTCGTCAAGGCAACTGCGCCGAAAGAAACGGCCCTTTCCACCCGCACTGGCCACTGCCGACTTTCTAGACACCATTGAAAGGTCTATTCATACCGGTCATTCGCTGCGTGCAGCAGTAAATGATGCTCTTCATATTCTTCCTGCGCATATGCAAGTGCACTTCCAGACGCTTGCATTGCATTGTCGCATCGGAGCCCCACTTGAAGAAGTGCTCACAAGCACATCAGTCAATGACACCCCAGCCGATGTTGTCTTTGGTATTCAAGCAATCGTTGCCGCCAGTGCTGGAGGCGTAGGCACGCGGTATGCGCTAGAACGCGCAAGTTGGGTACTTCGCGAACGTCACTCGGTAAATGAAGAACGCCGCCTTCAGGCGGCACAGGCATTGTTTTCTGCGCGCGTATTGTCGTGGCTACCACTTGCCTTTGGCACAATGATGGTGGCTACCAACCCAAACGTGAGAGACGTTCTCTTCACTACTCCTGTTGGTTTTTTATGTTGCGGTGTTGGCGCAGCACTCAATTTCACCGGCCGTTGGTGGATGAAAAAGTTGTCTCACCAAAAAATAGATGCCAATACTTATGCCTTTATTGATTTCATCGATCTGCTTGTTGTGCTCTTAAAGAGTGGAAACAGCACGCACCGTAGTTTTCTTGCAATGTCACAATGGGCTCAGCCAGCTGTGCGTAACGCAGTAGCCGATGTGCTCACTACAAGTGAAACAACCACCCGATTCGTCGATGCGTTGCCACTTCTTATTTCCTACTTTGGCAATGGCGCCACGGGTGTTGTGAATGCACTTGCTGCATCGGAACGTGACGGGCTCCCCCTTGCACCATTACTCGAACGACTTTCGCATGAGGCACATTGTGAACGGCGCCGCATTGCACAAGAAGACGCCGCAAAGCTTCCTGTTCGCATGGCCTTTCCTCTCGTGCTTTGCGTTCTCCCTTCATTCGTCACTCTCTCTATCGTGCCCATTCTCATTGGGGCACTTTCATCGCTCACACTGAGCTAATTCACGCAATGGAGGCATCATGATTTCTTACAGCAACTTCTACATTCAGCGGTTTGTTCAACACTTTTTTGGGCAACATCATGACGATGACGGCCAGGCAACCACCGAGTACGCACTTATTCTTCTTGCCGCCGCTGTCATAGCCGTGCTTGTTATTACTTGGGCTACTGCAGGGGGAGGCGCGGGCCGCATTGGTGAACTGTTCGACAATGTTTTCAACAAGGTTGTAGACAAAGCCTCTGTTGATGTTGGGTAGCAAAAATGAAAAGGGTCAAGCAACTATTGAGTTTGCTCTAGCACTTCCCTTGCTTGTTGTATTCGTCATGCTCATTGCCCAATTTGCCATTGTTGCCCGACAACAACTTGCCCTGTGGGAAGTGGCACGCAATGCGGCTCGCTATGCCTCGGTTTCCCCCGACCCGCAATTGGCTGCACAAGAAATCGCTGCACAGAACGGATTTGCGGCATCGTCTGTTGTTGCAACCAACTCCGATGGTATTACCCAAGTTTCCATAACTTTTAAGGAAAACACCTCGTTGCCACTCCTTGGGCCCTTCATCCCATCTCTCACTTTGCGGGCACATGTTGCCATGCTCACCGAGCCGTAACGGAATGCCGATATTGTCAATTCATGCAATTACATGTAGAGGCCATCGTCAATGAAGGAGTGGTGGTTCTTCGTCTGAGCGGTGAGGTCGCCTTGTCTACCCTGCCTCATTTCAGTGACATGTTAAATAAAGCAACACAAGAGCACCCCAACACACCTTTCGTCGTCAATGTAAACGATCTCACCATGCTCGACGATGCTGGCATTGGAATTCTGATGGGTTTTGCTGGAAAATTGCGCACCAGTGAGGTTTCATGCGTTGTCGTCTGCTCACAGGCATCTATTCGTTCACGGCTTGCTACCACCGGGTTCGACCTCGCGGTCAGCGTTATTGACGACGCCAATAGTAAATATTGATAAAGAATGCGTCGGTAGTGGCACGCGGTGAGCAACGGGTCTGAGTACCGTAATCACTATGGCTTCACCGCAAAAACCTGGAACTAATCAGGTTTCATCACATGTGCTCATTGCCGAAGATGACCCAGCGGTGCGTTCTGCTGTTCAACGCGTGCTCGAGCTAGAGGGTTATCGCGTGAGCATGGTGAACGATGGTGCTGCGGCACTTGCCTTTATTACCAAAACGCCGCCCGATGTTGTTGTTATGGATGTCATGATGCCCTTTGCCGACGGCATGACTGTGTGTCGTGAAGTACGCACGCGGGGCATTCGCGTTCCTATTTTGCTCCTTACTGCCAAGCACGAAGTGAACGACCGTGTAGCTGGGCTCGATGCTGGCGCCGATGACTATTTGGTGAAACCATTTTCCATTGATGAACTTCTTGCACGCGTGCGCGCACTTCTGCGGCGCCGCGAACCAGCAGGTGCAAATACGGTGCTGCGCGTTGGCGACCTCTCTCTCGATGCTGCACGACGTGAAGTGCTTCGTGGAGAGCGCCCCCTCAGTTTAACGAAAACCGAATTTGATCTTTTAGAAGCACTCATGTTGCGTAGTGGTCTTGTTGTCACGCGCGAACAGTTGTACGAAGAAATTTGGGGCTTTGATTTTGAAACCGGCTCAAAGTCTCTTGATGTTTACATTGGCTACCTACGGCGTAAAACCGAAGAAGGTGGCGAGTCGCGGGTGTTGTACACCATTCGCGGAGTTGGCTACACGGTGAAGGCCTAACAATGACTTTGCGTTCACGTCTTGCCATTGCTACCGGCGGCATTGCATTCGTCGCCGTGGGCACTCTTGCAGCTGGTGCATACATTATTGCGAGTCATGAATTGCGCTCACAGGTTGATGCGTCGCTCTCGGCTCGCGCAAGCACCATTGTGCGCGAAATCAACCGCGACTTTGAACGACCACGTTTTCCGGGTCGCCAGTCTTCACCGCTTGGGTCCACACTTTTACAACCAGAATTTGATGCCATCACTCAAGTCATTGGCTTCAATGGAAGGATTTTGGCAAGTCTTGGCCCATCTGAATTAGTAGTACATGCAGACGAACTTGAGCTCGCGCAAAGCGCAACCGACGGTTTGAGCTTGTTGTACAACACCAATGTTCAGGGCAGTTCATATCGTGTACTTACTGTGTCATTACCCAGTGGTGGCGCATTACAACTAGGCCGTGACATTACCGATATTGAAGATGCGCGTGCCGGAATGCGCACTTGGCTCATTGTGTTCGGCCTTGGTGGCATTGTGATGGCAGCTACTGCAGGCTGGTTAATTGCACGCCGCACAACCAAGCCCATTGAACAGTTATCAGCAACCGCTGTAGGTATTGCTGCTTCTCAAGATACGTCGCAGCTCATCAATATTAAAGCAAGCGGTGAAATTGCCGACCTGGTAACGAGTTTCAATACCATGTTGCAAGCGCTTGGTAACTCAGTTGCCCAGCAAAAGCAATTGGTTCAAGATGCAAGTCATGAACTGCGCACTCCTCTCACGAGCCTGCGTGCAAACTCAGAACTACTTGAGCGCACCGACCTGCCACAACACACTCGTGAAGCAATTATTCACGACATTCGTGCAGAGATCGATGAACTCACAGCACTATCGAGCGAACTGTCTGCACTTGCCTCAGACCAACGCTCTTCGGAAGACCCCGTTGAAATAGATATTGCTGAAGTGGTTCAAGAAGTTGCTGAACGCGCACAACGACGCTCGGGTCGAATAGTCGAGCTGCACTTCACAACTCCAGCACATGTACTGGTGCGCCCATCACAGTTCGATAGAGCACTTTCGAATCTCATTGACAATGCCATAAAGTTCAGCCCAGCGGGAAGCAAAATTGATGTCTTCATTAAAGGAACCCGCATTGAAGTGCACGACTCGGGGCCTGGCATTGCCCCCGAAGATCGCCAATTTGTTTTTGATCGTTTTTATCGCGCAACAGCAACACGAGCAATGCCAGGTTCTGGTCTAGGTCTCGCCATTGTGAAGCAGTTTGCCGATATTCATCAAGCAACTACTTTTGTTGGTGCCTCAGGCACCGGAGGCGCCATGGTGGGGCTAGATCTAGCCCCGAGCACCACCTGGGGCAGCGGCGCTCACACCGTCGGTACGAAATGATGGATCGTACTTACGTAGTTCTGCACGCGAAATAATCATTTTGTGCACTTCGTCTGGTCCGTCGGCCAAGCGCAGTGAGCGAATGTGTGCGTACATGCGTGCCAGTGGGAAGTCTTGGCTGATACCGCCAGCACCGTGTACTTGAATAGCACGATCAATAATTTTGAGCGCCATTACTGGTGCCGCAACTTTAATTGCCGCAATTTCTGTACGTGCACCCTTGTTGCCAACGGTGTCCATGAGCCAAGCAGTTTTCATGGTCAAGAGACGAATCATCTCGAGGTCAATACGTGCTTCAGCAATCCAGTCTTGAATGTTTGAACGCTCTGCTACTCGCTTACCAAATGTGGTGCGGCTCAAAGCGCGCTGACACAACATTTCCAGTGCACGTTCTGCTGCACCAATGGTGCGCATGCAGTGGTGAATACGACCAGGTCCGAGGCGTGCTTGGCTAATCATGAAGCCATCGCCTTCGTTGGCAATGAGGTTGCTCACAGGAACACGCACGTTGTCAAAAATTGTTTCGGCGTGACCTTCTTGGTCGATGTAGCCAAACACGGTGAGGTTGCGCTTCAAGGTAACGCCCGGCGTATCGATGGGCACCAAAATTTGGCTTTGCTGTTGGTGCGGCGCTGCCTTTGGGTCGGTCTTGCCCATCACAATAAGAATTTTTGTATTGGGGTGAAACGCATTTGAGGTCCACCACTTGCGGCCATTCAGCACATAGTGGTCGCCATCACGCTCAATGCTCAGTGAAATATTGGTGGCGTCACTTGAAGCAACGGCTGGTTCGGTCATTGCAAATGCAGAACGAATTTCGCCTTCAAGCAACGGGCGCAACCAGAGGTCTTGCTGTTCTGGCGTACCAAACATGGTAAGTACTTCCATGTTGCCGGTGTCGGGAGCGTTGCAGTTGCACGACTCAGAAGCGATGCTCGAACGACCAAGAATTTCTGCAAGCGGTGCGTACTCCGCATTGGTTAAACCAGGACCCCACTCTTTATGTGGTTGGAAAAGGTTCCATAGTCCACGCTTGCGGGCTTCCTTCTTGAGTTCCTCCATAATTGGCGGCTGTGCATGAGGGTTGCCCGCTTCACGCAACTGCTCTTCGTACAGTTCTTCATTGGGGTAGATCATCTCGTCCATAAAGGCGAGCAATTTTTCGCGGTATTCCAAGCAACGAGGTGTGAGTGCAAAATCCATGTCTCTACCGTACTGCTTAGCGATTGATGACTACGAAGGGAGAACTAGCCCCACAGGCGCTTTGGGTATTTTCCTTTTTCAACAAGAGCAGCAATTGACCCCTGAACAATCTCTTTGTCCTCTTTATATGTCACGCCAAACCATGTGGAGTTACTCCGCAGAACTTTGCACGTGACGTGTTTCTCAGCAATGAGTTGGCCAACGGTGAGCGGAATGAAACACTCGCTCTTCAATTCATTACCTGCCGTTCGCAAAAACTCTTGGAAAACGCGGTCGAGATGGTCGAACAATCGCGGGGTGAACCCCCACATGTTCATCGACACAGGTTCGTCGCCCGTGAGGTTCACAGTGCCGCCGTCAACTTGCGTATAAACAGCACCATTTCCTTTGCGACTGAGATTTGTCATTTCATCAATGTGGGTGAGCAATGCATTTTCATCGGTCGTGCATACTCCCCGCGCTACCGACCCGTGGTCGGACAGAGTATTGCGCAAGGTGAAGCCCACCATCGAAAAAGTATTCGCAGACGAGTTGACACCAGATAGTTCATTGTTCAATACGCCATATGACTCTTGGCCATAAAAGTCATCGGCGTTAATGACTGCAAAGTTTTCCTTCACCACATCTGCTGCACACAAAATGGCATGCGTTGTGCCCCAAGGCTTTTCACGACCTGCGGGAATACTCCAGCCGCTCGGCAGTTTGTCGAGTGTTTGAAATGCATATTGCACATCTACAAGATGCTCAAACTTCGACGAGACATTGTTGCGAAAGTCAGACTCAAAATCGGGGCGAATAATGAATACAACCTTGCTAAACCCTGCTCGCAACGCATCGAACACCGAGTAGTCGAGAATGGTTTCACCCGTTGGGCCCATGGGGTCAATTTGCTTCAGGCCGCCATAACGCGCACCCATACCAGCAGCTAACACAACAAGAGTTTGGGGCATTCCTTAACGGTAGTACGTCGTCTACGACGTGCAAGGTAATGACCCTTTATTGAGCTTTAGGTTTGCGAAAACCACGCTTATCGCTTGCTTTTTCGCGCTCACGTTGCTCGTCTTCCAATGCAACTTCTTCTGCAATGAGACGTTTCATGCTGTCGAGTCGTAGCGGCGAAAGCGTGTTGCCATTAATTGCATTTTGCACAGCGCACTCTGGTTCATCTTCGTGTTTGCAATCACGGAATCGACATTTCTCTGACAATGCGAACACGTCGGCAAAGGCCTTTTCAATACCATGACCACTCGTCCACAAACTCAACGCACGCAAGCCAGGCGTATCAATAAGCCACCCGCCGCTTGGAATTTCCACAAGATCTGCAGCAACCGTGGTGTGTCGACCGCGTTGGTCGCCTTCGCGCACTTCACCCACATTCTGTACTCGTGCACCCACAAGTGCATTCACCAGGGTCGACTTGCCCACTCCACTTGCTCCTAAGAGCACAATAGTTTCGTTATTGCTTGTGTACTGGTGCAGAACTTCCAAAGTTTCTTGTTGGCGAGAGCTCAGCCCGTGCACTGCTAGATCGGGAGCAACTTCGCGCACTACTTCGGTGAGTGCGGCAATTGTTTCTGCATCAACTGCATCTGATTTCGTAAGAAGAACAACCGGTATTGCCCCACTGTCGAAGGCCAAAATGAGTTCTCGCTCTAATCGGCGTGGGTTCACCCCAGATGGTGCTGCGTGCAATAAAAACACCGTGTCGATATTTGCTGCAACTACGTGCGAGGTTGCACGCGCGCCTTCAAATGATGCCCGGCGAATAATGGCCGACTTGCGTAGCAACACTTCGCTCACGCGTTCTTCATTTGTGTCAATGGTCACATAGTCGCCCACCGCTACTTCCGCACCAATGTTTCGCACGCGCATTTCGCTGCCATCGTGCGCCAAAAGTGTGCTCCACCCTCGGTCGAGGCGCTTCACTCGCCACGCATGTGCGTTTTCTTCGTGCATTGGTACAAACGCTAATGCCTAATCCCATAACCTGTGACGAGTTCTTGTTCGAAAGGCACCCCATGTTGAGTTCACTTGCCCAGTTTTGCGTGCGCCGACGCCGCATTGTTGTATTCGGAATCTGGATCCCCCTCTTTTTCATTGTCGCTGCGGCATCTAGCGCCATGAAGGGCAACTTCCGTACTGATTTCGTATTGCCAAAGAGTGAGTCGCGTGAAGTTCAAGAACTTCTCGAGAAAGCAAACCCCAACAAAGCCGGCTTCTCAGCAACAGTGGTCTTCAAAAGCGACAAGGGTCTGAACGCACCAGGCTTAAAAGAGGCCATGACATCGTTTCTCGCTCAAGTGGAAACCATTGAGGGCGTCGACACCATTAGTCCGTACGACAACCCACAACAGGTCAGCGAATCTGAAAAAATTGCATTTGCTCGTTTAGACATCAGCAACAGAAGCCAAGCAGAAGGAATTACCTTCGCCGACGAGGTGCAAGAAATTGGTGACACCACTCTGAACAAGGTGACTGGTGTGCAGGTGGAATATGGCGGTGAAATTTTTGCCAAGTTCGCTGTGCCGGAAAGTGAAGCGCTCGGCATTCTTGCCGCCATTGTTATTCTCGTTCTTGCTTTTGGATCTGTGCTCGCCATGGGTCTGCCCATTGGTACTGCACTTCTTGGTTTAGGTATTGCCGTCAGCACTGTCACCATTTTGAGTCATGCAACATTGATGCCCGACTTCACAACATCGATGGTGGCAATGGTGGGTCTTGGTGTCGGTATCGACTACGCATTGTTCATTGTGACGCGATACCGCGAAGGCTTACAGGCAGGAATGTCTGTAGAAGAAGCTGTAGTAGATGCGGTTAATACAAGCGGCAGAGCAGTTCTTTTTGCTGGTGTCACTGTCATCATTTCACTTCTCGGTTTGTACGTCATGGGCTTGTCGTTTGTACGCGGCCTTGCAACAGGAGCGGCTATTGGCGTTCTTGTAATGATGCTTGCATCTATTACTTTGCTACCAGCACTTCTTGGCATGGTCAAACATCGCATCGATGTAACCACACGTGCCGCTATTGCTGCACTCATTGTGCTGGTCCTCTCTGCACTCGCTGCAATTATCTTCCACTCGCTACCCGTCCTCTTGCTTGGTCTCGTGGGTGCGGTAGCTATTACTGCATTGAGTTTTGTTTTCCGTTCGCTTCGCACACCTATTCCCGTGCGCGTTGCTAAAGCTCGCGAGCTCACGTTTTGGTTCCGATGGAGTCGTTTCGTTCAGCGCCGCCCATGGACCGCACTCATTTCTTCGGCAAGTGTTTTGGTGCTTCTCTCTATTCCGCTCTTTAGCATTCGCCTCGGCTTTGGCGACACGGGCAACCAACCAGAAGAAACAACAGTGCGTCAGGCCTACGACCTTCTCGCTGAAGGTTTTGGCCCCGGCGTCAACGGCCCACTTTTCGTCACGGTTCAAGGCGACACCGCTGCTTCACCAGAAAAGTTGTTGGCATTTGCTGGCACTCTCTCACAGGCAGAAAACGTTGCCTTTGCTACCCCAAGCCCGCTCGGCGCAGCAGGCACATCAACACAAATTGATGGCCAACCACTTGCACTCGTGGTGGTCTATCCGAAGAGTTCGCCGCAAGAAAAAGAGACCACCCAACTTGTTCACACCTTGCGTGACGACATCATTCCCGCAACGGGAGTCACTGCCAAAGTGGGCGGGTTCACTGCCGCCAGCGTTGACTTTGCCGACTACATCGGCGGCCGTTTGCCGTATCTCATTGGTGCGGTTCTCATTTTGTCATTCCTCTTATTAATGGCTGTTTTCCGCAGCCTCCTCGTTCCCCTCAAAGCCGTCATCATGAACCTTCTTTCCATCGGTGCGGCATACGGCCTCATTGTGGCTGTCTTCCAATGGGGCTGGGGCAAAGACCTCATTGGGGTCGATAAAGCAGGCCCCGTGGAGTCATGGGCGCCGATGATGCTTTTCGCCATTGTCTTCGGATTATCAATGGATTACGAGGTGTTTTTGCTCTCACGTATAAAAGAGGAATACGACCGCACTGGCGACAACGCCTCAGCTGTGGCCGACGGCCTCGCCGCCACCGCCCGAGTCATTACAGCAGCTGCACTCATCATGGTGTGCGTCTTTGCTGCCTTCGTTTTGGGTGATGATCGCCAGCTGAAACTCTTCGGTTTGGGCATGGCTTTTGCCGTCTTTATCGACGCCACCATTGTGCGCATGGTCCTCGTGCCGGCCACCATGGAATTACTCGGGTCTCGCAACTGGTGGATTCCGAAATGGCTCGACCGCATCCTGCCCAAGATTGACGTAGAGGGTCATCAACGCGATTTTGAAAGCCCTGCTATATAAGGGTTTTATCCCTATGGCTTGACAACGCCTCAGAATTGACCTAGCAGATACAGACCATATGGGAAAACCACTCGTCATCGTCGAATCGCCTGCTAAGGCCAAAACCATCTCTCAGTTCCTCGGAAGCGAGTACATCGTTCGAGCCTCTGTGGGCCACATTGCCGACCTCCCCAGCAAGGGGTTGGCGGTCGATGTAGACAACCATTTCAAGGCTGCCTACGAACTCACCGAGCGCGGCAAGCAAATTGTGAAAGACCTGAAGGCCGATCTGAAGAACGCCACCGTTGTGTATCTCGCAACCGACGAAGACCGCGAGGGAGAGGCCATTTCTGCCCACCTCGAGGAATACCTGAAGCCCAAAGTGGAATGCCACCGCATGGTGTTTCATGAAATTACCCGGTCTGCCATTGAGCATGCCGTTGCCCACCCCCGCAAGATCGACCGCCACTTAGTCGACGCAGCGGAAACCCGCCGTGTTCTCGACCGTTTATATGGGTATGAACTTTCGCCTGTTTTGTGGCGGCGTGTGAACCGTGGTCTCTCGGCTGGTCGTGTGCAAAGCCCAGCGTTGCGCCTCATTGTGGAACGTGAACGCGAACGTATTGCATTCAACTCTGCTGTCTATTTCGATATTGACGCGCTTGCCGATACCGCACCGCAATTCACTGCACGCCTCGTTGCATTGAACTCACTACGCATTGCAACAGGTAAAGACTTCGACAGCAACGGTGCTGTGAAAGGTGACGTTATTGTTGTCACCGAAAAACAGGGTCAAGAACTTCTTGCAGGTCTCACCGGCAAGTCGCTCAACGTGACCAGTGTTGAAGACAAGCCCTACCGCTCCTCTTCTAAAGCGCCGTTTATGACGAGCACCTTGCAACAAGAAGCTGGCCGCAAGCTACGCCTCTCTGGTCGTCAGGTCATGAGCATTGCTCAGAGCTTGTACGAAAATGGATTCATCACTTACATGCGTACCGACTCCGTTACTTTGAGCGCCGACGCAATGGGCGAAGTGCGCGACACCATTCGCAGTACCTACGGCAATGAAGCACTTTCACCTTCACCACGCATTTTCACTTCCAAAATTAAAAATGCACAAGAAGCTCAC
>Ga0209651_1000019_pt1 | contig 56672 bp, 66 predicted proteins | sample LauGreFBDMM110SN_2_FD_188216 | JGI IMG/M metagenome (GOLD analysis project Ga0209651, IMG submission 188216) | Freshwater lake microbial communities from Lake Michigan, USA - Fa13.BD.MM110.SN (SPAdes) (version 2) | ecosystem: Environmental > Aquatic > Freshwater > Lake | place: Lake Michigan... | reverse complement strand
GTTCTGCTCTATTGAAGCTTTTAGCTACCCGTGCCAACCCATTGTTTATCGTAAGGAACTTCCCACGTGACTTCGGGCATATATTGTTTTTCACAAACATTTATGACAATCAAAATATATACTTCGCCGGTTACAATTTGCTCAAGGACTTCATAAAGGGGGTTAAATCATTTAAGTCAGACGACAAATACTTTAACGAGTATATGGAGATGGGCGGTGGTATGGACTTCCTATCAACTGATGGTCGTCCAGGCTCGCTAATGCAGAATAAAAAATTCTTTGCTAGAATGGTGGATAAGGCGTCAAGCCTTGGAGAAACCTCTGAGGTTGGTTTCCGTATCGCGGTCTATAAAAGACTTAGGGACGATGCAACCGCCGAGTATAACAAGAAGTACGGTGAGGACCCTACAGGAGACGCATTGGAATTAATAAAGGTTAATGCGGTCAGTAGGGCACGTGCAATCATTGACTTCTCTCAGGGCGGTAACTTAACGAAGGGTCTTGAGATATTTAAGCCATACATCAACTCCGCCTTCCAAGGCTTTAGGGTTGGTACTGAATATATCGGTCGTAACCCCAAGAAGTTCGCATCTAAGTTCTTGCAGGCTCAGGCCGGGTTGTTAGCCATTAGTGCGCTTAACGCTCTTGTGGGTGGTGATGATATGGACGAGATTCCGGATGAGGTAAAGCTTCGCTACTTAATAATTATGCTCCCAACGAAGTATACCGATGAGAAGGGAAGAGAGCGCAGGGCCTACATCAAGATTGCCAAGCCGCAGCAGATGGTTCCATTCTTCGCGATGATGGATATTATGAACGGTTATGTTCTGGGCTCAATCTTGGGTAAGGAGTATTATCCATCGGATGACTTACTGGGATATGCAACGCGCTCTGTAGCTAGTGCTATGCCAACCGGTGCCTCTCTTTCTGAAATAACTTCATCGGTCCCGACAATCAGTATGGCGATGACATACTTGACTAACTACGACCTATTTAGGAAAAGAGCCGTTACTATGGACTTTAATGAGGTACTCCCTATGGATGAAGGCATTAATGACCCCAATGTGGAGCGATTCTACAAGGTGATAGGTAAGGTTACAGGAGATATTGAGGAACTAACAACCGGAAATAAGGGCGGTGTGTCTCCGGCGAGGCTAAAGGCTTCAACAGAAAAGGTTATTACTAGCCCAAGTTCTTCCTTAGTTGTGGGAGCTACATACGGAATTCTTGATATATTAACGTCAGTAATACCCTTAGATAATGATATGTCAGCCGCAGAAAGCAAGAATGCAGTCGGTAAGGTAGTTGACGCATTAGGCAAGAATGGCATATCCATAAGTAAATCAATTTGGGGTGAGACTAATCCAGACTGGAAAGTTTACAACCAGAAGGAGGAACTTATGAAGATTGACCAAGAGTCAGGAAGTAAGCGTATGAAGCTCAGTGATTCCGCTAAGGAGCTCGGGCTTGAGTATATATCCGCTAAGACTGAGGCAGAAAAGAATGCTGTAATAGAGAAGGCTAAGGAAAAAGTAAACGAGATTAAGGAAGACAATGCCATCGACGCTATGTACTACAAGGACTCGTTTATGACCGCAGCAAAGAAACGCTCAGCATCTCAAAATACCAATGAGATTATCTACTCAAAGGATGAAGAGGCTAGGGCTAAGAAGGTTTACTTACTATATGGGGATATGACGGACCAAGAACTTCTCGATGTTAGGTCTCAGATATACAATGAATCGGGCTATAAGCTTGGACCCAAGTTCAAGTACGAGTACGATAAATTAACCAAGTAATTTTTGTAAATTTGCTTATGTTCAACAAGTTATGCATAATTCTAATATCAACCCTTTTATTGAGTGGATGCTCAGCAAGCTGGCACCTTCGGAAGGCGGTAAGCAAGGACCCATCGATTTTGAAGCCCACGGTTGTTACGATATGGGATACGATTGTGACTCCAGCGATTTATTTGGTTGACACAGTAGCGGTTCCGGGTGATGCTGATTCTTCAGTTATCGACAACGACACCGTTAGGATTGTGATAACAAAGTTCCAGGATAAGATTATCGTAAAAACTAAGGTTAAGGAAATCCCATACACGGTATCAGTGCAGGCCGAATGCCCACCTCAGTTTGTAAAGCCAGATAGCAAGACAGATAAAGTAAAGAATTATTTACTTATTTTCTTATCAGCGGCACTTGCCGTTATGATGTTCCTATATCGCTTTAAATAATGGCAAAACTGAAAGCTCAGACCGCAGCATTATTCTTGGCTAAGCCTAAGAAGACCCGACCAGGCATACATTCTAAAAATAAAAACTCACAGCTTAAATCTTCTAAACTATACAAGAAGCTGAGCCGTGGGCAGGGATAGGTCCCAATATCAATCGCCCGAGGACGGGCCAACAAAATACTGTTATACTAAACCGGTCGAGTGCAACAACAACTGCTCAAGAACCTGTAATGAAGGCAACAACACGCTCCCAAAGGGTCGGTGAGTTTGCTTCATCTTCGAATTCTTGCTTGCGCTTCTTTCTCCACTCACGTGAAAACTCAGCGTAGCAGAACTTACAGGTAGAGTGGCGTACACCAGCCCCTTTATTTTTCCAGGCAAAGAACTCGTTTAGGCGTTCCTTTTCGCACTTATTACATTTTTTCATACTCTATAAAGATACTATGAGTAGTCGACATACGCAATAGCACCCAATAGACTATCCATCACAGCTCAAGCAGTCCGGGTTCATAGCCTTTACCGCTATATCTCCCCGTAGTACCGACTCTGTACGCATATAGTAGAGGGTCTTGATGCCCTGATTCCACGCCTCCATATGTACCTGGTTAATCCATTTAGGAGTAGCCTCCGTAGGGAATGCGAGGTTCAAAGAGACTGACTGGTCTATATACTGCTGACGGATTCCTGCCTGATAGATTAAATCTAACTGATTGATTTCCTTGAAGGTCTTGTAAACATCCTTCACCGGAACGGAGTCAATCATAGGGTCCGCATCGTCGTTATGCACAAGCTTACCCTTCTGATAACCCCAAGCATCAAGCTCTCCTATGTTCTGCACGGAGCCTTCGTCGGCAAGTATCTGGTCCCAAGTCTCCTTGTTGTTGATTCCTATCCTACGTAGTACGCGCTCAAGTGTTGGGTTCTTACGGATGAATGTACCCTTGGCGGACTGCTCGGTGAATACGTTGGCGGCCCAGGGCTCGATGCCTGCGCTTACGTTACCGCTGAGCTTAGAGTTAGACACCGTAGGTGCTATAGCACGCAGGTGAGTGTTGCGAACGCCGAATCCGCGGCACCATAGAGGCTCCCCGAACATCTTAGCCATATCACGGCTAGCACGCTCTGATTCCATCTTGATGTGGGAGAAGATGCGACGCGTCTCAATCTGCGCCTGTAGCCCCTCAAACGCGGCTCCACGTTGCTGCAAGTAGGTGTGCCATCCGAGTACGCCCAGTCCAAGTGCCCGTCCCTTTTCAGCAGAACGAACCGAATTTTCGAAGCCCCTCATATTCTTGGCTTTCTGGATGAACTCCTCTAGCACCCCGTCCAAGAAGAACGTGGAGTAGTATACTACGTCCGTATCCTTCCACTCGTCATACTTGGCGAGGTTAAGGGAGGATAGGCAGCAAACAAAGCTGTGTGACTCGTCGGTGTATAGGGTAATCTCTGAGCAGATGTTGGTCATAAAGACCTTCAGCCCATTGTGCCTATACATCTCCGGATTCTGCTTGTTTACATTACCTCGATACATAATGTAAGGCTGACCGGTGGCCTTGCGCTTCTGGAGCACCTTAGACCAACGACGGCGCGACTCATCGTCCCCATCCTCGAGCTTACGCATAAATTTATCGGAGATAATAACCGATTGATTTAAGTTGAGGCACTGACGGTTTACGTCGCCCTTGGGTTCGCGGATTTCAATCCATTCCCAGAAGTCACCGTGCTCTATGCTGAGGTTAACCGATGCCGCCCCACGACGGACGTTGCCCTGCGAAGTCGCGAGTATAGTCGAGTCGTATATCTTACAGAAGGGCACGACACCATCGGTCGTTCCATTGCTGTTGGAGATTGGAGAGCCCGCGGGACGTAGCATATTGAGGCCGATACCGACTCCACCTCCGTGCTTCGCAAGTAGCATAGTTTCGAGATTCTTCATACCGATATCGTGGATACTGTCACCAATATCGACACCGAAACAAGAGATTGGCAGTCCACGGTCTGTTCCCATATTTGCTAATACGGGGGTGGCCAAACCGAGCCAGTTGTTCCATATATATTCATAGAACTTATTCGCCAATTCAGGGCGGTTGAGGCGATATGCCGCCGCCTTGGCTACCCTTAGATAGGCGTCCTTGGGTTTCTCATCGTTGATGAGGTATCCCCTGGAGATGGTCTTAACATACTCCTCTGTGTTACCCCATTCGGGGAAGTCAACTCCGACCTCCCATCCTAGGCTCTCTGCAAAATTCTTAGACATTTTCAATTTTTGATTCTATGTTAAACTTCATCTTACTATAACGATTTCGATATACTTTGTTTGTATCAAGTTCCCGACCTACTACCTTCGTAGTGACGATGACCGTTGAGTGGTCTCTATTTACCAGTCTACCAATATCAGTGGTGCTCATCGATGAGTGCTCACGCATAAGCTGAGTGAACACCTGACGTGCCTCACGTATGAAGGATATACGGGTCTTATTACGCATCTGCGTAGCGCTGACACCATACTCATTCTTAACCTCGTTAAACACGATGGATGCGATTCTATTATTATTCATAAATTTAATTATTACCAGATGTCTTCGAAGTCCTCGCCTTCGTTAGCCTTTGAATAGTCAGTAGGGCGGATAGAGAAGAAATCAGTATGAGTGTGACCACCGGTGAGGTGATAGAACCAATCAAGTTCAGAAGCCTTCGATTCGTCATACTCAAAGATACCATCGTATCCTAACTCCCGCAACTTTTCATTGCCTCTTTTTTTGATAAACTCCTTCAAGTCTGCGGCCTTAAGGTTCTCAAGGTCTCCCATTTCGAACATTTTGTCGATGAAGTCCATCTCCATTTCAACCGCTACCGTTGCGGCCTCCTCAATCTTAGACTTCACTGAATTCCTGATGTCCTGGTCTTCCTCGCACATATGGTTGAACAGGATGCAACCCATCTTGGAGTGAAGGGACTCATCCCTAACTGACCACTTCATCTGCTGACCGATTCCCTTCAGAAGGTTACGCATCTGAAACGAGTACAGAACAGCAAAGGAGGAGTATAGGGCCATACCCTCAGCGAAGGCAGAAAAGACCGCTATGGAGCGGGCTACGTCCTGACGTGCCTTGGGGTCTATCTTAAGTATTGTATGGCTGTATTCAGCCTTGGTGTCTACTAGGTTCTCAAACCTAGCGGCAGTGGCTGGCTCCTGAAGGAATGCCTCGAAGTTCTCAAGTCCTAACGTCTCGTTGAGGTAACTGTAAGCGGTGGCGTGGATGGTCTCCTGTGAGCCGAACATCATAGCCATCTGCTTAATCTCGTGCTTAGGGAACCACTTAGTAACCATACCGGTCCAATAGTCCGCAACTGCGGTCTCCGTCTGTGCGAATCCCAATAGGATATTGCCCACTAAGTTCTTCTCACTATCACTCAGATTCTCACGGAAGTCCTTGACGTCGTTCTGCATAGATATCTCAGTGTGCAGCCAAAACGCCTGTGCCTGCTTGAGCCAGCCCTCGGTATAGTATATTGGATATTCAAATGGTTTGTAGGGGATGCGCTCGTCGAATAGCATAGTCTTTGGTTTTTTATGTTAGAAAAAAAGGGCCACACAAGGCGGCCCAAAACGGATTGTGAATATATGCACCGTTAGTTAAAAATCACTTAGCAAAATAGACTTTACGAAAACTTTTTCGTTAGATATTATTTCACTCAGTGGTGGTATCCATCCCTCAGCATTATCGTCACCAGTGGAGGCGTTACCGACGACTTTGAAGTTTGATGTTATACATAGGTCGCAGAGCTGTTCACGATTAAACACATAGGCCATATTGCTCTCCTCCTTCATAATATATATGTAGTAGTCAGCTATAGATGTGAGTATGCCGCTGCTCGTTCCCTTGTTGGTGTTTCTAAATTCAATGTAAAGGTTTGGCTCGTTAGGCTTCCCTCTTCGTTTAGCCCACCAATGAGCCTTCTCGTCGTACTTAACTTCGAATGTTACGACATAGTCGTCCCTGGTGGCACGTATATCCCAATCATAGAAGGCAGTAGGTGGGGCATTCTCTATGGAGTATCCCTTTGAGCTGAGGTAATTAGCCCACAGCTCCTCACCTATCTTTCCGGCGTAGTTCATTCGTTGATTTCCTTGCAGGCTGACTTGATGCCGTCAAGTTCCGACTTCACCTTTATCGTGAAGTTAGAACATAAGTGGCGCACAAGGTCCTCACGCTCTATTGCCGTACCGGAGTGGTCGTGCAACGCCTCGTAAAGAATTGTTGTCTCCTGCTGGATACGATAGGTCGTAGAGAAATAGAACTGCGATAGCGTCTTATTGTCCATTGGTAATTACTTTTATGGCCTCTTCTACTTGGAATTGATTTCTTACAATGAAAACCTTATAGTCGAGCATATTATTATCAGATAACCACTTCAGGAACAGCTTCCACCTAATGTGAAATGTATGCTGTGATGGGATAAAACCTTTCGTTTCAATATAGAACTTATGCGTGTGAGACACAAAATCTGGCTTGTAAGTTATAGGTAATTGTCTTTTACCGCCTGCCCTAACGATTGATTTCGTTTTAGGTACAGACTTGTAATAGCCATCAATAGGAGCGAATCCAGGAATAAGGGTTATACTCTCGCTCTCGTAATCGAACTGTAATCCGTTCATTTTGAGCGAGGTATAGCAATTTAACTCAAGCATTGACTTAAAGACAATACCGTCAATCGTTCCTTTCTTACCTTTTATCGCGACTTTTTTCCTGACTGGCATTCCCAAAAGTACACCTAGAACGCATCATCTAGGTTACTTGGACCAATAATCGTAGTCTGGACTGGTCTTTCCTCCGATAGTGGTCTGAACATCTTCCCTGCGCTACCGACGTGATAGAACGCGGATGCGGTGGAATTCATTTCAAACAGTATGGGATTGGAGATGGACGTTGGGGAGCCACCGGTCTCCGTCTCACGTACCTTACGGACGTGGAACTCAACCGTTCTGCGTTGCTGTGGCTCGGGGTGCTGAATCTTCCTGTGGAATGTTAGAAAATCATCGCTTCGGTTAACGAACTTACCGCCACCCTCAGTCTGCTCCGCGAATGGGGCGATGGGCAGTCCATCCTCTCCCTTCATACGCTGCGCTTCGGTTACCGCGTGGGTGTTAAGCCACACCGCAATGTTCTTGGCGTTAGAGAATGTGAGCAGTTCACTGGTTGCCTCATAGTCATATTCGTGTGGTCCTAGATTGATATTAGTGCTAAGCTCACGACGCAGGGAATTGTATGGGTCGATAAACAATCCATCGAGCGGTTGGTTCTTCATTACCTTCTCAGCAAAGATTAATATATCCGAAAACGAATACACTGACTTATTGTCGATGAACGTAAAGTGTTTGTTAACCCACTCGAATGAAGTGCGCCTCTGCTGGAGACTCATCTGATTAAGTGGCATACCCATAGCGAAGGACATAAGCTTCATCTTCTGAGCCGCCGTCTTGTTCTCACTGGTGTACATCAGCCACTTCCATCCGTGACGCATAGCCGACGTTACCTGTAGGTATGCCGCGAATGTCGTCTTACCGATGTTGGAGTGCCCGTTAATGATGGTGAAGTTTTTCTTGAACCGGAAGTGCTCGTCAAGTGACGGGACACCTGTGTCGAGACCCATTAGTATCTTACCGTCAGCGAAGTCAGTAATCCATCGATAGTCCTCATCGTCCGATGATATGAATGACATATCGCCGTCGTTGATTCTCATCTCACGTGCTACCTTGTTACGCTCCTCCATCATCTGCTTGATGGGCATAAGCTTACCCATCTCGATTCCGTCTTCGATGGTCTTCTTTGCTCCGTCCACCGAGTCGATGTTCTTGCGCTCAATCTCACGTAGAAGGACTCGCTTGACCTCATCCTCCTCCATATATCCGGCGGCTATATAGCCCCCGCATAACTTAGCGGCCCTTAGTAGTACCTGATGCTTCTCTCCGTCGGCGGCCTTACGAATCATACGTGCGGCTATATTCAACTGCTCGTAGTCAGTGAACTTACCCTCGGGCTCCTTTATGACTTGCTGCTCCGCGAACTCTGTTACCATATTACCGAATACCTTAGCATCCGGGTTGTATATCAGGTTCTCGTCGTAGGAGTCAAATGAACACCTAGACTCATTGATGCTCGTAGGGTCAACCGATATACCATACCTATTCTCGTAATACTTTACGAAGGCTCGGTAATGGTCTCGGTGACGTTCCGGGTTGCTTATCTGAACTACCGCCTTTACTCCACCACCGCTAGGTGATGTATAGCATATCAGCGTGAAGTCATCGAAGGCTAGTACGGCCTTGGTCTCCTCAGCGTTTACGTCATCGATGTCAATGACGATAAGCCCGGAGTGTTCAAGAATGTCCCCGTCGTTACGCCCAGAAAAAACCCCAGACCACAAAGTGACTGGGAGCTTCTTCTTGTTGGCGGATACGTCCTCTCCGCTCCTAATCTTCTCTACCAGGCCACGTGTATACTCCGTCGGATTGGTTATTTGTTGTATTACTTTTCCAACTGTAGTGTGTACGGGTTCCTGTTTGCTGTTCAATAGTGTCTTGAATCGGGTAACCTTCCGCTGTAGTATGTTCGGGTTTAGCATCTTTTAGTGCAATGTTTAGTAAAATTAAATATCCAATTAAATCGTCAATCGTGTCTGTAGTATTCACATTGATGCCTTTGTTCTTTATACGCATTAACTTATCGTCGATGCGAGAACATAAATTCTCCACTGCGGAGCCTTTAGCGAATACGTTGGCAGGCTTAAGGGCACTGTCCCCGTATGACGCGTTCTTACTTAGCAGGAGGTTCTCTACCCTTGCTGTCTCTTGAATTATCTTATCTCTAGAACTCATCGTGGTATGTTTTATTATCATAATTATCACCGACCATATATACCCAGGCGGTCATCTCCTGATTGAAGAGTGATTCCTCCGGTACTAGTTTAATCTTCTCTCTCTTGTAGTGCACTGGGTGACCCTCAAGTCTATCGAGCTTTATCATCGTGTAGTTATCTACATAGTAAAGCTCCAATAGGACGTTCTTGCCGTCCTTATGTGCTCCCCTTAGTAGGTATGGGAGGGACATAACGCAGAGACGCATAGGCTCCTTGGTACGTGCCGTTCCCATATAGACGGATGTGTCAAGCAGTGAGTTGTTTGGTCGACCTAACTTAAGGGTCCCATACACTGCCACTAGGTTGTTCTTCTCTTGTTTGTCGACGTTGGCCTGGCTATCGCCCGGGTCGTCCCAGTAAATAAAATCATTCATTGTGTAATTCCAGTTTAATTTGTTCTACGAATTCATTCAGTCTATCTATAAATTTTCGAGTGACTATGGCGTTCCTATTTATGACGTTGGTCACCAATGTCCTACTCACTTTAAGGTGCTTAGCGATGGCCGTCTGACTTATGCCTATCTCCTCGTTAAGTACCCTAAGCATCTCAAGGGCTTGACTTTCGTCATTTATCTGCGGCATATCCTATAATTTTTTTATCTAAAACTTTATTAATAACAAAGGACTTGTCTCCCCTGTATGTACTACCAAACAACCTATCACGTAGGCTATTACCGGTCTTTGCGTCGAACATCATAATCCCAGCGGGATTGTCGTACTTGGATACCGCCCATTCCTTCCTCGAGTAGAGGGCTCTAGCCTTCTTGAACGACACCTCTATCTCTAGAAAATAAATCGGATGCATCGGAGAAGTTGAATTCGGTTTTCCACAGGATTATCTCGGAGAGCGCCTTGGGGCTCACTAGGAATCCATCCATCACGCCACTAAGGGCGGATGAGTTTACTAGAACTACGTTGTTGCCGTTCTTTTCGGGTATGACAACCACGGAGTTTTTAGATACATCAGAGTTAGGCTTAACGTCAATCTCAAGCATACCATCGCTAATCTTAGCGAAGATTATCTGAGTGTTTGTCGGTTCCCCGCTCTTTGTAGTGTGCTTAAAATAAAGGGGGCCGGACTCCAATAGCCCGAGCCCCCATTCGAAGCACAGCAGTGCCGCGATTGCTTTGTCCATTAGAACGGCAAATCGTCGCTACCTACTGGAGCAGATTTCGCTGCCGAATTAGCCTTACGCATAGCCGTCTCCTCTGGGGATTCGATGACGCTATATGGCTTCTTTGGGTCGCGACCTTGCTTGATTAGAATCTTAACCTTACCGGAATCGACATTCACATATCGAGCGGCTTCTTGCAGCTCTGCTGCGGTTAGGTATAGAGTGTAACCATTGAACGTGCCTTGGTACTCATTGTACCAGGTACTACCGAAGTAGTTGGGTTTTGCTTTATCTGACATAACAAATAAATTAAAGTTCTCCGTAAATAACATATTGCTCTAGGTCTTCGTTATTGATAAAGAACTTGATGTAATCAGATACACCATTCTCTACCAACCGCTTCCCTAGGCTGAAAAAAGATTCCGACACGGAGAAAACGCCGATATCTTTCTTCACTTTGTCTACCACTATAAACTTAAAGTTCTCAAACGGAACGTCAAACAGCGTGCAGTATATGTAAGCCTGTGCGGCATATCCATATTTCTTTGCGCTGAAATAAAAGTCATCGATGTTAGATGTAGTCTTAAGGTCAAAAATATATTTCTGTCCCCTCTTCTTGATGTCAGCCTTAGCCCTAAACGGAACACCGTGGATTAAGCCTATCTCAGGAATCTCATAATCAGCGTCGGCCAATGCGTCTTGAACTATTTTGTTCTTGAGCAGTGCCTTCGCTACATAATGGCAGTTGTCATAGTCCTTCTGGAGTAATAACTTCTTGCCCGTACCCTCGTTTTCGATTGCAGCCTGCTTCCAAATGTTCGTGTTTTTGCTTGAACATTCCACAGGTATGAATACGTCTTGGAGGTGTGGCTCTAGTAAGATAGTATGTATAAGGTTTCCAGCGACAAGAGCCGTCGTGTCGCCATCCTCTCCATACTTCAGGTATCTCGCATATTCGCGAGGTGAATCATTTATTTTCTTGAGACTTGAGGAAGACAATGCTGCCGTACCCAAGTACCCATAATAAAAGTCATCGTCAGTCATTGCTTTGAGTAGCTCATCGCGATGCCAGGATGTTCCGTCAAGAAGTTGGATTTCCATTACTTCTTAACGAATTTAGATAGCGCGTTCTTCTGACCCTCCGAGAACTGCTCGCCATACTTGGCTACAATTTTCTTTAGGCCGTCTGACGTGCCGTCTTTCTTCATAAAGTCAATCGCGGACTGAAATACATCATTGCTCGGCATTGAAATTTTTTGCGTCACGGATGCCGAAGATTCCTGCTTGGCGATTGCCATAGCCACCTCGTTCGATGACGCGATTGATGTCTCGATACCTATACCTAGCATCGCTAAGGCACGGCCTACCGCTGACGTCTCGCAGTTCTCTACGTATGATGTCTTGTTAATCATAGAAGACGTGCGGTCTTCTTGTGCGTGAGCACTTGCGATGACACGCTCCGATGTGTCTCGGATGGTTGACTTGATGATACACGTGTCGCTGTCTATTGCGACTAGTTCGTTCTCGATAGTCCATCCTAGATACTTAGGCTCGTTGCGGAAGTATAGTACGCGTTGGTTGACCTCGACGTATTGTTTACCCTTTATGTTCGTGGTATTGAAATTATGAATTGCCATATTTGAATTGAATTAGTTATACAAAAATATAAAGTATTTTGCACTTATGCAAATTTTATTACAAAAAACTTGCGTTGAGGACGACATTATTGTCGGTCTTCTTCTTTTTACATAGGCGGTTTATCTCCGCGTTGATTAATAGTTTTTCTCGTTTTACTAGCATCGGTTGGTTGAGGATGACCCACCGGTGAAATGCCTTGCTGTCGTCTAACTCATTGAGTTTATCCTCGATTAGTTCCATCGGTGTCTTCATTCCTTGATAAATACTCCGTTGATGGTCTGACCCTTTCGGTTTACAATCTCCCCATAGGCTGACTCAAGGCACTCCCAAGGGTTGAGTTCTAGTTGTGCCGATAGTATGATGATAGTTACCAGCACGTCGCCGATGGCGTCGATGGTTTCATCCTTCTTGTTCTTTGCTATGGCGCTTGCGAGTTCACCTACTTCCTCCATAACCTTAAGCATCTGCCTATTGGCGTTCTCGGGTTGAACTAGATTGCGGCGGTGTGCCCAATCTACTACTTTCATTTCTAGGTCTAGTATAGTATCCATCTGTTGTTTTTGTTATTGAGTGCAGTAGCAGTCGCCTGCTGCTTCGTTAATTTGTTGAATCGTGCGTAGGCAGACTGGGCAAGGGTCTGTGGTGGTGGGTGTTTCTGTTTTCATTGTCAATCTATGGGTTTACTATTTGGTTGATGGTGTCAACCTGTTAGTTTACACTTTATGCTCATTTGAGTTTACACTTTGCACAATTTATGCTAATTTGACTTAGCAATTTGCATCTTTTGCATAATGCTTGAGTTTTGTGCAAAATTCATTCAGTGCTTTGTGGTTTTATCGTACCATCTGCGATACATAGATGCCGCGACGGCTATGCGCTGAGGGTAGAATGGGTAGTCGGTCTTTAGGCGAGCGGTTGCTATTCTCATAAACTGCTCTCTTGTGTTTTCTTGGCTCATAGTAGATGAATTAAGTTGGGTTTTATCAGGGCATAGTACGCCCGTATTGCGTTTGTATACCTTTTTATGTCTCGCCTGTTGTAGTTTTAGTAGCGGGAGAGGGGGCCCTAAAAGCCCCCCTCGCCGCCCCTATAGCGTGTTGCAGGTTCCTCATCGAGTTTGCGAAGTTAGCGGTCGATTTTGAGATAATCAATAGTTTGCTAACACTTGTTAACAACTTATAGATACGGGCCGTCAATCATTTGCTGCACAAGCAGTTGTCGTTCCTTTTCGAGAGCATCAAAACGCTCCTGAAGTTCATTGAACTGCTTGTCTTTGTCCTGGATGTATTTATCCATAGCGGTTATTCGGTACTGAAGTGCGAGAATCATCTCTTGGTTGTATGTCATACGAATCGGATGTTACGAATTGGGGTTAGTTTGGATTTTCCGCACAAGTAGACAATTTTGACGCGTTGGTTGCCGAGGCAACGATTGTCGGTCTTGATGTCCACGAGTATTGCTGGGGTACTGAATCCAAGTTTGGATACGTACATAATTGATGTTTTGATGAATTTACTTTCCATAATTATTGAAGTTGAAAAAATTTGCATCTCGGATGCGGTTTGATGATAGTGAAGTTAAAAAAAATCGCGCAGGCCATCACGTTCGATGACCTCGCGAAGTTTCGTTTCGTAGTTAACGTCCTCGGCGTACCTACTAAGAAGTGAGAAGAACTCATCCTCATTTCGGCAACTGCTCGCGTATGTGGCGCACCAATACGCATAGTCAAGTACGCTATCTTCCCAAGTCGAATAGTATGCGTGTCCCCTAGAAGTTCCGAGGGCTACATTTATTCTGACTCTTGCTTGTTTCATACCAAACAAATTCTTATTGTCTAAGAATACGTCTGACTTATAGTTACCGCTCTCTAACTTGGCTTGCGCCATTGCTATGTGAGGGTATTTCATATTCAACCGCTTGAACTTGTCAATCAGTCGTTGCTCCGTGAACGCGGCATCGGTCACGTTCACGTTCATTATGCTCTCGTAGATACGTTCATCTACGTTGTCAACTCCATAAAGGCCGCATCCAACAAAGGTTGCCGCCGTTGCCAATGCTATAGCGACTCCCTTTGTGGTTACGATGGGACGGAATACTAACTCCGTCTTGTCATACTTATACAACATTAGATACGTCCGTCTTCTTCAAGGAATGCGCTGAACGACTCGCTCCGAATCTCATCACGTGACGCGTTCCATTTGTACGATGGCTCAGTATCCCAATCCTCCTCTAGCCAATCGGTTGGGTACTTCGGTGCGGTTGGAACCTTAGCAACCTTGAGGTCAGCATCCCAAATAGTCGGCTGAGAAACGAGGGCGCTCCTATCGAGGCTTTTGTATACCTTCTTGCTCCCTGCCCATACATACGAATTCAACTGCTTGTATGAACTATTGCTGAACCAATTACCATACTCATCGTAATGACCTAGGTGTCCGTTTAGAATACGAACGTCACCGCGCCAATCAAGTAGTGCGACTTTGTTCGCGCTACCTAGCAGGGCTAACGTCATAGCCTCGATACCTACGTGGTCAATGAAGTCCACGTTGTCGGGGTAGAACTTACTGAGAATCTCAGCGAACTCACGGGTGTCGCTCACGATGTCGTTACCTAGACCGCTAATAACTCCGTTGTGAATAAGTGAGACACGACCTTCGGTTACGCTATGCGGGTGAAGCATATCGATTCCTTTGCCGTGCGTAGCGATGCGGAAGTGAATCAGCATAGGCGCGTCGGTTAACTCACGTATGAACTCGTACTCCTCGAAGAAGTCCTCGAAGTTGTACGGCTCGTGGTAGGCCATAACCTTGCCGTTGTCGACATAGGCAATGCCTGCGCCGTGGTTATTGTTCTCCCAAGCATTCTTTAGTTGTTGCTTAGGTATGAAATAGTTTGGTTGATTTACGATTGCGATACACATATTGAATTTAGTTTTTATTGTTGTAGTTAACGATATACCCCAATGAGGATATAGAAAAAAGAATGAAGCCCCCCACTATAAGTAGTCCCGAGGACTCAGTAGCGTAGCCGTGAGATAGTCGTGCGGTAGTCCCTATCAATAACATAAAGATTGATACGTAGACGCCGTTGCGGAAGAAAATTTTGTCGTTCATAATTCAAATACTTCAAGTGATACATTACCTTTCTCGTCAATCCATCCTGCCTCAATCAGTCGTTCGGCGGTTCGGCCGTATTGGCCTTGTAGCAACCAAGCCTGTCCTGTTTGGACAAGGTCAGCAAATAAGAACACGACTTGTTGGTCGTCTAGTTCTCCGTTCTCGTATTGTATGATTAGGTCTATCTGACTCATAATTTCTAATTGTTATTGGTTACTTACTGAATACTACTTTTTGTAATTCGTTTTCAAAGAATCTTGTCATTTCTTCAATGTCAAAATTCACATTTTCATCTTCATCAATGTGGTAGTACACAGGAACGATGATTTGTTGGGGGATGTGGGTTTTCATATTGTTTATTTATTATTGAAAAGTAAACCAATCCTCATCCATATTGAACTCATCGATTTGCGCTTGACTAACGAATGCTTCGCAATACCACGAATCGCCGCCGTCACTATTGCTAGTTAGGTCTGCCGATACGTTACTACCTAGCAAGGTTTCCCACTCACGGGTGAAGTCGTTTACGTCTTCTTCGGTTCCGTCAAAGTATGTCCACACGCGAAGTTCATTTGATTCTTCGTGCCCTCCCTCCATTACTACTACATTACCTAATTCTAGTACATCCTTGAGTCGTTCCTCGCTAGTGATTAGCGACTCAGTTAGTTCATCATTAAGTTCAAATAGTTCTACACTATTGGTTGCCCATAGAGCCAAGGCTAGGTCGGTTACGTTTACGAATGTGAATCCGTCTTCAGTTTTAATTATTCTATTTTTCATAATTTCTATTGTTTAGTTGGTTAAGATGCCTCACGGCATTTCGGCTACTGAAGCCTCATCGGTTAACCTTTATTTTGTGATAGTGGAAAAGAATGAGGGGCGCCGTGCCGCCCTCACTCAACCTTAACCTTCCTGCACGGGGAACATCTTACAACTCGCCCTTGGCCTTGTTGACCACGAACGAACCGAACTTACTCTCAACCTCACGGCGAACGTATAAGTTCACGCTATTGTAGGCTCGTTTCATACGCTCTATTGTACGCTCGTAGTTGTCGGTGCTTCCGAGGAAGTCAGATGCTGACTGACCCTCTAGGCATCCTCCGAATACGTATGCTAGTGCCTGCTTCCGCGCCAACTTATCGGCGCTATACTGCTGACGTAGCAACTTGTTCAACTTCTTATCGGTGAACATTGCATCGGCAACCTTAGTGAACGTAGTAAGTTCACCTTTGTCAATCTGAGCGCATATCCATTGAACCAACTTCGTGCGGAACTTGATTGACTCTAGCGTTGATACTGCGCTGAAGATGCGAATCTCTACCGCGTTCTTCGGGCGGTAGTGGCGCTTGCAGTTGTGGATTGCCTTACGTGAGCCGCCCTTCATTTCGCTCTTGGTCTGAACTCCACCCCATTGTGTTGATAGGCGGCCTTCATATAAGGAGAAAAGTAACGGCGCGAACGGAGCCAACTTATCGACTAGGTCATCGGCATCCATACCTCTGCGGCTTATTGTGATATGACCGCCACAGGCACGTGAGTAGCCTGCGTTCATAACCCAAGAGAACTCATCGAACTGCTCGAACAAATGCTTCGTGTTGAATAGGTCGAACACGGGAGATACGAACTCAACCCCTGTCCTTCCGTCTAGCGAACTATCTGACTCCGCGACCCATCCTCCGCCGAGGTTGCTATCTAGACGGCGTGCGCGGTTGCGTACCTCTAGGTCTTCTTTCTCAACCTCAAAACCCACGAACCAATTAACCGACTCTTGGTTGAAGATGTCGTTGGTACGTGTCGTTTGGTGGTAACCTCCGAGCCTTGGTAGCGCCCCGTGAAGTTCACGTGCGGTTTGGTTCTCAAAGATTGCATTGTAACCATCAGCATTATCACCCCAAATGTATTGATTGGTGTCGCGATTCCGAATCATTTGAATGATATTCATATGCTCGTGGTCGCTTAAACTAATTTGATGCTCAACTCCCAACTCCGTGATGTATCGGTAGGCCGTGGTATGGTAACCGCGATTTACAAGGTCGGTGAGTGTTAGCACTCCGTCAATCAATCGTGTAATGAATACGTATTGGTATTGTTCCGTGTTGAACTCATCGAACTTCTGAAGCATATCATCCGCTAGGTGAGCCTGTGAAATACCCGATATTGAGATATCATTTTGACGTCCCAAGTTCGGCAAGCGGTAGAATTGCCCACGGCGATAATTCTCTCCGTCCACGTTGATTAGAACCGAGGTGTGAGCCTGTAGGTCGCGGTCGATTCCGTATGCGGTGCAGTCGATTGCCGAGGGGAATCGTGATTGTGTGACTCGTTGTTCCTCCTCATTGTAGTATTGGTATACAAAATAATCGTTATTGAATCCGAAGTAGAAGTCAAATTGAGTGTTAAAGTAGGCGCGGTGCAGTTCAATCTGCCGACCCGATACGATATTGGTAACTTTCATAAAATTATTTTTGGTTAAGACGTCTCTCGACGTTTCGGCTACTATTTAAGCCTCATCAGTTAACCTCGTATGGTATTGTCTCAGTCCATCCGAACGATATCACGATACCTGCATCTAGGTACTCAGATAGCATCTTGTAGGTGTACGTTTCTTTGGCATCTAGATTGCTTTGTTCGGGGAAGAAGTGGTCGACTGCCACGCCTGTGTTTTCGTTTCTAATATAGTTGCGGTAGAAGAAATTGTAGGTTTTCATATTAATTGCTTTATGGTTAAGACGCCTTGCGGCGTTTCGGCTATTTAAGCCTCGTCGGTTAACCTTTAGTACGGCTGATGCTCGGGCAGTCCGAAAGCCTCAATAACTTTATAGGATGGGAACCAATTCCCCTCTTGATGGTCATCGTCATCATCGCCCATTCCTTCGTAAGAGTCGAAAATCATTTTTTTCTTGACAAGGCTACCGAAGATTCCCTTCTCTGAACGAGTGAGCCTTTCCGTATAGCAGGCCACGTCTTTGGGGTCGTATGCGTTAAGGATTTGAGTAAGCGATTGAAACTCTTTATCGGTGAGTTGGTTCTTGATGTCGTTAATAGTGTTCATAATTAATTGCTTTATGGTTAAGACCCCCGAAGGGGTTTCGGCTAATATCAAGCCTCTTCAGTTAACCTAGCCGCGAATAAACATTCCTACCATAGTGTCGAACGCCTCATCCTTGTCATCAAACGATGAAACAGGCTCGTTGTTTACGCATAATTGGTATGTATATTCAATTTTCTCGATTGAAAAAACATTCCCTTTTTCGCTCACTAGTGTGTCAATAGTTTCCATATTAATTAATTGTTTTGATGAATAGTGGGAGGGATTTTGGCGATTCAATTTTGTTTCTTTGGCAGTGCAAGTAAAATTCACCATTCAATAAGAAGTATTGCTCCCAAGTAATTTCATTATCGGCTTTTGCCTGCGTCAATTTTGAGAAGTAGATACGGGCGTTACTTGTTTCGCTAACATCGCAAAGGTCAAGGATTAAGTTGCGGAAGATGTTTGATTTTTTCATAGTGATTGTTTTTAGATTGATTAAAGTTTGACTGCCGTAGGGACTCGAACCCTATGCACATTGTGCACTCCGAGCGGCAGTTATTTGCCTTGAACGGGAGAACATTTTTAACGGCCTGTGGGGAAACCCTGTTGACCGCATACGTTGTTAGTTCTACCACATCCTCGCATTCTTTGGCGATGCTTTTTACGCACCGCATATCCTGTCTATTGAGGTTGTTGTTCTTGGCTTTGTTTTGACTTGATTCACTTGAGTGTTCCTGTGGCGTTCATTGGCTCCCCCCCAACCGCTTGAAACGTCTGCGCCACGGCGCTTTGTTTTCTTTTGATTGAGGCTCGGTTTCTTACGGCAACCATACTTGGTCTCGCTTGTCTTGTCTTACCTGCCCTTGCTACTTTCGTTCGGAGTGTGCTAACCTACTGATGCTACTCATTTAGATTACTTCGCCTACTCTACCTGACCTGACCTGCTACTCCGCTCTTAAACGCCCGACAAACTTTGAGCCGTGGCTCTCGGAATGAATCGTACTAAGTTCACAAGGTGGGTTTCAGATATTTGGGAGGCACTTTCGTTAGCCTCACTCCGCCTATCGTCGCTTGGGACTTTCCTGCCTACTCTACTCTTATCTCGGCTCCGCCTCTGATTTCGTGTTTCGGTTGATATTTCAAAAAACATTGTCGGCTTGCTAGTGCTTCGGTCCGTTGACCTTTCGACTCTGCAATACTACGAATACTTTACGATTCTGCAAACTCTTGACAAAAGAAATTTCGATGACCCCCGCCGCGTAATAGGAATATATAGGGCTAACTACTTGATAATCAGTACCCAAAAAAAACTTTACTCCGACCCTTAATTTGTAATCGTTCTAAATAAAAGTAACTGAGAATCAACGAGTTAGTAACAGCCTCAGAATCAAGGGGTTAGTAACTCACTGAAACCTAGCAAGATACAACTAATTGAAATACAATAAGTTAACGCAACTAATTGATAATCAAGGACTCCCAATAACTACTTGATAACCAATAGGATACAGAAACCCTCGGGATACCTATTCAGCCGACTAAACGCACAAAACGACCAATTAAACGTCTAGGCAATTAATCAATGTTTATCCCTAGTACGTATAGGTTTACGCAGTATACTATAGTAAACAAAAAAGCAACCTAAATAGTAGGGGTCAAACGTACCTATTCTAGTGAAGGTTAACGATAGTTTATCTAGGGGTTAAATGGTAGGGGGATTGATGCAGGTTTACGACCAACACAACCCCGTAAAAGAACACGTTTTCTCCACCATCCCAACCCGTATACCCTCCGAAAAGCATACCTAATGCGGTGCAAAGTAGCCTATCTACTTTAATGCCTACCCGTATACAAAACGCTAAAAAGTTAGAACGTAAATGGTTGACAACGAGGGGCTTGGGTTCGACATTCCGTTTCGGGTTCGGGTCGCGAGCGTCTAGTATATATAATTATCCCCACCATACCTACGACTCCATAGGGGATACGATACCCCGACAATCGGTTGATAAGTCCTGTGGGAGCGGGGAGGGCATAGGGGGAGGCAAAAGAACCGTTCAATCACGATTGGGCACACGGCCTCCTTGATACATCGTTCGTTTTAGCTTCGCTCTTTGTTCATTGCAGTTACAGACACTCGCCTTGGGGGCTGTCTTCCACTGCAATCTTACCGTGGTTACGGCTAGGATACGTTCACGTTTACTCGTCTCACGTATGCTTAACTAGTCTCTACTGAGGCAAAGGTACACAAAAAAATCGATAAAGTCAATACCCTGTAATGCATAGTACCTCACTTATCTAAGATAATGTAATAACACTTAACTTTGCTCTATGGATTTTTTGAAGCACATCTTAAAGGTTGAGTTCTCCAACGGCGAGTACGTCCAAGAGGAGGCTACTAAGAAACAGATTTACCTACACCACACCGCCGGTAACTCAAGTGGGGTATCTACATTTAAGCAGTGGGATGCCGACTCAAGGGGTCGCATCGCAACGTGTGTATGCATCAGCGGCAAGGGTGCCAAGGAAGGTGACGGACGTATCGTGCAGGGCTTCCCATCTAAGTACTGGGCGTACCACCTAGGAGCTAAGGCTGACATCTTCAATGGATACGGTGTCCCATATAAGGCACTTGATAAGATTTCTATTGGTATTGAGATTTGTGCTTGGGGACAGCTCGAGGAGCGTGGTGGTAAGTACTACAACTACGTCAATCGTGAGGTAGCCAAGGAGGATGTATGTACCCTTGATACCCCATACAAGAAGCATATCCATTTCCACAGATACACCGATGAGCAGATTCGCAGTGTAGAGAACCTACTCAAATACTGGAATCAACAGTATGACATTCCAATCAACTACCGCGAGGAGGATATGTGGGATGTATCTATGAATGCGCTGAATGGTGTCGCGGGAGTATATACGCACAACTCAGTACGTAAGGATAAGATTGACATCTTCCCGCAGCCTGAGATGATTCAAATGCTTAAGGGACTGTAAAATGATAGCTGTTAAGAGGCCCGTTGACCCGGTGGGTAGCCAGCCGGAGCCTAGACCCGATAACAGACCTAAACTGGTCAAGTTTGACCTAACAAGAATCTTTAAAAAGAAAAAGAAGATATGAAACCACGCAAGTACACATCTAAGGAGCCCAACGGTGAGATGATTATCACCCAGCTCACAAGCATCAAGGAATGCATCGAAGATATCCTTGGGCACATCGACGCTAAGTCAAACCTGGACCCGTGGATGGCATCTAAGATTGCCGTGATGGAGCACAGCGTTGAGGCCGTAGAGGATTACATCAAACACAGCGGTAAAGGTGAAGGCAAGGAAGAGTAAGAGCGCGGAATACTACGCCGCCAACCCAGAGGCTAACTCTAAGAAGAAAGCCTACGATACCAAGTATCACTCCACAGAGGAGCGTAGGAAGTATCGTGCATTCCTCAACAAAAAGAACCGTGAAGCCGGGACATACGGGAACGGTGATGGTAAGGACTATGACCACGACGAGGCTCGTATGATTATAGCCCGTCGCAACAGAAGCAAAAAATGAGAAACGAAGCATTCAACGATTGGTTGTTCCACTATAACCCATACGAGGAGACCTGGAACGCATTCACGCGCGAACATTCCAACGATTACTTCAACGGTGTTGAAATCCCACAGGGGAAGTACCTACAGTCCGCGGATATGAAGATAATCCTCCACTACATCAACTGGAGCCTATCGGGCGGTATAAAGGAGGAGTCAAATGGCTAAATCGCAGAAGAAACGCCTGAATAACGGGCGCGGAGTAAAGAGAGTGAGCGCAGACAGAGCAACCGTTGGTATTCGTAACTTTGAGATTATCAATCGTTTAAGTAGTGGAAGCTAAGAAGAAGGACCCAGCTAAATGGAAGCGCATCGTCGCCAGCGTGAAGGCAGGCTCTAAGGGCGGTAACCCCGGACAGTGGTCTGCCCGGAAGGCTCAGCTTGCGGTACTTCGCTATAAGAAGTCGGGAGGCAGCTACTCAGGACCTAAGACAGAGACCGGTCTATCTAAATGGACCAAGCAAGACTGGACCACATCGGACGGTAAGCCCAGCGGAGGCAAGAAGAGGTACCTACCCAAGGCCGCGTGGGCTGCACTAAGCACCGCGGAGAGGGCATCCACCAACAGAGCCAAGGCTGAAGGCAACAAGGCCGGAAAACAGTTCGTGTCTCAACCTAAAAACATTGCCGCTAAGGTGGCTAAATTCCGAAAGCTATGAGAGCTAAGCGCACAGACCTAAAGAGACCCAACGAAGTTATGGTTAAGGCCCCCAATGGCTACCACTGGATGGATAAGGGCGGAAGGTACTTCCTGATGGAGCACACCGGGGAGTTCGTCCCGCACACCAACGCGGCTATGGAAATGCCGTTTAAGATTCTTCGGGAGCATTAATAGCCTCACGGCCCTCAAGCTTCCTGTATATCTTCTGCACCAACAGCCTGCCCTTCTGTGATAGGCAGTATCTGACGGCGTATCCCTCATTCTTGGCGATACCGAATAGCTGACGCACTCCCGAGTCGATGCTTCCCCTGCTGGCATATATCTCCACCAAACCGCTATTCTGGAGTGGTTTATTATATAGCAGACGTATCTTATTGTCGGATATGGGGGCGAAGTGAGCCCTGCAATACATCAGAGTGAAGAACTCCAGGTCGTAGATAAACATCAGAAAGTCAAACTGCCCCGGGGTCAGCCCGTAGGCCCCGCATACGTCCACCTTCACGTGCCGCAGGTACTTCAGATAGTTGCGTGATATCATCCTGGCCGGCAGTATTGCGTACTCGCGCATCCTCCGTGAGTTGGCACCCTTTCTCATATTGTATTTGTTTTGTATTTTCGTATAAGATTTAATACAAATTTCATACATTATTCATTACGATGAGCATCCCCCAAGATATTAAGGAAGAACTTTACGAGGAATTCACTGAACTCGTGGCTAGGATGAATGCACTCATCGTTAAGTACGACCTCAGTGACTGTGGTTTTGTAGTTGCGGCACTCGGCACTGTGACCTTCAATGATGACGATGATGAGCCTGAAATGGACATCGCGTTCTCCGTGAATGTTGATAATGAGGAAGAACTTGACGAGGTCCTAGGATTTATCGTGGAGGGATACCAGCATCAGCAGCGTAACGATACCAGCAGTATAGATTACTGGCTCCGTAAGGGTAGTGGTGGTATAAACTAAAGACATTATGATTAGAAAAATTATCGTAGGGGTGAACCCCAAGGATGCCTTGGCGTATGTCGTGGGCAACCACGCCGGAAACGACGGCACCATCGTAGCCATCGAAGTCGATGAGCGCACCTTCTCCAAATACGGGCGGAAGGATTATGTTATATACATCCAGAACGCCGACGGTACTATGCCTTGGAAGGAGATTATCGGTATGCCGGTGGTCGTGGAGAATGACTGTAAGTTCTGATGAAGGTCCTGCACGAGTTCATCGTAAGGATGCCCAAGAAGTTTAAGGACACCATCAAGTTCGGTGAGGTGGAGCTGTTCCTTGATACCAGATTCAACGAGTTCGCCAACAGAATCAGTGAGGCGGAGATTGTAGCCACCCCCGTTAAGTTCCCCACGGGAGCCAAGGAGGGTGATATGCTATACTTCCACCATCACGTGGTGCTGGACAAGCGTGCCGAGATTGACAAGGACCTATACCGAGTGAAGTATGACCCCGAGGGTGGATACGGCTCCCAGGCATACGCATACAAGGACAGCGAAGACAACATATCGGTGCTTCCGGGATGGGTGTTCCTGATAGCTGACGAGGGGAAAGAACCCACGTCAGAGACTGGAATCATCATCTCCACACAGAAGGAGATAAAGAGGGAGGGCGTAGTACGCTTCGACACACCCGAACTGCTTGAGATGGGGGTAAAGGCCGGCGATATGGTGGGCTTCAGCAAAGAATCCGACTATACGATGGAGGTAAACGGTGAAAAGCTCTGGAGAATGACACCTAACGACCTGCTGTATGTCAAGGAAGCAGTCTGATTTTACGACCATAGACGCAGCCACACGGCTGATGCACTCTATGGAGGTGGCAATCAATAATATGATTGAAGAAATCAAGAAGCCCGTGGACCCCGAGATAAACGGTTCCGCTCGTAAGGCGGAGCTTCAGTCCATAAAGCAGACGGCGGTGGATGCGCGTGAGCTGTTGCAGGAAAGGCAACGACTGGAGGATATGATACGCACGCTGTCCGAGAGCGGGAGCATCGAGGAACACGTGGACTTCGCTGGGGGCTTCGCTGAGAAATACAGGAAGTAATGACCGCGCTAAAGAATATAGAGGGGTATAAGGACCTTGTGGTTAATATATGCCCCGACTATAGCGAGGGCGAGATAATAGAGATATCCAATATATTTATACAGCTCCCCAAGGCTCCCCCATCAAAGGAAATCCTATTCCAGGGACTCCCTCGTGAGGAGCAGTTCTGGCATAGGCTCCCCATACCACAGGACCTGGCGCGTATACGCTCTATGGACGAATGGCAGGAGCAGCCCAAGGAGTTCAGGGTGAAGCACGCCGAATACATCGACCAGGAGTTCAACAGACGCCGCGATGGGGTGTGGTTCTATAACAACGGGGTTCCTACCTATATAACCGGACATCACTATATGCTCCTACAGTGGAGTCAGATGGATATCGGATATGCGAGCTTCCTTGACTTCCAGCGTAAGATATACATCCACTTCGAGGCCTGCAAGCAGGACCCGCGATGCGTGGGGCAGATATACACGAAATGCCGACGCTCCGGATACACTAACATCTGCGGGGCGGCACTGGCTGACGAGGGCACTCAGGTGTCAAACAAGGTACTGGGTATTATGTCAAAGACCGGTAAAGACGCGCAGGAGAACATCTTTATGAAGAAGCTGCTCCCTATGTTCCGCTCATACCCGTTCTTCTTTAAGCCGATACAGGATGGTACCACCAACCCGCGTATGGAGCTTGCGTTCCGCGAGCCAGCGAAGAGGATTACTAAGACCAATAAGGTCAGCTCGCAGACCGAGGCGCTAGATACTATTATTAACTGGAAGAACTCCGTCGCCAACGCCTATGACGGTGAGAAGCTACACTACCTATACCTCGATGAGGCCGGTAAGTGGGAGAACCCGTTGGATATAAACGAGGTCTGGAGGGTACACCGCACGTGTCTTCTGGTCGGTAAGAAAATCGTAGGTAAGGCTATGGTGGGCTCCACGGTAAACCCGCTGGATAAGGGGGGCGCCAACTACAGGAAGCTATACTATGACTCCGACCCCACGCGCCGCAACGATAACGGAAGGACAAAGAGCGGGCTATATAAACTGTTCATCCCATCATACGAGGCGCTTGAGGGTTTCTTCGATATCTACGGTATGCCCATTATCGAGGACCCCAAGGAGCCCGAGCTTACTATGGACGGCGACGTCACATCAATCGGTGCTAAGACGTTCCTATCGAACGAGCGCAAGGCGCTGATGCACGACCCCTATGAGCTCAATGAGGTGATACGCCAGTTCCCGTGGAGCGAGGAGGAAGCGTTCCGCGACTCCACCAAGTCATCACACTTCAACGTGGGGAGGATATACGAGCAGTTGCAGCATAACAGGGAGATGTACCCATCACCCGTCATCAAGGGTAACTTCGTGTGGGAGGACGGTAAGCCGGATACTAAGGTGCTATGGAACCCCGATGATAACGGAAGGTGGACCGTGGCCTGGCTTCCGCCCGACGAGGTGCGAAACAATCAACGCAAGGAGCAGGGCAAGGTATACCCCGGTAACGACCACCTAGGCACCGGAGGCGTTGACTCCTATGACATCGATAATACGATGGACGGTAGGGGGTCCAAGGGCGCCTGCCATATATACAACAAGTTTAATATGAGCTTCCCATCGAATATGTTCGTGGCTGAATATGCTAACCGCCCACCGCTCGCGCGTATATTCTATGAGGATATACTTATGGCGGCGGTTTTTTACGGTTATTCGCTCCTTATTGAGAATAACAAATACGGGATAGTAAGGTACTTCGAGTCTAGGGGTTACGACGGATATATTATGGATAGACCCGAACACCTGAAGGCTCCGGGCTCACACTCCAACGTAAAGACCAAGGGTATACCATCCAACTCACAGGACGTCATACAGTCCCACGCGCAAGCTATTGAGGCGTATATTCACGAACACGTGGGTATGGACTCAGAGAGCGGTGATTGTGGGAGGATGTACCTCGACAGAACACTGGAGGACTGGATAGGATACCGCATCGACGACAGGACTAAGTTTGACTTAACCATCAGTTCAGGTCTCGCGTTGCTTGCCGCGCAGAAGGTAAAGCAGGAGCGGAAGACGTCCGATATGTCGAGCAAAGTATTCCTAAGAAGATTCAAGGATGTAAGTCGTTAGGCGACAACATATTATTGGGTATATTTGCATATAAACTGGGGACAAACAATAGGTATGGAAAAAAATAATAAGCAGGGTAACTTCCCTGACCCGTTAGCATCTACCGAGGCAAAGTCGGCTAAGTCCTATGGGCTTAAGTACGCTAGGGCCATAGAGTCGCAGTGGGGTCATACGGATGACCACGGAAGTATTTTTAGGCGTCGTCTCGATGAGTTCGAACGATACCGCGACTACGCTAACGGAACGCAGGACACTAAGATATACAAACAGATTCTAAACTCGCTTGACCCCAACAATGGCGACGGTACACTGTTGAACATTGACTGGTCACCGGTACCCATCATCCCTAAGTTCGTTAAGATTGTCGTCAATAAGATTCTATCTAAGAACCCATACCCCAACGTCGAGGCAATCGACCCTTTGAGCATAACTGAGAAGGAGCGCAAGAAGGCGGAGGTAAAGTTTAACGTCGACAATAAGGATATGCTCCAGCAGGCCCAGATGGCTGGACTCGATATCGGTACTAAACTAGAGCAGATTCCTGACACCCCCGAGGAGGCTGAAATCTTCCTTGCCTCCAACGTCAAGACCAACGCTGAGATTGCCGCGCAGATTGCCGCCAACCTAACTCTGGAGTGGAACGAATACAACCACACCATCCACCGCCGTGCCGTCACCGACCTAGTATCGGTGGGTATGGGGGTAACTAAGAATGATTACGACCCTAACTATGGTCTAGTCGCTAAATACGTGGACCCCGCATACTTCATCCACTCGTACACCGAGGACCCCCTGATGAATGACCTGACCTACGCGGGTCACGTTAAGCGACTGACTATCTCTGAGCTACGACGCCTTGCAGGCGATGAGTTCACCGAGGAGGAGTATACGCAGATGGCACGCAACGTACAGAATAAGTACGCCAACGACCCCAACAAGCTATCTCACTCATACTACGATAGAAACCTCCAGCGCACCATCTTCGGATACGACGAGTACATCGTGGAGGTTATGGACTTCGAGTTCCTATCGGTTGACGATGTGTTCTATGAGTCCAAGGAATCACGCTTCGGCAACGTAGGCTTCTACTATAAGGGTATGGCATATCAGCCACCCAAGGAGAGCGTATTCGACCGCAAGCCCACGCGTATGTCGTTCGTCACCCTATACGGGGGCAGCTTCATTGTGGGTACCGACAAGCTATACGGATACGGGATGAAGCACAACCAGCCCCGTAACATCCACGATATCACAAGGACACGCCTGTCGTACAGCGCCGTGGCCGTGAATATGCGCCGGATGATTCCTAAGTCTATGGTTAGCGGCATCGTAGGATTCGCCGACCAGTTGCAGATTACACACCTGAAGATTCAGCAGTCCGTAGCTAAGGCTAAGCCTGACGGTCTCATCATCGATATCGAAGGACTCGAGAACGTACAGCTAGGACAGGGAGGAGACCTCCAACCGCTTGAGATACAGGATATCTACGAACAGACGGGTATATTCTACTACCGCTCCAAGAACCCCGAGGGAGGCTTTCAGAACCCACCGATTCGCGAGATTGGCAACGCCATCCGTAACATCGAGGCATACGTAGGTATATATAACCACTATCTGCGTATGATTCGCGACGCCACCGGTATCAACGAGGTCGTCGACGCATCCACCCCAAAGGGCGATGCTCTGGTAGGCGTACGGCAGCAGGCCATCGAGGCATCCAACAACGCAACATATGACATCACCCACGCATCTATGATGCTGTACAAGAAGGTGGTGGAGTACATAGTGAAGTGTTTGCAGATTATGCCGCCTCAGTCCGTGATATACCGAGTGTACGAGAACGCTATCGGTAAATCCAATATGGATGTGCTGGCATCGTTCCGCGACCTACCGATGTATAACTTCGGTGTGCGTGTGGTACCCGAGATGTCGGATTCCGATAAGATGTATCTTGAGGCTAACATCCAGCAGTCGCTGGGGCAGGGAGAGATTGACCTAGAGGACGCTATGTCCATCCGTAGGCTCAAGGACGTCGACCAAGCCGAGCAGCTACTTGTGGTACGCCGTAAGAAGCGTATCAAGCAAAAGCAAGACATCGCCGCACAGAACAGCCAGATGCAGTCGCAGATGAACCAACAATCGGTTCAGGCGTCCGCACAGGCCGCGTTGCAGACCGAGGAAGTTAAGTCGCAGCTTGATATGCAGAGGTTAAACCTAGAGTCTCAGATTAAGATGCAGTTGCTTGAGCGGGAATACCAGCTTAAGATAGAACTCGCCAAGGCTGAGGGTGAATCCCGTATGGCGGTAAACCAAGAGGAGCGTGATTTCCGTATGAACGTAGAAGGTCAGCGTGAGCAGGCCAAGGACTCCCGCGTTAAGAAGCAGGCAGTAGAGCAATCCAAGCTGATATCACAGCGTAAGGGCGAGCGCGGTGAGCTAACCGACGAGCAGCAGGACCTTATGTCTCAAATTATTGGCAATCAATAAGTTGGTATATTTGCACTATGGCAGCCCTGATTAATCTAGATACAGCACAAAGAGTCGATATAACCTGTCGCAAGGGAGACTCATTTCGTCTTGAGCTTACGTTCAAGAATGAGGCCGGCGTGGTGATAAACCTGACCGGATACACCTGGAAGCTCGACGTTAGGGAGACCGACACTTCGGCATCAGCCATCGTCGAAGATAGTTTATTTACCTACAACGGCACCAACTTAGGCGTACTAACCATCACTGCTACCCCAGTAACTATGGCGGCTATCGAAGGGGGTTTATACGTATATGACCTACAGAGCACCAGCGCCGGCGCCGTGAAGACGTGGCTCTATGGTATATTCAAAGTAAATGAGGACGTTACGATATGAGCGATATATCCATAAATAGCGGTGAACAAATCAATGTAAGCGTCAAACAACCGACGCTACAGAATACTATTGTCATACCAAGGCCCACTACCTCTATGTCCGTCAAGGGTGTCACCGGGGGCGGCGGCGATGCTCACTTTGTCTATGAGCAAAATATGCCCGCGTCGGTATGGGTCATAACGCACAATCTAGGCAAGAAGCCAGTGGCTGTCGTTGTTGATTCCACAGAAAATGTTGTTATTGGAGACCTCCAATATAACTCCTTAAACACCCTAACCATAACCTTCGTCGACCCATTCAGCGGGAAGGCGTACCTAAACTAAAAATGATATGGCACTAAGTCATTTAGTCTCCCTCCAGCTCAACGGATTCCCGGTATTAGGTCTCCGCCCTGAGCACCTATCTACAGTTCAGATTACTGCACTTACCGGCGGTGGGCTGTACACTGGTAGAATCGTATACGACTCTACTCTCAACAAAGTAAAATACTACGACGGTACCGACTGGCACGACATCACCGGTGACATCCGTAGCATAACGGCCGGGGTTGGACTTACCGGCGGAGGAGCCAATGGCGAGATAACCATCAGCGTTGCTTCAACCATTGCCGGTAACGGTCTTACTTGGGACGGAACCACCACTGGAATCCTGAATGTAGGTGTAAGCGATGGCCTTGAACTCACTGGGGACAACGTAAGGTTTAAGAACGCCACCGGTCTTTCTGAGGGAAGGCTGATGCTGTGGAGCGACCTTAACACTCAACTTGAGAACGCTAAGGTCCTACAGGAGGCCGTATCTCTTCAGGGAGGTGGAACGTCATACACTGTAACCATCGACGCAGAAAATACAGTAATCAGTGGTAACCTCACTGTAAATGGTCAGTTGACTTCTATCACTTCTAATGAGGTGAACATCGGAGACAGCATCATCTTGCTGAACTCTGACATCGCGGCGGGCACCGCCCCGACTGAAAACGGTGGATTCTCCGTAAAGCGTGGTAGCGCGGCCTCCGTATCGTTCTTATGGGATGAGACCAATGACCGCTTCTCCACTGTCAACCAGCCATTGCACGTCGGTAGCCTACCTTCACTAACACCGAGTGGAACAACGACCGACCACTTCATTATGCAGAGCAATGTAAGTGGTCAAGCTGGAGTTCTTCGCTTGGCTACGTTTACTGCGGTTGCTAACTATCTCGGTCTTCCCATACACTTCTCACTTGACGACGCTCAGGGTAATGTATCAAAGACCGCTAACGCATACACGGTGACTCACAACTTTGGGAGTAGGGCTGTTACGGCCGAGGTCATTTCATTCGCGACTCAAGAAACTGTTATTGTTGATATCACAAGACCCACACTTAATACCGTTGTAGTTACATTCGGTGGGGCGGTAACGGATAATACATACTACGTTGTATTACAAGCGTCAAAGCGCAGTGGCGATACGATAGTTGGCGAGGCGAATGGTGAAACTCTCTTCACGGCCGGCACTTAATATATAGGTGAATAGCAGTAAGGGTGGGGGTCATTGGCCCCCTCTTTTATTTTGTACTTTTGCTTATACTGTATTAGGTTGGTAAACTATGAAGTTTTTATCTCAAATTAATGTCAACACGGAGTACACACTCCCGATGGTTGATGGAACGAACGGACAGGTGCTATCCACCGACGGAGAAGGTGTTGCATATTGGGGCACTATCAGTGCCGGTTCACTCACACTCGATGGGCTTTCTGATGTAAGCATCGTCTCCCTGTCTAGCGACCAAATGATACGCTACGGCCTCCGGCAGGGGGATACCGTACCCGTATGGCATAACTTCACTCCCAGCTTCCTAACCCCGTCGTCATCTATTAATGCGCTTAATGATGTAGTCATCACCACAGCGGCGGCAGGGCAGATTCTACGGTACAACGGAAGTAATTGGGTTAACTTCACCCACAGCTTCCTTACTTCGCTACCCGCTCACAACCATAACGATATATATTATACCGAGGGAGAGATTGATTCTTTCTTTGCTGGTGAGAACGAAATCGATGGATACAACCGAGGTGCTTGGGATATAGCGTACAACGACAAGATTAACAGCGCGACGTTTAGCACTACGACCGGTGTACTCACGCTCACTCAGCAAGATACAGGCACTGTAACGGTAGACCTTGATGGTCGCTATCTTGAGTCTCTACCTGCTCACACGCACGCTGCTTCCGACATTACATCCGGGACACTTTCTACTGACAGGCTCCCAAAGCAAGAGCTTGGTATATCCATTGTAGGAAACTTTGGTCAGTGGCAGCTTCATAGCGCATATACCAACTTCAATACTGCGGTTAATTATTGGGGATGGAACTATGTTCAGGGAAGTACAAACGCTCCACATCAGACGTCTTCACAATGGTATCGTGGTAGGTTTAGCCTTGGCAATGAATATGGTTTTGGTAGCGATGGAGGAGATTACTGGATGGAAATTGCAATTCCACGCTATTATCAAAACAGCAACGCCGGGAATCTTTTTGTAAGAACCGCTGAAAATGGTGTGATAAACGGTTGGCAGGGAGTCCGCGCCGCTTATGCTACGGACGCAGGATACGCCGAAGAATCTGGACATTCCTTAAGTAGTGGTTCGGTGGAGTGGACTAACGTACAAAACAAGCCCGCCACATTCCCACCCTCTGCCCACAATCACGATGACAGGTACTACACCGAAACTGAGTCAGATTCTAGGTTTTACTTAGCCACAAACCCTAACGGATATATATCGGGTATTTCATTCGCCAACGTATCGTCCAAACCGACAACAATAGCCGGATATGGGATTACCGATGCCATTACCACCACTAACATTGCTAGTCAATCAGTTGCCGTTGCTGCTGTTAGCAGACTCGTCCGCGACACACCATCCGCTAGGATTACCACCCCCGAGGGCGCCTATAGTGTAGGTAACAGCAGTGGGACCGGCGGAGCAATAAAGATATCTCTCCCTACTGCGGTATACAATAACAATACTATGATGAGTATGACCGTTGAAGTATATCTATACTCGACCGGTCAATCATTCACCCTTAGAATAGGGGGATACAATTATTCTGATGGTGCCTGGTATAATGTTTTTGCATCAATCCTTAGTGATTCCGGTAAATCAACAAACGTCCCGGTATACTTTGGTAATAATGGAGTCGATAGGAATGTAATATGGATAGGTGATTCAAACTCGACTTGGGATTATCCCAATGTCTTCGTAACTGACTTCCAGTCCGGGCATTCTCAGAATGAATCTTGGGCGAAGGGTTGGTCAGTATCCTTTAGCGAGTCCGAACAAACCAATTTAACCGCATCAAGAATCGCATATAGGCAAGTTGATGCTGGTAATATCGGCTCTTATGCGTTAACATCCTTACCAGCCCACACGCATACTATTGCTAACGTAACAGGATTACAGACTGCTTTAGATGGCAAACTCAGTGCTGAAGCTGATACTCTTTCTACGGTTACTGGAAGGGGAGACAGCACAACCACCGCATTATATTTAGCTGGTGGAAGTGGTCAAATACCAGCCTTGCATATCCGTTCAGGTGGTAGTAGCTGGTCAGAGGGACTGGCAATACATCCGTCCACAAACAATGGATATGCCTTGTCATTCTATAGGACTAGAGCGTCCTATACTGACCAAACAAACACTTGGGGGCTGGGAAATCTAGGTGATGCAAATGCCCTAAATCACTTTGGATTATTAAGAAACGGTCTTACCGGGGGCATTGCCGACCGTTCTGGAGACGCAGTCTTCACCATAAACCCAACTGGAGTATTTAAGTTTGGATTTAACCCATACGTTGGCGGTAATGTAATTTGGCACGCTGGTAATGATGGGGACGGTTCTGGACTTGACGCAGACAGCGTAGATGGAGTACACGCATCAAACATTGTCTGGGGTAATGCTAAGGGAACCAATGATTCAGTAACCACTGACGCCGACGGATTAGATAAGACTGGTTTTTATACATCTAGCGCATTTGTAACTAGGCCAGAAGGTGTTGATAATTGGATGTACATACAGCATATTAAGCTGTACAATTCCAACTCCCAATACCAAAAACAAATTGGTTACGATACATACGATGACCGTATGTGGGTTAGAACAAAAAGTGGAAACACTTGGAGTTCTTGGAAGGCTATTCTTACCAGTGAGAACATTGGAGAATACGCTTTAACATCTTTACCAGCCCACACGCATACTATTGCTAACGTAACGGGATTGCAGACCGCCCTTGACGGTAAATTATCAACTTCTGGTACGGCAGCAAATTCAACATTATTTAATGGTTTAAATTTCAATGGGGTATCTGCAAGATTTCAGTCAGATTTAAACACATTAGGTTTATCTGGCACATCTGGTGTATATAACATTGGGGCAGGATATACAAACGGGCCAGCACCCGCCCTTTACGGAACATTGCTTGCATTCTGGAATTCTGACATATCTGTTCAGTTTTGGGCGACATACAACGGTGATTTTTATTGGAGAAAATCAGTTGGGGCTAGTTTTACTGGCTCTACTTGGAGAACGATATGGGACACTTCTCACTTTACATCTACTGACGTATCAAACTGGAACACAGCTTACGGATGGGGAGACCACGCAACCGCTGGATACTTAACTAGCTTCTCTTACACAGAGACCGATACGCTATCTTCAGTAACCGGCAGGGGAGGCTCTACCGGAAGTCCTGTCGTTATGTACGGGAAGGTTACGTTGGGTAACAATAGCAGTGGTACATACAGCGGAAATACCAATGGCCTGACACTAAACAGCACCGCTGAGGTTAGGAGCACTAGTATTCAGTTCCCACCGGCACTTACCTGGCATTATGAGGGGTTAGCCACACGCCACCTGTTGATGACGAGCGGTGGAGCTTTTAACTTCGTATCTCCGTCAAACGAGGCAAGCGGTGTTGCTGTAGTGCAAGTTAACGGAAACACGGTATGGCACGCAGGTAACTTAACTAACTTAAATCAGTTAACAAACGGACCAGGCTATATAACTGGTTACACGGAAACCGATACTCTCTCTAGTGTAACTGGTCGAGGAGCTAGTACCTCTACTAATATAACACTTACAGGGTCAGGAAACACATTTAATGGTCATCATTATTTTAGTCCATATGATGCTAATGGAAATCATTATCCACATTACAATCCAGGTTCTAATGGAAATGGTTCTAAGTTAAATCTTAGAATGTTCGATAATGGTGGAGATGCCGTACTTTTTCATCTAAATGGTAGTTCAAAAGAAATTTCCTGGAATGGCAGTACAATATGGCACTCTGGCAACGATGGCTCTACTTCTGGGCTTGATGCTGATTTGCTAGATGGATATCACGGGACTTCATTTATTAGAATTGCGGCAAATAGTAATTCACCTACTAACGCAAGCTTTGCAATAGGTACCGCTAGTAGTAGAAACTTTATTCAGTCACACGCTGGGCAACCTTTAGATATCAACCCACTCGGTAATGCGGTAAACGTGGGTTCGGACTTAACTGTATCTGGTTCAATTACGGAAAACTCATCTATCCGATACAAGAAGGATATTATAGGCATCGAGTCTACTTCAGACAGAGTAGAGCTTCTTAAGCCAGTACGATACAAGAAGATTGAGAACGAAGTTGAGGAGATTGGTCTTGTCGCAGAGGACGTAGCAGAGTTATTCCCAGAGGTAGTAAAATATGATAATGAGGGTAGGCCGGATGGTATCAACTACTCTCGCCTAAGCGTAATTTTGCTGAAGGCAGTACAAGAATTAACAGAACGAGTAAACAAGTTAGAAAACAAGTAATATGGCAAATCTTTTAGGTACACTCATAACTGGAAATTTAAGAACCACTCAGGGTTACGGAACTTCAGATAGCACTAGGATTCTATATCCCGGCGGAGGTTCTTTTGTTACTACAACTTCTACTATTACTGGGGCCATAAGGATTAAGATGCCTGTTTTTGGTTCTGGTATGATGATGACCTGCACGGTAAAGGTTTATGAGTATTCTACAAATAAGTCTTTCACCATTACTTTTGGTGGTCATAGAGATTCCGACAACTGGTATAACGAGTTTTGTTATATTGACGGAGGCACTAGTCGCGCAAACCTAACCGTTCGTTTCGGGATAGATGATGGTGTTAACTGTGTGTGGATTGGAGAGACGTCAAGTTCTTGGACTTATCCTCAAGTATTTGTCACTGACGTTCAGATGGGCTATGTGGGGTATAGCACAAGCTGGTTATCCGGATGGTCCGTTAATTTCGTTACTGCATTTGGTACAATCAATAGAACTCAAGTAGCTTATGCGAAAATTACAGGTGCGAACATCGGTAGCCAATCGGTAAGTTTTGCAACCACATCAGATACATTCTCAACGAACTGGACCAACTACAGGGGAGTCACTGAAAATGCAGTTGCTGGTCAGCTAATGTGGAAGAACTATGGTAACAACCATACAATCTTTGACGCGTCTAACGGCACATCGCCAACAGGTTCTGCTGTAAATAATACGAATTCAGATATAGCTTGGACCGGAACATATCCAATCCTTATGGGATGGAATGGCGTAAACACTTATGGTGTTAGGGTAGATAGTGCAAGGATAGCAGATTCAATATCTGGTCAGGCGAACTCTGCCACTATAACTGCAACTACGTCAAATACGGCAAGCAGAATAGTATTAAGAGACGGAAGTGGGGATATATATTCTAGATATTCGTTTAGTAATTATGTCAACACAACTAACAATGATGAAAGCGGAATTACTAGATTCATAATTAAAAACGGGGACGACTACCACAGGTCAGCCACTACAACTGTTGCCGCAGATGCTATCAGAAATGCGGCAACAGGAAGTTGGGCTATTAATATCACTGGTAGTGCTGGTTCCATAACTAATGGAGTCTATACGACTCAAAGCATAAATAGTCTTACTGGTGTTTTAAATTTTGGAGTACACAACGCGACCCCATACCTCAACCCAACAGGAACGAGTAATGGTATTTCATTTGGTGGTTATGAATCTTCTTCATTAAGACAATATGGTATATTTACAGAACAGGAAAATGTTGGTGGAAACTATTCTAAATTAACACTTAACTATCATACGGGCATTAGATTAGGTGCTTACCCTAGTTACGGTGGGATTCGATTCTATAATGATGCAGCCGGAAATGGTAGTAGTGCCGTGATATTTTCAGTAGGTAATGGAGATAACCACGTTAGAGTATTAAATAATTTATATGTTACAGGAACTGTAACTGGAAGTAATTTAAGTGGGACTAACACCGGCGACCAAACTAACATAAGTGGTAACGCTGCTACTGCTACTTATGCTACTAGTGCAGGAGCAGTAGCCTGGGGTAATGTGTCTAGCAAGCCATCAAACATTATGTTTTATGAAGGGTTTACTCTTGACGCAAACACAATGACCACTAACTCCACTGGATTTACATATGCTAATAACGCTCCATTTTATGGTCCTATTGCACGATTTAGCACTGGAGGTGCATATGATTTATGGCTCGGTGGGTCGTACTTATCAGGTGGAAATTCGTTTTTTCTTAGAACAAGAAATGGTGATACAGCTACACTTAACCCTTGGAGGGAGATAATAACTTCAGGTAACATCGGCTCTCAGTCGGTAAGTTATGCAACTACTGCAGGTTCTGCCCCTAACGCATCTAATCAAAATTCCGAATATCTCGTAACACCAGGTGAAGGTAATGGATTAAAATTTTGGGCTAGTGACAATTACAAAATTAGTATGGGCGCTAGTAGTGTGTATCTATACGGAACCGTTACTGATTATTCAATAAAAACTCAAATGAATGCGGACTCCCCAGGTCGAGGATTCACGTGGGGAAGAATTGGAGTTGTACCAACTGCGTCATTAAATGCTACTAGTGGCAATATGCAGATTGCTGGAACATTTAGGTCTTCAACTCAATATGTAGCTAATGGAGATGATTCAGGAACATTATATGGTCCTAACGCCACTTGGGCTGCTTCTTTATATGTGGGGGCTTCTGGTAATAGAAGCGCATCTGGTATAGCTCAAGCTATAACTACAGACGGAAATCTACATTTAGATTGTGCTACAAATAGCAAGCAGATATACATTAACTATTACAGCGGTATGGTTACTGGCATATACGGTGGTTTAAATATGCAAAATACTTCCATCTCTAATGCTAGTTATGTTAGTACAAATACATATGTAAGAGCAGGTACAAACGTATACACAGACCAAAACTATGGTTATGGATTAGTTGGTCTTTACACGTCTACAAGATATCAAGGAGTTTTTGCAATGGGTGACGCATATAAGTTACCTGCTGATGGAACAACTACGGGTTCTTTGTATGGTCTTGCTTGGTCTCACCCTAACGCGGGAGGTGTAGCGGCAAACCTGAATACCCACGGCCTCCTTGTAATGGAGAACGGTACGTTCTTGGCCGCAATCTCTGGCTCTATTAGGTCTAGGGATGATATGCGTGCACCAATCTTCTATGACTCTGCCGATACTGGATACTACGTAGACCCAAACTCAACCTCTAACCTAAACTATCTGAATATCGGAAACACAAGAGAAGAGTTTCCTCTTTTGCGTATGGGCGCCGCTGGAAAGTATGCTATTGGCGTCAGCGGTGCTTATACTAGGATTTCATCACACAACTCCGGCAACGGAGTACAGCTTGGTTCTTATGATGGAACAACATTTACGCCAAGACTTACAGTAAATAATGATGGTAATGTAGAAGCTTCAACTTCTCTTCGTGCTCCAATTTTCTACGATTCTCAGGACACTACATACTACCTAGACCCAGCCGGTAATGGAACTAGAGCTGCTTTTCTAAATGGCAATGTTTGGATTAGCCCTAAATCTGAATCTTATGGAGAAGGTATTGCATTCCTTATGCCAAGTCAAGCAACTTGGGGTGGACTTCGTTGGGTTAGAGGTGTTAATAATTTTACTGGAGCTTGGGCATTTGGTTATTTCGGGAATGAGTCTAATGATAATATAGGATTTCACAGTGGTGGTGTTAATGGATGGAGGTTGGACCACTCTTGGAATATGACAACAATCGGTTCTGTTAGAGCCCCAATTTTCTACGATTCTGATGACACTAGATATTCTTGGAACCCAAATACTTCTAGCGCTCATAGGTTTTCAACACCATACGGTTATGTAGATATTGGTCCAATGAACGGTGATTGGTGTCATTTCCAAACAGACCGACCTCGATTTTATTTTGGGAGTAGCGTTACCGTAGATGGTGACTTAAAAAGATATTCAGATGGTGCGCTCTATATACATAGTTCTAACTACAACTCATACGCACCAACATTAACTGGTGTGGGAGCGTCGGGGAGTTGGGGGATTAGCGTTACAGGTTCGGCTGGTGGTGTCTCTTGGGCTAATGTATCAAGCAAGCCATCCAGATGGCTTAATGCTACAAACTTAATTGATGACAACGCACCAGACACAATAACGGAAAGCGGATTCTGGCAAAGTTATCTTGGCTCTGGGAACCCAACTGGAACTTGGTTTAACTACGTTAATGTAAGGCACTCAAATCCTGCGAATGCACACGGATTCCAATTAGGTATGTCTTACTACGACAATAACTTGTGGTTTAGAAGTTATTCGGGTAACGTAACATATCTGTCTTGGTCTAGGGCACTAGGAACACACACTGACCCGTATCCATCAAATATGAACCAGTACGTGAGGACCACGGATGACGTTACTCACAACTCTACCACGTCTACGCTGTTCCTGGTAAACGGACACTCAGATAACACCAAAGGATACCGTATTCACAACACTAGCGGAAGCTCAGTAAGTGCGATGTTTACCAACTCATCCAACCAGCTAGTAATAGCCGCGGGAGCAGTTGACCAAATAAACCTCAATAAGAAGGTATATGTAAACGGTGTGGCACTCGGTGTCAACGTAGCGCCATCAACAACCGCTGGACGTATTGACGCCTCCAACGACATCGTGGCATTCTCATCCTCTGACGAGCGCCTAAAGGAAAACATCACACCCATTGAGAACGCACTTGACAAAGTGAAGTCACTAACCGGTGTGGAGTTCGACTGGAAACCAGAACATAAGGAAGCACACGGACACGAAGGACACGACACGGGTATCATAGCACAGCAGGTGTTAGGCGTTATGCCGTCTGCCGTTAGGACTAACGATACAGGCTACCTAGCCGTACGCTACGAGAAGCTCATAGGTCTCCTAATTGAGGGTATGAAGGAGCAGCAGACACAGATTGAAGAACTTAAAGCAAAACTCAATGGCATTGCAGGGTAGTGGGGCTATAAGCATAGATAACATCAGGACGGAGTTAGGTCAAGCGCAGGCAAACAGTTCGTTGCGTTCCCTCTCTGCGTTGGCTAGCAAGTCTTCTCCTGACGCTATGAGTGAGTTTTACGGATACTCAGCCGTAACGTATACTGAAATTGAAGTAGAAGTATTTGCGGACCTTGGACCGCTGTGTGCTGCTTATCCGGGAGATTCAGTAGTAGTAGTATATAGCCGGGCTTATAGTACCGTGGTAGCGGGTGATACACTGTACGCAGATACTTCCGGTACCTTATACAACGGAGCCAATAAGTACCTTAAAAATTCAAACGGTAACGGAAATAGAGTCAATGCCCGCGGGGAGGTGGGTGCACAAGAAATTTGCGATTAAATTTGTATATTTGTATAACTAATTAGTAATCAAAATGGCTGTAATCGCAACTGTAGATAAATTCGGGATGACTTTCTCCGAAGCATATCATAAAATCACTCGTCTAACATACGAGTCAACCGACCAGAAAACATTCATCTACGCGGCACCTGTTGCCGCTAGCGTAGATGCTGACGGTGCACCCGTACCAACTATGCCTACGCCTCCCACGGAGACTTGGGTAAAGAAGAACTTCTGCCACATCGAGGTGGCTACCTACGCGACTGAAGAGACTCGTGAGAATCACTCTGAGCCTATCTATCGCACGCACCTTAACTTCGAAGCTATCGTTAGCGACGAAGCCGCCGACATCATCGTCCAGGCATACGAGTACCTAAAGGCTCAGCCAGGATACGAAGATTCGGTAGACTGCTAGTCCTTTCTTTTTTTTAATTTTAATTCTATTTTATTATGGCTCAGATTTCTGAAGACCAACTAACTAAGGCACGTGAAGTACGCGCCAAACAACAGCAAATCCAACTAGAGCTTGGGGCTCTGTACGTAAGCGAGAAAGACCTCGCCGAACGTCAGAATACCTTAGTCACTGAACTGCGTGCAAGCGGTGAGGAGATTCAAGTTATTATGAAGGAGCTCGCTGAGGAGCACGGACACGGAAGCCTAAATCTTGAGACCGGTGAGTTCACCGTACAGGAGCAGGAAGCCCCCGTAATCGCCTCATAGAGAGCAAAATAACACCATTAAAGTGTAGTATGGCCCCCTCGTGGGGCCTTCTTTTTTGTCATACTTTTGTAGATATGAAAGAGTGGGTTAAAAAGCTATTAGGAAACGGTGACGAGGTATCATCTAAGAGGGTTGTAGGACTCCTAGGCGCGTTAGTGCTGTTCGGTACTCTGATAGCTAATAGCTTCTCCCCGAAAGATATAGCCCCAAGCAAAGAGCTTGTAGAGGCCGTTGAATACTTAACTATAGCTATGTTCTTCGGTACCGCAATAGAGAAGTTCGCAAAGAAGTGATATATATAAAAAATGACTATCAAGATGAGTACCGAGGATGTTAAAATTACCGCAATAAATGGCGGTACTATGCTGGTATCTTTCACAAACATTGAGGCAATGCTGAAGATTGTTCTGCTGGTTGGTTCTATCGTATACACATTCTACAAGATATACGAGCTACATCAGAGCCGTAAGGCTAGAAAAAATGGAGGAGAGAATCAAGAACCTTCTTAAGAAGCACGGCCTGGCGGGTATTAATAAGCCCAAGAGTACACCATCGAATCCTAAGAAGTCGCATATCGTCCTAGCTAAGGATGGCAACAAGACAAAGCTTATACGCTTCGGCGAGCAGGGTGCCGATACGGTCACCGAGAGCAACCCAACGGAAGCACGTGCTAAGAAGCGTGCCAGCTTTAAGGCACGTCACGCTAAGAATATCGCCAAGGGTAAGATGAGCGCGGCGTACTGGGCTAACCGCGAAAAATGGTGACCCATTGATTCATATATTTGTGTAAAGTTTTAAAAAGATGAAAGCTAGAAAATACACCACGGGAGGTAAGTCCCCAATAGTTCCAGACCCTAGAAAAATGCCTAATAATCTTATGGTGTCGGGTTCTCAGGACACAACCACAACCCCTCCAGCCGTAAAGCTTCAAGGCGCAACGGTTGTTGCCAAAAAAGGTCAGGGCTTAGAGACGCAGGTTCGCTTAACCGTGCCCAAGGGGGACTATTTGGCAAAAGAAAAAGAACTAATGGAACAACAATTTGCTAAATATGTAGAAAAGAAGGGCAGAGGGAAAGACGCCTTGAAATACATAACACCTGTGGAACGCTCTATGATGAAAGACGCTGTACGCGACGAGTTGTACAAACAGGGGCTTCGGAAGAATGTTACGGTTTTTAAGGATACGGGAAAGGAAGCTACTCCGGAAGAAGCAGCCAAATATAAGCGACTAGAGGAGCAGCGCAAAAAAGGATACTAAGGATATAGTACTAGTTCGTATTAAATAAAAAAGGGGGCCTAAAAGCCCCCTTTTATTTATTGGTACCCCCACTATTTAAAATGGACTAGGCCCCTCACGGTTCCGCCATACATACTTATATAAAAAACATCGCAGTCTTCAAAATGGAAGATGTAGCCGAAGCTTGTTACGTCGCTTTTTGGAATTTTAGTTGCGTTGATGCACGCGCTGCCTAAGTCACAGTACAATTTGTACGCTAAATAGTCTGCGCTGTCTGAACTATTCAGGCCTTCAATGGCATAGTCGTAAACCCCAGGCTCATATTGAACGAACTCAATGCCTTCAAAGGCGAGTGCTAATTTAGAGTTAATCTCAATTCCCGCAGGGGATTTTAGTTGTGCATTTGCTTGGAAACCAATGGTTGCAGCTAGAAATAAAATGATGTTTTTCATATCGATTGTTTAATTGTTTACCCAAAAGTATCGATTAGTTTTCGATTGTGCAAACTTTTACGCTAAATAGTAGAGATAATTTTGTAAGGAACTTTAATTCAACTTATTATGGCAGATGGAATTTCATCCCTAGAGGACTTAGTGAAGGATATGGGGCTCAACATTGTTGACCAACCCGCAGAGCCTTCACAGGACCAACCACAGTTCGAACCGACTATCGTCGAGTTTGATAATGAAAACGGTGACGTTGCCACCGAAACTAGCAACGAAAGTTCTTTCGCTGAGCCCAGCGTACCTGAAGTAACGGAGACCCAGGAGACATCCTCAGAAGATGTAACCGAGCAGGTCGACGACAACAGGTACGTATACCGCCAGCAAGACACGGAAGACCCTATTGGGTCGACCAACGACGAACTCACGGACGAGGAGGTTAACCAGTTCGTCAATTCTTATCTGCAAGAGCAGATAGGTCTTGACTTGGAAGACATCCTCGCACGTTTAGACCAACCGGCGACGATTGATGAAAGGCTTGAGCCTATTCTGAGGTTTGTTCAAGAAACTGGTCGCGACCCACAGGATTGGTTCCTATATCAATCCATCAACCCGTCTGAAATGGACGATTTGTCGGTGGTGAAGCTCCAGATGCAGAACGACTTTCCCGACTTGTCAAGAGATGACATTGAAATGCTTGTATCGGCGAAATACAAGACTGACAGTGAATTCTTAGACGAGAGAGAGCAGAAGATGGCTACCCTTCAGCTAAAAATCGACGCAGGTAGCGCAAGGAAACAAATTGATGGGCTACGAAGCAACTATCTCAAACCGGTCGAAAGGGCCATTGAGCAGGAGCAGAAGGCTGAATCGTTTGTTGACGAGCAGTGGGTGAATACTATGAGACAGGAAGCCGATGCGCTTGACGGTATTGATTTTGAACTCTCCGGAGACAAGACCTTTACTTTCGGACTAGGTGACCGGTATCGTGAATCACTCAAAACCAAAAACGCTAATCTAGAGAGCTACTTTGACCAGTACGTAGACCGCGATGGCAACTGGAACCACGAGACGTTCAATATGCACAGAACCGTAGTTGATAACATTGACGAAATTGTCAAGGCCGTTTATCAGCAAGGTATGAGTGATGGACAACGACGGGTTGTGGAAACCGCAGCAAACGTGAAGGTGAATACACCTAACGTAGGTAACGTACAGCCAGGGGGCAACATAGAGGAGCAGCTTCGCCAAATCATCGGAGAGTCTGACTCAATGATGAGATTTAGATTCTAAAAACATAACGCCTAAAACACTTTTAAAATGGCAAATATGACATCAGCTACTGCTGGAACTTTTTTCACTGGAGCTAACGCTGTAAAGCGTCTTGACCCCGCTAAATACGTTGCCCTCGGTGACTACTTTAACGAAATCAACAAACCCGACAACCGCGACGCCCTTGTAAAGGCTTTCGGAGCTCAGGGTATCACAGGATTCCTACAGATGGTAGGAGCCGTTAAGAGCGCAGGTACTGCTGACCAAGTTCAGTGGTGGGAAGAGGTTCGCCTCCACCAAAACCAAAAGGTTGTTCTTGCTGCTGACACAACTACTGGAAAAACGATGGTTATCGCCTTCGGAGCCCAACCTGTTGTTGTTCGCTTGAACGACGTCGTTCTATTGGGAGGTACTCAGCGTGCTATCGTTACTGCCATCACCGGCACTACTAGCTTCACTGTTGCTAACCTATTGGACGCTAACCTTACCGCAATCGTTGCTGGTACTTACGAGCTTCCGATTATCGGTAACTTGTTCGGACAGGGAACTGACCAACCGACCGAGTACCTCGAGTCTAACGTGGTTAAGCGTACCAACCCATATATGATTGTTAAGGAAATCTTCAAAGTGACTGGCTCTCAAGCTACGAACCTTGGATGGATTGACCTAGGCAATGGCGACTACCGCTGGTTTATGAAAGGTGAGGCCGACACTCGTCAGCGTTTCCTCGACAAGCGTGAGATGATGATGTTGTTGGGCCAGAAGGTTACCAACACCGGCAACGTATCAATCGACGGTTCTGAAGGTTACTTCGCCGCCATTGAGAATCGTGGTTTGGTTACCAACGGTTACATCACTGAGCTATCTGACCTTGACCTTATCATCAAGGAACTTGACAAGCAAGGCGCTTCTTCTGAATACGCCCTTTACGTTGACCGCACTCAGGACCTATTGCTTGACGACTTAGTCGCTAAGGGAGTAGGCAGTTCATTGACTGCTGGAGTTGCTTCGCAATTCGGCGCATTCAATAACAGTGCTGATATGGCTATCAAGCTTGGCTTCAAATCATTCGGACGTGGTGGGTATACCTTCCACAAGCACGATTGGAAGCTTCTGAACGACCCCACATTGTTGGCTAACGCTAACTTCGCTGGAGTTGCTATCCCAATGGCTACTGTAGTTGACCCCAAGTCGGGCGACCGCAATCCTTCATTGGAAATCAACTACAAGGCAACTAACGGTGTAAGCCGCGAGATGCACCACTGGTTGACTGGTTCATTTATGGGAGCATCGAACGACACCAAAGACTTGGTTCAGTTCAACTACCTATCTGAAATCGCTCTTTGTGTTCGTGGTGCTAACCGCCACGTACTTCTTAAGAAGGCCTAATCATTAGGTTTAAGGGATGGGGGGGTCTTCGGGCCCCCTTTACCCCTTTTTTAATTTTTCAATTATATTCAATATGGCACGTCCAACAATCAGCCGAGAGGAAGCTATCCTCGGAGCCCCAGAAAACCCTACCGCAGTACCCGCACCCGCTGCATCATCATACCGACCTAAGCGTCAGATGGAGAAACAAAAAGATGGTCGCAAACAAAAAGTCTACTCCATAACTTCAGGGGGAGGCATCTGGTTCAAGATGAATCAGAACAATATAACCATCTACGACCCAACAAAGGATACCGTCAGGGCTATTCGTTATTGCCCCAACGAGCCATCGGTTTATGTTGATGAGCAATCAGCTAACGCTATGCGCGACCATATCGTGTTCCGCGATGGTTTACTATCCGTTCCACCAAGCAAGCCAAACCTCCAGGATTACCTAGACGTACATCCCGATAACATTGCTAACGGTGGTAGTGTGTTCTTCGTAATAGACACCCACAAGACCGCCGAGGATGACCTCGATAAGGAGTTCCTAATGCACGATGCCATATCTATGGTACGCGATAAGAGCATCGACGAGCTTCTACCTGTGGCTATGTACCTAGGCGTTAATATCGAGCAGCGCAATCAGGAGATTCGCCGTGAGCTTCTAAGTGAGGCTAAGGCCAATCCAAAGGCGTTCATCGAGATGTTTGACAACCCTATGGTTAAGATTCGCTCCGCAATTCGTCAATCAGTTGATTTTCAGATTATTCGCGAGCGTCCCGACGGTATGTACTGGTTTGACACCAATCGTCTCATCATCACAGCACCGGCAGGGCAGGACCCAACGGACGTACTTACTCGTTATTGTATGACCGAAAAGGGAGTGTCTATTTACGATGAAGTGATTAACAGGCTTGAGCGGCTGGCATAAAAAACATAACTGCTTGACAATATGGGGGCTACGAGAGTGGCCCCTTTTTTATTGGTATATTTGCATATAAACACAGCATAATGGCGAGCGTCTATACCGTATATTCTACATTGAAGGATTTGGCCAACAAAGACGAACGAGGGTTCGTCACTCCTTCAACCTTTAATGCCTTTGCCGCGTTGGCCCAACAGAACGTGTTCAATGCCCTATTCTCTAAGAATTCGCTATCGGCGACCGCTAAGAGCCGCGGCATCGACGGCCATCGTGACCTATCGCTGAGCAAGCAGCTTCGCGAGGACCTCGCGGTCTTCTCTAAGGAGTTATCAATCAGTCAGACTGACGGTGTATTCAAGAAGCCCGATGATTTAGCCCGTATAATGTCATTAAAGACCTTCGGGACGTTTATTATGGGTCAGACGACATCTATCCCCATCGACCTCATTTACGACGAGCTAAAGGCAGAATACATCCTCCGTAGCACCCTATCGCGTCCTACTGAGAATAACCCCATCGCGGTTGTATCGAATGACATCGCTGTATACCCCACGAGCGTGAAGAGGGTGAAGCTTAAATACTACAAGCAGCCCGAGGGTCTCAACCCCGTCAGCGGCGTGAAGATGGCTCTTACCCCACGATTCGGATACACGGTGGTGTCAAACAAGGAGGTATTCGATGCCGGCACTAGCGTTGACTTCGAACTTCCGGAGCATTTCACTCCTAATCTCGTTATGGAGATAGCTAAGATGATTGGAATCAACATCAAGGACAGCGATATGTTTACTTACGCATCATCAGAACAAACTAAGCAGTAATGGCTAGGAATCTAATCACCATCGACGAGGTAGTAAATGACTTCATTCTATCCGTAGGCCAAGATGACTTCGCGTCAGACGCCACCGATACGCTAGTTCGTAACCTGGCGCTACGTGGACTTCGTGAGTTTGGATTCGATATGCTTAAGATAGTGAAGAGCATCAAGCTACCCGTCAATAAGGACCTTAAGACCGTTGACCTTCCGGATGATTACGTAGATATCATAAAGATTGGATATGTGGGCACCGATGGTCTCGTATACATCTTCGGGCACAACAAGAACATAAACTACTCTCAGGCGTACGTTAAGGACGCCAGCGGCATTCCCATCGACACTGACGGAGACGGAGTATACGATAGGGAGGACGATAAGGATGAGGTGGAGTTGTTTCATTCCTCTAAGGGCTACGACCAGTTCATCTTCAGGAACTTCCTGTACGATAACTCATACGGTGCCGTATACGGACTCGGAGGAGGACACTACAACGGTGAGTACCGTATGAACCACGAGCAGAACAGAATCGAGCTTTCAATCGGTGGTAATCTTGATACAGTCGTGATAGAGTACGTAGCCGACGAGGCGAGGAGCTCTAACCCATCGGTTAACATATACGCCGAGCCAGCATTACGCTCTTACATCTATTACAAACTGATTGAGCGCAAGAACGCAGTCCCCCAGGGAGAGAAGGCTCGTGCACGTCAGGAATACTACAACGAGAAGAGATTGGCTAACGCTAGAATCAAGAGCTTCAACAAGGATGAGGCGCTTAAGACTATTCGGAAGAATTTCAAACAATCGCCTAAATACTAAGGCCGATGGCAATAGATAAGCTGATACCTCGTTACATAAATAATGACGACGACTTCCTGGTTGTGAAGTCAGTCGAAATGATTGACGCGATTAATGTTCACGTAGGGGATAACTTGGGGGGTAACGCTGACGTGCTGAAGAATAGCCGTGGAAACTCACTGATGACTTTTGCGGCCGGTTCTGAGTTACCTGCCACCGGGACGAATACCGTGGTAGGCTCAGGCTTAAACATCGAGAAGAGCGAGATAGTCTTCGCCGTGCATAACTCATTGGGTAATCACAGCATCTATCACTACTCCACCACATCTAACGTGCTTCGCCTTGTATATCGTGATTCGATATTAGGTTTCACATCCATTAGCTTCGTGAAGTTTGACTTCATAGTGAAGGAAAACGGGGATACGCTGGCGTACTTTACTGATGGGGTTACTGACCCTAAGAAAATAAACATAACGAAGGCATTGCTCGGTACTGGATACCCGTATAAGGTTGCCGGGGGATACACCTACACGGATGAGGAGAAGTTGGTATGCATCACCAACGCGAAGCAACCACCGCTCGACCCTCCAACACTTGCATTCACAACCGTAGCCAATCAAGATAACTTCGTTTACGATGAATACTTTCAGTTCGCATACCAGTATGTGTATGAAGACGGCGAGGTGTCTGCGTTATCCCCATATAGTGAGATTGCTGTAAATACACAACAACTACTTGATGGATTAATTAGCGAATCAGCGAAGGATTTGTTTAATGCAATAAACGTAACGGTCAAGCATAGTCGTGCCGACGTGTCTAAAATCAGACTACTAGCTAAATCGGCAGAGAACTTAGGTTTCTTTTTCGTGAGTGAGATAAATAACTCCAGGTCATCAACGACCACATCGATTGCATTCACCAACAGTAAGCTGCGTTCCTATATCCCAGCGATAGAGCAGAACAAGATGTACGACAACTTACCGCAGAAGGCTAACGCACAGGCAATATCGGGGAATCGACTGATGTTTGGTGGATACACTGAGTTCTATGATAACGTGCCTACGAGCGTAGCTATTACAGAAATTAGTAACGCCTCGGGAAACTCAACGTATATTAGCGTAAATCCAACGGTGGCGGCGGGAGTGTCATATAATCCAGGTTCATCATCCTTTACTAGTAAATTTAATGTAGTTGTTGGTGACACACGGGATACTACTTCCGTAGATAGCCAGATTACCCTAGACTTTCAGCTATACGGTAGGTTAGGTATTATACCAGGAACGGCAGCGAATATAGTTTTAAGCCCGACTGAATCGACAGATTTTATAGACTTCGATAAAGTAGAATTAAATATATTCAAGCAGTTTGTTTTGCCCTCGTATGGTAATCTAACATCAGGTAGCCCCGATGTTTACTATCACTTTGTAAATAATATATCAGGAAACTACACCATACCGGTTTCCGCATACGCTGAATTATTATCTGAGCACGAACATTATTTTAAAGGCGAAATTGTTGTAAATATATCATTATCCTCTATAAACTACTCAACGACTCAAATTTCATTTCTATTTAAGCTCGTATCAATAAATCTTGAGACTATTAAAGGTACTGATTTGCTTACAGGTAACCGAATTCCAACGTCTGATTTTTTATCTTTTAATATATCCTCAACACTTTTAAATAATACCTATACAACAACTTGGGGTGGATTTAGGATATTTAAGAACTACAACTCCATTCAGTATTACTCACCATCTAACAGGTCTTTCAAGGCGGGGCAAAAACATAAGTTCGGAATCGTTTACTATGATAAGTTTAATCGAAGTGGTGCCGTTAACGAGATTGGAGAAAAAGAAGTTTCGTGGTATTCAGAGCGAAGCCAGGAGGAGATAGGTCCTACATCATTTCAGTTTAGAGTTAATCATAATCCTCCAGACTGGGCTAGAAAGTGGCAGCTTTTATATTCTCCGTTTACGTCATACAATTACTCCGTTCAATATAGCGTGAGTGAGGCCTTCTCCGTTAGTGGAGATGAATTGATTTATGTATCAATGAACACGTTAGAAGGCAAAACATATTCATACGTTGACGCAAAGGACGCAAAAATCGGCTATGCATTCGTAGAGGGTGATAAGGTTAGGTTAATTAAGTACGAAAGCGGAACATTACCTAACGGAGTGAATGAGTTTTTGGGTTATGAATTCGATGTAGTTGGTTATGAGTATTTCAACCCCACAGATAACCCGTTTGCACTGAATGTAATTGATGACAGAAAAACTGGATGGTTTCTTAAACTTAAAAACAACGATGCGGCTAGCGGGTTTACTCGTGCTGAGGTTGCCGCAGATAGCGACTTTTGGGATAGGAACACCGTAATAGAAATTTACAGACCTACAAGGCAAGTCGACACAAACATTTACAGGGAGATATCAGAGGCTCACGATGTTGTTAACGTATCTGGAACTTACAGACACAAAGGCGATAGAGACTATTCTTATACCTGGACTTCTGGTCCTTCTAACATCACAGTGACAGGGGGTATGGCTACCACTGCACTTGACATACGCGCTGGGGATTCCATTACCATAAGTATTACAGCGCTAGGGGTTCAGACCTCATACGAGGTTAGAGTTTCGACTATTAGCAAGGTAAACGGAGGAAATATATTCTCCGTTGCCAACGCAAACATTCTTGGGCAGTTAAACACTTCGGTACCACCAAATGGTTCGTATTCACTTGCCGCGATAGCCAACCAAAATAATGCTGTGATTGAGACATTTAATGGTGATGTATACTATAGGATTCGTCAAATGAATATGGTCACCAACCGCTCATCCACGCCATTGATGACTACCGCCTACGAGCGTATGTTCGTTGAAGATAGTTCAATCAGTGACTTTGCAGACTCTAAGTTTACAAGCTTAGGCCGCCCGAACGCACCAGCACCAACCGCTGGACGTATTTATCGGAAGTCAACAATTACATACTCCGAACCATACGTACTGGACTCTCAGGTATTGCCACTATCATCATTCAATCTCGGTCAGGCTAACTTCGTTGACCTATCGCCCGTATATGGTAGCATTCAGTACATCATCGACGGAGGCGACTCCATCAGTATACTTCAGGAGCGTAAGTGCTCGATAGCCCCCATCAACCGAAACATCATCGAGTATATAAGCGGTGGGGCGGGAGTTACGGTGTCAACCAACTTCATCGGTTCACAGAGCTTCTACGCGGGAGAGTATGGGGTAGGAAGGCACCCAGAGTCTGTAGTTAATTACTTCGGTAGGGTATACTTCGCTGACATCAACACAGGTAAGGTGATACGCCTAGGCCCTGACGGAATCACTCCTATCAGCGAGCAGGGAGTTGACTCATACATACAGGATAAGATGAATAGCGCAATCAAGCTTGGAGACCTGAACTTTAAGTTCGTGGGACTGCTTGACCCGGAGCGTAGTGAATATATACTTTCATTCCAGAAGAGGCTCGGTGGGGGTACTTACACTAACGATACCATCGCATACGACGTCAAGGAGGGGGTATGGAAGACCCGTTATTCTTTCATCCCGGAGTCTGGAGTATACGTTGACAATCTACTAATCACATTTAAGAGCGGTGCTGCGTGGGCGCACACAGATGAGTCAAACAGGAATAACTTCTATGGGGTGTTTCAACCAAGTTTCGTCAAGGTAGTATCGGCTCAGAACAACTCTATGGTGAAGACCTTCGAGGCGTTAAGCGTCGAGGGAGACTCACCGTGGTCTTTCTCCGTAGAGACGAGGGACCAGTCCACCGTGACTATGTCAACTATGGATAAGCGTGAGGGTATGTACTACTCATCAATCCCCACCGCCAGTACATCAACCTCCAATATAGTTCCGTTAGGTCGAGTCACATCGGTAGTCGTAATAGGTGGAGGATATGAAATAACCCTACAGACAAACATCAATTCTTTACCGTTCCCTCTGAATGGGTCTATAAAGGTTGTAGTCGGGGGAGTATTCACCAATACCAACCTAGTGGTGTCCGGTATATCGTCCAAGAAAACTATTACAGTAACTGGAACCACAGTAATAACCGCAGGTCAGACCATAGCCGTATCATCCGATTCATCGGTCGATGGAGACAAGATGAGGGGTCCATACGCAGTGATTAGCTTCACCAATAGCTCCACTTCTCCAATCGAGGCTTACGCCTTTAACGCAGTATATAATCGCTCAATGCTGCACAACGAATTAGTTAACTAATAGATATCTTTGTATTATGAAACCCAAAAAGTCAAATAAGAAAATTTACGCCGTTGCCGGTGCCGCTGTCGGTATTGGGCTCCAGGCCGCTGCCGGTATTGGACAGACCATTTATGGTATTGCCGCTAACAAGAAAGCCAATAAGGAGCTTGACCGAGTGAAGGCGTCGGCCCCGTCATTAGATACCCCATCGGAGTATTTCAAGGCATACAAGGAGTCCTACGACCAAGGTATTATGAATCGCCAGATGGAGAACGTAAATCGTGCTCTACAGGGCGGAACCCAGGCCCTAGGTGCGGCTGGCGGACGTGCGCTACTAGGCGGGCTAGGTGCCCTAACGGAAGGAGCGGCGCAGCAGCAGCAAGGTCTGGCTGATATGCAACAGCAACGCCAAACCGCTGCACTATCTCAGTTAGCTGGGGCGCAAGAAGCTACGATGGGGCGTAAGGAAGGTCGTTACCAGCAGGAGCTAGGATTCGCTCAGGCGGCCAAGGAGGCTGCGGTACAGAACATTGCCGGGGGCATTAGTGCCATTGGTGGTGCAGGAATGAGTCTGGCTACACTACCCAAGAAGGCAGCAGGTGGCGCGGCAGTTCCCGTGGGGGCTCCAAGTATGGCAAGGCCAATAGTTCCAAGTAAGCTATCATTAAGTATGCCCGGAGACCAAAGGCCGAGAATTGGTGCTAAGCAGGGGGCTGCTATAAAGAAGACCCCGGGTAAGTTCTCACACAAAGAGAACCCCATCAACCTTATGAAGGGCGGTGCTAAGATTGGAGAAATGACTGGGGGAGAGTACATCTTCAACCCCACTCAAATGTCTAACATTAAGAAGTTTACTAGCGCTGGAGACAAAGAAAAGCTCCATTCATACGTTAGAAGTTTAATTAAGAAGTTTGAGAAGTAATGGCCCTAAGCACTACAGTATTTAAGGTACCCGAATGGGCGGCGCAAGGTGCAGCTATGGATGCTCTGGCCGCAAAAACGCGAAAGGAAGATTCTGAAAAAAGACAGAAGTTCACCGACGCTATGGGCATCGACCGACAGTTTGCTGAGAACCAGTACAAGATTGTGGGTAAATACAAGGACGCCACCCAAGCCGCCTTCGACGCATATAAGCAGGCAGCCATTGATTTCGAAACCAGTGGCTCCCAGGAGGCTAAGTCTAAATTAGAATCATCACGCAATCAGTTCAATCAGGCGTTCGGTATCGGTCTATCCGCATCAGCGGCGGCAACTGACGAGGTTAATAAGATGAATGCATCTAAGGGTGTGGGCTACATAGATACTCCTGATTCCGCGAAGCAGAAGTACAGTGAATTTTCTACTAGCCGTCTTCCAACTAAGATTGAAAACGGAATCGTTATGGTGCAAGAACCTGACGGAGCGATGGTACCACTATCTCAATCAGTTTATTTTCAGCAGGAACAGAATAAGTTTAACTCTTTCTCTCTCGATAGGGTAGACCCGAACATTAAGTTCCTTGACCCTATGGCGTTGGCTATGCAGGACGCCAAGAATATATACACGCTAAGCGGTGTTAGGGTAGATGGGCCTAGTTCAACTACATATAACTCAGCCGCAGCGGTAGAGAAGGGACTGGCTCAGCTAAGGGCTAGGACGGCATCCGACCCGGAGGTATTGAATATGGTGGCAACTCGATGGTACGCTAAGACCAACAACTTGGACCGTAATAGGTTGGGCTTCACGGACTCAGCGGCAATCCAACAGTTGATTAAGAACGACCCGGCATTTATGGAGGCAGCACAAAAGGATTTCGAGACGGCCTATTCCGAGGGAATAAAGTCACAGCGCCCGGCATCCGCTATTGGCGCAGCCCCCGGTGGAGATAAGAAGCCTACTCAGGCGGAGTTGGAGGCATCTGGAGTATTAAGAACGGCAACCGTTGGTGTTCAGATTGCTAGGGACGGTAAGAAGGTTTATGGTGGAAGTTTTTCCTTCTCAAATAAACCCATTAAGCTTGTGGGAACTGACGACTTATTTATTTCAGACATAACTATGTCTTCGAAGGGTACTATCATTAACTACAAACTGTTTAAGTCAACAAGTTCTGGAGCCATTGATAACTGGGCCGATGCTAAGAAAGAGGAATTGCCGACGGCTTTGATTAACAAATCTCAAATGCAGGGTCTGCAATCCGAACTCATATCTAGGGGTATTTACGATAATATGATGGCAAAAGCCGGAACCGCTAAACCTGATGTTGCGCCCGCTAAACCCAATGTCTCTCAATTTGCCGCTGATATGGGGGCAAATGATTAAACCAACTCCTACAGCTTATCTGCAACTATTGGCTTAGAATAGTTTAGTATATTTGTATATCGCAGATATATATGCTATGAACGAAGAACTTAAGGGCATTCTAGAGAAGGCCTACGCTAACGGTAAGACTATTGATGAGGTATCGGCATCATTAAAGAAGAACGGATTCGGTGACGAAGATATCTCCTTTGCTGGTAGCTTCTATAATAGTAAAAAAAAAAAGCCTACAAGTGGGGAATCTCAGTCCACGCAGGTTCAAAAACCTTCTTTTTTGGAATCATCCATTCGTCAGGCTCAGCCGGAGAAAGCTCAAGGGCCTTCGTTTTTGGAGTTACCCAAGTATGAGTCATCAGTAAGTAAGGCGACTAAGCCAATAATCTCTCCGCAACAGATGGAGAGGGACTTTGAGCAGGCTAGGATGCAGTCTATGGAGACAGGCAAGCCTATCGATATGTTCTCATCACCCACCGGTCAGATAGTGGCCGAGGGTATCAAGCAAGAAAACGCTCAAGTAAAGCGAGAGGAGCTTAGTCTCAGTATAGCCGACAAATTATCAGCCATAAAGTCAAGCGATGACCTAGTTAGGTTGCGCCCAGAGATTGATGAGGCATACGCGACGTATAAAGAGTTTGACTTGGATGGAGTCGCGCCTACGTCTTTGTTTAATGATGACGGCTCATTTAATTCATCAACCGCATCGTTCCTGGACTCAGACTTAAAATCGTCTATGAAGCGATTTGCTGATGAACAAAAAAGATTAGCTGAGGGAAGCAACGCTATTACAAGGGGGTTAGAATCTTTATCCTCTGGTGCGCTTGGCTTTATTGACTTTGCTGCAAGACTTCCTTACTACCTGGTTGGTGCCGATGCAGAACCAATGCTCGGTGGTAATATGTTTGCCACTGAAAGTAAGAAATTATCCGAAAAAACCTCATTAGCAAACTATGCTGAGAAGTTTAATATGGGGTACACTCCCGAGCAAATCGAGAAAGGGGCGTTCGGTATGGCACTCGAGGGAGACCTTGGGCTGCTTGGCGTAGACTTACCCGACCAGGCTGTAAATCTTTTTGTTACGGCTGCCGCAAACTACGCATCAGGAGGCTCGGCGGGTCTATACGCTATGGGCGCCACGGCGGCAGGAAGTGCGTTCACAGAGGTTGTCAATGACGACAGTTACAATGACGGAGAAAAAGTACTTTACGCCGTGGGTTCCGGTATGGTAGAATATATTAGTGAGAAGATATTTGGCGCAGACTTAAAGGCGTTAAAGAAAATCTTTGGAACGGCCGATGATATAGCGAAGATTCCAAGGAAAGAATTTGGTGATATGCTATTCGGAAAGCTTCCTGCCGCAGCAAGACTACCATTGGAGGGTGGACTTGAGGAATCTATCGTGGCTACCACTCAGGAGGTTATGAAGCTTGCGTTCGCAGGTGATAAGATTGACTATAAAAACATAGCCGAGTCTGCATTCGTTGGCGCGGCTATGGGTGGTTCAGTAGGTGTTGTAACTAGCGGTCCTTCAGCGCTTCTACAGACAAGAGTCTTTAGGGATAAGATAGAGATTAGAAATAAGATTGCTGAAATCAATGAGCTAATTAACGACGAGAACATATCCGTCGAAGAGAAGGACTTACTGAGAACAAGACTCACCGAGTATATCTCCAAGGAAAAGAAAATGCAGGCCGATGCCGAGGCATACTACTCTAACTTCTCCGAGGAGGACGCGGCAAAGACCGTTAAGCTGAATCAGACCATATCCGGTGGTATGAAGAATTACGGTAAGCTAAGCAGTACGGAGGCCAAGGCACAGGTTGCTTCGGATATAAAAGCGGCAATGGCCGAGAAAGCTACTATCGAACAGAAGTACGATGGTATACCTCAGCAACAAGTAGTTGAAGGGGTCGTTGAGTCGCAGGTACCGCAGGAAGTAACAGCCACTGTAGAGAGAGACTTAGGTCCTAAAGTCAGAAGCGTTAAAATCAATGCAGAGACCGTGGGTAAATCAGTTGATTTTCTGACCGAATATGTCAATAGTAAGGCAGAAGACTTCTTCGCACTAACTGGCACCACAAAGGAGGCCGCAATTAACGGAATCGAATCTATCAAAAATGTGGTTGATTCATTCTCTAAGAGTAACAAGAATGTACGCCTAGTCGCACACAATAACGCGGAATCATTCAAGGCTGCGACTGGTGAGGCCAACATATCTAGAGGTATGCACATCCAGCGTGATGTCGATGCAAATGAGATTCACATCTTCGTTCCAGCGGTTGCCGCTAACACAGTATATCACGAGGCCCTACACGAGGTAGCCCCAGAGATTTTAGGTGTCAAGGGTACCAAGAAGTTAGCCACCGCACTACGCAACGCCATCACACAAGACAAGGCTCTCGCTCAATATATGGGGAACTTCATTAGTAAGTATTCCGGGGCTAGTGCCGCCGAGCTTGACGATGAGTTTA
>Ga0209651_1000016_pt1 | contig 61652 bp, 48 predicted proteins | sample LauGreFBDMM110SN_2_FD_188216 | JGI IMG/M metagenome (GOLD analysis project Ga0209651, IMG submission 188216) | Freshwater lake microbial communities from Lake Michigan, USA - Fa13.BD.MM110.SN (SPAdes) (version 2) | ecosystem: Environmental > Aquatic > Freshwater > Lake | place: Lake Michigan... | reverse complement strand
GGATCAGGCGGAGGCGGCTTTCCTACTCGTGAGCGGTAAGCGATTTCCGCGGACGACGGGGCAGGTGATCCACGTGGACGGCGGATTAGCGGACGGATTCCTGCGCTAGGAAGTTAACTCCTCAGCGACGGGGGTGGTCAGCGAACCGATCTTTTCAATTTCGATGATCTGTAACTTCTCCTGGGCGAGGCGGAACAATCGCCACCTTGAGCTATCCTTGGGTGGACGGAAGAGGTGTTTTGCTCGATCCTAAATCATAATGTTGGAGCAAGTTATGTTTCAAGGGCAGTTGGTTTCCCGACTGTGTTCGGGCGATGCTGAAGTGCTGATCGATCCAGATCAAGGGGGGCGCATTTTGGTCTGGCGAAAAGGGGGGTGGGAAATTCTGCACTGGCCGAAGGATGCTGATTGGGATCATTTAAGTCATGCGCGAGGGGGCAACCCCATTTTATTTCCGTTTCTCGGTCGAACGTTCTTCCAGGGACAGAAGGGGTTGTGGAGCGATGCGCAAGGGGTGGTAAGGCCTGCACCGATGCATGGGTTCGCTAGAGACTCTTCCTTCCGGGTGGTAGATGGGGGGAAAGATTATCTGCACCTTGCTTTGAGTGCGAACGACACCACGCTGGCCTGTTATCCGTTTTCCTTTCGTTTTGACCTAGAGTATCGACTGACAGGAGAAGCATTGGAAACGGTCTTTCGGGTAACGAACCAAGGGGGGGAGTCGATGCCTTGGTCGGGGGGGCATCATTTTTACTTTAAGGTGCCTGCGGATGAGAGAAAGGAGTGGAAGCTGACCTTGCCTTGCCAAGAGTGGGGGCGGCAGGAATTCACAACAGGGAAAATCAGTACAGAGCCTGCGGGAAATTCTTCTGCTTTCGTGGCGAATCCGGATTGGGTGGATCGACTTCATCTGCAACCAGATCCTCGAGGCGTAGAATTGGAGCATCTGCCTTCGAAGCGACGGCTCGCCTTTGAGCTTAGCCCGACTGAATCAGGAGTCTGGTCTTGTGTGACGACATGGACGGAGAAGGAGGATTCCGACTTCTTTTGCGTGGAGCCTTGGACTGCATTGCCCAATGCGATCCACCATGGAAGAGGGCTACGAAAGATTGCCCCTGGCCAATCGGAGGAAGCCGTTTGCCGGATCGTGGCAACCCACCCCAATTGAGATCATGCCAAAGGCTAGGGGTGATATTTCGTCTGGCTCAATCTCTGGATGGTTCGAAAGGGTGATTCCTATTCAAAGGATTCGGCCTGATGGAGTTAGCTACTTGTCTAAATAACTCCTATTGGCGGACGATTTGGTTTCTATTGAATAACTCGGCATATTATTAGGCGATGCATCTTCTTCTCGCTTTAGATAAATTTAAAGACGCTTTGGGCGCCATCCGCGCTTGCGAAGTCGTTGCTGAAACTTTGAGGAAAGAATCCCCTGATTGGCAGGTTGATTTATGCCCCCTAACCGACGGGGGAGATGGATTTGCCTCCATTCTTTCGCGGTCTTCTGGGGGTCGGATGGAGAAAGTAATGGTGGCGGGACCAAGGCATCAACCAACCTCTGCGGAAATAGGTTGGGTGCAGTGGACAAAGGTGCCTGCGGGGGCTCGGGCTCGGCTCACTAGTTTATCGATGAGCGAAACGGATAGGGTTGCTTTGGTCGAGATGGCATCGGCCAGTGGATTATCGCTTTTAAAGGAAAACGAACGGGATCCTTGGCAGGCTGATAGCCGTGGGACTGGGCAACTATTGCAGAAAGCGGCTGTGCAGGGGGCAAAGGCGATTCTTCTGGGACTTGGTGGAAGCGCCACGAATGACCTTGGTCTTGGGGCACTTGGTGCCTTGGGGTTGGAAGCCATGGATACGAATGGGCAGATCGTAGAAGCCCTTGCGCCTGCCCACTGGAGCAGAATTCGATCGTTGGGTGGAAAAATCTCGCCAACGTTTCCACCTCTTTTCCTAGCCTGTGATGTGACTAATCCTTTGTTGGGGCCTGAGGGGGCGGCGGCAATCTATGGTCCGCAAAAGGGGCTACGCAGGGAGCATGTTGAGCGGATGGATCTGGCTTCCCACCAGATGGCTAAGATGTTGACCCAACTTAGTGGGCAATCGTTCTCGCTGACAGAAGCTCCTGGAGCCGGGGCAGCCGGCGGTAGTGCGTTCGGGCTGCTTTCTTTTGCTGGTGGCCGAATGATTTCTGGTGGAGAGCTTGTCTCGGATTGGCTGAATTTATCCGCCCGAATCAAGGCCGCGGATCTCGTCTTCACGGGGGAGGGACGATTGGATCGGACTTCTTTGCAGGGCAAGGGGCCAGGGTTGGTAATCGGGAAAGCGTTGGAAATGGGAAAGAAAGTGCATGTTTTTACTGGTGCAGTGGAGCCTGGTTTGATGATTCCGTGTGGTGTGGAGGTGCATGTGATTTCACCATCCCATGTGCCGATCGCTGAGGCTTTATCCCAGGCTGAAAGTTATTTACAGGAAAGCGTGTCGCTTGCCTTTGCGAACGGCGGACTGGAAAAGGAAGCTAGTTTTTCTCGGCGGCAAAAGTCCTAGTGGGCAACCCACGTACTCCTGGGCGCGATACGAAAAGGCTGCCTGCCATTGGTTCTTGAACTAGGGCCACCTCCGACAATCCAGACTGGGCCGTGGTGATCAAAAGTTCATCGAGGTCCTTCCCGCCGAACGCACAGGAGGTGACTTGAGTGCAGGGAAGAGGAATTTGGGCTAGGCACCGACCAGTTTTTGGGCACCAGCAGCGGACGGCGCTCCCCCCCCAGTGGGCCACCCAAAGATTACCAGCCTCGTCAATCGTCATCCCGTCGGGCAGACCCATGGAATCTGGAACCCGGACGACGACGGAGCGGAGACCGATTTTCCCTGTTGTAAGATCGTAAGGGAAGCGGGCGATTTCTCGCGTGAGGGAGTCGATGTAGTAAAAAGTATTTCCGTCATCGCTCCAGGCCATGCCATTGGAAAGCCCAACGGGAAAAAGAACTCGGGTGAGCCTTCCTCCTGCATCCAACGAGTAGAGTGCACTAGATTGAGCGACACCATCCACCCGCAGACTCCCGACCACGAAACGACCTCGGGGATCGCATTGACCATCATTGAGGCGACTATTGTGAAAGGACTCCTTAGGGCAAAAGGCAAAAGTTTGTCGGCGCCCAGAAGAAATATCCAGCCAAAGAATACGATCTGATAAAGCGGCCAAAAAGTGATCTGGGGCAACTGGGACTACGGATCCTACGGGTTCTCCTAGTTCAATGGTCTCTCGTTCTGTGCCGCAAGAGTCAGAGAAATGAATGGATCCGCCATCGATATCGACCCAAGTCCACCGCTGGTTGAACCAAAAAGGCCCCTCTGCCAAAAGAAACTTTTCGGGGAGAAAGGGGCGTGCCGAGATGATTCGAGGGGTCACGGTTCCAAGAGAACCGGATTGGTGAGCTTTCCAATCTTTTCAATCTCCACGGTTATGGAGTCTCCCGATTTCAGCCAGCGAGGGGGTTTCGCGGCCATGCCCACACCGTGCGGGGTGCCGGTAAGAATGACCGTTCCTGGGAGGAGGGTGGTACTGCCGCTGAGGAACTCGATGAGGTCCGGAATATCGAAGATCATGTCGTTAGTATTCCAATCTTGGACTACCTGACCATTGAGGATCGTGCGGATTGTCAGGGCGTTGGGATTAGGAATTTCATCGGGAGTAACAAGGCACGGTCCGAGGGGGCAGAAAGTATCGAAGGTCTTGCCTCGGCACCATTGGCTCCCGCCTTTTTTGATTTGCCAGTCCCGTGCACTCACATCGTTGCCACAAGTATAGCCCAAGACATACTCAAGTGCATTTTTGCGTCGAACATTTTTACAAGTACGACCGATTACCACCGCCAGTTCACACTCATAGTCTACTTCATCGCTCTTTAGGAAGGTGGGCAGATAGATAGGATCCCCTGGATTTTGCAGTGTATTGGGGCCTTTGACAAAAAGGATGGGAATTTCTGGGGCTGGTTTTCCACTTTCGGCGGCGTGGTGACGATAGTTCAGTCCGATGCACAGAATGGCGGGGGGAACGAGAGGGGCCAAAAGCTTGGTTACCTCTGCCTTTTCCCCAGTTGGGGTGACCTTGTCAGGGAGGCGTCCCGAGAGCCGCTCGTAGGTGCCGTCTGGTAGGATTTGGGCGAAGTGTTCTTTTTGTTCTGGGTCGAGATAACGGATGATTTTCAAAGGGAGTCTCCTGGTTTGCTAAGGGTTTAAGTAGGGTCAGTCTGAGCGCCCTCGGGCATCGACGGGATGAGTTTCAAGGACATCCGATCCGCGGACCCAGTGGACTTCGCGTGCGAGATTCATCACGGGACAAACATGTGCTGGGCAGAAGCGGAGCCTCTTGCCGATGGGTAAAGTGCCGACCCCAGGGCCCGTGAGGTAGCCATGCTCTTCGCTAACCTTTTGAATGACCAGTTCTGGTCGGTCTACGCAACGTGCGTAAAGTCCTGCACGAGATCGATCGGAGCTGAAAACCTTGGAACCGGCATCAATCAAGGCCAGTTCACTGGTGGGACGATCCACCACCGTGGCGAGGATGGAAAGGGCGGGTTGCTGGGTGTCCATGGTTTGAGTGGATTCGGTGAGGGATAGATCACCCAGCACATAACTTCCTGGGCGGACGCGGGTGACGGCCTCACGGCCCACCATGCGAGTGGCGGTTACACTGCACCCTGGCCAGAGAGGGAGGTTGCCCCCGACCGCCTCGCGGATAACAAGTAGGTGGGCGTGAACTCGTGCGGCGACTTGGTCGACTTCCTCTGGAGAAGTGGCGCCGTAGGCATGGCCTTCGTGGGTATAGAGAGCAACCAATTGTAAACGGCGGGAGCCACGGATCTGTTGGGCTAAAGTGCGCGCCTCGGCAACGTTCCGGACTCCCTCCCGGGATAGGCCGGTATCGACGGCGAGAGCGACAGGGACTTGGATGTCCGCTGCAGCCACGATTTTTTCAAGTACTTCCCAGTGGGCGGAACTGGTCACAGCGAGAATCAGTTCATCTAACTGGGAATGAAGCTGGCGGAGGCGAGGAGCGTGACGGAGATCACTGAGGGAGTGGGCCATAAAAATTCGGCGGACCCCAGAGGGGATCATGGCTTCGGCCTCCCCCAACTTTGCACAGGTCGCGCCCTCAGCCCCAAGAGCGAGTTGAGCTTTTAAAATGGCAACTGTTTTGTGAGTCTTGATGTGAGGCCAAAGGCCCACGCCAGCTTTCCTACATATGTCCTGCATCCGCCGACAGTTCTCGGTCATTTTCTCTGGCTGAAGAAGCGCGGCGGGAGTGGCGAGCGAATCGATAGATTTCATTTGGAGAAGCGGCCGATTTGGGTCGTGGTCAATCCGCCATCCACGGTGAGAATTTCTCCCGTGATGTAGGCGGCGGCCGCACTGCAAAGGAAAACGCACGCCCCTGCACAATCCTCGGCTTTGCCCGTCCGACCGAGAATGATCTTTTGTTCAACGTGCCGCACACGATCTGGCTCCCGATCCATCCAGCCCTGAGTCAGAGGGGTGCGAATTAGGCCTGGGGCGATGCCATTGACTCGAATCTTCATGGGGCCTAGGGCAAGAGCAAGGCTACGAGTAAGCATAACCAGAGCTCCTTTGGAGGTGTCGTAGGCAACCGAGTCTTCCTCCGATTGGAATCCGTTGGTGGAACTGACAATAACCACCGCACCCTCCCGCTTTTGTTCCGAGATACGACGGGCGAACTCTTGCACCAGAAAAAATACGGATTCGACATTGAGGCGCATTGTTTTTTCGTAACGGGCACGATCCATTTGAAGAAATGGAACATCAAAAAAACTGCCTGCATTGCAAACCAGAAGATTCAGGGATGGGCGGATCGCGAAAGCGGCTTGGAGTAAGAGGCTCGGCCCATCGGGTTGCAGGAGGTCTTGCAGAAGCACGGAGGGATTTTGCGGAGGGGTTGCGCGGGTACCATGACGCAAGACGGCGGCTCCAGCCTCGGTCAGGCCGTCGGCCATGGCCGAACCAATCCCTCGGGTGGATCCGGTGACGAGAGCCGCATGGCCGGAAAGATCGAAATTAGGGGGTCGGTTTTCCATAAAGGGTGACGGGGTTGTCGTAGGCGATGGTTCTTTGGTAAGCAGCCGGAATCCCTGCAAGAACTTCCACCTCTTCGCGGTAGCTACTGAGCAGCTGAAGCGAATCATCGGCGTAAGACTCGAAAGGGGCGTCTGTACCCCAGATCATCTTCCTACCGTAGGCGGAAGCAAGATCGTGAAGGACCTGCGTCGGATTGCGATAGTCAGATGGGAATCGGGTTTTCTTGGGGGCAACCGAAGGATGATTGTCCACGGCTAATTGGCAGTGGATCCGGTGAGCGGAGCAGTCAAACCAGGCATTGGGCAACGTGGCAACCTCGTCCAGCCCAGCGTGATCAAAACGGCAGGAGTGGGCCAAGCAGAAGCGTAAGTTGGGCCGGCTTTTCACTAGGGTGAGGATGTCATGGACTTGGGACCAAGGATCTTCTGGGTGAACGCTACTATGGATGAGGATGGGCCAAGCGTGAGACTCCGCGAGATCGAGCAAGCGACCGCCGCGGGAGGATAAGAGACTGAGTATGGGGGACTGGATGATAGTGGGCTGGGTCTTGAGTCCACGAAAACCGAATTCTGCATGAAGAAGTTGCAGGGATTGGATTTGGGCGTCGAGAGAGCGAGCGGGATCAAACATGCCAAGGGGGATAGCGCGCGCGGGGTTCGAGGAGCGGAAGCGACGCACCTCTTGGAGAAGACGCCGATTCTCAAAGGCATAAGGAACTTTTTCTAGGCCTCCCTTCCCGTTGATTTTCCCTTGTTGTAATGAACGAAGATGAAGTCCCGCGTAGGAAACCATGGGAAAGACAACAAACTGATTCACGCCAACCGCGGCACCTTGCGAGGAAAGGGTGTCCCAAGACTGGGCGTAGGGTGAGTGTCCTCGGAGGTAAAAGAGCAGATCCACCCCGATATGGGTATGGCCGTCGATTAATCCGCTTTCCAGCCCCTTTAGCATATATCATTTTTCTAAATGAAAATTCCGTTTGATGGAATCATTAAATTTTGCTCTAATTCTCTCTTATGAGTGCAGTGACCGCGGTGGGCAAGGCGTTTTCCATGTTGGAATTCTTAGTGGCGACAGAACGATCGGCCACTTTAGCCGAGGCAACCCAGATGACGCGCCTACCGAAACCGACCGCTCACCGCTTACTGCGGGCTTTACAGAAACTCGGTTACGTTTCGCGTCCTCCAGGAACACGCTCCTACTCCATGGGTCCTCGGTTAGCGCGCCTGCAGGCAGGAGACTCACATGCCCATGTGAAAGCTTTGGCTCGGCCCGCGATGGCGAAGTTGCACCAACGATTTAACGAGACCGTCAATCTCGGCATGCTTTCGGGGCGAGAAGTTCTTTACCTCGAGTATCAGGCGACCTCCCATGCGCTCCGCATCGTGCTACGTCCTGGGGACAAGGATCCCTACTACTGTACCGCGCTGGGTAGGGCTATGGTTTCTGCTCTGCCATTGGAGGAGTGCGAAAGGATCATTGAGGCTACCCATCCCAAACGACAGACCCCGAAAACCCTGCTGGCGAAATCTTCCCTTCGATCTCTTCTGGGAGCCGTTCGAAAAAATGGGTTCGCCGAGGAACATGGGGAATCGGTAGACGGCATTTCCTGTCTGGCGGTGCATCTAGGGCAATGGGGGTATCCGCAGTATGCGATTAGTTTGGCCGTACCGACTCCTAGACTAAAAGGGCGAATCCGGACTCAAATGGTGAAGGCTCTTAAGATTCTGGCTAGGGCAGAAGCCGCTCCTTCGGGCTTTCTTAGATTGTCATGAGCTACGCCCTCGACCTCTCTGACAAGGTTGTCTTGGTGACGGGTGCTTCTCAGGGGATCGGCGAGCAGATTGCGCGCACCTTTCATCGCGCTGGGGCCAGTGTCGTCTTAAACTCCCCAGGTATCGATCGGACCGCAGAAGATGCTGGCAGAATTGCAAAAGAACTTGAGCAGACACGAGCGAATTCGACTTTAGTGGTAGTCGCAAATGTCGCCCATGCTGATGAAGTCATTCGGATGATGGGGGCAGTCCGCGATCGTTTTGGTGGTTTGGATTTCCTTGTGAACAATGCGGCAATTATTCGCGATCGCTCGATTGCGAAAATGTCCGAAGAGGAGTGGCAACAGGTCATTGATGTGGATCTGACTGGGGTATTTCATTGTTGCAAGCACGCCCTTCCCATTCTCCGGGATGGCGGAGCCGTAGTGAGCACGGGCAGCATCGCGGGATTGATGGGTTTTTACGGGCAGTGTAATTACGCTGCCGCCAAGGCGGGGGTGGCTGCCATGATGCGGGTGCTTTCGCGGGAGGTGGCACGTCGGGGCATCCGCGTAAACGCCATTGCTCCGGGGGTGATCGAAACGGCCATGTCGCAAACCATCCCCCTTGAGGTGCGCACATCCATGCTTCAGCAAATTCCTCTAGGTCGCTTTGGAAGGGCGGATGAAATAGCCCAAGTGGTGCTCTTTCTTTGCTCTCCCATGGCTTCCTATATCACTGGGCAGACCATCGAAATAAACGGCGGGTGGAGGGGATGAGGGCACTAGCCAAAGTCGTATCCGCAACCGAGGCGGTCGCACAAATCCCTTCAAGCTCTGTGGTGGCAGTCTCTGGGTTTGTGGGTGCTGGCCATCCTGAACTACTCACAGTGGAACTCGAACGCCGTTTTCTCCAAACGGGCCAACCTCGGGATCTTACTTTAATCTATGCGGCGGGTCAGGGGGACGGTGCCAACCGTGGACTCAACCATCTTGCGCATCCAGGTCTGGTTCGGAGAGTGATCGGGGGGCACTGGAACCTCGCGCCTAAGATGGTGCGTCTGGCGATGGAGGATAAGATCGAAGCCTATAATTTTCCTCAAGGGGTGCTGAGTGTTCTTTTTCGCGAGATTGCGGCGAAGCGGGCGGGGGTGATTACAAAAGTAGGCCTAGATACATGTGTGGATCCCCACCACGGGGGAGGGCGTTGCAACCCACGAACAAAAGAATCCTTGGTGGAACGAATCCAGTTGGGTGGGGAAGATTGGTTGTGGTATCGCACCATTCCTTTGGGGGTTGGTTTCATCCGAGCTACAAGGGCTGATTCTTTCGGAAATCTTAGCATGGCGAACGAAGCTCTGATTGGTGAAGTGCTGCCGATTGCTCAGGCTACGCACAACCACGGGGGCATTGTTATCGCGCAGGTAGAGGAGTTGGTAGATCGGATCGAGGATCCAAAGTCTGTCTGTGTGCCAGGAATCCTAGTGGACTACGTAGTTTTATCTGATCCCGCGCATCACGAACAAACGTTTGCGGGAGGTTTCGAGCAAGGTTTTGTGAAACGCAGAGGCACAGCCACCAAGGTGACTACCCTACCTCTTTCTGAGAGGACGATTGTGGCCCGCCGCGCCTTGAAGGAAATTCGCAAGGGAGACATCGTGAATCTCGGTATTGGAATGCCCGAGGCTATTGCGTCGGTCGCGTACGAAGTGAATCGTTTGCGCGACTTTACCCTTACCGTGGAGAGCGGTCCCATTGGGGGGATTCCAGCGGGAGGCATGAACTTTGGTTGTAGTTATGACCCCGAGGCGATCATCGATCAGCCTGCCCAATTTGATTTCTATGATGGAGGTGGCCTGGATGTAGCGGCCTTGGGGGCGATTGAGGTGGATGAAGAGGGAAGTGTCAACGTCAGCACCTTTCCAGATCGTTTTGCTGGTGTGGGTGGTTTTATTAATATTTCACAAAACACAAAAAAGATTCTCTTCTGTTGTTCTTTTCGTGCGGGTGGATTGGCGGTGAGCGTGGGGCTGGACGGTAATCTGTGTATTCGGAATGAAGGGCGACATAGTAAATTTGTTAAACGGGTCCGATCCATCTGTTTTCACGGGCCTTCAGCCCGCCAGCGTGGTCAGGAAGTACTTTATATCACCGAACGCGCGGTCTTTCGTTTGGGTGACAAGGGGCTGGAACTTCTCGAGACGGCTCCAGGCATGGATCTGCAGAGGGATATTTTGGCTCGCATGGACTTCCGGCCAGTCCTACACAAACCTATGGGGATGCCAGCCGACTGCTTTCCCGCACCAAGTCCGAACGCGTCCCTATGATTTTTCCTCGCCCCATCCATATCCTCGCTGCCCAACGTTCCCCTATCGGACGGTTTGGCGGGGCATTTCAGGAGGTGTCAGCGGTAACCTTGGCTGCGGAAGTTGCGCAGGCCGTGCTCCTCCCTTGCGGTGGTCTAGTTCCCGATCAGGTGATCGTAGGACAAGCACTGCCGGCGGGTACGGGGATGAATCTTGCACGGCAACTTGTTATGCATCTCAAACTGAAACCCTCCGTTCCTGGTTTCACGGTGAGTATGGCCTGCGGCTCGGGTCTACAATCGGTGATTCTGGCTGCCTCTGCGATTGCCGCAGGGGACGCACAGGTAGTTTTGTCAGGGGGAGCGGAAAACATGAGCCGAGCCCCTTTTCTGGACGTTTCATCCCGCTGGCAAAAAAAAGTAGAACCAGCGATGTTAACGGATTCGATTCAGTGCGATGGTCTGAGCGACCCTTATCTGAATATCGGCATGGGGGAGACGGCGGAGCGAATAGCCGATCGGTTTAAGATCAATCGTCATGAGCAAGACTCCTTTGCTTTGTCTAGTCAACAGCGAGCAGGAGAGGCGAGCGGGGATTTCAAACGGGAAATTGTGGCCATGACGACGGGACAAGGTCGGTGCGAACGCGATGAACATCCACGGAGCGGGATCACCCTAGAGAAACTCGCAACCCTCAAGCCCGCCTTCCGAGAAAAAGGTACGGTAACAGCAGGGAATTCCTCTGGGATTAATGATGGGGCGGCTTTGGTTTTACTGGCCAGCGCCGAGGCTATGAAGCGGCACGCTCTTTCCTCCCGGGCGCGGGTAGTCGGAGCTCAATCAATAGGGTGTGATCCATCCATGATGGGGTTAGGACCGGTGGCGGCGGTACAAGCTCTTTGCGGCGAACTGAGTTGGAATCTTTCTGAGGTACCAGCAGTGGAGATCAATGAGGCTTTTGCCGCCCAAACCCTCGCCTGCATACGCGAATTGGGGTTGAGGGAGAATCAAGTTAACCTGCGCGGCGGAGCGATTGCACTTGGCCATCCCATTGGTTGCAGTGGAGCACGCATTCTTGTCACACTCCTTCATCTTTTAGAGGATCGCGGTTGGCAACGTGGCATCGCCTCCCTTTGCGTTGGTGGTGGCATGGGCATTGCATTGGCAGTGGAGAGGGATTGAAGTACAGGCCATGAACATCCCTTTTCTCAACCTCAAAACGTCGCGAATCTACCGAAAATGGATCGGCTGGGGAAGGTATGGCATGGGCCACCGACAGCAGGATGGGAAAAGCAATATGAGCGCATCTTTTCCCACTTCGAAGGCACTCCATGAACGGGCCTGCCGCGTCATTCCTGGGGGAGTGAATAGTGGAATCCGAAAAATGGAACAGCCAGTTCCACTGTACTTTTCTCATGGTTCAGGGGCTCGGCTATGGGATGAGGATGGGAACGAATCGATTGATTTCCAAACAGGCCAAGGAGCCCTGCTTTTTGGGCATGCTCCTGCGGGATTAGCGGAGGCGATTGCAAGGCAAGCCACGAAGGGAACCCACTTTGCGGCTCAGACACGCTTGGAGATTGAGGTGGCGGAGCGCCTTTGTGAAATGATTCCTTCGGTCGAAGCCGTTCGTATGAATAACTCTGCTACGGAAGCTGCTGGGGCGGCCTTCCGCTTGGCTCGCGGGCATAGTGGGCGCTCCTTGATTCTTAAGTTTGAGGGGCATTATCACGGTTGGGGAGATGAGGGATTGGTAGGATTTGGAGCTTCTCCGACTCAATGGGGACCTGAAGATGAACCTGCTCGGTTCCATCCCAGCGAGGGGGTGATTTCTGAGGTGCTGAATCAATTTGTCGTGGCGCGATGGAATGATCCTGATCATTTTCGTCGACTAGTTAAGAAGTATCATGGGCAACTCGCGGCCGTGGCTTTCGAGCCCGTTCTTTGCAATACCAGCTGCGTGGAGGCAGTTCCAGGGATGATCGAAGCCATCCGGGAATGTTGCGACCAGGAGGGAATTCTGATGGTCGCCGATGAGACGATCACTGGTTTTCGTTTCGGGGCATCCTGTGCTCAGGGCTACTACGGATTTTCTCCCGATCTGACGATTCTCGGAAAAGCGGTCGGCGGAGGCGTGCCTTTTGCGGTTCTGGGCGGGCGGCGGGCCGCGATGGCCAAGATTGAAAGTGGTCGCGTGATTCATGCGGGGACTCTGAATGCCAATCCTCTTTGCCTGGCGGCCTCTGCTTGGTGCCTCGATCATATTCGCGCACTAGGGACGTCGCACCCCAAAGAGTTGCAGGAGCAGGGACGACAGTTGATGCGGAATCTTCGCCAAATGGCAGATCGTTACCAGATTCCACTTCGGCCTCAAGGCCCAGGGCAGGTTTTCCATACCTTGATGTTGAAGACAGGGGCCCCAGAAGGAGACGCCCGCGATCACCGGGATTATATGCTTCGGCATGATGCACCGCGTTGGGCGCACCTGCGGCGGTGTCTTTTGGAGGAGGGAATCCGCGTGGTGGAGCGTGGACTTTGGTTCCTTAGCCTGGCGCATCGGACCGTCGACTTGGAGGAAGCGGTGGTCCGGATCGATCGTGCGATGAAGCGACACAAAGGTGAGTGGAAAAGTATTTGAAAAATAAAAGAATCTTTCTCGCGGGGCTTTATCACGAGACGAATACCTTTGCTCCGGGGCGACTCACCTTGGGCGATTTCCGAGTCTTGAAGGGTAAGCAGATGATGGAGAGTTGTGGTAATGGTTCGCCTTTGGGAACTTTCTTGGAGGAAGCAAAACGACTTCAATGGGAAGTGGTGCCACTGGTGCAAGTCGTCCATTCCCCTGGTCCGATGGTGGAAGACAGGGTGGTAGAATTCTTTCTCGAGGAGTGTCGGAAAAGCTTGGGATCCGCAACAGGGGATGCACTTTTTCTCGTTCTTCATGGCGCCATGTGTACGGAGAGATGGTCGGATGCGGAGGGGGAGGTCTTAGCACAACTGCGGAGTATCCCTTCCTTAGCTACGCTACCCATCTATGGGACGTTGGATCTGCATGCAAACTTTACTCAGCGCATGGCGCAATTTTCTAACGGGCTCCTTACCTACCGAGAGAATCCCCACACCGATGCAGCGGAAACCGCTCGTCGTGCAGCCCAACTTCTCCACCGAGCGCTGAAAGACGGAAACCAGCGTCTGACTCGCTTTGTGCCTACAAATATTCTTTGGCCACCGACGGGGACGGGAACAAGCGATGAACCTATGAAAGGATTGGAAAAGCTCGCCCGTCATTTAGAGGAGAAGATGAGTTTCGATGCAGTAAACGTCTTTGCTGGATTCGCCCATGCGGATACTCCAGACACAGGCGTTTCTTTTTCGATTCTTTACGACCCTCGAAAAAATACCGCCAGCCAACTCGATTCGGCTGCAGAGCAATTGAGAGCCCTAGCGGAAAAGTCGAAAAAAGAAGGGCTTCCCGAAGAGTGGGATCTGGAGGAGGCGATTGTGGACGCGTTGGCAAAAAAGAAGTTCCCTGTCTGTCTAGTGGAACCCGCCGACAATATCGGAGGTGGATCCCCAGGGGACGATACCAGCGTACTTCGGGCGTTGCTCCGTCATGGAGTTAGGAGTGCAGGGGTCGTGCTGAATTCCCCCGCCACAGTCGCTCAGCTTTCGAACTGTGCACTGGGCAGTGAGCAAGAAGTGACGATCGGTGGGAGGTCTCTTCCTGCGTGCCCTGGACCGCTTCTCCTGCGGGTACGTCTGGTCAGCCGAATGGATGGCAACTTTAGATTGGAGGATCGGCAGAGCCACCAAGCCTCGATGGGAGGCGTAGAGGTGGCCATGGGCCCTTGTGCTTTGGTCGAAGCAGGGGGAATAAGTATTTTACTCACGAGTCGACCGACTGCGCCGATGGATTTAGGACAGTGGCGGAGCCAAGGTTGTGATCCCAAGAGTTTTAACTTTCTTGGGATCAAGGCGGCAGTCGCCCATCGGAGAGCATACGATCCGATTGTTAAGGCTAGCTACACAGTCCGGACACCAGGTCCATCAAGCAGTGATCTCACCTCCTTATCCTACCAGCTTGTTCGTCGACCATGTTTCCCCTTGGATACTTAGTCTATGAATCTACCTATCGAGTATCCGCGCACTCCGCAAACCCCAGTTTCCCATCTGCCCTTTAGCCCAGCTGTTCGGTATGGGGATCTCATTTTTGTTTCTGGGCAAGCCTCGGTAGATCGGACAGGAAAAATCATCTCAGGCACTTTTGAGGAGGAGTTTCGGCGTTCCATGGAGAATCTAATTCAGGTACTGCACGATGCAGGCAGTGATTTGTCCCATGTGCTGAGCACGCGAAATTACCTGAGAGATCCAGCTCATGGGGCGGAGTATCAGCGACTTTACGCGGAATATTTCAAGCATCCTTACCCAGCTCGGACCACCATCTCCATGTGCTTACCTCCAAGTCTGCATTATGAAATCGAGTGCGTTGCGGTGCGGATTGCGTGAAGTCTGGATCTTTGGGTTGTTCCAGCAGGAAAGAGTTTTCAGGGTCGATCGGATGGGGTCAAGGGGTAGTGGTTGGAAGATGGATTCCGAAAGCCTGAGCTACCTTAGTGGAGAAAAGTGACCGTGCTTCCGCTTCGCTCAAGTGAAGCCATGTGGAAATATTTTGGACGCCTTCGTCTGGGGCTAGGGCAGAACCTGCCAAGGTGCCCGTAATGGGAGAGCGGACAACCCGATCTGGACCTACTTCCACTTCGTGGTGGGCAATACGAAAGCGACCAGGAGCGACTCCTGCTGCTGCCATGCAGTCGGTCGTGAACAAGGCTTGGCCATGGGGTTTGGCTCGGAAATAACTCTGCAAGGTTGCGGGCCGAATATGAATACCGTCGGGAATAAAAAAAGCGGTCAATTCATCCCGACAGAGTAGGCGCTGGATGATGTTGTCGTGGCGCGGTAGATCCGCGGGAGTACCGTTTCCCAGGTGGGTGCAAAAGAGTGCGCCAGCGGAGATTGCTACATCGATATCATTTTCCGATGCGTTGGTGTGTCCCAAAGAGATATGGATGTCCTGCGCACGAGCCGTCTGGATGATGGAGGCGCTATTTGGCCACTCTGGCGCCAAGGTGATGAGCTTGATGTGGCCATGAGCTGCCTTCTGAAGTCGTTCCAAATCTGCCAAATTAGGAGGACCCATGAAGCGGGGATCGTGGGCACCGCGATATCCGGGTTCTGGAGAAAGCCATGGTCCCTCAATGTGATAGCCGCAGATCGCTGCGGAAAGGATCGGGTTTTTGTCTCGGATGGATTCAAAATTTTCCAACTTACTGCATAAAGAGGGGATGGAGTCTGTGATTAGGGTAAGAAAAAAACGCTGGGTTTCGTGGGAGGCCAGTCCCTCGACCGCGCGAGCGACATCCGTGGCGGTCAAGCCTGGCTGTTGAAAGTCGACCCCCGCAAACCCATTGACCTGAATATCAAAAAGACAGGATTTCATTGTCCTAAAAACAGGGGGTGAATATGTCGCTGGAAAAGATTGGTGGTGACGCAGGCCGAAATCTTGGCCTGAGCCTGATCCAAGGCGTTCTGGTAACGATCTCCCATTTCGGCCGCTACTTTAAAGCTGACGTGGAGAAGTTGGCGGAAAGAGGGGTTAAATCGTGATTGGGATGAATCGTGGGCAAGGGTGTCGGCGAAAGTTTGGCCATCCCATTGGTTGACCTTTGCTGGCTGGGGGAGTTTCGAGCGATCGATATCGATGACCGTCGCATAGGGTTGGCTGAGTTCATCGATTCGAGCCAGAGCTTGGATGTAAATTTCCCGGGCCACGGAAAGGCCATCCCCACCCGCTAGAGAAAGACCAATCAACTCCTCCAACCAAGTCGTTCCCGCCGTTTTCAAATGGAGACCCGCGTCGTGCTTGGCCAAAAGAGTATGGATTGGGTGGTAGAGCGAGAACTTATCGCTTCCAGAGTGCACACTGATTTTTAGATTGGAGGGCAAGCCGTACTCGGCCACGGCCATGCGGATTGCGGTGAGGTCCTGCGCAAATTCGTGGGTAAATTGATTAACATTTCCCACGTAATCCACTCCTTTATTAAAGCGACCGCTGAATTTTGGGGCGATGGTCTGAACGCGTACGCCTTCTCCGGCAAGAGCTCCAAGAATGAGGTAAAGATCGAAGGGAGATTGAGGAGTCTCCGCTTCATCTGTGGAAACTTCTGCAATAAAGTTCTCTTCTCCTTTGGCTTTGGCGATGTGGAGATAAATACGGCCAGCCTCGCGAATGGCGGAAGCGTAAACCGAAAGGAAAGTATCGATCTCGCTCTGGGGGATCGGGTCTCTCTTCCCCAATTCGGGAATCTTTCGGCCCACGATGGATTGAAGAGAGGTTCGTACGGTATTCGTATCCTCGGGAGTCGCTGGTTGCCGGATAAAATCGGCAACGTCGATCGTGTAAAAATCGCAGTGGGGTAGGAAGCGGTCCACCGTCTTGAGGCCAATGTGGTCTGCATCGAGGTGATAAGGGCGAGTCCATCCCGCGGTTTGCACCGCCTTTTGAGCGGCCAGCTGGGTATCGGCGGGTCCAGTGCCAATCAGATTGTGTTCTCGGTTGGATTTATTCCAAACGGGGGTGATGGCAACGCCCTTGGAGGCGGCTTGTTGCAGGGCTGCGAGTTGGGCTACGCCTTGTTTTCCAAAGCGGTCGCCCAGTCCGAGGGAAAATCTTTCAAGCGTCATCGCAAGAAAGCTCCTAGAGCAGGGAGGCGGCGGCTCGGTCGAGAAAGCACCAAGTGGCAGGATGCTTTTGCAAGATGGAGGAGGGGTGAAGGGGTGAGATTTGTCCTTGTAGGCAGTCCCGGACAGCCTTGGCTTTACGCCGATCCGGCACAGTGCAGATGATGGCTTTTGATTTCAGGATTTGTTGGACGGACATTGAGATGGCGCGACGTGGCACCTGGGCAAACGTTTTAAACCAGCCTTCACCCATTTGTTGGCGACGACATGCCTGATCGAGTTGGACAACTAGATAGGGCGCATGAGTTTTGAAATCGGCGGGCGGATCGTTGAACGCCAGATGTCCGTTTTCTCCGATTCCAGCGAAGCAGACATCGATAGGATGCTGACGCAAAATGGTGCCGACCCGACGGCACTCGGCTGCAGCGTTTTGCTCTCCGTTGATGTAGTGGAAAGCGGCAAGGGGGAGGGGGAGCTTCGAAACGAAGCGCTTCCACAGGTATTTACGGAAAGAGGCAGGATGGGTGATGGGGACGCCCACATATTCATCAAGGTGAAAAGCGGTGACGCGGGTCCAATCAATCCCCGGTTGGACCGTGAGGTGATCGATCATGGCGAACTGGGAGGCTCCTGTAGCGACGATGATGTTGGCCCTGCCTTTTCGCTGAAGGGCCTGACGGATACGCTGGGCGCCGAGTTTGGCGGCGGCGGCCCCCATTTTTTGTGGGGTAGGAAAGATGCGGAGGTGAATGGTTGTTTTATTTTTCATAAGATACAGTGGGCTTTCTGTTGGAGTGGAGGAGGTAAGCAGGAATCGCGAAAAATGGTGGCGACTATTTCGGAGACCAGTTGGGGAAGGGTGGTCAATGGGCGGTTGGACTGTGCTAAGAATGAAATATTATCGCGGGAAACTTTATAAGGGTAGAATCGGGGAGCTTCTTGCCGATGCCAGTCAGAATACGATAGTCCACTAATTCTTAAGTAGACAGGTTAAGGACTCGTCTCAAGAGTAAAGATGGCAGCACTCCATGGCGCGTAACTCCTCGATCGTCTCTTTTCATGCCCTGGGTCCAATGATTAGAACTCAGGTTAGCTCGTCCGGTGGGTCGAAAAAGTGATTCCTTTCAAGAGGTTACGAATATGATTTATTCCGCCAAAAGCTTAAATGAAAAATCATACAATAGGTGCGATTGACAAAAAATTGTTATTTTGTAGAATCCTCTCTACATAGATAAGGATTGCACAAATGATTACTCAGAAAGAAATCGGTGAAAAACTAGGGCTTTCACCATCCACAGTGGCAAGCATTTTAGGGGGTTCTGCGAGTCTTCGCTATAGCAAGAAAACAAGAGAGTTAGTTGTACAGACGGCCAAGAAATGCGGCTATCAACCGAATCGCGCATCTCGGGCGGTTCAAAGAGGGCGGAGTAATTTGCTGGGAATTATTCATTTTGGATTGGCTCTGGAAATCGCGCAAAAAGTGGCGTTTGAGCTCCCGCAAGCCATCAATGCGGCAGGTTACGATTACATGGTGGTCGATATTCAGTGGCACGGTGGAAGTATTGAGCGTGTCCTCAATGAAATGATCCAAGCCCGTGTCGAAGGAGTTATTATCTCCAACATGATGGAGGCTTTTGGGTCCGAATATATTGAAATTCTAAATCGCGCCGGCATTCCTGTGGTCTCAGTTTACGGAGATGATCGGCTGAACATTGTCGCGGTTTCCAATGACATGCGCTCTGCTTTTTGTGAAATGGGACTACATCTTCAAAAGGTTGGCCATCAATGCCTTTTATTGACGATTGGGGAATCGCAAGCGAGACCCGTCAAGGAACGAATCGATGGCCTTGAGAAGGCCTTGGGTGAACCCTGTCCCCAACTCAAGGAGGAGGAATTTTTTCAGGGATGGGCTGATTTCCGAAAGCAAACCCATGGATCCGCGGTGGGCATCGTGGTTCAGTTAAAGACAAAGAGTTTCAGCTATGATTTTGCCGCCGCCAATTATGCCTTTAGTCAGCGGCTTTTTAGCACGGACATCCTGCCCGATGCGATTATGTGCTCGAATGATCAGGGAGCTTTCGGGGTCTTTAATGCGGCGACCGAACGCGGATTGAGCATTCCAAGGGATCTGGCGGTGACCGGCGCGGACGACGACAAGTTTGGAAAATATCCGATGTTTGGACTTACGACCATCCGGAGTGATGTGGCTCAGTCATGCGCTGCAGGCGTGAACCTCTTGAAAGACCTCATTCAGAAAAAAACGTCCTTTCGTGCTTCGAAAACTTTTCAATCGGAGCTGGTTTTACGCACCTCTTGTGGTCGTTCCAACCCGATGGGTGGGGAGCAGGTGGCTGCAGAAACTCGTGCCTTTGGGCAGGACGTGATTCCTTTTTAGCAGACGGGAAAGTAACCATGCAGAAAAAACAATTTTGGCTAAGACTTGGACTGGCGATCCTTTTTGGTCTTTGGGGTTGCCTAGACTCCGCGCAGGCGTGGCAGCAATCCGCCATGGATATCTTCCTGTATTTTGATGAGACGGACGCTTCGGGTTGGGCTAAGGATTCGAGCGGGCATGGGCATGATCTTCTGTATCGGGTTCCCCAGGATGTGAGGATCGACGCGGACGTTAAAAAATTCGGCAATGGGAGTTTGGAAATCCTCGTGCCCACTGAGGGGGATACGGCTGGATCTATCCATCAATCTCTCTTGGCCAAGCCGTATGCCTCATTGCGAGGATCTTTGGAGCGGTTCAGCATCGTCTGCTGGATCCTTATGCCCCCTGAAGGCGGAGGGGAATCGGCGACTCTATTTCGTCGTGATTCGGTGAAGAGCGGGGGAGATTCCGGCTTGTTTACTTTTGTCCGTCATCCGCGTTTGGGGTTGCGCTTCGCCACCAAGGACGGATCGGCGGTGAGTCAGGCTGTTGCAATTGAAAATGGCGAATGGATCCATCTCGGAATGTCTTTTGACCGCGGGGTCGTGACGTTTTACAAAAATGGGGTTCTGGAAGGAACCAAATCAACATCCGCCACCAAGATTGGGTCTATGGAGGAAGATCCGGTGACCAAGCCCAGCCTGAAGGCTATGGGCAACTTGCCGACCAAGACCCATGTGGATGATCTGGGGTTTTTCGGGGGCTCGGTCCTGACGGATGCGGAGATCCGCGAACTTTATCAAAAAGGATTGAAGGAATTTGTAAGCAAGGGAAAGAGGGATGCCAAGTCTCCGCCATAAATTCTCTCGCATCTTTGATCTTTCGCTTGGATTTCTGGCGCGTTGTATCGCGGTAAGTGTTCTTTGTTTTGGCTGGACTTTGCGGCCAAGTGAAGCTGCGCCGGTGCGGTTGGCTGCAGATGGCAAAACATTTCTCGCCATCTCCCTTCCGAAGGATTCAGACCCTATCCTAACTGAGGCGGGTCAATATCTTGCTTTGATTCTTGGGAAAATATGCGCCGCCTCGTTTGAGGTGGTCTCAGGCTCGTCTCTTGGGCCTGCAATCTTCCTCGGCACGCGCGCCGATTTTCCTGAGATCCTCAACAGCCGGCCAAGCCCGTTGGGGCCGGAAGGGAGGGAAGGATATCGATTGCTCAGTGAGCGTGGCTCCCTTTGGATTGTTGGAGAGACCCCTGTAGCGGTGCGGGATGGAGTTTTCGACCTGCTCCATTCCTTGGGCTATCGTCAATATTTTCCAACACCTGTTTGGGAATTCATTCCGGAAACTCCCCAACTTGTCGTTGATCTGGATCGCTGGGAAACGCCAGCTTTCCTCACCCGGTCTTTTTTTCAAACCAACCGCAAGGTGGCTCGGAAAGCCTTTTCAGATTGGGAGAAAAAAAACCGTGTTCCAGGTGGCTTCGTCCTTGAAACCGTCGGACTCCTGCGACCCAGTGGGGAAGCGTTGAAAAACCATTCCGAATGGTTCACTCCTGAGAATCCGAAGGGAAGCGGTCTTAAGCCGATAGTGGACAAAGCCGAACTGTGTCAGTCGGTGCGAACAAGCGCGCTTGAACAGGTCCACAAAGATCCACCACCGGATACGTTGGGGCTTAGCCCCACCGATGGAGGAGGTTGGCCTACGACGTCTGCCATAGGAACCCCGTCGGATCAACTGGTCTATCTTGCCAATTATATATTGGCGGAATTTAATCGAAGAAAGCTTTCCACAAAAATTGCTTTTTTGGCCTACCATATGCAGTCCCAGGCTCCGTCGTTGCAGCTCCAACCTGGAGCCATTGTTCTGGTCGCCACCACTTTTATCAGAGGAGGACATACCCCTCTTGAATTGGTCAGGGCGTGGAAAGAAAAAGGTGCCGACGTGGGGATCTATGAATACCTCGATAATTCCAAGATAGAGCTCAACCTGCCTGGGCGGTCCCCCGCCTCGAATCTCTCCACTGTGCGTGACTCGATCTTGAAATATCACGAGGCGGGTGCACGTTACTGGGTCGGTGAAGCCGGATCCGGTTGGGCTCCTAACGGATTGGGTTATTACTTGGCTGCCAGATCCCTCTGGAATCCTGCGTTAGCGCCGACTGCCTCAGCTTTACTGAATGAATTCACGATCAATTGCTTCGGAGCTGCCCAAGAGCCGATGCGCCGGTTCTACAATCTGCTGGATGGATCCAGCAAACCCCTCTTGTCGGAGGATCTTGTGGCGAGAATGTATCGTTGTTTGGAGCAGGCTCTGGCGGCTGAATCCCGGAAGGTGATTCGGGAGAGGATTTTGCAATTGGCCGCTTACACGCGATTCGTCGAGTTGATGCACCAGTACCAGTCCGCCGAGGGAAAAGTCCGGGCCCTGGCTTTTCAGGAGTTGGAGAGGCACACCTTTGCCTGCCGGGAGATGCCCATGTTTGACTATCATGTGGTGACCCGCCGCCCCGAATTGGCTGACCGATACAAGAAGGAGCAACGAGCGCTCTGGAATGGGGTCATCCCCGTCGATATGAAATTGACGCCGGTTCCTACCACGGAAGAGTTGGAGGCATTGGTAAAGGTCGGAGTCCAAGCCAATAAGCTTCTGCCGTTCCTGCCGTCTCGGTTTTCCGAAAACCTTGTCCCTTTGGCTTTCCCCGATGCACCAGGCACGGGGGGCAGCAACTTCCGTTTTTCCAAGTCCCAGACTCTTTGGTGGTGGGCGAAAAATCCGGGCGCGAAATTAAACCTCAAAATTTCTGGTGGATGGAGGGGCCACGGGGAAAAACGGGCCATTCAGGTGACCTTGAGGCCCGCGCGGGATCCTGTGGCCGAGGGGGAGGGCAACCCCCAGGCGATCCTTGCCCAAGCGGAGGCTCCTGCCGACCAGAACTGGCATGAAATCTTCCTCACGGCCAAGGAGGATGGACTTTATCGATTGATGGTGGACGACGGATTCAATGAGACTGAGATCGGCTGGCCTGAGGGTGAGCAGATCGCCGTGCCTTCGGGGGTGGAGGATGCCGCGAACCTGCGCGGCCGCTATTCCGGCTGTTTTGTGGTGCCTGCGGGCAGCGACCGTATCTCCGGTTATTCCGAAACCGCTGCGGGTGTCATCCGGAACGAGACCGACCAGATCATTTATGAATTCAAAAAACTCGCGGCTCCGGATTTTTTTGACATTCCTATCCGTCCGTCCCCACAGGTGCGGGTGTTTCGATTGGAGAACGCGTCCGGGAAAAAACTTTTTATGACGGTGCCCCCGTTCCTTTCTAGAACTCCTCAAGAACTGCTGATTCCTTCCGAGGTGGCGAAAAATTCCGAAAGCCCTGCCCGATGAATTTCTTTCGCCAAAGCAAAATAAAAGTCTTCCTTCCGAAAAGGTCAGCGACGGGCTTTACCTTGGTGGAGATTTTGGTGACCGTCGTCACCATTGGAATTTTGGTTGGCTTAGTGGCTCCAGGGGTCAAACAGATGATGGATAAGGGCAAATCGGCGACTTGTCTCGGGAACGTGAGAACCTACGGGCTGGCCACATTGTCATGTATCGCTGAAAATCAAGGGTTCCCTCCCGGAGATATAGTGACCCAACAGTGGTTGATCCCAGAGTACCTTCCTGGCCCCCTTTATTGCCCTACAAAGCCGGCTAAATTCACAACGGCTGGTCGATTCTGCTATGGAATCAATGCGGGTTTGGCGAAAAACTATCCGAAGGCACTGAGCATCCCAGTTCCTTCATCTAGGATCGTTCTAGTTTCAGAGATGTGGTATTGGGATAGTTTTGATAGCGGTAAAAACCTAAATCAAACTATTTGGGGAAACAGTTCGGGGGAAGTTGGGAGTGAGGGAGTGACACGTCCTCCCCAATACCATGGATCGAAGGAGGCACGGGGTTTAAATATGTTTTTCCTCGATGGCCATGCCCTGCTGGTACCTTCGGTAGGAAACGATTGGAAAAAACCTTCTCCAGTTTATGGGGACGGCAAGAACGACGGATATTTTTATGACGCGGCTCAATTTGGGCTGATGAAAGCTGGAAAGTTGTCTGCGCCATGAGGACTCTTCATCCTTTTTTGCTCTCGCAGAGCTTAGGCCAAGCTAGAAAACTGGTCAGTGTTTTGCTGGCGTTTGTTTTTTTGTCTTTCGCTCAAGTCCGGGCTGAGACCTCGCCGGTTTCCAGCGAGGTCGAGCTTGGGGATGAGGTCACGACCACCGCGCGCTTTACATTGAAAATGGGAGTCCAAGCTGGACCCGTGCGGCTGGATTTTCAGGCGGCTGATCTTGGAGTGCCGGCGTTCCGAATTAAAATCGTTCCGGACAAGGAGGGAACGGCGTTGGTGGTGAGATCCGAGTTCCGGTCCCTAGAAAATCAAAAATGGGAGCCGGCAGGCCAGACTGAGCTGACCTTTTGGCCCGCCCCCAAGGATCTCAAAACCCTCGCCACTCTGGAGGAAAACAAAATCCCTGCGCAAACCTGGCGGAGGAAAGTACTCCACGGCAGGGTTCGCCGCGAAGCGGGACATCTCGCCGTCTGGCTGGAAGGACAATTAATCCACACGCGGGCCTGGGAAAAGCCCGGCCCCATCCGGTTTTTCCTGCATCCGGGGGCGGATATGGAAAGCATTCTGGAAGTGCAGGCCCCGTTCGACGAGGGGAAGAACTTTTTACCAGCTGAGCTGATTCACCTAATCGAAAGAAACCAAGTTACGAAGGCTGTCCCCGAAAAAGTGGTGGTCGAGGGGGTCCCGTTCGAATTGTGGGATCGTGGTCAGAGCCAGGTTTCCCTAGCCAAGGCACATTGGCTGGACTGGAAGCGTGATCCCAGTAGTTACGGGCAGGCCTATGATGCTGGGGCTTACTACATCGGCGATCCGTATACGCCAATTGTGCAAGTTCCACGTGCGGACTATTGCGCCGCCTATGTGTTGGCTGAAGCCGACGAGGATGACTCCACGACAAACGAACTGACTCTCCGGGTGGGTCGTCGGATGAAGGGGGCGTCGAGTAAAAGCCAAGTCTTTCGAAAGGACTTCTCTGCAACGATCCCGAGAACAAAAAAAACGATCGAGACCGACAAGCGGCTCTGCGTCATTCGCATTCCGTTCACGGAGGCGTTGGCTCAGGACATCGTTGATGGAATTCTCGACATTGAAATGACAAAAGAGATTCGTCTGGCGAGGCGGAGTCCCGATCCAAACCGATTCCAGTGGGTGCCCTTGGGACGAACCAGTAGTGTCCATATTGCCGGTCTTACCTTGGAACGAAGCCCGATCCAGATGGAGCTTCGTTCTTCTGCGGGTGGAAACTTATTTGAACAACCTGCTGAACCTGAATTCAGCGTCATCTTGAAAAACATCACCCGTGAACCTCAGAAGTATTTCCTGACTGTGAAAACCGGAGTCTCGCCAGAGTCTTCGCTCCGGGGGGAGATCGGGCCTGGACAAAGCGTTCGAGAATCGATCAGGCTAAGCGGGGTTTCGCTCGGGTATGTTAAGCTCTCGGCTATCCTATTGGGCGGGAAGGGGGATCACCTACTGACCCGGCGCACTTCCTTTGGAGTTCTGCCCCCAAATCAAAGACATTTTGTATCCGAAGGTTCGGTGGGAACCGGAGATATGAACTCGGGCCACTTTACCCCGTGCGATCCTGAGGTCATCGGGGATCTCTACCGGAAACTGGGGCTGACCTATGGGATGGATTTTGCCTCGGCGGAAATCCGGAAGCGGGCTGGTGTTCGGATCGGGCGGGAATTTTCCGTTACCACAAAACGATGGACCAACTCCCTGGCTGCTTATGCGCAGCGGCTGGAGGAATCCCCGGATCTACTTCCTCACCTTATGATTTTCCATGAGGATGCCATCAGTGCCCAGCACGCAACCCGGACTCCGGATTTTTTTCACGATCGTCCGCCGTACGTCCTGAACCCAGAAGAACAAAAACGGTTCACCTTGTTGCAGGAAGTTGCCTTGAGTACTGGGAAAAGATTCCGGGAAAAACATCCGGAAATGAAAATCAGTCTGGGGAATGGTCCAATGGTGGTGCGGGAAGAATTATATCGGCATGGATTTCCGGCCGATCTTTTTGATTCGGGAGGGAACGAGAATCCTGCCTTTAGTCGCCTTCCCGAGACCCAACCTCCCGATCCGATCGGAAACAACTCCAGTCTTTGGATGGACCGCCAGCTGTTAGATGCCTACGGATATCGTGAAAAAAGTGTCACCCAGTGTCACGAGACCATTTATCCATCGACGAATCCTGGCAACCTCAGTTTGGAGACTCAGGCCAAGTATCTCATTCGGCACATTCTCCACTCGATGGCCTGGCGAATTCCCCAGATTCGAGCTGGGACTCTGCTCGACGCGGGGGACAGTTACTACCACAGCAACTGGGGTGGGATCGGTCTGTTCGAACGTGCCCCGGAAAAAGCCCCCAAGCCTGTGGCGATCAGTTTAGCCACCTTAACGAGGGTGCTGGACGGCGCCCATTACGAGGACTTTTTGGAAACGGGTAGCGACAGTGCCTACCTCATGTCGTTTTCCAAAAAGGACGGCGCTACCGTTTCCCCTTTTTGGGTCGTACGCGGAAGACGGGATTTTTCTCTGCTTCTTGATGGGGCAAGCAAAGCGCGGATCGTGGAGGCAAATGGTCTTGAGAAAGAGGTCCCGATTTTGCAGGGGGCGATCCGTCTGGATGCCTCACCGGAACCAGCCTACTTAATTTTGCCAAAGGGAGGTCGTGTCGCCTCGGTGGTCCTGGGGACCTCGAAGTATGTGGATCAGCCAGTAGGGCGAATCAGCAAAATTGATTCACTTGCTTCCCTTAAAAAATGGAAGTTGTCATCCGAGCGCAGCCCGGAGCTGGAAATGTACAATCCGTTGACGCCTAGGCGGAAAGGTGACTTTGAATTCTCCATTGTTTCAAAAATCGACGGGGAAGGGCCAGCTCTGCGCGTCTCGCCCAAACCGGTCAAAGAAGGAAAAAGCGTCATGCCGATGTATGCGGAGCTCGCATTTCAAAAGAGAATGGAATTACCTGGGAAACCTGCCGAAATAGGGTTGTGGGTGAATGGCAATTCCAGCTGGTCTAGGGTGATCTTTTCACTGCGGGATGCTTCAGGGCAGCGGTGGGTCTCAATTGGGGCGGCAGCCAAGGGGGCCTCGGAATGGATGGGAGATTGGCTGACCCCAGATCTCCTGAAAAACTACAAACCAGGAAAGATAGCCGATTTCAATACGGATGATCCTTTTGGGTTGAGCCGGATCAATTTCGATGGGTGGCGTTATCTCGGCTTTCCGCTACCGGGGCAATACCCAGGGGAGGGGTATCACTGGCCGGCTAATAGCCAATGGTTTTCAGATGGAGATGGGATTGTACATTACCCAATCGAACTTGAGAAACTGATCGTTGAAATCCCTGAAAAAACGCTGCACCTCACTCGGTATGCCGCGGTAGCACGTCCGGAAATCTACCTACGCAACCTAGTTTCCGTGGAGAGGGATATGGATGTGCCTAAAAAGGTGCCTGGGGACTATGTTGAAGCCCAGCAAGTGTCATCCCGATGAAGAGAAACCGATTCCAGTCTGACCTTGGCTTATGGGCAGTGTGTCATCTAACAGATAAAAACTGGTCATGCCTTCACCCAAGTGAGATTCTTCTAACATGAGTCTTGTACACCCCATTGCCCGGCACTCGCCGGAAACGACTCCTGGTAGAAAAACCCGCTACGCAATTTGCGGTTTGAGTGTGCGGGGTATTTATCATTTCTTACTTCCCCTTCTGGGCAGAGCCGAGGCGAAGGATGCGGGCGATTTTCGCGAACAAGCCGAGGTGGTGGGTATTCTCGATCTGGATCTGGAGCGGATTAAGCAATTTCAGAAGAAACTGGGGCTATCGATTCCCAGTTTCACGCCAGTCCAAGGGGTCGAGGCCATGATTCGCGAAACACATCCCGATGTTCTTTTGGTTGCCGGCCCCGACTTTACCCATGCCGAACATATTTTAGCCGGTCTGCGAAATGATTTGCGGGTTATCGCAGAAAAGCCCGCTGTGATTAACTCCGAGCAAATCCGTCAAGTGCTCGCTGCGGAAAAGAAAAGCCGAGGTTCTCTGGTGGTTGCCCACAATTGTCGCTACACCGACATTAATTGTCGCATCAAAGAGCTTCTGCTGGAAAACAAGATAGGGCGGCCTACCAACATTGAATATGCTTACAACCTCGATACTTTTCATGGGGCAAGTTACTTCTATCGATGGAATCGTGAACGGTCGAAATCAGGCGGATTGAGCATCCATAAATCCGTCCACCACCTTGATTTAATCAGTTGGCTGATCGATTCTCCTCCGGAAACGGTCTTCGCCTTCGGTGCGCGAAATTATTATGGGCCCCACGGAGTACACCGTCCCCAATCTCCAGACGGTCGAAAGCTTACCCTTACGGAAGTTCGGCAAGCGTGTCCCTATTTTCAAACCCACTATGCCCCGCGAGGGGATAAACCCTCGGAACGTGTTCGACCCGGCTGGGATAAGTTAGAGCTACCGTATGCCGAGCAGTATCCGCTGGATAATTATATTTACGACGAAGCCATCGATATTGAGGACACGTATTCTTCTGTCATACGCTATCGGAACGGAGCCTCGCTGGCTTATTCAATCAACTTCTCCGCACCCTGGGAAGGATACACCTTGGCGATCAATGGAACTCGAGGACGCCTTGAGGTCAGTCATCGTTACTATACCGATCCTACGGGAGCCGGCTCGGGGGAACCCAGCAAGGATCAGATCGTCGTTTGGCCGTTGTTTGGTGGTCGCGAAGAGTACGACGTGCCGGTGGCCCCGGGGGGGCATGGTGGTGCGGATCCAGTGATTCGCAGGGACCTATTTCTCGGCCCGAACGATAAAAGTCTCCGACTGAAGCTCTCCTCCGACAGTTATGCGGGAGCTTTGGCCATTGCCACGGGGGAAGCGATCTGGCGATCGGCTCAGGATGGGCGATCTTACCAGATCCGAGATCTGTTGGGTGAATGCTATCGTCCGGCACTTTAGAAAAAACTCAGGCGTATTCCTTAAAAGTATGAAGCACGCATCCCGCCGTCCCGCCCATTCTGCCTCCATCTCTTTAGGGGAGGTGCAGGCGAAGTACCAGTTTGCGAGCGACAACACTGCCGGAATTTGTCCGGAAGCTTGGACGGCCATGGGGAAAGCTAATGAAGGATTTGAGGCATCGTACGGCATGGATCGCCACACAGAAAAAGCTAGTGATCTTTTCCGGACCTACTTTGAAACCAATTGCGAAGTGTTTTTCGTTTTCAACGGAACGGCAGCCAACTCACTTTCGCTGGCTTCTCTCTGTCAATCGTACCACAGCGTCATTGCCCACGACACCTCCCATGTTGAGACGGATGAATGCGGGGCGCCAGAATTCTTTAGCAACGGGACGAAACTCCTTCTCGGAACGGGTGCTGGAGGAAAGCTTGCCCCGGCGGCGGTGGAGGCACTTATCACAAAACGACAGGATATCCATTATCCCCGACCCCGGGTTCTTTCCTTATCGCAACCGACAGAGCTGGGAACCCGCTACCAACCCGAGGAGCTCAAGCAACTTTGCACCGTCGCTAAAAAACACGGCATGCGTGTCCATATGGATGGGGCGAGGTTTCTTCTTGCGGTAGTTTCTTCTGGGCTGACTCCCAAGGAACTCAGCTGGAAAGCAGGGGTTGATGTGCTCTGCTTGGGCGGGACAAAAGCTGGGATTGGCTTATCCGAGGCGGTGGTGTTTTTTGATCCCGAACTGGCAAAGGAATTTGACTATCGATGCAAACAAGCGGGTCAGCTTGCCTCCAAAATGCGCTATCTGACGGCACCTTGGATTTCCATGTTAGAGAACTCCACCTATGAAAAATATCTACGTTCGGCTCTCGAACTCGCCAGCTTTTTCGCAGAGCGGGCAGTGAAAATCCCTGGAGTCCGGGTGCTGCACCCCGTTGAATCAAACGCCGTTTTCCTTTATCTGCCAGACTCGATGGATTTATTTCTCCAACAACAGGGTTGGAAATACTATCACTTCATCGGGGGCGGGGCACGGTTCATGTGCTCCTGGCAGACCCAGAAAGAAGATGTGCAGGCCCTCTTGGGGGACATGACCCGCCATGCGGCCGGACTCTCCAAAAAGAGCAAATCCTCGGAGAAATAACTTCGACAGAAATGTTGAGGAGGCCGCTCTCTGGCAGGGGAGGGAATGGACAGGGAACAAACTTCGATCGCCTGCAAGCAAACGAGAAGCAGAGTTATCTTTTTGGCCAGAGATCGGTGGATAAATACTTCAATCCTGAATCACAAATACAGACTGCCACGGTGCCTCCTCGGCAAGGACCCCGTAATAACTGGAGAGCTGCCGCCACGTTCGCCCCAGAAGAAAACCCTCCAAAGACTCCCTCCTCAAGAGCGAGACGTCGTGCCGCCTGAATTGCTTCATTATCGCTCACTTGAATATATCCATCCGCTAAGCAGCCCTCGAGCAGAGGAAGATTAGGTCGGATATACCCGCCTCCTTGAATTCGGTGGTTCGCCTTGGTTACTGGGTCCCCATGCAAAATGGCCGCTCCCTCGGGTTCAACCAAAAAACCTAGGATTTGAGGGTTAAACTCCTTGAATGCCTTTAGGCATCCCGCAAAGGTTCCTCCAGTTCCAACGAAATCGCAAAAAGCGGTGATTTTTCCATGGGACTGTTCAAGAATCTCTGGACCGGTCTGCTGGTAATGGGCCATGAAGGCACTACGATTGGTAAATTGATTCGCCCGAAACGCCTTCCGCTTGTGGGTCACTTCTGCCGTTTTTATCTCGACCAGTTCTAGGTCAGAACCGGAGACTTCGCCCGGGATGGAAGAAGGGTCCTGATCGACCAGAATCACCTCCGCCCCGAGTGCAGACATCATCTGGGCTCGCTCCATCGAGTTTCCCTTCGACATGACAGCGACGAAAGGATAACCGCGGGTAGTGCAGACGATGGCCAAACCGGTTCCAGTGTTGCCGCTGGTCAGTTCTACAACGGTCTGCCCGGGAGAAAGTTCACCTGCCTTCTCGGCATCGTCCATTATCTGGAGGGCAATGCGGTCTTTCTTGGAAAAACCAGGATTGAGGTACTCCAGCTTGGCGAGAATTCTTCCTTCGCACGTTTTCGTCAACCGCTGTAGTTCCAGTAAAGGGGTCTGACCGATCGCTCCAGTAATCGAAGATAAGAGCGGTTGATATCGTGAGTTTCCTTGTTTGCTCATTGTTTGTGAACTTGATGGTGAATGGAGTAGCCCTGTCGAGCGATCGGAAAGATAGTCTGAGTCTAAGAGAAAAGCTCAATACCGCTTTATCGGATGGCACACTTTGCGAGATGGCGGTAAGTCTGCCTCAGATTATAAATAATCATTTTTCCATTTCCAATGTAGATTAGAACAAATTAATGCTTTTGAAGCTTTTCCCAATGCTTCTGAGCCCAGGCAGGACTTTGAAGCATTTCTATTTTCGGCCAACCTTCTAATGCTTGAGGCACTCGCCCTTCCTCGACCAGCCGCAAATAGGTGGTGATCATATTATTGTGTGCTTCACAAGTGAACATATTGCGAACTGGCAATAATTCCCGCACGGCTTCACGAGAATTGAGTTCTATCGGCCATTTTGCAAGTCGGTCACGGATCCAAGATAGATATTTAGAACCTTCATGGGCACACCATGCATCGAAGTAGCTCTGGATTGTTTCCGGATCACTGATGAGATTGCACAGAGCTGACATATAGTTAAAAAACTTCTCTGTATCCTCAAGAGGCAATGAATGCATGCGTTCATTGTCAAACCGATAGGGCATTATCTCGATGGCATAGACACCCTTACGGTCACAGTAAAACTTGGGTAAATAGCCAATCCACCACATCGCATTTAAATGGTCGGAAGATAAATCGGACCATGGGAAGAAGAGGTTCCCAGGCGAATAGACGATAGGAACACCGTTCCATAATTCAATTCCTTCAGGGCAATGGGGGTGAATGTTCATTACGATGGATGCACCAGCCTCGGCAAATGCGCGATAAGCACTAACCATGCGTGGGGAAGGGACCGGATTACGTTCATGGCCGCCATGGACAACCACAAATACAAGATCGGCAGATTGCGCGGCTCTTTTGATGGCTTGTATGTTCTCAATCGGATTAAGCGGGGCACAGCCCGCGTTATCCTTTCCAGCTATCCCAAACTCGTTTTCGGCAAAATTAAGAATCGAAATTTGAATGGTTTTGCATTCAACCTTTAATGGAATGCGCGCCGTGGCGAGGTCTTTCCCTGCTCCCACGGTTTTTATGCCAGCGTCCTTAAAGTGCCCAATCGTTTCCATGACCACGGCGGAGCCATGGTCGCCGATATGATTATTACTGAGCAAGGCCACGTCGAAACCGCCAGCCCGCACCAAATCAATACATTCCGGCGGACATTTCAAATTAGGGCCGCTTTTATCGATGGGGGTGTCGTTGTTTGTCAGCGGGGACTCAAATTGGATTATTTTCAGGTCGGCGGAGTCAATGAATGGTTTTACACTGGAAATAATCTGCGCTGCCTTGCCATCGCGGATTGTTTCAATGGAGTTCTCCCACGGACAACAATCCCCGGCAATAATCACGCTAAAAGTATCAGGTTGGATCGGATTCCGTATTGATTCACGACCGTTGATAAACCTTAAGCTCATACCTGCCTTGCTTTTCATCTCAAACGTTCCAAATCGAAGGTTTTCAATCTGCCTGTTCTTCCCTTGGCTGAATTCGGTAGTTTTCGGCGTGGGAATGGACCCTTTCCATTGATCGCCACGATCCTTCCCTGTGTTTAAGCCTAGCTGGAACCATGCTGAAAGTTGTTCTTTGCATTATTTCTGCCTCGGATCTGCCTCAACTGTAATGCCTTCTTTTTCCAGCTCCTGTTTAATGGTCTGTTGCCATGGGTAGAGTCCTTTTGTTTTGAAGTGATTAAACATTCCCAGTGATACGATGGGCCGATCCGCATATTCATTTACTATTCTCTCTCGCGCATTTCCGAGGTCATAGGCGCGCCTCAGTAACTTCAACTTCTCCACATGGGAGATCGGTTCGTCGGGATGCTGTTTCCAGTACTGGGTCCAGGAAGCAGGCATTTCTGGTAAAGTCTTCCAGTAGCTCATCTCTGCCAAGGCCCCTTGATAACCGAAGCACCAAAGGGGAACTCCGGCTCTTCCTAGGGTTCTGTAGATGCGAAGTAGTTCAACCATGTCTTTGGTGTATTCCAAGCCGATGGCAACTAGTTTTACGCGCTCGGCATGGATCGGGCTGCCTTGTACCGCATCTTGAGCCTTCTTGAGGCAATTCTCGGCCTTGGTGATTGTTTTTGGTGGAAATATTTCAGGCCATGAATTGATTAATTGTAAGTACGCGAAATCGCACTTCTGGTTTTCCAGAATGGAGGACTCAAAGGTGTCGTAATAATCCTTGATATATTTCGCCGCGGGACCGAAAGCGTCGTAGTAACGATGTAGAATCTGTTCGGAATTGTCTTCCGGGTTCCACATTAAATGGGAGGCAAGATAGTAGTTGGGTCCTTGGGTAGAAAAGTTCTTCTGGGCTTCGCCGCTCATTCCAATCAGGCCATTCTTGTAGATGAATGGCATGAACTCTGATATTTGTTTGGTGAATATAAAAGGCAAATCCAACCAGTAATGCATCCCCCAATATTCATACATAACGAACTTTGCGCCTTTTGATTTCCATATAGAAATGTCCTCATAAAAACGCTTTTTCTTTTCCGGAAGAACGCAATAGGACGCGGAGAAGCACAGAGAAACAATAAGATTATCTTCCAGCGTTGCGATATTTGTAGGAGGACTTAGATAGGCGGTGTAGGACAACATCCCGACATTCAGGCCAGGCCTTTGTTTCTTTACCTCTTGGGCCACATAATTGGCGTAATCCCAATGGCGATTGGATAGATTCGGGATATCTGATGTATAGTCAGTGTTGGCGGGGTCAAGGGCTCGGCATTTCTCACACTCACAAAAGCCGTAGCCATCGTTCGGTGATACCGAAACAATCCATTTGTCCTTGTTGATTGGATTGTGCAGACACTGGTCCACAATATAATCCCGAAAGTCCTTATTGGATGTGCAGTATTGCGGTTCCTTCCTTGTTCCTCCCCATAATGCCAGCCATTCAGGGTGTTTTTTATCCATTCCTGTTTTCGTCATATAGTTTCCCCAACTGTGACCAAACCAGGCCTGAGGTATCCAACTCAGTTTCATCCGCTTAAACCAATAACCAAGATCCGTGTTAAACTCTTTGGACTCTTTGTAGGCACTGGAAAACTTAAATCCGCGGTAGTAGAGGCGTGGACTGTCTCTCCTAGAAAACGAAGCAACCTGAAATGTTTTTCGATTCGGCACATCTTCACCGCTCTTACCTGGCCAGATCCAGGCCACCCCAACCTCTTTTTCTAGGAAATCATACACTCCGAAAAGCGTTCCAGTTCTTGTATTCTGGGCAAAGGGACTCCCTGTTCCGTCATCTCCGTAGATGAAAAGCTTGCCTTCACTTGCCGTAATCATGAACTCTTCCTGTTTGAAGCTCTTTACATAAGAACCTTGTTCTTTGGTGAAACTGCACTGCCCGATATAGGCGTCGGCAGCATCCTTTGTTTCTAGGTTATTTTCTGAGAGTACTTCTGTCCGTGCCCCGGTGGACTGCCGAATATATTGAGAAAGTTCTTCAGCCGAAGTTTTTTCCACAAGCAAGGCCTTCTCAGGGTAGACAATCTTGAAAGCTTGCCCTTGGTTTATGATCAACCCAGAAGCGGCATAGGCAGAAATATTTCCTGCCATCACGAGGGATAGGCATAAAAACAGGCCATTTTCTATTTTCGACATAACTTAACCTTTCTTTAAAAAACTTGAAATGGGCTTGGCCAAACCGACGCGACTCACTATTTCGTGCCATCCGTAGAGTTGGTCTGGGCGTACTTCTTGGGTTGGAATAATGAGCAGGGTTTTCCGGACCGAACGGATTCGTAGGCGGCAAGGATTAGTTGGACGGCATTGCGCGCCTCGCTTCCTGGGATCATGGGCGGGCGTTTTTCATGGATCGCCCCGACAAGGTCTTCAATGAGGATCCGGTGGCCTTCGAAACCGATAGCGCGCGGGTCGCCCGAACCGCCAACGATCGCACCGCTTCCCATGGTGCGGACCGATTCGTCCTCAGGCCGTTCATCGTCGAATTGCCAGCGGGCGATCCGATCGTCTTCGAGTACGGCGGAGCCTTTGTCTCCACACAACTCAATGCGCATCGCGAAGCCGGGCTTGCAGGCGGTCGAGGCCTCAATCGTGCCAAGGGCGCCACTGGGATAGCGGAGGGCGATGATCGCAGTGTCCTCTACTTCGATTCGTTTGTGAGCCAAACAAGCGGAGTAGGAAAAGACCTCACTTGGCATTCCCACCAACCACTGAAGGAGATCAACGACGTGGATGCCCTGATTCATGAGAGCCCCGCCTCCATCGAGCAAGAGGGTCCCTCGCCAGGAAACGGAGTCGTAATACGTCTGTTCACGCCACCACTTGAGCTGCGCGCTCGCGAGGGTGATTGTTCCGAAACGTCCACCGCAGACCGCTTTCTTCATCGCTTGAGCGCCAACTCCTAGGCGCTGTTGGAAAACTCCCGCGAGGAGGGCCCCGTGCTCTCGTGCGGTGTCGATCATCAGATCGGCTTTTTCCATGGCGATTTCGAGAGGTTTTTCGCAAAGGACGGCCTTGCCTTGACGGAGAAAGGGGAGGGAGCTTTCGGCATGAGCACCGCTGGGGGTGGCGATGGTTACCGCGTCCAAGTCGTCTCGCGCAGCTAAGGATGGTAGGTCGGTCACGAAATCTACACCTAAAGTTTTGGCGAACGAGCGACCGCGGTTTGGGTCTCGGCCCCAAACGGCGATGAGTTTAGCTCCGGGAACGGCGGCAATGGCCTGGGCGTGTTTTTCGGCAATACTTCCGGACCCGATAATGGCAAAACGGATGGGGGATGCCTTCACTGGAGTTGGGCTTTGGCCTCGAGTTCCAAGGCCAGCCGGGTCGCCGCCAAGACCTTGGCGGTGGTCAACCCATCCAGACGGGGTCGGCCTTCAATCTCGTCCAGAAAATCCTCGAGATATCCTCCCGAACGAGTGGGCGAGGGAGGGAAAAGTTGGGGCTTCCAGGCGGAGTCATTCACTACGGTTACCCCGTCTGTTTTCCATGAAGTCTCTGCCATGCCACGGGTGCCATGGAGAGTGTAGCGCCAGTATTGGGGGAGTTCGTAGCCACAAGTGTCTGGCGCAAGGTAAGAGACATCGCCGAGCACCCCCCCGCCGTTGGAAAGGCGGAGCATAAACTGCCCGCAATCTTGAAAATGCGGTGCAAAATTTGCTTTGGCGTTCCAAGTTCTTGCGGCATCCACTCCGCAGAATTCCAGCCCCGTAATCCAAGGGATAAGGTCGAGGGCGTGGATGGCGATGTCGTTGAGAGTTCCACCGTGCAGGCCAGGTTCGAAATACCAGTCTGGGCGTTTCCCTTGGAGCAGAGGGTGCTGACCGGCGACATTCACGGTTTGAATCTCGCCGATTTGTCCTGAGAGGACTATTTCGCGTAGGCGGATCATGTTCCCGTGGTCTCGCTGATCGAGCATCAATCCAACGGAAAGGGATCGGCTCGTGGCCAGCTGTTCGATCTTCTCCAACTCGGCCAAGTTGGTGCAGAGGGGTTTGTCGGCTAAGACGTGTTTGCCGGCCTCCAACGCCCGAATGGCTTGGTGGCCACGTTTTCCGTAGCAATCCCCTAAACCGAGGATTTCAAAATCAACCTCACGCAGGAGAGATTCGAAATTCTGATGGGTGGCCGTCGCTTTGTCGCTGGAGAGAAGGGACGTGGCGGGGTTTTCTTCACAGAGCGCGACGAAGGAGATCCGTGGGTGGTTTTCGGCGCGCTTTTTAAGATCCGCAATGTGAATATGACGATATCCAAGGAGAGCAATTTTTTTCATTTCTGAGTCTTGGACAGCGCCGCCCGCCGTACCTCCTGCATAACCCGGACGACCTCAGCGGCACTTTCCGCTGTGACGATGGGTTGGACTTGGGTGGTAAGGACATCGAGGACATTCTCGTGAAAGGGTTTCACGGGTGCAGGTGAGGCTAGGAGTTCTTTTTCCTCCCACGGCAGAGTTTCACTCAAATATTTGCGTCCAGGGGCGGCTGCATCGATGACGTTGAGGGGCTCCACTTTTGTTCCATCATAGAAGCGTAGTTTGCTTTTCTCTCCGTCTGAAATCAGGGTGCCGCGACTACCGCAGAGCATCCACTTTGGTCCTGATAAAGCGATGGCAGAGGAAACGACGATGTCGGCGGTCACTCCAGATTCCGTTTGAAGCACCATGTGGACATGATCTTCCGCGTCACCTGCGTCTTTGATGTTTCGCAGATCGGCGAAGACCCGACGAACAGGAGAACCTAGGAGCGGCAGGACCACCGAGAGAACGTGGGGACAGGTATTGTTCAACTGGCCACCTCCATTTTTTCGGAGGGTCTGCCAGTCCCATCGTCGGGCGTAGTTTCCCCAGAATACCCGAATGGAAAACAGGGTGCCCAGCGTGCCTTGATCGATGACGCTTTTGAGATGATGGTAGGTGGGCAAGTGGAGATGGTTGTGGTGCACGAAAAGTCCGAGTCCATGGCTACGGGCGAGGGATACCAGTTCGGCTGCCTCTTCAGTGGCGAGGGCCATCGGCTTTTCAACGATGCAGTGGCGTTTGGCACGTAGGACTCGGAGGCAATCCTGATGGTGGGTTGCCGTAGGGGTTGCGACCACCACGAGCTGGGCATTGGAATTGGCGAGCAGTTCGTCCAGGGAGGAGAAGGTTTGGCAAGCGGTCAAACTGGCGGCTTCTTGAGCGCGTTCGGGTAGGGGATCTGCCACGGCGACGATCTGGTAACCGGCCAGCTTACGCATGGGTTCGAAGTGCAGGTTCCAACCCGCACGACCCAAGCCAAGGATTCCGACCCGGACAGGGGTGGACAAGGGGAAAAGGCTTTTCATGAGGAAAATCGCTCCACCTTAAGAAGAGATAACCTTGCGATCCATCGGACTGGTTTGAAATTCAAAGGGTCACCCGTTGTTTGGAGGTTGCACTAAGGTTGGCGGCTTCAAGAAAGGCGATCACTTCGATCATTTCTGCCGGTGGGACAACCTCTGCTTGTCCTTTGAAAAAAGGAATAATCTTCTCGAGCAGGCTTGCGTAAAACGGCTTCGTGCCCGTGGAAATATCGAAGGCGAAACTTTTGTTCTTCCTGTGGATCACCCCGCCGAAACCAGGATTTCCCGCGCGATTGCCACGGACCATACCCAATCGTCCATCCGTCCATCGACCGACTACGACATCGTGCAACTCTTCTCGAAAAGAGTGCACTTCACAGCAGCCGGTTCCCATTGCTGCAAAGAGCATTTCGACTGTGTGAATTCCATACCAAAAATATCCAGGGCACTTCTCCTGCCATTGCATGGGGCCATAAAAATCCCCCCCGATCACCGGTTCTGCTGTGTCCGCATGCAATGCCTGTTGGAAACTCGCCGCGAAGCGCATGGCAGAGGCGCTGGTCATTCGCACTTTCTTTTCTTTGGCAATTCTCACCAGCTCCCTCGCTTCGACGGTCGACACGGTCAACGGCTTGTCAATGAAGACGGGCACTCCCCAATCGGCCACTTCGCGGAATTGCGCAAGATGGACCCGTCCGTCGATGCTTTCCAGCATTAGGGCATCGCATTTTCCTCGAAGAGCGGAAAGTGAATTAACGATTTCGACCTGATGTTTATCTCTCATCTCCTCGGTGTATTTCGGCACGCGGTTGATGCTCATTTCGAAATCCGGAGATCCCCCTGGAAAAGCAGCCACGATGCGAGCCCCTGGCACATGGTACTCATGAGATGTGTCGTGAAGGAGATTTGCGAAAGCGGGCACATGGGAGGTATCCAACCCAACCATGCCGATTCGGAAAACGTTCATGGGATTGGAAGTGTGAAAGTTTGGGTTGACATATATTACCAACTGGCTCCAACTGGTATCTATGTCAAGGATAAGGTTCCGAACTGCTTGTATTTCGTTGCTAGTTGGTTTGTTTTTGGGACCAAGTTTGGTTCTTGCCGAGAAACCGATGCTTTTGATGGGGGTGGAGTATGGAAAATATGAGTGCGACAAATGGATCCTGTCTGTCCTTAATCCTGGGCAAATCGGCTTTCAATACTCCGCCACTTGGGTGCCTCCAAAGGATTGGTCTGCCTACCAAAGTGTGCTGATTGCTCCAAAATCTCCTGGGCAGTTACAACCGGAGGATGCCGAAGCGGTGAAGGCATTTCTTTCTGGGGGGGGTAATCTTATTCTCGTCGATTCGGTCCTATCCAGCCTAGTCCCAATGGCGGGGGGCAAAGTCCCTCCATGGGTAGACTGGCTGGGGACCGCCCGAGTGGTGAGTGCCAAAGGCCTAGTGAATTATCACTTATCCGATAAGCAAGACCTCTGGCCGAAAAGTGCCGAACCAGATTCTGGGTGGGGTAAGGATTTTATGGTATTTCAGGGATTGACCACGGCAGAGCCCATTGTGACAGATGGGACGAGTGCGATTATTGCGGTGCAACGGGTTGGAATGGGTCGCGTGATCTTCATCGGAACCATGCTTTTTCGGGTGATGCATGTCGATGCAGTTCAAGCGAGTGAGCCTCGGCTCAAACAACTGCAAAATTCTCTCGCCCGCACCACCGAACCTACCGCGAAAGATGTGCTGGAAAAAAAGATCCAAAAAATTACGGAAGCAAGAGCGAATGCCGCACAGTCTGGTATCACCCGGGCTTCCATCTTTCTTGAGGGACTCCAAGGGATGATGCGCACGCTTTCTCCATCTACCCCCGTGGCAACTCCAGCGCATTTAGGTTTGCCCGCGGGAGATCGTTGGGTGGTTTGGCAAAGGGATGCGGTGGCGGATGAATCAATTTACGGTTACCATATGACGGCGGGGCGTCCACGTTTTAGCCCGACACAACCCGAAGCGAGTGAGGTTGTTCATGAACTGCGGATCGACACGGGACAGGGGGAAATTGCCAGTACTTTTGTCAATCTAACAGCCACGGAGGAACTCCCCTCGCTTCGCCTTCGCTTGGAACCGCAGAAGGGGGCACCAGAAAATGCGCTTACCTTTTTTCGCCAAGTTGCGGTCACCGCGATGGGTGCGGAAGTATCGAAAGCAGCACCCACGGAACCTGCAGACAAATCCATCGTCCAGAAATTAATTTCGGCGGTTTCACCCAGAGAACCAGATCCAGCGGCAGAGGAGTTCTGGCTAATGCCTGACACAGGAGGGGGCTTGGCTGCGGGCAAGACGGCTATCCTTTGGATCCGAGCGCAGACCGCATCGATGGCGCCAGGAGAATATCAGTACCAGCTTGTAATGGAATCAGGAGAAACTTCGCGAGTCCTTCCTGTAACTCTTAAGATATGGCCGGTACCTTTCAACCGTTCCTTGGGGCTGAATCTTGGTTTTTACGGATTCAATTGGCTTGGACCCTTTCCCCGCGCATTTTCCGTGGCGGTGGGCAAGGCGAAAGACATCAAATTTTCAGTATCAGGAGCAACTCCTTTACTCCGGAACATGGGAGAGCTGGGCGGAGATGGGGTGGTGGATGGTGCGATCACGCTGCAAAATATTCGCGTAAAATCAACTGGGGTCCCCCTCAAGACAATCATCGCAAATCGCCAAGCTGGTAAAACAGAGGCTTTTGCCCAGCCTGACGGTACCCTCCCCGAGCTGGATTTTTCGGGGTACGACGAACAGATCCAAGTTGCTCGAGACCGGGGTTTTTCACGGGTTAACATTCGCCATGGAGCTGGAGCCATGGTGCAAAAAGGTGGGAACTACATCACTGAACTTACGGGAAGTACCAACCTTTCCGAATCTTGGGGAAAATCTTTTGTGGATATATGGACTCAATTCAAAAGCTATCTGGAGAAAAAGGGATTTCGTCAGTTTACCTTTAAATTTGGAGACGAACTTGGTGTGGAGGAAATGCATTCTATTTGGTTGCCGATGGCCAGGCTCACGTCCGCAGCGGGCTGGATGCCTGAAACCAATCCAACAGGTAAAGCCGCCTCGGCTGCGATGATGAATGAAATAGCCCCTCTTTGCCGGTCCTTTATTTTGAATGTGCATTTTATCGATCAGTTTCAGAAATGGAAACAGGCAAGGGAAGTCACCTTAGAAAAGGGGACCCTGATCGGAACTTACGGCAGTTGGGGTTATTATAAGTCTCCTTCTTTCTATACTCGGAAAGTTTTTTGGGAGGTTTGGACTAAAGGATTGGATGGGGTGGATTTTTACACCTACGCCCGCTTGGTCCTTTTTGATGGGGACAAGGCAATCAACTGCGCTTCCGGGATGGGGATCCAAGCCGGATATGCCGATGCGGTCTATCTCCGTATGCTCCAGTCGGCTGTGGATGTGGCTAAAAGCGATCCTTCCAAGAAAGAGTGGCTGGGCAAGGCCGATGCTTTCTTGAAAAGTGTAGTTGGGGAAAAATCGCCCTATGGGTTAAAAATGAAGGAGGAGATGGTCGGAAATATGCCTTATCCCAAAACAGTGTTGACGGCCACGACTCAACAGCTTGACGAGGCCAAGAGAGAGCTTCTCCGTCTGCTGAGCGAAGGTGGACCCAAGTGAAGCCTAACCTCTGCTTATGGAGACGGGTTTTTCTCACCGGTCTCCTAGGTTCACTGCCATCTCTAGGTATGGCGGGTCCCGTGATCGTTAATTTTAATTCTCCCATTTATACGGCCAGCAACTGGGAATCTTTTACGGGTTGGGTCGATGGCGCCCCCACGATGACTTTTTCTGATCAAAACTTTCTCTCTCCCACAGCCCATTACAACGCGGCTCTGCCGAGTTCAAAATTCTACGGGGGAGCGAGTGCTACGGGGACTGGTGGGCTGGGTCCCTGCAAAATCGCTGATGGTGGTAAGTCTTCTGAACCGGATTATTTCTCTGCGTCTGCGCACGACCCTGCTGGCAAGGTCCGTCTACTTGTTTTATGGAAACAAGAGGATTTTCTTGCCTTGAAGACAGGGGAGGTGACCCTGAATGCCAAGACTCCGATTTCTTTTAACTTTTGGGGAGGAAGCGGCATCGTGGTTTCTACGCGTCTGGTCGTCCAGTTGGGTTCGCAATATCTTATCTCCTCCGAGCTGGGTATTTCCTCTGGCACCCGACGTTTCCCTGTGACCATTTCCGACCCGTCTTCCCTTCAATGGTATTCATACGATCCTGCCAGCAGTTTGGACAAAATCGGTTCCGCCGAACTTAAACCCAAGCTGTCGGGAGTGACGGCCGTCGGGATCTACGCGGAAGGAAGTAGCGATGGAGTGAAAGCGCCTTTTGTTAAATTCGGCAATATCATCATCCAGGCCGCGGCGGCCAAGGATGGCTAACGCTGGGACACAGAACAGAAAGAGGTGCTTACCTTGTTTTTAAAAATATCCACCGTTTGTAGAGTAACGCTCTTTCGCCTTATCCAGGCCACTGCTTTACTGGGGGTTTCCCAGGCAGGTGCCGCTTCCCAGAATCTGGCTGAATTCGATCAGATTGTGGTGGCCAAGGGAGCTAGTGGTACGCTCCAGCAATCTGTAGAAGACCTGCAGTACCATCTACAAAAAGCAACCGGCCGATCCCTACCCATCGTCGCCGAAGATACTGGGGCGGGGTTAGCTTTTCTTTTTCAACTGGAGGGAGAAGTGCCTAAGGAAACATGGGCTCTACAATCTAATGACCAAGGGGTTTGCCTAAAGGGCGATGCCCAAGGGGTGGGTCACGCCGTTTCGGTTTTCCTGGAAAAATATTGCGGGGTTCGCTGGCTGTGGCCAGGAGCCAGTGGCGAGGTCATACCCGTCTGCCCGCAACTTGTTCTCCCCCCCATCAAGGAGGGCGGGACTCCTGAATTCAAACGGCGGTTATTGAAATTCGGCTACGCCCGCTTCTGGGCTGAGCTGAAACCAGAACTGGCCCGTTGGGTGCGGCGAACTCGCCAAGGGGATCAGTTGAAGGCCAACTTTGGTCATGCTTGGTCCCATATGATTTCAAAGGAGACTTACTTTTCGGCTCACCCCGACTGGTTCGCCTTGGTCGGTGGAAAAAGAAATCCTGCCCAACTCTGTGAATCGCAACCTGAACTCCGGGACGAATTCTTTAAAAACCTCCTACAAGCGGCGGACACATCAGGCTTGGATATTGTTTCGGTTTCAGCCAACGATGGATACGGATTCTGCGAATGCCCTCTTTGTCAGGCCAAGGGCACTACGGGCGACGCCTATTGGGACTTTGTCAATGACATGGCACTGCGGATGAAAAAGGAGAGACCGAACAAGGGAATCGGCACCTTTGCCTACACCGTGGGTCGGCAACCTCCGAGCAAAATTCCGACCCTGCCCGACAACGTGTACCTCTCGATGACAACCTATGCGACCATGCTCCTTTCGGAAAAGGGAGCTCAGGAATACCGAGATTTCGTTCGCTCTTGGAAAACCAAGGGGGTGAAAATTATCATGCGCGAATATTGGGGCACCCATTACTGGATGGATCTTCCATTTCTCTATCCTGAAGAAATCGCCACGACGATTACCGAAGCAAGAAAAGCTGGAATGATCGGAGCTTATGGGGAAACGGGAAAAAACTTTTCTACCATGGCGCTCAACTACTATGTCGTGACCCATCTTCTTTGGGATCCGGATCGGCAAGTCGGTGATTTACTGAAGGAGTTTTACAGTGCCTTTGGGGTGGCGGCTGATCCCGTGCGCCGGTATCACGAGGTGTTTCTCCAAGCCACCCGCGAAAGTTGGCGCAAGCTGGATATTGATGGCCGCTATGTTGTTATCCTTAACGCGATCCCTAAAATGTTTTCCCCAGAACAGCTGACACGGGCTGGACTTTGCCTTGATGAAGCGCAAAAGGCGGCGGGCACTGATCTTGAACTGCAAAAAAGAATCTCCTTTCTGCGGGTGGGTTGTGCGTACACCTCCCTTATGTCGGAGCTCATGGGACTCTACGCTAAGCTGGGGAGAACAGGCTTTCCCATGGAAGCGTTTGAGTGGGAGGCAACGGCTCGTGCACCGAGGAAGGTTACAGCGGTACCCGATTTCGATGTCTCACGAGATTTTTTTGAAAAACTTCAACAGCAGACCTTCCCTTATACCTTAGCGGAAAAAGATGCTTGGCTTCTCCGAGCCTGGGATTTAGGCCAAAAGCGGATTGAAATGCTCAATGCCCAGAAGAGCACCTTTGCTTTGGATGAGGGATTACTGGCCATCACCATTGAGTATGGGATGAGGCAGTGGCACGCTACCATTGGTGATTTCTTGGGTAAATCACCTCAAGAATCAGCCGTATTGCAGTACACCCCTCCAGCTAAAAAGAAAAAACCGTGAAAATCTTCGATGAGGTTGGAGATCGTTCCAGTCGCTTGTATTCCGTGTGGACTGGGTTGGCTCGGTCTGGGTTTACCTTAGTGGAGTTGCTGGTCGTGATCACGATTATTGGACTGCTCGCTGGGTTGTCTTTGGGGGCCCTGGCGCGAGTTCGCGCCTCGGCGGACCAAGGGGCGTGCGTGGGGCATCTGCAACAGATCGGGGCTGCTTCGTTTAGCTGCGCAGCGGATAACGATGGGGAATTTCCTCTAAATGATGCGAATTGGGGTACCTCGTATGTTATGTCGATTATCCCGTACCTTGGCGGAACAAATAAAAGCACGAAAATTTTGGTCTGTCCTGCGGACAAATACGGGACGGTCAGCAATGGGGTCTATGCACCCTACATGGGTGTCAGCTATGGACAGAATGGCTATATGAGTGGCGTGAAGCTGGCTCGGAATAGTTATCCGAGCGCGACAGCCCTCACGATGGATTTCGAAGAGCACTGGACGGTTGTAGAGTCCACCGTTGCAGGTGGTAAAGGACCACCTCGGATCGCGGCTCTGAAAAAGAGACACAAAGAATTTGTGAATGTGGGTTACTGCGATGGGCATGTTGCACGTGTGCCCATGACCGTATTCGATAGTTGTAGGCTCAGTGTGACCAACCGATTTTGGAAGGGCACTGGACCCGAGCTAGCTTATTGAACTGCGGAGAGTACGCAAAATCGGAGTTAAGAAGGAATAAGTCTTTCGGCGTTGCCGCCTAAGATGGCCGCAGAGACGGCAGGTGGAAGATCCATCGCCGTCAAGGCATCGAGGAGCTCCGTGCCATAGCAATCTCTTCCAAACAGAAGGCGTTCCGAATAGTCGCAGAGAAACTTCCGAGAAAATTCTGGACTCCTCTGGAGTGCGCCTAGTCCAGATCCTGCCGAAAGATCTGCCGAGAGGTTCTCGTACCGATCGAATAATCGTTGGATGACACCTGGACCCGTAACGGGCGACTTCGGATACATTTCGGGATTCGTATCGAAATCGGCTGAAATTCCACGCCAGAATCCTGCGGCATGGCCGATAAACCGAGTCTGAGGACACGCTTGGAGGGCCCGCTCTAGGTTGTCATGATTACCGCCATACCAGTAGGGCCGATATGTTGGGCGTCCTTTGGACTCTGGGAGCCAAGCATAATCGAGATGCAAAACGATGGGGAGGCCTAGTTCACCCGCAGTCCGAAACAATTCGATGCAGCGGGGATCATCGAAGGGCATGCGGTACTTCCATTCTCCGCATACCTTTACTTGGTACATTTTTACGGCCGCGCGGAGTGCGGCACAGGGTTCATAGCTCATGGGATGAGGGCAGTAGCCTGCAATGAATCGTTGCGGATACCGGTCACGGGCCAGCAGGACATCGGCTAGGGTAACGCCAGCTACCGTCCCGTCCGCTCGGCGATTGAGTGGGCTGAGCCACTCGTTATGTCCAGGGACATATTCCCAAGGGGCAATGTCCCACGTCAGAAGCCAGCTCAAGTCGATCCCTGCGGCATCGATGTCTGCGATCAACTCCCGATCATTGCGGCCATGCCAGAAAACATGTTGGTGGCTGTCGATAATTCGTGGTTTTCCGGAGGAAGATTTCTGGTTGGCGGTGGTTTTGCTTGGAGAAACTTCTTGGCGCGCGGGTTGAACTGGATTTTTTTTCATAAGAAGAAACTCAAGCTAGATTGCTACCCTTCCGATTCTTTTGCAAATGGTCTTCCTCGGGCTAGAGGAGGGGAGGTTACGCCAGTGGTGTGGAGATTCTGGGTGGAGTGTTGAGAGGCATTGATCTTGGAAAGATCAAAGGCCTCGGGAGTGAGGAGAACCTTTTCGTTGAGGATCAGGGAGGTGGGGGAGGCCTGCCGAAAGGTGGGAACAGCATCGGGATCATGACTAAAAATCCACCAGACAAGATCAGAAAGGATCGGAGTGCGCACCTGGAGGGTGAGATGACCAAGGGAGCCATTCAGCTTGGTCACGGTTGCCTTATTCAGGGAAATTCCCGCCGCTTGTAGGGTGAGCGAAGATCGGAGTCCGTGGATGGAGAAGCAGTTTTGGCCTTTTTCCCAGAAAGCATCGGGGGCTCCGTGCCAGAAGTACTCCACCCCAATTTCCGCCGTGGCGGTAAATTTATCGGCGACTACAACCATACCATCCGAGGTCAGCCAAACATATCGGTGAACCGATGAAAGGGATGGGAGGTAAGTATAGGCCGAGGTCAGATCGATCCCAATCCCTTGAAAATGAATTTCTGTGATGGTTTGAAAACAACGGCTAGCGAGAACGCGTGACTGTCCTTGGCCACCGATGACAGGAGCGTTGTGTGCAGTGGGACCAAGGGTGAACTCCCTCTCAGCGCCGGGCTGATACTGCTGGTATCCTGGATCGGTGATTAACCACTCGTGTTGGCTCCCGAGGCAGAGGTGGCCAGCATCTTTGTGAAGATGTCCTGAGGCAGAGTTGTGCACGCTGAGGACGGGGGTGAGGCCCATTTTCTTTGGAGAATTACGCAATGAGATTCCATAGCCACCATCATAAATTCCTTGGGTGGAGAAGGATTGGTCAGAAGCATCGGACGCATGAGGAAGAAAGGCCAGAGCTTCGGTGCGCATTTTGGAAAGTGGAATCGCTTGGAGCCAGGCACGCCGCGATGGGCAGGGCAGGAGCGATTCTAACTTGGCTTGAGCGGAGATATGGAAAGTCATTTGCGGTTCCACATCACCGATGGGGGCGAGGTTGCTCGGATCGGCCGGCAATCCGAAAGCGAGGGTGCGGGTGAAAAGATCGTTGAGTCGCAGAGGAGGGATTAGGTTCGCGCCATCGCGACCTGGGAGGGCGCGGAGCCAAGTGGAGACAACATCGAGAATGAAGCCGTCATAACAAACGCCTTCGGATAATCCGTTCGCATGTCGCCGTGCGAGTTCGGTGAGCAGTTCCTGGGCGCGGTTGTTGAGCTCATCTTTTTTCGGGTGATCCACCATGGTGGCGACGAGGGCGCAGGTGAGAAATCCGATCAGCGGAATATTGGACATAAGTTTGGCTGTTTGAGCAGGGCGTGTGACTGGGTCAGAAAGTTGGCCAAGCATTGAGGTTAGGTAGGTGTTGGCTTCCTGAAGAAAGCGGTTGAGTGCCGTGCGGATCTCTTGGGTTAAAGCTGGGCTGAGCCAAGTCCAATCGAGAAGGGCGGTGGCGAGAATTCTGCCACACCATGACGCGTCCAGGGTGCAGTGGTGAGGGTCGGAGAAGTATCTCGGAAATGATGCGAGCGCTTGTAGATCCCGTTGGGCCAGTAGAATCCAGTTCTTTTCGTCCGTCCATTCTGCCGCCCAACCCAAAGTGAAGATTCTCTCCTCCAGAGTCCAAGTCAGCCAGGTGGCCCAGGGGTAGTTGGGTATACCTGGGACGGGATCGTTTGGAAGTTCGCTGAGTGAGGTGAGAGGAAGTTTCCAAGCATACTTTCTTTGAATCCGATAGTAATCCACCTGGAGAACTTGTTGAGAGGCGAGTGAGATTGCACGACGGAGAATTTCCTCTCGCAGGTGAGGGGGGTGCTTGGATTGTGAAAGAAGGGTCGGCTGGGGTTTTCGTTGCGGACGCCGACTTTTGTACGAGAGGACTTTTTTGGCTTTTTTGTTACGCTCGGAATCGACAAGGGATCGGGACATTGGATTAGCGGTAGGCGGACTCGATCCGCTTCATGGCGAGAGCCACACGAGAAAGAGTTTCCTTTGAAACAGACTCGTTGAGGGAAATTAGAATATGATCGGCGAGAGCTTGTTCTGCGTTGGGGCAGGCGTGGGTATAGTCGTATTGGACTCCTTGAGGGGCCAAGGACCATGGGATGCCGGATTTGGCAAAGATGGCTCGATCTTGAATCCAGGGTTGATTGTAGATGATGGAGGTGTAGGTAGGCGCGGAGGGGATATTTTCGGCCGCCATCGCCTTGACGATCTCCTCCTTACTTCGAGAAGAGAACTGGGTGTGCACCTTGATCCGGAGAAACCAGTAGGATGAGGTGGCACCCTCGGGTATCCAACCGAGAGAAAAGAGTTGGCTCCCTTGAATCATTTTTTGAAAATGGAGCGCCCCATCGCGACGCCGTTTTAGGATATATGGCAGGCGGCGTAATTGTACCCGCCCTATGGCGGCTTCCAGTTCTGTCATCCGATAATTCAGTCCAGCCGTTTGGTTTCTCACACCGCGAGAGGTCCAGAACTTTCCGCGATCGGCAAAAGCCTTAATTTTCTCGAGGAGGGCGGGGTTGTCTGTCACCACCATGCCTCCCTGTCCGCCGGAAGTATGGTGTTTCCCTCCCATCATGCTGAAGGCCGAGGCGTGCCCGAAACTTCCGCACATTTTTCCGTGGTAGAGGGCCCCGTGCGCTTGGGCGACATCCTCGATCACGGGGAGGTTGTGGGTCTTGGCAATCTCCATGATTTCCTCCATTTCGCAGGGCTCGCCAGCGATATGGGTAACGAGAATCGCTCGGGTCCGAGGGGTGATGGCCTGAAGGATGGCTTTGGGCGACATATTAAAACTATCGGATCGGGTATCGGCGAATACTGGGATGGCAAGGGAGAAAAGAACGGGGGATATTCCTCCTGGATCGGTGATGGGTGGGCAGATGACCTCGCATCCTGGTTCTAAATCGAGAGCGGCAAGAATCGCGTGAATCGAAGCGGTGCCCGAGCTGGTGGCGGTAGCGGCGGAGAGACCGACATAACTGGCGAAATCTTTCTCGTAGGCATCTACTTCGATCCCTCCGTATCGGTCGAAGGCCTTGTGGTGGGTTCTTGCCCAACGAATGGCATCTAAGGCGGCTTTCTCTTCTTGGTCACCGATAAGGTCCCTTTGAAATTCGCTGGGTTGGCATAGGGGATCTCCACCAAGAATAGCTGGCTTAGAGGACGTGGTGGGAATCCCGGTAGTGGAAGGATGCACTGACAACTGGTATACACTGGTACTCAATGGAGTCAATAAGCGAAGTAATGGTTTGTAACACCAATTTAAATAACGAATATTCTGCCTATGGTACCAGTTGAAATGTCGCATACATTGGTTCCCCAGAACCCCACAACCGAGCAGGTTTTTAAGTACCTTTCGGGACAACTCCAAGAAAATGAACCCACGCCTCTTTATCTTCAGTTGGCCAATGCTTTTACCAAGCTGATTGAACTTGGGAAACTTCCTCCTGGGTATCGACTTCTTTCCGAAAGGAAGATCGTAGATAATCTCTCGATCTGCCGACGTACGGTGAGAGCGGCTCTCGGCCATTTAATTGAAAGAAAACTCTTGGTCTCCAAACAGGGTCGAGGAAATTTTGTTCTCCTCCCGCCGACCAAAAAGTTATTACGGATCTTGATTCCCGAAAGATTTCAATCGGATCACTGGCAGAGCAGGCCTTTTCATTACGATTGGATTCACCATGGTGAAGAGGAAGTGAATTGCGAAGTCCATTACGTTTATACTCCCACTCTGGAAAAGTTGCAGCAGCTTCTTCGAGCTTCCACCTCCGATGGGGATGGAGTGCTCATCTTTCGTCCTCCCCAAGCTTGGGTTGATTATCTGGAAGCCATTCCGCCGAGCGCCAACCCCACTCTACCCTTTTTGGTGGTTAACCGTCTTTTCGTAAATCCAAAAATCCATTTTACTTCCGCCCAACACTTCCAGATTGCTCAGACCGCCACAGGGGATCTGCTTGCGGCTGGGCATCGTCGGGTGGCCTTGATCGCAGGAGATTCCGTCAATTCCTACATTCAAAACGCGCTTGAGGGTTATCAAAATGCGTTGGCGGGAGCAGGAATCCCCTACGAAACTGGACGAGTTCTTTTTCTAAAAGAAAAAGAGAGAAAAGACCCCGTCGAAAAAGAGCTGGCAGAGTTCGTAAAAAAGATGGATGCCACCGCCGTTCTGGTTGACGGAAGCTCCTTGACGCTTGCTTTTGAGAAATGCATTGAGCAGTTAGGGATCAATGTGCCGCGTGCGCTCTCTGTCATGATGGTGACGGAAGAGGCGGCTCTGAGCCGGGCGAAGGTGAACTGGTCGGCCTATGTTGACCCCACGCAGGCCATCACCACGCAAGGGTTGAGACATTTATGTGAAATCATTCGCGGAAACGGTGCGCAGGTTCGGGAAATCTTCTCTGCTGTCTCGCGTGTCGGTTCCACTCTTTCGGCCCCACCCGCTTAGTTTTACCGCTTCTTTGGCCCACTCGAACTAAGGGAGATGGATTGAAGTTCCTTCTCGTATCTTCGACCCAACTCTTGAAGGGACTTCGCGTCGAAATGTAAGGGATCCTCATGGCCGTGGCTGAGCCCTTCTGAGGAAATAACGGCGAAACGGTGGATCGAAGGAACGAGGGAATGAATCTGTTGATTGACCAGAGTGGCGAAAGGAGTTTTGGGGTTCTGCTCGAGGAATCGGCCAAGTTCTCCAGCTAGGAAGGGGACTTCGGGTGCAGCCAGATCTTCGCGGTAGGCCGCAACGACCCCTGCGAGCCTTTCGGCATAAGAGTGGGCCGTCGGTGACTCCAAGGAATCATTCTCCCCTTGATGCCAGAGGAATCCTCGAAGCATGCCCCCGCTGAGAGCTAACTTCGCCCGGCGAATCGATTTTAAGTAGAGGTCGGCTCCAGGTTGCCAAAGGGCGAGGGGAGTTCCCCCGACCGCACACGGGATTAAGCCAATTCTAGCCTGGGGATTTCTTTTTACCCTTTGTTTAGCCATGGCCATCCCCAACCCTACCCCAGCCCTCGGGTGGTCGTAATGAATCGGCTCACCTTGATTGACCCACTTGTCTTGGGAATCGAAAACGAGAATATTACGGACTGGTTTCTTGTCCTCCTCTTGGACAAGACCTCGGCCCGCCATGTTGGACTGTCCTAGGAGAAGATAGCATTCCAGTGGAGCGGATGAAGATGTTGCACTGATCATTTGGGCGAAAAGTTAGAATCTTTATTTTGTTTGGATTGGATTTCTCGGAGGCGAGGCAACTCGACCCGTTTCCACTCCTCGAGACCAGAATATCCACTCTGCAGATGAGGACTTCCCGCCTGCAATCGGAAATCTGCACTTTCCACATTCGTGGCAGGACGAATGAAAAGGGGGTCGGCAATCTGGTCGTGAATTCCACGTACTGCGAGCTTCTTGGGGTCGACATAGGTGTTGTAGTCGTAAAACAGATCCTGGTTGGGTCCGTGCCAAGATCGGTTGTCGTTGGCCCTGCCCCCTGGGCGTGGAGCAATAATATTGTTTAGGATCAGCACATCCGTGCAGTCCATGCCGAACATCTCGCACCCGTCCTTGACAACCTGAGCGTTCTGGTAGGCGATATTTCCATCGAAATGGACGTGGTCACTGAGAAAAGCATGCATGCCTGAGCCACCATTATGAACACTCACATTACTTTGGACGAGGGTTAGGCCCCGGTAGGGCTCGAATTTCTTTTTGTTCCGATCCTGATTTCGCATCGAGTCCACGATGATTCCGTTGCCATCGGTGATCTTTCGCTTGGTGCGCCAAGGAATATAATTTGCGTTATCATGGGTGAGATTTCCGCGAATGATATTCTTGTAGCTCTGGGTGTTCTCGTCGGAGTTGTAGCCCCATCCGAGATTGATACCGCTCTTGGCCCACGGACTGTACCAAGCACAGGAATGGACTACGTTGCTTTCGACGATGACATAGTCGGAGAGGTAAGCGCTGATGCCCGCTCCAGCACAGTGGTGCACGGTGTTTCCCACCACTCGGACATGATGGGGGAAGGGGAGTGTGGGTTTAGAGAAATCCCCCATCGGGCCAATCACGATACCGTCGTTGTCACAATCGGCGCGGTTTTCTTTTTCGTACTGCCGCGCTAGTTCCAAGGTGATGCCTGCCTTGCTCCCATCCATTTCCAATCCTTGGATCTCGATGTAGGATGCGCCAGCGATGCGGATCCCTTGATAGCAATCAAAGAGGAGGCGCGGTTTGTGTCCAGGATAGGCGCAGTATCGGATCGGTGCCTGCTCCGTACCCGAACGGGTGATCCGTAAGAGTGCGCTGTAATCCGATCGGGCGTTGGAATACGTGCCTTCCATAATGAACACCGTGTCGCCCGGTTGCGTGGCGTCGGCGGCATGTTGCAGTGTGCCGAAGGCCTGGTTGAGGCTGAGTCCACTTCGGTCATCTGCACCAGTTGGGCTCACGTAAAGCGTCCGCCCTCCAAGCTTGGGGGATAACCCCATGGGGGCGAGATCGGCCGGCCACGCTACGCTCAGATCCAGTAAAAAAACTAAGAGGAAAAAGCCGAGGGCGATTCGACTGATGGTGGGGCGATAAAAAATTGGCAAGAGTTGGGGCTCTAATTTCATGAAGGAGTGGGTGGGGGTGGCTAACTTCTCTGGATAGGAGAGGTTGATCTTTGACGGAGGGTGGTGGAACCCTCATGCCACTGCCCAGCGATGACGACACAGCGAGGATGGGTGGGGAAGCCTCTTTCGTGTCGATGGATTTGGGTCGTGAGCAGATCGATGGCTGTACTGCCCATCACATCCATCCGATCGCCGACATAGGTAGCCCCTGTCCGCACGGGAGATTTTCCACCGCTCAAGCTCACGTAGCCAACCTGTTGGGGAATCTTAAATCCGCAGGGTACGGGAAGCGCAGCAGGACCTGAGCCAAGGAGCACATCGGGCTGGTATTTTTTGAACCAGAGGCCGAACTCCTTCGCAGATTGATTCCGATCAAATGGAGGAATGCGCTTAGCATCCCCCAGAAGGTAAGAATAGGCCATATAAGCTCCCAGATTCATGATTTCCCCCTTGCGATTGAGATCGTCTGCGAGATTGATGAGCAAGGCGGGGCGTCGGTAGCCCAATCGTTGGCACTCCTCTAAGGCAATTTGAGTGTTCTGGAATCGGTTGGAAGTCAGGTGGTGGAACAAGGGGGAGTGATGTGTTGGATTTTGAAGGACAATCGAGAACTGATCCCAGGGAACGTTGAGTTCCTCGTGAGAAAGATGGAAAAGAAAAAGACCTAGGATATTGCGCGTCTTTATGACCTTCGCCATTCGTGGACCGGCTAATTCTGGGTTGTAGCGCCAGAAATATTCGATGGAGTAGCCGAGTGCATTGGCTTGGTCACGTGCGGCCGAAACGAGCTGCTGAATCTCTGGCTCTATTTTAAGGGGATCGTAGTGGGGATTCCCTGCGATTATGGCAAGGCTGGAGGATGGGGTTGGATTTTTTTCGCGACGCTCACGGGCCATGCCTGAGGCGAAGGGGTTAGGAACATAACCAAGCTCTTGGGCAATTTTTCTGATCCGAGCACAACTCGTGGCACTCTGAGCAGGATCACCACGTAGGCAACGGGAGATTGTCGCTTGCGAGACCCCAGTCGCCTTGGCGAGTTGCGCTTGGGTTACGGCTGATTTAGATGCCATCGATTTGGGCTGATTTAAAAAAAAGAATTACGATTCCAAATTATGTAGATACGATCCTACATTTCTATAAAATTTCAGACTTCAAAAACTATCCTGAATAAGAATACACGAAATTTAATTTGCTTATTTAACAAACCAGTATAAAAAGAAATCATTAATTTAGAGAATTTTGTACCACCAGTAACCACCTATGTCAATTACTCTTAAAATCTTTGATCAGCAATCGGTCTTTTTCAAGGAAATTCGACCATATTTTTTTCTTGGGCCTAAAGACCAAAGGCACCAACTAATACCACTCAAACCAGATTTTCATGTGTCGGGGTCTAGCTATGTGGGATGGTCTGAATAAGTATACAGATATTTATATTTGCTTATTTGACTTTTCCTAGTAAATGTATCTGTAGGAAGAGATAGATGAATATATACCATCAAGTACCACATGAATTCACTAGTTGCTTCGCAATTATGGTATCTATTGGTTTGAACGTTTATCCATCGAAGGAGTCAAAGTAGTATGAAGAAAAAAATCAATTCCTGCTTTTTGCGTGTAAGCATCCTTTTTTGTCTTGGATCGATATCTTCTTCAGCAGTGGCGGCGACGGTTGTTAGCACATGGACTCCCAGTACAACGGATTTTAACAACGCCGCTAATTGGTCTCCTGCAGGCGCTCCTACCACCACCAACTATGCAGTGTTTTCGGGTGTGGCAGGCACATTGCCACAATTAACCGCCAACACAACCATAATGGGGTTGACCTTCACCAACGCTGCGACCGGTTACACCATCTCTACAGCCAACAACTCCGTTCTCAGTCTCAGCTCCGCGTACAGTGGCCTCACGACCGCCTTGCAGACGCCTGCGATCTGGGCACAAAACACCACGGGGACTAACCGGATTTCTGCTGGAGTGGCTTTAGCTGCGGCTACTTCCACCTGGAATCAAGCGAAAGGCGGAACGCTGGAGGTCACTGGGAACATTTCTGAAAGTGGTGGATCTAGGCAGCTCAGTTTGGCTTCGGGTGTTGGTATCGGGACCACCAGCTACTACTATCTTAGCGGGAGCAACTCTTATACTGGAGCCACCACTATTGCGTCGGGATCGTTACTCACTTTGGGAAGTGCCAATGTCCTGGGCACGACTGCGGGTGCCACAACGATCAATGGCACAATCGATCTCAACGGTTACTCGATTACAGGGGAAGCGATTACTGGTGGAGGCAAGGGTCACGATGGGGCTTCAGGATTTCTAGTCAACAACAGTGCCACTGCGGCTAGTGTCACCGGATCCACTTTGGCTCTTAGCTCTGGCAGCGGGAACATCATCGGTGGCACAGGCAATATGACGATCGGTTCGGCGATTAGCGGAGCTGCCAACAACGCTCTTACCAAGATCGGCACTGGCGAGATTACTCTCGCTGGAAATAACACGTACGCAGGATTGATCACGGTATCTGTTGGGACGTTGACCTTGAGCGGAAATAATTCAGGAGCCTCGTCGAGCATTTCTGTCAGTGCGGGTGCTGTTCTGAACATTAACAGTGCCAATGCGCTTGGCACGGGAAGCCTCACGACCAGCTCTTCTGGAGCTACGATCAATAACACCAGCGGGTCGGCGGTTATCAATGCGGGAACCAATGCAATAACATTGGGCAGTACAACAACTTTCGGAACTACCAGCAGTACCTCGGCGAACGATCTGGATTTGGGCGCTGGGTTGGTTACCCAGAACAGTGGGCTGACCATTAACATGGCAGGCAATGGCACGACCTTGAAGATGGGTACCTTAAATAGTACCCGGGCAAACACTGCTGGAAGCTCTACTGGAGCAATCTTGACGGCCAACAACACAGGATCGGGAGCGGGCAACACATTGATGTTCGATGGGTTCAAGTTGGGTTCGGCTGCGCTGAACAACATCACGGTACAAATCAACGGCAGTGCCAACGTGGCATTCAACGGAATCATCGAGAATAGCGGCTCCTTTGCTAATGGCATAACGATCAACAACACGGCCACGACGACTTTTGCGGGAGACAATACCTACAGTGGGGCTACGACGATTAGTTTAGGGGCTCTTCTCAAAATCGGCAGTGCTACAGCTTTGGGTTCGACTCTGACCGGTACTACAGTGAGTTCTGGTGGCGTACTCGATATGAACGGCCAAGCTGTGGGTAACGAGGCTATTTCGATCAGCACTGGAACTGGGGGAATTTCTGGGTCTGGATCTTTAATTAATAGTAGCGCCAATAGTGCGAGTTTGAGCGGTGCGATGACCTTGCTGGGAGACACAACAGTGGGTGCAGGTAATATCACGCTGAGGGGTAACATTGGGCAGTCTGGAGGAAACCGGATGTTGACCAAACTTGGTGCAGGTCTCCTTACTCTAGCTGGAACGAATACTTACACTGGAGGCACGACCATAAGTTCGGGATCTTTGCTGGTGGCTACAAATGGATCAATCGCCTCGAGTTCCCTTTCTACGGTTAATGGTGGATCTCTCACCGTGAATGGCACAGCCGGTGGCGTTGTGGTCAACACTGGAGGTAGTTTAGGTGGATCGGGAACCGTAGGTGCGGTGACCTTAAACAGTGGCGGATTGCTAAATCCTGGGAATAGTCCTGGAACCCTCAACGCTACGTCTGCCAGCTTGCTGGCAGGCTCGACTTACGATTGGGAGATCAAAAACGCAGCTGGTGGACCTAGTCAAGCTGGCACGAACTGGGACTTACTGAATGTAACTAATGAGCTCAACCTGAGCACACTTACTACCAGTAACAGATTGAACTTGGTTTTGAAAAGTCTTGATTCCGCTGGTCTCGCTACTATCAGCCTTCTCAATTTCAGCAGCGGCACCAATTATAGCTGGGTCTTCGCCCAAGCCGGATCAATCAACAATGCCGCTTTCACCGTTGGTGCCGATGTGACTGATTACTTCGATATTAACACAACTGCTTTCAATGGTGGTGCTCAACTCGCCAGCTACTTCAAAGTTGAGGTTGGGAGCGATTCAGTCTCCAATCTGCGTACCCTTAGCCTGACAACGATTCCTGAGCCCTCCACTGGTTCTATGTTTGGCTTGGGATTGGCTGGGTTAGTGGTGACTCGGTTACTGCGTCGGAAGCAGAGCTGAAGAGACCGCGCCATAAAAAATATTTGAGAAAAGGGTCACGATTGTGGCTTTTTTTATTTTTATTTATTTGAACATGAAAGCTTAGGTAGGGCGGCCTCTCCGAGGCCGCCTATATGAAAAGCATGAAACCTATGCATCGAGATGGACCGAAAAGGAGCCTAGGGCTGTGAAAGTATGCTGATCTATTTTCTTCAGATTGTGGCTACGGTCGTTTGTGCTGTGGGCGGTGCACTGGCAGCGGGCAGAAAGAGTCTTGATCTTTTTGGAGTGATGGTGGTGAGTTTTGCCGCTGCTGTTGGAGGGGGCACCTTGCGAGATCTTTTTCTAGATCGGAATCCCATCTTTTGGATTGAGGACAGCACTTATCTGCCAGTGACTCTCTCGGCGGGTCTTCTGGCTTGGATCTATACTCGATTTTGGGCGCCTCCATTGCGGTTGCTGGATGTCGTCGATGCATTTGGTCTGGCTCTTTTTAGTATCAGTGGTCTACAGATCGCCCAGCAGTCTGGCCAAAGTCATCTGATTTCTCTGGTGATGGGCGTGATCACTGGCGTGGCGGGGGGTGTGTTCCGGGATGTGCTCTGCGGACAGATCCCTGTGGTTTTTCGTAGTGAACTTTATGCCAGTGCCGCTTTGATGGGCGGGGTGGTTTATTTGGTCCTGGTGAAAAGTGGAATTGCTCCGTGGATCTGTGTTTTTCTCGCTGCTTTGCTCATTGTCACTTTGCGACTCGCCGCTCTTCAATGGGGTTGGCAACTCCCCATCTTTACCTTGAAAGAAAAGATTAAGCCCACTCAGCCTGGTGTTTAATTTTCCAGCACCGAACCAACGGAGCGTAGAGAATCGCCAAGAAGAACTAAGGAGCTTGATAGGCGTGAGGTCCGCCCAAAAGTTTCCATTGCCGATAAACTTGGATCGCGGTGAAGACCCCTGCCGCGGTGAAGAGACAGCTCCAGACTAGAAGAAAGCGATATTCATGCATCGCATCGATCCACCATGCGCAGGCAGGAGCCAAAAGCGTAGCTCCCAAGGAAGAAAAGAGTGCCCCAGCCGAGCCAAACTGGCCGTATCGATCCCGAGGATAGACCTCCACTGTCCATTTGCCGAGAGACATGATGAACAACGTTTGGGCGAGATTGCGAACGAGCAACCAAACAATTCCACTGGTCTTATCAACGGCGAAGAAAAACATGCAAACGGAAGTCAAGGTAAGGATCGCTAAAGTAGAAATAACTGTTTTATGGCATCCCCAACGATCCATCAGAATTCCAAAGGGGTACGCGGCGAGTATAAAGAGGGCACTGGACCAGGCGGTCGTTTTTCCGATGAGTTCCAAGGAAAAGCCCAGTTCGTCTCGGAAAAAAAAGACTGCAAAAACCCCACCCACAGCACCCCAACCGGAAGCGGAGTAGGTGCAAAATGCCCACCAGTAGTAGCGGTGACCAAAGCACTCCTTCGCGTATTTGATTACACCATCCCACGCTCCTTTTTTTTCTTCCAGCGGAATGGGGGGATAGTCACCCTCCCTCACCTGGGCGCACATGAGGAGAATGCAAACCCCATAGATTAGGGCGATGGAGACAAAGATTAGCTTCATATGGGATCCTGCGTGACCGTAGATGAAGTAGTGGAAGACAATGCCGGCCCCTGCGCCCACGATGCGGAAAAGACCGATAAATCGACCGATGAACTGCGTGGGGACAACATCTGGGATAAGGTAGTAGTAGACTGACGAAACAAAGTGATCAAAAAACTGGAAACCCACTGCTAGTAATCCAAATATCAAAATCATCGGGGCCACTGGGGTTAGGCTAAAAAGCCAGGCGAAGACTCCCAAGGATGACAGGGAGTGCGAGATTTCAGGGGCAAATGGGATCAAGGCTAAAAAAAGGACGACGAAAGGAGTTGTGATAATGATAAAGGGGCGTCGGCGACCCCATCGGCTGCGGCATCGATCCGATTGATAGCTTACTACAGGATTCACCAAGGCATTCATGATTGTATGAAGGGTCGTAACGATAATCATTACCTCCCAGTTGCTTGCTCCGTGGTCTTTCAATAGTACAGGCATCAAGGATGGATAAATCGCATTCATGAGGACGAAAACAAAATCTCCCCAAAGGAGCCAACCGAAAAGGGCTATGAGTCCCCCTTTGGAATACAACAAAGTTCCAGCACGATAGGGCGGGGCGTTGGATGGGGTCATTTAGGGCGAAAAAATCTCATATACGGAATCAAGTTAACAGTGTGCCTAACTGTGGTAATCCGAGGAGTACGTTTTGACGAGGTTGCGTAAATACTCGGCGATGAAAGTCCCCTGTTTTTCCCGAACTGCGGGGACGAAGTGGATATGATCTAGAAAGGCCTCCGGCCCGAACTGGGCCGAAAACTGGTGTAGATCCAGGATGGGGTGAGCGGCCATGACCTGATCGGCCACTTGGTTGTAGGCGTGCACATCCTGTGCGGTACGCCGAAAAGAGGGGCAACGAGTGTTGTGAATTTCATCAATCACGGGGGTAATCCGCACCCAAATCAAGGTGGTAGGCAAGCGATCTGTCTCACGTAAAATAGCACGTAAATTCTTCTCGTAGTTTGCGAGGGGGATCTGAGGTTGGCCAGTTTCGAGGGAGAGTTTGATATCGTGGAGTCCGCAATTGAGGAGAAGAAATTGCGATCTCAGGGGGGCACTACTGTTTCTTTGCTTTAAATAAGCCAGGACCATAGAGGAGTCCCCGCCATTAGCGCCTGTGGCTACGTCCATGTTGTTTTCCTCCACACCTGGTGCGCCCTGCTTCCGATCATATTGTAAAAATCCTGTCGAAGCCTGTTGCAAATACGGACCGTAGTGGATGGAGATACTATCGCCCAAGACAAACAGGGTGGGGAGGGAATGCTGGGGGATCATTTTTGAATTTCCTGCCTATGTGGTGGTTTGTTCTCCCCCGCAGGGAGATGGGTGGCCAGTTTTCGCAGGAGAGTAAGATCCCCCCATTCCAGAAAACCGGGAATAATTGCCGCGATGGAACCAGCGTTTTGGCGTAGCCATGAGGTGAGGGATTCGGGCAAGCCATGCTCGGTGATATGGAGGAATGGGGCTGGGCGGATTGCGGAAGAGAGCAGCGCGGCCAGAGCGGCTTCCCGTTCGGCGATGACTTCTATTTTTGCCACGGGGTAGAGCTGGTTCAGCTGGGTGCAAATACTGGCGATCACTTCCGCCCATTCACCGAGCAAGGAATACCCCAACCAGAGGCAGGCCCGTGCGGTATCGTGCAACGTGGTGTTCTCGACTGAGTCCTCCTCCCATTTTAGTTCGCCGACTCCCGGAAAATCGAAGGAAAGAAGGACGGAATTCTCGTGGGCATGGTGTTGCCATTCCCGTGAAACAAAAGCGGATGCCTTACCTTCATTGGAAAGGATGAGACAAACCTTTTTCACGGGCTCCTTGGAGCTGGGTTCCTGCAGAACAAGGGGAATGGGAATCGCGCGGGGGGAGAGGGTTTCGGCTTGGATAAGCCCGTTCTTCAGTGGGTTTTTCCGAATCCATGGAGCCGGGTTTCCTGGTTCCTTCCAGCCCACGAGGAAGGCGAGCTCGCGTACTGTTTCGTGAGGGGATCGTGGTTTATGGGTTAGGACTCGATCCGCCAAGGTGATTCGATTGGCATTAAAGTTATATGAAGAGGGGCATTGGCCATGCGGATAACAGAGGAGGATTTCTTGCGGCAGGGCCGTCCATTCCGGTAGTGCTTGAGGTTGATTGGATGCGGCCCCACGGAGCCAAAAATTCATCCATCCCAACATGGCTTGGAGCATGGGGTCGCCATAGCCATGAGGTTCATCGAGCAACTTGTGCCTAAACGAATCGGTCGCAGACCAGAGGTCGTAGATTTTCTGAATTCGGGCACAGGTGAAGCAGTAGGAGGTGACCCCGAAGCCGGATTGATCGGTGAGAGAATTAAGAATGAGAAGCGGGCGCGGAGCGATCAATCCCAGAACGGCCCACTCCTCCGAGAGGGCCAATCCGTTGGGGAGCGTTTCACAGATGCAGTTGCGCCGTGTAACATAAGCGGCAAACGAACCGACCGAGGTGACTGGCACGGCTGCTTTGATGCGATCATCCAACGCCGCTAGCCACATGGTTTGGTTGCCTCCTCCCGAAGCGCCTGTCGCCCCGATTTTGGATGAGTCGACAAAAGAAAAGGACTCCAGGACATCGAGGGCTCTTTGATTGTCACGAACCTGCCAGGCCAGCAAGGAGTCCCCCGTGAGAAAAAGAGAGGCGCCCGGAAAAGCACCATGATATCCCTCGGCTCGATTCCCTGCGCACCGTTCACCTGCTCCTGGCGAGTCTACGGTCAGAACGACAAAGCCATTCTTTGCCAGAATATGGCCACGGGCTTGGACCCGTGCAGCGGTTTTACCTTCCAGCCAATGTCCATGAAGATTGAGCACTGCGGGAAATGGTCCCTTACCTTGGGGTACGAATAGATGCGCGGTGACACGGATATCCTTGGAAGCGCAGAAGGAAAGCGTCCGAATCTCATATTCGTCACAAGGGATGGTTTGATGAAATTCGATCTGTAAAGCGTCTGGGATGGGTTGGATTCTTAGCTTGTGTTGGAGTTTGGCGCGAAGATCGGCTGCAGTAGTTTGCCACTGGGCAAGGGACGTGGGGGTAAGATGTCCGTTGGAGGCAAGATTTGCTTCAGCCTGAAGACGATCCAAATGGATGTGGCCTCTCATAGCATCCCAGACAGGTGGAAGTGATGCTGTTGTTCTGGAAACTATGGGGCCATTCGACTTTGAGGTGCCCTTCATAATAGCCTGATTCTACGACATAAAAAGTATCAGTGAAACACTCTTTGAAGCGCCATTTGTGGAACTCACAAAGGAGGATGGGTGACTTGATCTCGAGCCATGAAGGAGGGGAGGTGGCGCAGACGCGCCTAATCGGGGATGTTTGATTTTTGGTGTTTAATTTTTAATTATTTGGAGTTGGAAGCTTAGGTAGGGGCGGCCTCTTCGAGGCCGCCTAACTGGGCAATTGAGCATACAAAAATAAGCGCACGCGTTCTCGGATAGACCGCTCCCGCGCTTGCGGGACGCAGACGCGCCTTGGGGTGGCGAGTCGTGAGGTGCGGGACAAAAGGCGCGCTTACGCGGAAATATGGTTATGAGATGAGGGTGCCGAGAATAGGTGACCTCGGAGATGTCGCCGCTACCAAGGTAAGGGATTTAGGTTGGTAGGAGTGCACCGT
>Ga0209651_1000014_pt1 | contig 64123 bp, 59 predicted proteins | sample LauGreFBDMM110SN_2_FD_188216 | JGI IMG/M metagenome (GOLD analysis project Ga0209651, IMG submission 188216) | Freshwater lake microbial communities from Lake Michigan, USA - Fa13.BD.MM110.SN (SPAdes) (version 2) | ecosystem: Environmental > Aquatic > Freshwater > Lake | place: Lake Michigan... | reverse complement strand
GATTGACCAAGGAGACGACGAAGGAGTGAATGCGGTCAACTTGCGTCGGCTCATCACGTCATCAACCGGTATTGAGGAAACTTCGGAAACCGATGAGGCGACAATTGTTCAAAGTCGTCACCGCATTCCAGAAGATGCAATGACAAGCGACCACATTCTTGTTCTTCAAGTTCCGGTGCCTGAGCCACTGCGCGGAATAGAACGCAATATGAAGGAACTTGAACGCATGCACGCTGAAGGTGACTACTCAAAAATGTGGGTAAGCCTTTATGAAGACAAGGTGCGCAACGGGGTCATCACTCAAACAACTGGGTATCCATGCCTTGTTGCACAACGTTATGTAATGGCTACAACACCAATACCTCGTTGGGATATACCACGTCTTCACCAAGCAGAGTTTCTCACCCTCTTCGGAGCAGGCCGAGAAAAGCGCGTCTATGCGATTCCTCCATTTACCGATGTAGAGCCATTGACCTTTGAAGATGTGCCATTCGAAGTTGAGGCGAGCAACGGCGCAAAGTGTCGGCTCTGTGGATCTGAGGAAACTTTCCTTGTTGAAACTCCCGGATCCGAATCACGTTGGTCGTGCAGTGACACGGCATGGTGCCGTCGAAAGAGAACGAAATAACTATGACCAAATCTCCAATCATCACGCCACAGGCGGCCATTCGAGTGCGCGGGCTCTCGAAGTTTTTTGGCCCCATTGACGAAGGCGCAATTGCACGCACAGGACCAAAGTTTGGAACTGCCCGAGATCCACTTAGCGGTTCAATTGTTGCAGCGTGGGATGTCAATTTTGATGTTGCCGCTGGAGAAGCTCTCGGCATCGTTGGCGAATCAGGTTCTGGAAAGTCGACTGTCCTTCGCTGCATTGCTGGCGATCAGCCATCTTCTGCTGGCTCAGTGCATTTGATGTGCCACGACGAAGGGCGAACCAACGTTCTCGATTTGAGCCCTGCGGCACGACGAAAATTACGTATTGATCAATTGTCGGTTGTCTATCAAGATCCAGCAGAAGGATTGTCATTAGGCGTTACCGCAGGTGGCAACATTGCGGACCCGCTCACTGCAGCAGGATGGCGCAACTTTGAGGCTATTCGAGTGCGCGCTCGTGATCTTTTGGACCGAACCGAAGTTCCACTTGATCGCATGGACGACATTGTTCGCAATTTTTCAGGTGGAATGCGCCAACGCGTTCAAATTGCTCGAGCTCTCGCCAACAATCCACCGATTGTTTTACTTGATGAACCAACCACGGGTTTAGACGCAAGTATCGCCTCTGGGGTCCTCGACCTTATTAGAGGACTTCTCGAAGAACTTGACCTTGCTGTCGTAGTGGTTTCACATGACTTTGCAGTAATTGAAATGTTGACTCAACGTTGCATTGTCATGCAACACGGCCGTGTCGTTGAAGACGCCTTAACTGACCAACTTTTGGAAGACCCACAACACCCGTACAGCCAAAAACTTGTCACGGCGGCACGCTCATGAGGAGCAACCAATGAACTCTCCGCTCATTAATGTCTGCGATGTTTCAAAAACTTTCATTCTTCACAACATTGACGGGCGCAAAGTAACAGCGCTTCAAAATGTGTCATTTTCTATCGCTCCAGGGGAACACGTTGCGTTAGCAGGGTCGTCTGGTGCCGGTAAATCAACATTGCTGCGACTCCTTTACCGCACATACACTTTGACCAGCGGTGAAATAAATTTTCGACTAAGCAGCGGCGAATGGGTTGATATTGGCAAACTCACCGACCCTGAGGTAGTTGCATTACGCGGCAGAGAAATTGGCTACGTGTCTCAATTCTTGCGTGCGCAGCCTCGACGATCCGTCATTGATCTTGTAACACGAGCAGGTGTCTCACGAGGAATGTCACGCAACGATGCTCGTGAGCACGCAGCAATATCTTTGCGGCGCCTCAACATCGCCGAATCATTGTGGGAAATACATACATCTGTCTTATCGGGTGGTGAAAAGCAACGCGTGAATATAGCTGCTGGTTTAATTTCGCCCCCGCGCCTGCTCTTGCTTGACGAACCAGTCTCGGCACTTGACCCTGAAAATCGTGAGCGGGCTATTGACCTCATTGCGCAATTATCTGAGGCCGGCGTTGCAGTACTTGCAGTTTTTCACGACCTCGATGCAATCGCTCGGCTTGCAACCCGAATTGTTGTTATGTCGCATGGACATCTCATTGATGATGGTCCAGCTCAGTCCATTCTCCCTCAACTCCAACCAACGGATGTTCACTCATGACCAGATTTATTATTAGCAATGTGACCGCGGTAAAGCGTGATGAAGTAATCGAAAATTCACGCATTGTGGTTGAAGATGGAATCGTCGTAGAAATCGGGCCCTCACTTGGGAACCTTGGCGAAACCTTTGACGGGCGAGGTGCTTTTTGCATTCCGGGGATTGTCGACACTCACAGCGATGGCCTCGAGCCCGAACCTCGACCACGTCCTGGTGCTCAATTGCCTCTTGGATTCAGTCTCAGATCTTTCGAATCAAAAGTTCGCGCCGCGGGAATCACCACGCTGTTCCATGGCATCGGCTTTGAAAATGATGGAAATCGTACGGTTGACGGAGCAAACGCTTTTGTTGACCTGATCTATGGATACTCAAATGAGAGTGCGCTCATTGATAACAGAGTTCTTTATAGGTTGGACGCACGCGACGCTGCGGGGTTTGACGCCTTAGTTGCTCGCATAGACGCTGACCGACTCATTGAACCAAATCCTCTTGTCAGTTTTGAAGACCATACGCCTGGGCAAGGCCAGTACAAAGACCGTTCTTCATTTGAACAATATGTAATGGGAACACGAAAGATTGATCTTGAAACAGCTCGTGCACAAGTTGATGCGCTGATTGCAGAACGTGATGCGCTCATTCACCAACGTGCAATAGCCCTTTCTTGGCTCACCGAAAAAGCCGCGGCTGGTCATATTCGACTCATTGCACACGACCCCACAACGCCAGAAGACATTGAAGAGGCTCTGACTTGGAATGCGGCAATTGCAGAATTCCCCACCACCGTTGAGGCAGCTAGGGCTGCCAAAGATTCTGGGCTTCGTACAGTATGTGGTGCGCCAAACGTCCTTCGCGGACGTAGCCATAACGGCAATGTGTCTGCTTCAGAACTCATCTCGCTCGGACTATGCGATGGTTTGTCTTCTGACTATCTCCCGTTCGCCATGATTGGGGCATTAGGAATACTCGTACGAAACGGTATCTGTTCAATTTCCGATGCAGTTCGCTTAGTAACTTCGGGTCCAGCAGAAACTGTTGGACTTTCGGATCGCGGATTCTTGGAGGTTGGCGCGAGAGCAGACCTGACGATATGTCATCTCAACTGCGAGAACCCTGCAGTTATCGGAACATTTCGGGCGAGCACCGCGAGCATCCCGAGCCTTGCCCTTCAGGATTCATGACATGACTCAATTCTCAAACCTTCTGAGTGAAATGGCGTCAGTGGCTGAAAATGCCTACCAGTTCGCAATGACGAATCTCACTTCGGCACAACGCAGCGCTGATATCGGCATTGGTGGCGATGGAACACCAACGATGTTCCTTGATCAATTTATTGAAGAGCCTGTGCTCACAGTAGCGGAGAAATTTAAAATCAACGTTTTGTCGGAAGAAGTCGGCTGGGTTGACCGTGGATCTGCCTACACAGTTGTACTTGACCCAGTAGATGGCACCGCAAACTCTGCTGCCGGTGTGCCCATTTCGGGTTTCTCTGCAGCAATTGTGGAAGACGACATCATTATTGAGTCACTCGTGACTTGGCTTGGCACTAACTATTCATGGCGAGCACATTGTGATGACACAACAGTTCAGCGCACAACTGGCCGCACCAAATTGGCGGGTGCTTCACTGTCGATGCTGCGACCACGCCCAAGTACTTGGAACACGTGGTCTGTTCTTGCCCAAACATCTGAGCGTGTTCGAATTTTAGGTTCTTCGGTTATTGAAGCTTGCCTTGTTGCCGATGGAGCAATTGATGCATTCTGTGATCCGGGCGGCGACATTCACCGCATTGTTGACATTGCGGCAGTATCACTCATAGTTGAGAAGTCTGGTGGGGCGCTACGCGATGCCGCTGGGCGTCCACTTAATTTTTCGCCAGACCTCACCTTGAGGTGGAGTGGCATTGCAGCTGCCACACCGCAATTGGCCGACGAAATTGCGTCGATCATTCATGATCATTGAGCAGCACTGGGCAACGACTAGCTAAAAAACCCACGCAATGCTCGCGCCATTTCGCGTCGGTGTGGAGCGCCCGAGGGCAACATATCGACCATGGTGATTGAAGTGTGAATATGACCGCGTGCTTCTACGTGTTCCACCTTCACTCCTGCTTGCATGAGCGCACGCGCATATGCATTGCCTTCATCACGTAAAGGGTCGAACTGGCATGTCACCAACATTGTTGGCGGCAAACCTGCAAGTGATGCGGCAAGCAACGGTGATGCTTGCGGGCTCTTGCGTTGCTCTGGAGTGGCATAGTGATTCCAAAACCATTCCATAAGTGATTTGGTGAGAATAAAACGCTCACCATTTTCTTTATGTGAAGCGTGTTGCTGTGAACCATCGGTGACGGGGCACAACAAGAGTTGACCGCTGATTTGTGGCCCACCTTTGTCGCGAGACATTTGCGCAGTTACAGCAGCAACGTTGCCACCGGCACTCCACCCTGCAACTGCAATGTGATCTGCAATGCCACCAAGTGCACCAGCATTGGCATGCACCCATTTCAATGCCGCAAAGCCATCTTCCGCTGCAGCAGGAAACGGTGCCTCTGGAGCATGGCGATAGTTCACCGAAACAATGAGTGTGTTCGACTGTGCACACAAGTCGCGACACAGTGGGTCGTCAGATGTGTGGCTACCAAACACCCAACCGCCGCCATGGAAATACACCGCAATGGGGTGCGGGCCAGGTGTTGCAGGGCGATACAACCGATATTCCAACTCGCCATCAGCGCCTGGCAAAACACCGTCTGCAATTTCGCCCACTTCGGGGCCTTCGGGGCGTATTGCCGACGATGCTTCGGCAAAAGCACGAGCCTCGGTGGGGGTCATTGTTTCCATTGCAGGCAAATTCAGTGTTGCAATCAAGTCGAGCACCATGTCGACGTCGGGTTGCACTTCACGCACTAAGCCGTCGTTACGCTGCGTCTTGGTTGAACCAGCAAGTTCAAACCCGAGGAAGCCCTTGTTCACCACTTCCTCGCATGCCATGCGGTAGCGCCCGACGCCTCCTATATACGGAAACAGCACACGCGGTTTACCAGGAACGTTGGCACCCATGTACCACGAGTTGGCATCTTGAAAAATAGTGATGTCGGCACAATCGGTGCAATGCACACGCCAACCCTCTTCAGCAAGTGGAGTGGGCTCGATGGTGTCGAATCCCTGCTCGCGCATGTGTACCAACGTGTCGCGAATCCAATCGACATGTTGCTCAATAGACACCATCATGTTCGAAAACACCGACGGGCTACCCGGGCCAGTAATCATGTACAAATTGGGGAAACCAACAGATGTGAGACCAAGGTAAGTGAGTGGCCCATGTTCCCATTTGCTCTTGAGAGTGACGCCGTTTTTACCCGTGATGTTGGCGCTCACAATGGCGCCGGTCATTGCGTCGAAACCAGTGGCGTAGACAATTGCATCAAATTCCATTGACTCTTTGCCAAAGTCAATTCCTGTTTCCGTAATGCTGCGTATAGGGCTTGTATTCAAATCAACAAGTCGCACATGTGGTTTGTTGAATGTTTCAAAATACCCCGTGTCCATACATGGACGTTTTGTTCCGTAACCATGTTTGTATGGGCTCAACAGCTCAGCAACTTCAGGGTCTTTTACTACCGAGCGCACTTTCATGCGCATGAACTCGGCAACAACATCGTTAGCTTTGCGATTAATTGCAGAATCCATGAAGGTGTTACCCAACGACAACAGTTCACCCTTTTGCCACGCTTTTTCTAGCATTGCAAACGCTTCTTCTTGTGTTACCGACAATGCAGAAACAGTTGAGTCTTCCAATGGCACACCAGTGCCTGAATAGCGAGCCTCATGTTGATATGCCACACGATCAGCTGCTAAGCGTTCAACACGATCTTGCGGAGCGGGCCCGTTAAATGCCGGCATCGAGAAGTTCGGTGTGCGTTGAAAGATCACCAGTTCTTTTGCTTGCTCAGCAATGTGGGGAATTGATTGGATGCCCGACGAACCTGTACCAATTACTGCAACGCGCTTACCTGTGAAGTCGACTCCTTCATGTGGCCAACGGCCGGTGACGTACACATTGCCAGTGAATTTTTCAGTTCCAGCGATGTCGGGTTCTTTTGGCACCGACAAACAACCCGTTGCCATTACATAATGCTGGCAAGTAATTGTTTCGCCAGTTGACGTGTGAATGCTCCACCGTTTTGCGACCTCATTCCACTGCGCGCCATCAACCCGCGTGTTGAATTCAATACCTGAATACAGGTCATGCTTTTTTGCAATGAACTGCGCGTAACGCAGAATCTCGGGCTGAGCGGCATGTTTTTCCGACCACTGCCACTGTTCACTAAGTTCAGGGTCCCATGTGTATTGATAGTCGGTGGTAGCGATATCGCAGCGTGCTCCAGGGTACCTATTCCAATACCAGGTGCCGCCCACATCATCGCCTGCTTCCAACAGGCGATGGCTAAAACCCGTTTTGCGCAGTTCATGCAGCAAGTACATTCCCGCAAAGCCAGCACCTACAACCACAACATCAACATCTGATTGCGCCATCACTGCCCCCTTATATATAGGCCACGGCGAATCCCCCGATACGCCTCCCCTATTCTCTCAGATCTCAAGCGCCTCCTCAACATGGGCTAACTTCACAGGTATGGCCAAGGGCGACGTACCGCGCAAAAACCGCGCCACTCCAGACCAAGCCCGTGAACGCCTCATCAATGCCACCATCGAACTTCTGAAAACTGAGCCCATTCCCAAGGTCACCACTCGCCGCATTGCAGAGGTATCGGGACTCAGCCTCATGGCCATCGCCCGCAACTTCGGCGATCAAGAAGGTCTTTTCTCAGCAGCTTTTCGGGAACTGGTACGGCGCCACGTCGATGAGATGGAGTTGCATCCGGACGCAGCAGAACTGTTTGAACCCAACCTTGTGATGCGCACGAAACTCTTAGCTTGGCTACTGCTCACTTCCGCTGACCCCAAAAATTTTCTGCCCGATACCTCGACGCCTCTCATGCAACGCTTGGATGAACGACAATCGTTGGTGACAACAGCTTCTCCTCGCGCGCAAAAAGCACTAAACGAGCTCATCGCGGTTGCTGGGGAGGGCTTCATCATTTTCAACGAAACACACCGCTTTGACGAAAATGTGTTACCAGATGTCGTACAACTGGTAACCACTATTCGCACCATGCTGCCCGACATTGAAAAACGCTTAGGTTGGACTGACTAGTCTTCGAATGACGCCGATATACGACACTGTTGCAGCAACTGCTGGCGCCGGCATTGCTACATCGTTTACGGTGCAGTAATTGTCTGCGAAATCATCGCGAGAACTTTGTCAAGCACGGTGCTTAGTGCTTCAACTTCGTCAGCAGAAAAACCATTGATCAATTGAGTTGCCCGTTGAGCAACTCGTTCAATTCCTTTGTCAGCAATTTTTCTCCCTTGAGGAGTTAAACGCACTAACGAGCTACGCCTGTCATTTGGGTCGTTCTGGCGAATGATGTGACCCATATTTTCAAGTTGCGTGAGGCGATGTGTGAGCCCACTCGGCGACACCATGGCTGCAGCGGCAATTTCCTTTGGAGTGAGCACTCCGTTTTTCCCATTACGCCTCAGAGTTGCGAGCACATCAAATTCGCCGAGGTTAACGCCAAGGTCAGCAATGACCTCACCGGCAAAACCCAATGAAGCGGTGGCAATAATGTCGAATTTCAGGCCAATGCCCATTGCCTCAAAGTTCAGCTCGGGGCGCTCTATAGCCCATGTTTCCAAGGTTTCACTGATTAACTGCTGAGGATCCACGTGGCCACCTTAACCATTTACTTTGACATCAAACAATTTGAAGTCGTACTATTCGGCATGGCATTCATTTTGGGCAACATCAATAACCGAGCAGTACTTATTCATGGCGACAACTACTTCGATATCGAGAGCATAAGTGATGGCGCAATCTCGAGTAACCCAATGGATGCCATTGCAAAATATTCAGAGTTGCACGCATTGTCGGCACAACTTCATGCAGCAACTCCAACAGGCAAGGTCTCCGAGGTCACACTTGGCCCACCCATAACTCAGCCTAAAAATTGTTTTGCCGTAGGTCTCAACTACAAGAGCCATGCCGCAGAGTCGGCGATGGAATTACCTACGAACCCATTGGTGTTCACAAAGTTTCCTTCGTGCCTCGTTGGCCCTACTGCCGACGTGGAATTACGTTCTGACGCAGTTGACTACGAAGTAGAACTTGTTGTTGTTATTGGCACTGCCGGCAAAGACATTGATGCATCAGACGCATGGAAGCACGTTGCAGGCGTCACCATTGGTCAAGACATCTCCGACCGTATGGTGCAATTTGCAGCGCAACCACCGCACTTTGATTTAGGTAAATCTTTCGACACCTTTGGCCCCATTGGACCATTCATATACTCCACCGATCATTTCTCGAACCTCAATGATTTCACTTTGGAAACCCGCATTAACGATGAAGTACGTCAGAGCGACACCACAAAGAATCTCATTTTTGATGTGCCGTTTCTCATCCAGTACCTGTCACACATCACCTCGCTGTCACCTGGTGACATCATCTTCACCGGAACGCCCGATGGCGTTGGCGCTGCCCAAGGAAAATTTCTTCGTGATGGCGATGTCATCACTACCACCATTGGCGGACTCGGCACTATGACTAACACTTGCCGTCGCGTGAGCAACTTCAACAAAGGAAATTAACAATGGCACTGAATGGTCTTCTCGATATTGAATTAGCAGTCAAGAACCCACAAGAGTTAAAAGATTTTTGGCTGAAGAACGGTCTCATTGCCGACGCATCAGGGTCTCTTGGTACTGCCGACAGGAAAAAACAAATCAGCATTGTTGAAGACACATATCGACACTTGTCTGCGATGCATCTCAGTTGTGAAAACGAAAGTGACCTAGCTCTCATTTCCCGCAACCTCACCGATATGGGCGTGACGTCAGAAGTATCGGGAACCGCCCTCACCTGCACAGACCCTATTTTTGGTCATCAGATTCTGATTGAAGTGGGCAAACCCACTCCTCTCACAGCTCCCCCCGTACGAACATTGAATGCACCGGGGAGTGCTGTACGTGTTGGTGAACGAGCCGATGTATTGGGTGAAACTTCTCCCCGACCACCACGTCGTTTGGGCCACGTCGTCTTAGCTACGCCACATTTTGAGAAAGCTACCGACTTCTATGTCAATGGTTTGGGCTTCAAAGTGTCTGACCAAGTGCTCAACGGTTTTGCCACCTTTATGCGCGTAGAGACCGATCACCACAACCTCTTTATTCACCCTGGCTTCACCAGTCATATCAACCACTACGCATTAGAAGTTGACGATGTTGACGCAATTGGTAAAGCCGGAATGGCGGTACTTGCCGACCACCCCGATGCAAACGTTGTGGGCATTGGTCGCCACAACTTGGGTGCAAACATATTTTGGTATCTCACCGACCCTTCCGGAAATATGTTTGAGTTCTTCTCCGACATGGACCAAATTACCGACGATGAAGACTGGGAGCGCAACCACTGCAAGCGCGACTGGGAAGGTGCCGATGGCCCAGCTGGTTTCTCAGTGTGGGGGCCAAAAGAGCCTGAAAGTTTTATTAACCAACCCGACTTGCTCGAAATTGCGGCTGCCCGCGAAGCTCGCGGACTCATTTAGGAGTTGTTATGGACCTAGGAATTCATGGTCGCCACGCCATTCTTCTCGCATCTAGCCGAGGCCTCGGCAAAGCATGCGCAGAAAGCCTCGCTCGCGAAGGTGTCAACGTTGTCATTAATGGCCGCACAGAAGCAGATGTGCACAACACGGCGAGTGAACTTGCTGCGAAGTACGGCATTTCCGCAAGTGCTGTTGTCGGCGATTCATCGACAGAAGAAACACAATTACTTCTGCTTGAAGCCTGCCCACAACCCGACATCGTTTTGTTAAACGGCGAAGGACCTGCACCGAAGTTTTTCCAAGATATAGCAGAGAAAGACTTTTCCGAATCACTACAGAAGACACTTATTGGGCCGCTGATGTTCGTTCAGCGAGTTACTCCTGGTATGTGCGAACGACGCTTCGGGCGCATCGTCGCCATTAGCTCTGCAATGGTGAAGTCTCCGCACTCGGCAATGTCGCTTTCGCACGGGCCACGCCTTGGTCTCACTGGTGTCTTAAAAGGCCTTTCCAAAGATCTTGCACAATTCAACGTGACCGTTAATCAATTGCTTCCTGAACGCTTCGACACATACCGACAAGAGCAAATGGCGCAAGTCATGATGCAAGTTCGCGGTCTGACTTATGAAGAAGCACGTGCAGACCAAGTGAAATCTATTAAAGCCGGCCGCCTGGGTCGCCCCGAAGAGTTAGGCGATGCATTTGCCTTTTTGTGTTCTGCCCAAGCGGGTTACCTCAGTGGGCAAAACATTCAACTCGATGGCGGCAGCTACGAAGGCGTTTTCTAGAGGCACCATTCATGACAACCGACATTCTTATTGTTGGCGCCGGCCCCGTTGGGCTCACCGGCGCACTTCTTGCACACGAACTTGGGCTCTCGGTGCGCATTATCGACCGCCGACCTTCCACTCAACGAGCGCCAGCAGCGCATGTGATTAATGCCCGCACGTTTGAAATTTGGCGACAAATAGGACTCGATGTCAATGCCATTCGCTCACACGCACAAACACCCGAAAAAGCGGGCCATGTTCACTGGGTGACGCGACTTGGCGAGACCGTTATTGGAACGCTTCCTTACGAACAGCAAGGCGATGACAATTTCGATATCACACCAACACCGTTAAGGAACCTTTCTCAACATCGCCTTGAGCCACTTCTCACTGAAGAGCTCCGCCGACGAGGTATCGCTGTTGAGTATTCAAGTAGCTACGTCTCTCATGTAGAAACCGACAGCGGATTCACTTCCACCGTTCAAGTTGGTGATGCTCTCAGCAATATTGAGAGCACTTGGCTCACTGCTTGCGATGGTGCGTCTAGCTCTGTTCGCCAGAGCGTAGGTATTGCAATGGACGGCCCCGATAACTTGCAGCAGTTCAATATGTTCCACTTTCAAGCAGACCTCGGTGTACTCGTTGGTTCGCATCCTGGAATTTTGTATTGGATCTGTGACCCATATTCAGGTGGCGCACTCGTTTCTCATGGTGGGGACAACGAATGGGTGTACATGATGCCCGCCGATGGGGCGAGAACAGAACCATTCACCGATGAAGAATGCTTCACTCACATTCGCCGAGCACTAGCCCCGACAGACTCTGAAATCACATTGCTGCGTCAATCGTCGTGGACCATGACTTCGCAGTTAGCCCAGTCGTACCGCAAGGGTCGCGTCTTTCTCGCTGGCGATGCGGCACACCGCTTCCCACCAACTGGCGGCATGGGTCTCAACACCGGTGTTGGCGATATTCATAACCTGCTGTGGAAAATTTCCAAAGTTGAGCGTGGAGGCGCAGATGATGAACTACTCAACTCTTACGAATCTGAACGCCGCGTCATTGCCGAACGCAATGCCCAAGCAAGCCTAGAAAATGCCTTCAAAATGTTCGATGTTTTTATGGCGCTCGGCATAGACCCCGACAAAGAAGTGTCAGCTAGGAATCTTGAAGCGGCGTTGAATTCTGCTGAGTCGCTCGCCTCGATTGAAACTGCAATTAATAACCAAGCAACACACTTCAATATGATTGGCCTGCAAATTGGGTACCGCTACATGAGCGAGCACTCCACAACACCACTAGCAGTTCTGACCGATGAACTCATTACTACGTATCGGCCAAGTGTCGAACCTGGAAATCGTCTACCTCACGGCTGGCTCGAACGTAATGGCGAAACCATTTCTTCGCTCGATCTCGTTCCGCTTCATTCACACGTGGTAATTGGTGGGTCACAATATGTGGGCGAAGACTGTGACGTTCGCTTGGGAACCGACTTCACTGATTCCAACAATTGGTGGTCCTCTACGTTGCAGTTACTTCCCCATCAAGCACTCGTCGTACGACCCGACCAGCACATCGAACAGATTCTCGGCTAAAACTCAATTTTGTGAGTGCTCCCATTTGAGATGGAGCAAGAGTGTCAATAAAAAATGTGAGCCCATGTGCACCATTTACGGATTGCTAGTGAAGTCACAATATGCTTGCATCGTGAGCGATGCAGTGAGAAACACCCATACGGATGAGTTCGCCGTTGAAGCACACGGGCTCACCAAGCACTATGGAGACATTGTGGCGCTTGACGGTCTCGACCTCGCTGTTCCTACTGGTTCAGTTCTGGGTTTATTGGGCCCGAACGGTGCAGGTAAGACCACTGCAGTTTCCCTTCTCACTACTCTCACCGCGCCCGATTCCGGAACGGCACGGGTGGCTGGCGCCAATGTACTGACTGAACCTCAACGTGTGAGGTCCCTCATTGGGTTGTCTGGTCAATACGCCGCCGTCGACGAACATCTCACTGCGATGGAAAACCTAGAGATGATCGGGTGTTTGTATGGGATGCGTCGCCAGGTATCCCGAAAAAAAGCAGGTGAACTCATTGAACGATTTCAATTGAGCGAATCTGCCAATCGACCGCTCAAGACCTTCTCTGGTGGAATGAGGCGGCGCGTCGACCTTGCTGGTGCGCTGCTTGCCGACCCCCCTGTTCTCTTTCTTGATGAGCCGACATCGGGGCTAGATCCACGAAGTAGAGGTGAATTGTGGAATGTGATTCGCGAGCGTGTTGATGCTGGTACAACGGTTATTCTCACAACGCAATACCTTGAGGAAGCTGATCAATTAGCTCACGACATCGTGGTGATTGACCACGGACGCGCCATTGCGCGCGGCACCTCACAAGAACTGAAACGCCGCATCGGAGGTGAACATCTCGATATTCACCTCGCATTACTGAGCGACCTCTCGCGGGTGGAAGACATTGTTCGACCATTTGCAATTGGGGCTATTCGCATTGAGGACCAAGATGTCCTCATTTCCATTCCCGTCGCCAAAGGCGTGGAAGCGCTCGGCTTGGTGATGGGAGAACTCACCGCACAAAACGTAGAGATTCTTGACATCGGTCTCAGACGACCCACCCTCGATGACGTGTTCATGGATCTCACCGGACGCAAGACACAGGAGGAGCAGTCATGATCAAAATGATTCGTGATGCCACCACCATTGCCCGACGGAACATCATCCGTATCGGCCGAGTACCCGAGGTAATGGTCTTCGTCATCATTCAGCCACTTATGTTCGTTCTGCTTTTTGCATACGTATTCGGCGGCTCAATTGATATTCCCGGTGGCAACTATCGTGAGTTCCTCATTGCTGGCATCTTTGCCCAAACTGTCGTTTTCGGTTCTACGTTCACTGCGTCGGGGTTGGCCGGAGATGTGCAGAAAGGACTGATCAATCGATTCAGATCACTTCCAATGTCGCGCTCGGCAGTGGTGGCAGGTCGCACAGCTAGCGATGTTGTCTACAACTTACTGTCGGTCATCATCATGTCATTGGCGGGGTTAGCAGTGGGATGGCGCATACGAGGTTCGGTTCTCGATGCTGTGGTCGCCTACTTGTTGCTACTTTTTTTCGCTTACTCATTTTCATGGGTGATGGCATGTCTCGGATTGCTCGTTCCCTCGCAGGAAGTGGTCGATAACGCCACCTTTATCGTTCTCTTCCCGCTGACCTTTATTGCCAATACTTTCGTTCCATCCGAAAGTTTGCCGGGGGTACTGAAAACCGTTGCCGAGTGGAACCCAGTGTCAACATTGACGCACGCCGTTCGCGTTCGATTCGGAAACCTGCCTGCTGGAACTCCGGAACCGTCGGCATGGCCATTGCAAAACGCAATGTTGTATTCACTCGGTTGGGCAATTCTCTTAATTGTTATTTTTGCACCAATTGCAACACGGTTGTATCAGCGCGCCGAAAAACGTTAAACCGCCAGCCTGCCTCTATGAAGTGCCTTAAACAGGAACGGTCAGAGCGTCGTATTCGTATACCCAATCAAGAATTGACATTCCTGGTGGCACAAGAGTGAAAAATAAATCTCGGTCTTTTTGTTCTTGACCATCCACCATGTGGAATAGATCACGATTCGCCAATGACGATGACTGCACTTGAGCTGTGCGGCCCTGGCGTGCATTCTCGTATCGACGAAGTGCAAGGGCCGCGTCACTCGTGCCTGCATCACCGAGACAACGTGCTAGCACCACTGCGTCTTCAATTGCTTGACATGAACCTTGTGCCATAAAGGGGAGCATGGGATGGCACGCATCACCAAGCAATGTGGTTGTTCCGATTCCCCACTGGTCTAATGGTTCGCGGTCATATAAGGCCCAGCGGAAAACGGGTTCTTCAACTCGGGAAAGAAGTGAGAGAAATTCAGGCGACCAACCTTCAAATCGCGCATACAGATCTTCAACTGTTCCCTGCTCTGTCCATGATTCGGTTTCCCATGAATCTTCAGGCGATATACAAACAAGGTTGAGATGACTGCGATTGCGCCCAATGAAATAACTCACCACATGCCGGTCGGGACCCATTCGGTTGGTGACGTCCATGGGTAGATCTTCCACAAACTTGCGTGGCACCAAGGCGCGATATGCGGCAGAGCCACTGAAGCGTGGTTTGTCTAGACCGCCAACGCAGGGGCGAACAACGGAGTGAATTCCATCAGCCCCAATGACGATGTCGAAGGATTGGGCTGTGCCATCGGAAAATCGGACGACCGACGATGAGTCACCTGGCTCAACCCCAACAACATGAGTGGAGAATTTCAAGGTCACATTTTTGGTTTGCGCTACTGCATTCCCAAGAATTTCAACTAATTCATTGCGAGCAACGTTTGCTAATGGCACTTGATGTTGGGATAGAAAACTTTCGTCAAGGTCTGTTGAACGAAGGATGGAGTCATCCTCCCAACGACGTAATACAACTCGTTGCGGATATACCGCAATTTCTGAATATGCCTGGCCAAGACCTAGCGAGTGCAAAAGACGAGAAGCATTAGGGCTGATTTGAACACCTGCACCAATTTCTCTGATTCCTGCGGAACGTTCAAAGACAGTTATTTCATGAGAACTCTGTGAGAGCGCAAGAGCAGCAGTGAGCCCGCCGATTCCCCCACCAACTAATGCAATTTTCATGATTCAGAGCCCCCGACTTCTCCATATTGCGCAAGCAATAACTGATCTACGACTTGCGGATGACACCGTCTTTTACAGCTGCTGCAGCAACCGCTGGGGCAACACGTTCAACAATGGTTCTGTCAAACACTGATGGCACCACAAATGCTGGCGATAGCTGAGCATCGGTAACCGACTCGGCAATAGCAATTGCGGCTGCCAACTTCATGCTTTCAGTGATGTCTGTTGCATTTGCGTCGAGTGCGCCGCGGAAAATACCAGGGAAAGCAAGCACGTTATTAATTTGGTTCGGATAGTCACTGCGCCCCGTTGCCATAACGGCAGCAAGACCATCGACCTGCTCTGGACGAATTTCTGGGTTTGGGTTTGCCATTGCAAACACAATTGGGTTCTTTGCCATTGAACGTACATCGGCTGCAGTAATGAGATCTGGCCCACTCACTCCAACAAATACGTCTGCGCCTTTCATGACGTCACTAATGGTGCCCATTTTTCGTGAAGTATTTGTGTTCGCTGCAAACCATTCTTTTGCAGAGTTCATTTCACCGCGACCGGTATAGATGGCGCCCACGCGATCGCAACCAATGACATCGCCAATACCGGCATTAAGAAGAATTTTGCCAATGGCAACACCTGCAGCGCCAACGCCGGCGATGACAACGGTGAGGTCTTCCATTTTCTTGCCCGTGATTTTCAAAGAGTTCCACAACGCCGCCAATGTGACCACTGCTGTGCCGTGTTGGTCGTCGTGAAACACGGGGATGTCAAGACTTGCACGAAGCCGTTCTTCAATTTCAAAACACTCTGGTGCTTTGATGTCTTCCAAATTTATTCCACCAAATGTTGGTGCGATGCGTTGTACAAAATCGACAACTTCATCTGCAGTGCGAGCATTGATGCAAATGGGAAAACCATTGACTCCGCCAAACTCTTTGAACAGAAGTGCCTTGCCCTCCATAACGGGCATTGCACCCTCTGGGCCAATATCGCCAAGCCCAAGCACCGCAGTTCCATTGCTCACAATGGCAACAGTATTTTTACGAATGGTGAACTTATGTGAGAGCAGCGGATCATTTTCAATTGCAGTACATATGCGAGCAACGCCCGGCGTGTACGCCATTGACAAATCATCACGGTCGTTCACCGGAGCCGTACTGATAACTTCAATTTTTCCTGCCTCGTGCATGCGAAATGTTCGGTCCCACCAATCGAGAACTGTCACGCCATCAAGTTTTTGCACCGCTGCAACGACTGATTTTTGATGCTCTTCATTTCGACAGTGCACAACAAGACTGCGGCGAAGAACTGGACCACGAACATCAAAACCATCAAGGGATCCGATGTTTCCGCCTGCTTCACCGATGGCAGTGCACAAACGCCCAAGGGTGCCGGGCACGTTGTCGAGCTGACAATCAAGAGCGATGGAAAATGCGGCGTTGGGGAGAATAGACATAAGACCTCTAATGATACGGGCTAGTGCTCGGTTGTCAGGTGAGCGTCATTTGAAATTCCCAGATTTAAGGTGCTATTTACTCAACTCGTAGGCCGGAAATTGCACGAGCAATGACCATCTGCTGAATTTCTGAGGTGCCCTCATTACAGAGGGGAGCAAATGCCTTGAGCCGATTTGTCATGTCGCCTCTCTCTGATCGACACATTGAGAATCGGATAACCTGATTCTCTAAAGAAGATTGATTCCTGTAGCACCTGATAATCCTTTGGAGGGCCTTACATATGGCAACGACAGTTACTCTCACCGGCACTGGCGGCCCACCCATTACACCTGGTCGCGCAGGAGCCGGCGTGTTCGTGAAGTATAACGATGTCGTTGTGCAATTCGATGCAGGTCGCGCCACGAGTAATCGGTTAATTGAAGCGGGTCTTCGACTTGCTGATCTAGATGCAGTGTTCATCACTCACATTCACAGCGATCACGTTTTCGGATTAGCAGAACTAGTTTTATCAAGATGGATTGAGACCCAATTTGATGAGGTAGCTACCCCTCTGTCCATCTTTGCGCCGTCTGGAGGAGCTGCACGTTTCGTGAAACGAATGCTGGAGCCATACGACGAAGACATCCACCTTCGACGCGAGCACATGGGATCACGAGAAGTAGTGCTTGATGCTCGAGAATTTCCCGCTTCATTCACCCCCGCAGAGGTATGGGCTTCTGCAGATCGCGCAGTAGTGGTGGAATCCGTCGCTGTGCACCATGAACCAGTGCCAGATGCAGTTGCGTACAAAGTCACCACGCCTGATGGCTCGGTAGTGATTTCTGGTGACACACGCGTATGCCAAGAAGTAGAAGATTTCAGTCGACACGCAAATGTCCTCGTTCATGAGGCATTTCGTCGCGCCCCGCTCGCGTTTATCATCGAACATATTCCACGCATCAAGTCAATTCTTGACTATCACGCCGACTCAATTGCACTAGGTGCAATGGCACAGCGAGCACAAGTTAACACTTTGATGCTCACCCATCTTGGGCCGCCACCGCAAAATGAAGTCGACGAACAAGGGTTTTCAGATGATGTCAAAGATGGTGGTTACACCGGGCATGTTTTAGTAGGTCGCGACCTCATGTCGGTCACTTTCTAACGATCCGTTATTCGACGCGTAGGCCGGAGATTGCACGAGCAATCACCAGCTGCTGAATTTCTGAGGTGCCCTCGAAGATGGTGTGAATCTTTGCGTCGCGATGCATGCGCTCAACGTGGTATTCGCGGGTGTAGCCGTAGCCACCAAGAATTTGAATGGCTTCTTCGGTTACTTTCACCGACATCTCTGATGCGAAGTACTTGCTCATTGAGCCTTCTGCATTTTTGAAGCCACCATTTTTCGAGAGCCATGCGGCGCGCCAAATGAGCAGACGAGCTGCGTCGATTTGTGTTGCCATGTTGGCAAGTTTGAATGCAATGCCCTGGTTCATGATGATGGGCTTGCCGAAAGCAACGCGCTCTTTGGCGTAGTCAAGGGCAATTTCATATGCAGCGCGCGCAACTCCAAGTGCTTGTGCGCCTACTGCTGGGCGTGTTGCTTCAAAGGTTGCCATTGCTGGCTGCTTGCCACTTGATGCGCCACCTTCGCGGTAACGAGCAAGCTTGGCATCGAGTTTTTCTTTACCGCCAAGCAGGCAGCTGCCTGGCACGCGCACATCGTCGAGCACCACTTCAGCAGTGTGCGACGCTTTAATGCCGTGCTTTGCATACTTCTGACCTTGGCTCAGCCCTTTGGTGTTTGGCGGAACAACAAAAGATGCTTGTCCGCGACCTTTGAGCGCTGGGTCAACTGCTGCAACCACAACGTGCACATTTGCAATGCCACCGTTGGTGATCCAGGCCTTTGTTCCATTGAGTACCCATTCATCTTTTGCTTCGTCATAAACAGCACGCGTGCGCAGACTTGACACGTCGGAACCAGCATCGGGCTCGCTCACACAGAATGCACCGAGTTTTACATCGTCGGCAGTTCCGTAGCACTGAGGCACCCATTCGATGAGTTGTTCAGGCGTTCCATTGCCGGCAATTCCTGCAGCAGCAAGACCCGAGCCCATGATTGCCATACCAATTCCTGCATCACCCCAAAAGAGTTCTTCAATGGAGAGCGGCAGAGTTAAACCAGTGGGGTCGGCCATGTTGTTCATGAGGAACTCCCAGCCGTACATGCCAATTTTTGCAGCTTCTTGCACGATGGGCCATGGGAACTCTTCGCGCTCGTCCCACTCTTGGGCGGCGGGACGAATGACGTCTTTTGCGAAGGTGTGCACCCACTCTTGAATTTGGAGTTGGTCGTCGTTGAGTTGGAGGGAGAAATCAGCCATGCGTATAAGTTACCCACCAGTAGGACGGGATGCCTAATTTTCCGCAATTTCTGCTGACTTTGTTGCCAGTTTGAGCCCCCCAGCGCACACACGAGAAAAAGAAAGCGATGGACGACACGAGCCAAGGGGGTTACTTTGAACGTAAGCGATATTGAACGTAGGCAACTACACGGGGAGGTGGCGAAAATAATGAGTGACGACTCTGCTGCTGTTCTCATGCGACTACTACCGCCCGTCACCTGGAACGATTTCGCCACGAAACAAGATCTTGAGGTTTTAGGCGATTTCATGCAATTGGGTTTCAACAACTCGATGCTCGAAACCCGCAATGAAATGCGCAAAGAGTTTGTTGACGAAACGGGCATTTTACGTAAAGAGATGTACACCGAGTTCAACATCCTACGCAGCGAGTTTCGATTAGAAATCGATGTACTCCGCAAAGAAATGCAGGCAGGTTTTCTTGATCTGCACAAAGAGTTGAATCACCAAACTCATCGCATGTTCATGGGGATACTAGGCATCAATACTTTGCTCATGAGCGTTGCCATTGCGGCATTTAAGTTGCTCTAAGCAGTTACTGCAAGGGAATAGCAAGTAACGATGGTGCGATGGTGTCCATAATTAACTTTGCGCCGGGCTTGTACACGTGTACCCCATCCCAGCGGTAGCCCAAATCATTACCAATAATTGAGCTTGTGCACCATTCGCGTGGGCCTTTTACGAAGGTGGTTGTTGCTGCATTTTCATTTGCTACTTCTTGGAGCAACTGATTGAGTTGAGCCGTACGTGTGTCGTCGCCGCGTTCGGGAAGCGGCGGAATACCCGCCCCCTTCACATCTTTCGGACGCATGCACGGCACTTCTAAAAGTGCAACTTTTGCTCCACCCAGAACCAGGGCATCAACACCACGCTTCACTTGCGTTTTAAAGAAGGTATTGGCTTGTGAAGAACCCAGTGAATAATTCACTCCTCCACCCAACACATCGAGAACTTCCCATGCACCCAGCATGACGAGAGCTAATTGACCTTTTGCTTTTTGAACTGAAGCGGTCCATTTCTTTTCCCAGCCACGGCAAAATTCAAATGATTGCTTGAAGTCAATTGATGGGCTGATGCCTGTGCCGGTGTCGTACACACCGCAACCTGACACACCGCCATCGGTAGTAGTGAAAGTTTTTTCAATGCCTACAGGAAGATTCTTGGCAAGGGCTTTGGCTTGCGAGTCGCCCACAATGACTAAGCGGATGGGGTTGGCAAGGGTTGGCAGTGTTGTTGAAGGAGCAATAACGCCATTCAAGGTGGTGGGCGTCGCCCCAGCAATTGTGGTGGTTGCCCCAAACTCCAAGTCGTTACCGCTGTCGACCGACAAATCGACCGGGGTAGTAAAAGCCAACGCGATACTTACTGAAGCAACGAGCACTCCGGCAGCCGTTGCATAACTACTTGCAATAATGACCATGTCGCGACGGGATGGATGGTTGAAATTGCGCAATGTCTCGCGGGCTCGCCCAATAAAGCCATTGCGTATAGGCATTTCAATACAGCGGTACGACAACTCGGTGACGACTGCAGTGATAACAACCGCAATAAAAAATTTCGCTGTTGATTCACGCGCATTTGTAAACAAGAAAATTGGCCAGTGCCAGAGATACAACCCGTATGAGCGCTTCCCTATTTCCACAAGTGGCGCGTAACCCAGAACTTTCTGCACGCCTGCTGCATTGGGGTGCACTGCACACGCCACGAGCACCAAAGAAGAAAGCGATACGAGAACTAAACCGCCTCTGTATAACGGGGCGCCAGAGACTGTGAGACCCAATGCCATGAGCACCAGGAGCGAACCGCTGACCAACGCCGCAAGGTTGAGAACGCGCTCTGGCATATCGGCTGCCGAAGTGCGCCCTCGTTGTGCAATTCCTACAAGGCGCCATGGCCTCCACAAGCACGCGCCGGCTGCACCGAGTAGCAACCCAGTTGACCGCGTCATGGTGGAGAGATACAGAAAGTTAATGCGGTCGCTGTTGCTTGAAGAGTAAGCAATAGCTGTGAACACCATGATGGAAGCTGCAATAACAAGCAACGCCTGAGCGACTTTCGCACGATTTTTACCCCACTTGAACAATGCAATAAATGCAATTGGCCACAGTAAATACCATTGTTCTTCTACTGCAAGTGACCATAAGTGGCGTAGTAGTGGTGGGTCTTTCGGGGCGAAATAGGGAACATCGCTTGAAAAAATTTGCCACCAGTTCGAGATGTAAAAAACTGCAGACAAGAAGTCGTGGCGCAACTGCCCCACTTTGTATTTTGAAAACAACAGCGCCCACGCCGAAACGGCAACCAACATGGAAAATAATGCAGGAAGTAAACGCCGGGCGCGACGAAGCCAAAATTGACGAAGAGAAATTCCTCCGGTGTCTTCAGACTCTTCCAACAACAATGAGGTAATGAGGAAACCACTGACGACAAAAAAGACCTCAACACCAATGAACCCACCACGAATCCAACTGAAATGTGCGTGGTACAAAATGACTGCGAGAACCGCTAAGGCACGCAGGCCGTCGAGTGATGGAATGTAACCCATGTGCGACGGACCCAGTTGAGCATCGAACGACGACAAACCGCTTAACGCCCTGTCTTCACCGGCAGCATTACGTTGGTTGTCGTTTCTAAAATGCTCTTTCATGTTGTTTATTTCCTACGAGAAACCGTAGCAAGTGCTGCGCCTGTGAGAACTGCAGCAACAACATATGGCCACGCAATACCAGCATGATCAAAAAGTAGCCCGGCGATTGCTGGGCCAATAATGCGTGACAGTGCTCCTGCAGATTGCTGAACACCCAATACTTCACCGCGACGGTCAGGGGTGGCTGAATCGACAACAACGCTGGTGAGTGACGGTGTTACTAAACCTTGGCCCAGAGACAAGAGTGCAAGCGCGAGAAAGAGCACCACCCACACTTCTGCAATGGAAAGAACTAAGAACCCGGCAATGAGCGTGCCGAAACCCGCAACGAGGAGGCGCTGTGAGCCAAATGCTTTTGTGAGCGGACCAATGAGACCACCCTGCACCACTACAAGCATCACTCCGACCACGAGAAACACTGCTGCGGCTGAACCTTCGGTCAGATGAAAACGACGCTCACCAAATAAGGCAAATGTTGCTTCGAACCCTGCGAATGCGGTACCCGATAACAACGCGGTAATGGTGAACTTGTTCCAGGCAAAACTTCTGCGCCGTGATGCAGACTGCACTGCGTCACGTGCTTTTCCGATGTTCTGATTTGTTTCAGGGAGCCGAATAAATGCAGCAACGGCGTTGCACAGTGCAAAAACACCTGCAACATAAAATGGAACATGTGGGCCACCTAGTGCTGCAAGCCCACCAATGGCGGGGCCAAATACAAAGCCCACACCAAATGCTGCGCCCAACATGCCAAGCAACCTGGCGCGTTGCTCGGGTGGAGCAATATCGGTAATGGCACTTTGCGCAACCGACACACTTGCACCTGACGCACCATCGAGAAAACGACCCAGAAAGAGCAGCCACAAGGTTCCTGCGGCGCCTGTAACGAAACTTCCGACCGCAGTGCCTAAGAGCGAAATGATGATGACAGGTTTACGACCAATGCGGTCTGACAAGCGACCCATGATGGGCGCAAAGAAGAACTGTGCAATGGAAAATGAGGTGAAGAGCAGACCTACTTCAAAGCCACTTGCACCAAACCGGTCGGCATAGCGACCCAAAATGGGCACGACCATGCCAAAGCCCACCATGTCGAGAGCAACGGTGCTCCAAATAACCCAAAAGCCGGCAGGAAACTTTGTGCGCTCAGCCACGCCGCACCTTTGTTCCTTCTTTCGTGGTTTCCACCACATAGCCAGCAGCCTGTAATTCATTGCGCAACGCATCGGCAGCTGCAAAATCTTTTGCGGCACGAGCAGCATCGAGCTGCTGAGCTTTTTCAACAATATCTGCACTTACTTCAGCAAAGGCGTTGACTTGCAAACCAAAGGCAACACACATTTCCCCAACAGCGCCAGCTAGAGCACCTGCAAGTACATGGTCGTTCACATCGAGCGCAGCATTTGCCTTGCGAATGGTGTCAAACATTAACGCCGTTGCACCAGGTGTATCGAGATCGTTGTTCATTGCTGAACGAAAAGATTGCAATGTTGCTTCATCGGCAGTTGCATTTGTCGATACTTCAGACATGCGGGCAAAGAAACCATCGATGCTGCCCACAGCTTTAACCGAGGCATCAATGTTGTCTTGGCCAACGCGAACTGGTGATCGATAGTGCGTTTGCAACAGAAGCATGCGGTACGCACGCGGGTCATAATGTTCCACCAAGTCAAGAAGGTTGGTGACATTCCCCAAACTCTTCGACATTTTTTCGCCGTCAGCGTCGACAACAAAACCATTGTGCATCCAGTGATTTGCAAAGGTTTTTCCTAAAGCAACAGCTTGGGCACGTTCGTTTTCATGGTGTGGAAAACGTAAGTCGGCGCCACCGCAATGAAGGTCGAACCCTTCACCGAGTAATTGCAAACTCATCACCACACACTCACTGTGCCAACCCGGACGACCGTCACCCCATGGCGATGGCCATGCGGGTTCACCGGGCTTCGTGAACTTCCACAAAGCGAAATCAGCGGGATGTTTTTTCTCACTCGCACCCAAGACTTCACGATCTCCGCCACCAGCAAGCATGTCTTCAAGTTTTTGATGCGCGAGCAAGCCGTAGTCGTCGACCGAGGTGATGCTGAGATACACCCCGTCGGACGTGGCATAGGCGCGTTGCAGGCCAACGAGCTCGCTAATCATTGCCACCATTTGGTCGACATATTCGGTTGCATGAGGAATATCGTTTGGCTTTTCTACATTGAGAGCCGCCATTGCGGAAAACCACATGGTTTCGCACTTTTGGGTAATTTCTGCCCACGGGCGGTTTTCGCGGTTGGCGCGGTCGATGATTTTGTCGTCGATGTCGGTGATATTTGAAACAAGGCGTACCTGGATGCCTGTCCAGGTGAGATAACGGCGCAAAATGTCGTAGACCAGGGTGGCTCGGCCGTGCCCCAGGTGGGGCGGGCCATACACGGTGGGGCCGCATAGATAGATGGAGAGGTGCCCGGGCTGGCGCATTGCAAGGGGTCGGACCTCTTGAGTGGCAGTGTCGTAGAGAGAAAGCACTCTTTGACTCTAGGGTAAGTGCCTATGTCAACACCTCTTGCGAAGCAATCTGTTCCCGAGAAACCAAGCCTGGCTGGTATCGAAGACCGCTGGTCTGGCGCATGGAGCTCCGAGGGCGTGTATACATTCGACCGCACCCGGCCGCGCAACGAGGTTTTTGCCATTGACACCCCGCCTCCAACGGTCAGTGGCTCGCTGCACATGGGCCATGTTTTTTCATATACGCACACCGACACCATTGCGCGGTTTTGGCGCATGTGTGGCAAGACCGTCTTCTACCCCATGGGCTGGGATGACAACGGATTGCCTACTGAACGTCGTGTACAAAATTATTACGGCGTCACTTGCGATGCTTCAGTGCCGTACGTTGCAAACTTCACGCCACCATTCCAAGGCGAGCCGCCAAAAGACCACAAGCCACTTCCTATTTCGCGACCGAACTTCATTGAGCTATGCAACATACTCACGCACGAAGATGAAAAAGTTTTTGAAGAACTTTTCCGTCGCCTTGGTTTGTCTGTCGACTGGTCGCTGCTCTACACCACCATTGAAGAGCGCAGTCGTAAAACTAGCCAGCGCGCATTTCTCAACAACTTGCAACGCGGCGAGGCGTATATGCAAGAAGCACCAACATTGTGGGATGTTGATTTTGATACTGCAGTTGCGCAAGCAGAATTAGAAGATCGTGAACGCCCAGGTGCGTACCACACGTTGGCGTTTCACCTCACCAGTGGCACAACGTTTGATGGTAAAACCGACATTCTTATTGACACCACACGCCCCGAGTTGTTGCCTGCATGTGTTGCACTTGTAGCCCACCCCGACGATGAGCGCTACCAACCACTATTTGGTACCACCGTTCGCACACCACTCTTCGACGTTGAAGTGCCCATACTTGCGCACCCACTTGCACAGATAGACAAAGGCACTGGCATTGCCATGATCTGCACCTTTGGCGACGTCACCGACGTTATTTGGTGGCGTGAATTGCAATTGCCTACACGCGCAGTCATTGGTCGCAATGGTCGCATTGTGGCCGATGCACCTGAAGTCATCACTTCTGCTCGTGGCATTGAGATGTATGCACAACTTGCAGGAAAATCTATTAAGCAAGCTCAAACTCTCATTGTTGAGATGTTGCGCACAAGTGAGGAAATGCTTGGCGAGCCACGCGCCATTATGCACCCTGTAAAATTTTTCGAAAAAGGTGAGCGCCCGTTAGAAATTGTGACGAGTCGCCAGTGGTACATCCGCAATGGTGGTCGCGAAGCCGACCTGCGCACGCGGTTTGTTGAACGCGGCCATGAACTCACCTGGCATCCCGAACACATGCGTCATCGCTACGAAAACTGGGTAGAGGGCTTAAATGGCGACTGGCTCATTAGCCGTCAACGCTATTTCGGCGTGCCTGTGCCGCTTTGGTACTCACTCAACGCCGATGGAACCACAAATTATGATGCACCGCTCGTACCAAGCAACGAACAACTTCCTATTGACCCCAGCACCGACCTGCCTACTGGTTTCAGCGAGTCACAACGCGGGCAAGCGAACGGCTTCGTAGGCGACCCCGATGTAATGGACACCTGGGCAACGAGCTCTCTCTCGCCGCAAATTGCTGGCCATTGGATTGATGATCCGGAAATGTTTAGCCACATGTTCCCCATGGACGTTCGCCCACAAGCGCACGAAATTATTCGCACGTGGTTGTTCTCTACCATGGTGCGCTCACACTTTGAACATGGTGTTGCGCCATGGAAAAATGCGGCGCTATCAGGTTGGATTCTCGACCCCGACCGCAAGAAAATGTCGAAGTCGAAAGGCAATGTTGTTACCCCCATTGACCTCTTCGACCAATACGGCAGCGATGCCGTGCGCTATTGGGCAGCATGTGCTCGCCCGGGCGTAGACACCGCTTTTAGCGAAGAACAAATGAAGGTAGGCCGCAAGCTGGGCACCAAGTTGCTGAACGCTACGAAGTTTGTACTTAGCTTCGGCGATGTAGATGCAACGGCCGTGCCAACCGAAATGATTGACATTGCAATGTTGCAGCGGTTGTCGGCCGTTGTTGAAGAATGCACAAACGCATTTACTCACTTCGACTACGCCCGTTCACTTGAACGCACCGAGGCTTTCTTCTGGTGGTTCTGCGATGACTACGTGGAGTTAGTAAAACAACGTGCATATGGTCTCGACACCATGCCGGTGGAACTCACTGCATCGGCACGTGCGGCATTACGCCGTGCTTTGTCGGTCATGCAACGGCTCTTTGCTCCACTCATTCCTTTCGTATCAGAAGAAGTGTGGCGCTGGTGGAACGACTCTTCTGTGCATATTGCCAGTTGGCCAATAAGCGACGACTGCATCGCAGGTTGCGCACCTTCGGGGAACCACGAGTTACAGCTCAATTCTGTTTGTGAAGTGTTGGGCACCATTCGCCGGGCAAAAACTGAAGCAAAGGTTTCTCAGCGAGCCGAAGTGGCGAGCATTGTGATTACTGCACCAAGTGAAGCCCTCACGGCCATCACCACAACATTTGGCGACCTCACCTACGCCGGATCCATCTTGCAGAGCGAATTGCGCTCGGCAGATGGGGAAATCATTACATCTGTCACCTTGGCGTAAACCTCAAAAGCGATAGCGTTCAACCAAGATGGCGCGCACAAAACCTACCCGGCCCAAGAGGTTCCACCATTCGTGGCCACAGAGGTTTGTCTTTGGGTTAAACCTTGCCGTTGCACTCGGCTGCATTGCTGGTGGCGGTGCACTGGTCTATGCCAATCAGCAATTATCAAACCGCAAATTGGTGACCATCTCGAGCAATCAACAAGACACCAAAACCGATTCTGGTAGCGACCTGAACAACCTTCCTGAAGGCGACTTGTCGGTCAAAAATTTTCTCATTACCGGTCGCGACAACAATGCCTGCGCTAATCCAAACTCATCGTCAGCCGATGAACTCAAGAACAGACCAAACTATGCAGGCCTCACCGACAGCATCATGCTCATTCGCGTTGATCCTAAAAATAACCAAGCGGCAGTTCTTTCCTTTCCGCGTGATCTTTACGTAAAAATTGCCAATAGCGACCACCGCAACCGCATCAACACTGCGTACCGCCCGAAAGACCCCAATCGGCTCATCGATACCATTCGTTCCAATTTCGATATTGATGTCGATCACTACGTCAGTATCGACTTCTGTGCATTTAAGTCAATTGTTGATGCAGTAGGTGGTGTACGTATTCCCTTTGAATACCCCACTCGCGACCGTGCATCTGGCTTTTTAGTAAAAAGCGCTGGCTGCGCAAAACTTAACGGCGATCGCGCATTGCAATATGTGCGTTCGCGTAAGTACTACTACTTTGACAGCAAAAAGAATAAGTGGGTGCAAGACCCCAGCAGCGACTGGGGTCGCATTGCGCGACAGCAAGACTTCATTCGTCGTATTTTGCGCTCTGCGCTCGACAAGGGAATCGGCAACCCTTCCGTTGCTAATCAGTTATTGAGCGCCGGTTTGAAGAACCTCATTACCGACGACCAACTCTCGCCTATTAGCTTGTTGGAACTCGCCCGAGCCATGCGCAATGTCACCGAAGACAACGTGCATACCTACACCGTTGAAGGTATTGGCAAAGCTATTGGCGGGCAGTCGGTTATTGAACCCAACTTAAAGAGTGATGCAATGTTGCAAATATTGTCTATCTTTCAAGGAGCTTCAGAAATTACCGAAGTGACTAGCCAGACCATTGCTACAGAAACCAGCGTCGGAACAAAAGTGTTGCCTACTACCACGCTCTTTGCCCCCACCACAACCAGTTCTACTGTGCCAGGAAAAACCGTCAGCAAGATGTCGGCAAAAGCGTCTCCGCGCGCTGCCGTCGATACAACAACAACCACAACGGTATTGAATCAGGAAATCGCTCAGCAACGTTTCAGCATCACGCCGCCAAACGACCCCAACTGCCGTTAGCTATCGAGCACTTGGGCTAACGCTGCAGGAATACCCGTTGGCCCCGTCACCGAAGCAACACGTGCTCCTACCCGCAGCGCAAAGGCTCGGGCTTCAGCATCGTCATCGGCAGGAGCAATAACAACGAGCTCTTCAATAGCCCGAGCAACAGCATCTATGTCGCCGGGTTCATTGGAACGACAATCTGAAAGTAGCACCACAATTTTTCTCGCTGCTCGCGAACGAGAAAGCTGCACCTGGGCAGCCTGTAAAGCCTGGGCAATATCGGTGGTTCCAAAACCCCGCAATGTAAGAACGCTATTCACTACTTCATTGCCTGGTTTGTATGAGTCTTGCGACTTTGCCACCACAACGTCTCGACTGAAAGCTAAAACGCTGTAATCGGTGGGTTCACGAGTGGCAATTGCAGCCGCCGCAACGGCAGATGTTGCCAGTGGCGCACCGCCCATGGATCCACTGCGGTCTACTAAAAGACACAGAGCAGTATCTCGTTTTTCCCAGGTGCGCACGCGAAGTTCCTCGATGTTTATTTCGCGAGCATTTTGCTTACCGCCAAATGCATCGGTGCTTGCATCAAGATCAATATCGCCACCGTCGCGATATTTTGCAGTAACAAGTTTGCCGAGGCCACGGCGGCGCAACGGCGTTCTTTGCGCAACATCGAGCATCAGTCTTCCGGCAAGTTTCTTTGCCAACTCGCGTAATTTTGGGTCGGTTGCTGCGGTGAGGTCGGCGAGCAATGCCATGGTGGCATCGGGGTCGCTCTGCATACCTTCATCAATTGCCGATTCGTTGAGTTCTCCGACCTCGGGAGACACCTCTTCGAAATGATTGTGGCGCTGCAACTCGCTACGAGATTTTGTTTTTTTAGCTGACTCTGCTTCAGCAGCCTGGGCAGCAGCACCCTCTTTTACAAGTGGGAGTTCGTTGCCCCAGTCGGGGCGGTTACTTTTCCCACATCACCAGTTTCTGATGGCAGCGCAAACACCGAGTTCCATATTTCAGCAATAACTTCTTCCACGCTGCGCGTCACACCTTCACGAAGTTTCACACGTCCACTTAATGATGTGAGAGCTGCATCGAGACCCACTAGCGCATCTTGCGCATTTAGTCCGCGCAGTTCACCAAGTGACTGTGCAACAAGTGCGGTGTCTATAGCCCCACGCACAGATGAGCCCATGCGTAAATCGCTGTGTTCGCGCGTCTGACGCACCACGTTGACAACCTGTGAGCACCAGCGCATGTTTGAGGTGGGTGATGCGCGATGCACAATGTTGGTTTCTTCTTTCGCACTTTGATACGCAACTGCTATGCGACACATGCGGTCATAGACAGCACTCGAAATTCGTGCTGTGCCAACAGTGTCGAATGGATTCATAGCTGCAATCATTTGGAACCCAGGTGCGGCAAGAATTCTGCCCAAACGAGGAATGGTAATTTCACCCTCACTCATAACGGTGATGAGCACATTGAGAGTTTCTTCGGGAATGCGGTTGATTTCTTCGATATACAAAAGTGACCCTGCACGCATTGCCTCTACAAGTGGGCCATCGAGAAATGCGTCGGGCTTGTAGCCATCGTTCAGTACTCGCGCAGGGTCAAATGTTCCAGCCAAGCGTGCTGGTGTGAGCTCAGCATTGCCCTCAACGAAAACAAAGCCGACGTTCATGGCCTCTGCAATTGCTCGCAAAAGGGTGGACTTGCCCGTACCGGGTGGCCCTTCAAGAACAATGTGGCGCCGAGCAGCAAGGGCCGCCAGCGTGAGCTCTATTTCACGATGGCGACCAACTACTTGTTCTTGAACCGCATTCAGAATATTTTTCGGTAAAACCATTTCAGCTATAAACGAGCACGCCACGGATGTTTTTTCCGTTGCGCATGTCGTCATAGCCATCATTCACACCTTCAAGTGGGTAGGTCTTAGTGATGAGGCCGTCGAGGTCGAGTTGTCCTTCGCGATACAGACTAATGAGTTTTGGAATATCGGCACGAGGGTTACCCGAACCAAAGAGTGAACCCACCACTTGCTTTTCCATCAATGTGAGATCGAGCAGGCTCATGCTTGCGCTGTACTCCATTGCCGGGTGGATGTTGGTAACAACCACACGACCACGCTTTGCAGTAAGTGCGAGTGCTTCACCAATAACTGCGCCGCTACCGACGCCCATGGTCATAATGACTTTGTTTGCCATGGTGCCCCAGGAAATTTGCTGTACGAGCGGAAGTGCTTCTGCCATTGACGCTGCAGTGTGCGTTGCACCAAATTGCATTGCCTTTTCACGCTTGAACTCAATGGGGTCAATAGCAATGACGTGCTTTGCACCAGCAAGTTTTGCGCCTTGCACTGCGTTTGCACCAATGCCACCAATACCCACAACAACCACGGTGTCGCCAGGCGATACTTCAGCGGCATACACACTGCTGCCCCAGCCTGTAACGACTCCACAACCAAGCAAGCAAGCTTTTTCGAGCGGAATATCTTTTTCAATTTTGATGCATGATGCTTCATTCACCACTGTGTGGTGCGCAAAAGTTCCGAGCAAGCACATTGTGGAAACATCTTGACCTTGTGCATGATGACGCGAGGTTCCATCGGAAATTTGCTTGCCGGTACCCAGCAATGCACCCATGTCGCACAGGTTCGAGTGACCCGTGCTGCAACTTGGGCAACGACCACACGAGGGAATAAACCCGAAAACCACATGGTCGCCAGGTGCAAGCCAGCTGACCCCTGGGCCCACTGCTTCAACCACACCGGCGCCTTCATGGCCGCCAATGATGGGCATTGCGAAGGGAAGGTCACCCGTGACCACGTGCTCGTCGCTATGGCACATTCCTGAGGCGGCGATTTTTACTAAAACTTCTCCGGCCTTGGGGGCATCGAGCTCAATTTCCTCGACGGACCACGGTGTGTTTAATTCCCACAAAATTGCAGCTTTAGTCTTCACGATTTTCCCCTCTATATTTTGCCCAGACGGGCAACGTCAATAAATGAGACGCTAGCCCAAGCATCGGACCGCTGTCACACGGTACGATTTGGTCATGTCACCAGTTGCCGTTGCCACCGTAGAAACAGCCAGCCAAGAAACCCTTGAAACTGCTGCCGAAGTGCTTGTTTTAGAAGACTTGCTCGTCGAGGAGATCTCCATCGACGGCATGTGCGGCGTGTACTGAGCCGCCCGTGACCCTCACTCTCAGTTCAGCATGCTCATTGCATCCTCAAGTTGCCTTGCGCCCTGAACCCTTTGGCGCCCTTGCCTATCACTACGGCAACCGTCGCCTTGTTTTTCTGAAGCACCCCGACGTTGTGCGAGTTGTGCGCGAGCTTGGCGATCATCCGAGTATTGGCCACACCTTGCGCGCCTGTGGAATTGCCACTGAGCGCGACGCATCTTTTTTACAAGCACTCAACCAACTGACGAAATCGGAAATTCTTCGTGTCTGCTAGCCAACTCGTTACACAATTAAAGCGCGGCCTCGACGCCCCTATTTGCCTTACATGGGAACTCACCTACGCGTGCAACTTGCAATGCGTTCATTGTTTGTCAAGTAGTGGTCAACGCGACGATCGCGAACTGTCAACACAACAAGCTTTTGCAGTACTCGACGAACTCCGTGACCTGCAAGTGTTCTACATCAACATTGGCGGTGGCGAGCCAATGATACGCCGCGACTTTTTCGACATCATTGAATACTCCATTGCTAACGACATCGGAGTGAAGTTTTCGACCAATGGCGCTTTCATTGACGAAAAAAATGCACAGCGCCTCGCTGCAATGGACTACTTAGATATTCAAATTAGCCTCGACGGTATTGATGCCTTAACAAACGACCCTGTTCGCGGGGAAGGTTCATACAACATTGCGCGCCGCGCCATGGACAATTTAAAAGCGGCAAATTATGGTCCTTTTAAAATTTCTGTCGTGGTCACACGACACAATGTTGACCAATTAGATGAGTTTAAAGCTCTTGCCGATTCTTACGGAGCTCAATTGCGCATTACACGGTTGCGTCCTTCTGGCCGTGGCGTTGATTCGTGGAATGACCTGCACCCCACGAACGAACAACAAGTACAGATCTATAACTGGCTTCTTGCACACGGCGAGAATGTTCTTACTGGCGATTCATTTTTCCACCTCAATGCATTAGGTGAAGCTCTACCTGGCCTCAATATGTGTGGCGCAGGACGCGTGGTGTGCCTCATTGACCCCATAGGCGACGTGTATGCCTGCCCATTTGTTTTGCACGATCAATTCAAAGCAGGAAATGTTCATGACACTGGTGGTTTCGCTTCTGTCTGGCGCGATAGCGAACTGTTCACATCTTTACGTGAACCAGAATCGGCTGGTGCCTGCGCTTCATGTGGCAACTACGACTCGTGCCAAGGCGGCTGCATGGCTGCGAAATTTTTTACTGGGTTACCACTCGATGGGCCAGACCCCGAGTGCGTCTTGGGGCATGGAGCGGATCTTCTTGAAGCACGCCAAGCAAGCCCTGTTTCCATTACCCCAAAGCCCAGCAAAGACCACTCAAAGCCTGCCCGCAGTGCGTTGAGCGTGGTGTCGTAACTTCTTTTTCATGGGGTTATTGCAGCCTGTTGACATTGGCAATTGCCAAGCACCAAACGGCGTGATGTTTGGACCACACGTCACCAACCTCGGTACAGACGAACGAACTTTTAGTGATCAGCACATTGCCTATTACGCGAGACGTGCACAAGGCGGCTGCGGTGTGATTGTGCTTGAAGGCATGAGTGTGCACCACAGCGACTGGCCATACGAGCGTGCGCCACTTGCATCACATTGCGCAGAATCACTGAACAAAATTTCTCAAGAACTACACAAAGAGAAATGTTTAGTCATTGCATCGCTCGATCACTCTGGCGGGCAAGGGTCCTCTGCATACCATCAGCAGCCTTTGTGGGCACCAAGCCGAGTACCTGAAGTAAACTCACGCGAAGTACCAAAATGGATGGAACAAGCCGACATTGATGAAGTCATTGAGGGCTTTGTTCATACTGCGCGTATTGCCATTTCATCGGGGTGCGATGGTGTGGAAATTAATGCAGGTCAACACAGTTTGGTGCGACAGTTTCTTTCTGGCCTCACTAATCATCGTGATGATGCATGGGGTCAAGACAAAACTTTGTTTGCACGAACAATCATTGAAAAAATTCGTGAAGAAATTGGTAGCGCAATCATTGGACTGCGACTCTCGTGCGATGAACTGGCACCGTGGGCTGGCATTACGCCAGACATGGCAATAGAACTTGCTCCTCAACTTGCAGCATGTGGGCTCGACTACCTCGTTGTTGTTCGTGGTTCCATTTTCTCTGTAGAAAAAACTCGCCCCGATTTTCACGAACCAGAAGGGTTCAATACTGAAATTACCCAGCGCATTCGGGAAGTGCTCAACATTCCCGTGTTCTTGCAAGGTTCAATAGTGCAATCACACATGGCAATTCAGGCTGTAGAGCAAGGCGTGTGTGCTGGTGTTGAAATGACTCGTGCACAAATTGCCGACCCCGACATAGTGAACAAAATGCTGAGTGGTGACGTTGAAAAAATTCGCCCCTGCATTCGTTGCAATCAAACATGCCAAGTGCGCGATGCACGCAACCCCATTGTTACCTGTGTTGTTGAACCCACGGCAGGCCACGAGAGCACCGACCCCAACTGGTACACACAGGTTGCGCCAAAAAAAGTTGCCGTCATCGGCGCGGGGCCAGCAGGTCTAGAAGCTGCGTATACGGCGGCTCGGCGAGGTCACTTGGTAGAGGTGTACGAACAAAACGGCAATGCCGGCGGCATTGCGGCTTTCGCAGGCCCAGGCGGTGCATTTGTGCACTGGCTATACGAACAATGTTTGTCGCTTGGCGTGCAGTTTCATTTTGGTGCACATGTCGATGGCACCCAAGACCTTGCAGCCGACGTTGTGCTGCAGTGCACTGGCTCGCGCTTAGGTGTACCTACCTATTCGCTATCCGACCACACAGCAGCAATTGACGTTGTTGACGTGATGAATGGTTCTTCTGCGCTTCCTGAAAGTGGCGACATTGTTCTTCACGACCCCATTGGCGGCCCGATTGCCATTGCCCTTGCGCAATGGCTTGGCCAGCGTGCAATTCTCGTGACTCAAGACAACATTGCCGGAAACGAACTATCGCGCTCAGGCGATTTGGCTCCTGCAAATGTTCGCTTGGCACAACAAGGAACACGGGTAGTGAAACGCGCGCTCGTTCGCTCGGTTGCAAGGTCAGGTGAAGGCGTACGTGTAGAAGTGCAAGATCGCTATTCGGGCGAGACCACTTTCCACGAAGCAGCAGCATTCATCGATTGCGGCTTTCGTCTGCCCACCGAGCACATCTCCACTCATTTTCATCTGGTTGGCGATGCTGTTGCCCCACGCACTGTTCTTGAGGCTGTCCTCGAAGCACGGCGTGCAGTGTTTATGCTGTAACTGTGCACTTCTTTCTCGTCGTTCTTCTTGCAACTGCCGGGTACTTCATTGGCACATTCCCGAGCGCCATCATGGTGGCTAAAGCCAATGGTGTCGACATCACCGCCATTGGTTCAGGTAACCCAGGAGCATCAAACGTTGCCCGCGCATTAGGAATGAAAAAAGGCGCGTACGTTTACGGCCTCGATGCATTAAAAGGCGCCGCCGCTACCGCACTTGGTTTAGTAATTTTTGGCAACGCTGCTGCGTATTGGTGTGCAGCTGCAGCGGTTGTGGGCCACGTCTACCCCATCACCCGTCGTTTTGCAGGCGGTAAAGGGGTGGCCACTGCGTCGGGCGCGATGCTTGTGTTACACCCGTTCATCAGCCTTGGCCTTCTCCTTTTATGGGCAGTGCTCAGTAAAACGACGAAAAAAGCTTCCATTTCCTCACTTGTCATCACCGTGCTCTTGCCCGTGTGCATCGCGCTAGCGGGCAAGCCCGGCTGGGAGGTCGGTGCAACTGTTGGCATCGGTGTTTTGGTGGTCATTCGACACATTCCTAATCTTCGACGTCTCCGTTCTGGTCTCGAGCCATCACTTCCCTCAAAACCCACCTAACCTCTGTCTTTGTGAGTTACAAGTACTTGTGGACCCCGCTCCAACTGGGGCCTGTGACCGCACGTAATCGCATTGTCTTTAGCGCTCATCTCACGAACTACGCGCGCAATGGCAAACCCACAGAACAACACAGCGCTTACTATGCAGCACGCGCGGCGGGTGGGGCTGGGCTCATCATTACCGAAGAGCACTCAACGCACCCCACCGACTGGCCATACGAGAAACTCATTCACGGCTTTCATCGTGATGTCATACCTGGCTATCGCAATATCACGTCGGCTGTGCATCAACATCGCACGCCCATTTTTGCGCAAATTAACCACAACGGTGGGCAAGCCAGCAGCATGTATAGCCGGCTTCCTGTGTGGGCACCGAGTGCGGTCGCCGACCCTCTCTTTCGCGAAGTGCCTAAAGCCGTCACTCAAAGCGATATCGACGACATTATTGCTGGCTATGTCACTGTTGCTGAGAACTGTGCAGAAGGCGGATTCGACGGCATCGAACTGCAGTGCAGCCACTCTTCCATTGTGCGCGGCTTTCTCTCGCCAGCAACAAACAAACGCACCGATCAGTACGGCGGGTCACTCGCGAACCGTGCGCGTTTACTGCTCGATATTTCAGTTGCAGTACGTAAAGCAATTGGTAACGACCTTGCTTTAGGTGTGCGTTTATGCGGAGATGAATTCATTGAAGGTGGCACCACCATTGATGAAGCAATTGAAGTTGCCAAACTTGTAGAAGCAGCTGGCAATGTTGACTACATCAACACCTCTATTGGTGTCGCTACTGCAAGCTTGTTCATGATTGAAGCATCAATGCACATTCCACCCGGATACGCAACATTTATTCCTTCAGCCATTCGCAAAGCAGTTGACCTTCCCGTCGTCGGAGTTGGTCGCTTTAAAGATCCACAACAAGCAGAGCGTGCATTGGCCGACGGACACTGCGATCTTGTTGGAGTAGTGCGTGGTCAAATAGCCGACCCCGACTTTGCAGCAAAAGCACGTGCTGGGGCAACCGAGGATATTCGCTTGTGCTTGAGTTGCAATCAGGAATGCGTGGGACGCATGGGTCTGAACCGTTGGCTTGGTTGCATTGAAAACCCCCAAACAGGTCGTGAAGCGGAATGGAAAGCAACACAACATGTGAAGCTTTCCCCAACCCCTACAAATGTGTTGGTGGTTGGCGCAGGACCCGCTGGTTTGCAAGCAGCAATTGCTGCTGCGCGCAACGGACACCGCGTCACCGTTCTTGAAAAAGAAGATACCGCAGGCGGCCAAGTGCGGCTCGCGGCGAGTGTGCCAAACAGAGCCGAGTTCGGTGATCTCATTCGCAATCAACTCACCGAATGCAAACGCCTCGGGGTTGCTATTGAATACGGCGTTTCTGCCTGGCCTGGTTTAGTTCTGGAACGCAATGCGCAACATGTTGTGGTTGCTACTGGCGCCGAACCACAACAACCATGGTGGGTTGCAGGTGAAGGTGTCACTATTGGAGTTGCCGATGTACGACATGTACTGGAAGGGTCTGCGGATCCGTTTGGCACAGTGGTCATCATCGACGAAATTGGTTTCCACCATGCCACTTCAGTTGCAGAACTTCTTGCCGACCGCGGTTGTGACGTTGAAATAGTGACCCCAGGAATGGTGGTAGGCCAAGACCTTGGCATCACCCTCGACATGGAAAACTGGCTCATTCGTGCTCACGCAAAAGGCATTGCGCAAAGTACCGACCTTGTTCCTATGGGGCTCGCTGGCAATGAACTCACTTTGCTTCATCATCCCACCGGCACGAATGTCACACGCACACCCGACTGGGTGGTGTTGGCAGTTCCCCCGCAGCCCGTGGAATGGCTGTACCACGACCTGTCCTTGAACACTGCACTTCGAGATGCTGGCGTCACTGTTTCTCGAGTCGGCGATGCTGTTGCACCACGCCGTGCGCACGCTGCGGTCATTGACGGTGAACGCATCGGCTCATCGTTCTAATGTTCTCTTTTCTTGACACGATGTTTGAAACGCTCACTGATGTCTCTTCGTCACCGTGGTTTTATCTCATTATTTTTTCTGTTGCGCTTCTCGACTCGGTGGTGCCCATTGTTCCCAGCGAGTCAATGGTCATTGTTGGCGGAGTCGCCGCTGGGTTAGGCGACCTGTTGATACCACTCGTCATCGTCATTGCTGCTGCAGGTGCATTTCTTGGCGACAACATGTCGTATCTCATTGGGCGCAAGGCAAGTGCATTTATTGATCGCCGCTACCGACGCACCGAAAAGGGCGCAAAGCGACTCGACTGGGCGCATAGTCAAATTGAAGAGCGCGGTGGACCACTGCTCATTACGGCTCGCTTTATTCCGGGTGGGCGCACCTTGCTCACACTCACCTGCGGAGTAACTCATCAAGATCAGCGGTGGTTTACCAAGTGGGTTGGCATTGCTGCTCTCATTTGGGCTTCTTATGCAAGTTTGCTGGGCTTCATTGGGGGCAAAACATTTGAAGACAACCACGCCATGGCATTTGGGGTGGCCTTTGGTATGGCCTTAGCCGCAACGGGGCTCATTGAACTTGTGCGCCACTTTCGCAAACGGAAATAGACTCACCTCATGATCGCCGTTCTTGTAGTTCGTCACGGCGTACTTCCCGCTGGGGCACTAGAGGCCACAAGCGAAGCCAAAGGAAATGTTCTTGTTATTGGCAGTAACTGCTCGGCAGTGCTTCCTGAACTTTCGCCATATGCAACTTCCATCACAACTTGCGAATGGGGAAACTTTGCCCCTACTGCTTGGGCACATGCACTTGCAACTCACATTGGCCACGAACAGCGCATTGTTCTTCCCGCATCTCCCGATGGAAGAGACTTCGCTGCGCACTTAGCTCAAAATTTGCAGCGCCCTCTTTACGCTGGTGCATTACGCATTGGAACAGTCACTATTGAACTCGTGCGCTGGAGTGGCCAGGCTGTTGAGACACTTGTTGCCGCACCAGAGTTTGTTGCCACTTTGCAAGTGGGCGTGCGCAGCATTGAAGAAGTGCCTGGTGACGCGGTCATTACTTCATTCAACATGCCAGAGACCTTCACGGGCAACGATGCTGAAGTAGTTGATGTGCTTCCCCCCGATGCGGCAAGCATCGACCTCTCCGAAGCCCCTCGCATTATTTGCGGAGGAGCCGGCATACAAACATCAAGTAGTTTTCATATGCTCTTCACCATTGCAGAAGAACTCAGTGCCTCGGTTGGCGCCACTCGTGTTGTTACCGACCGCAGTTGGGTAGAACACCAACGTCAAATTGGCACTACAGGTGTTGTGGTGAACCCGCAGTTATACATTGCTCTTGGTGTCAGTGGCGCGGTGCAACACACCAGTGGCCTCGGCCAACCCGAACACATTGTGAGCATCAATACCGACCCACACTGCCCCATGATGCAACTTGCCGACCTCGGCATTGTGAGCGATGCCAATGAAGTGCTTCCTGCATTACTTGCTGCCTTGCAGAAAAGGAAAAGCAATGTCTGATTTCGATGTCATCGTGGTGGGTGCTGGGCCTGCAGGATCGTGTGCAGCTCTTACTATTGCGCGCACAGGAAAAAGCGTTGTGCTCATTGAACGCGGACCATTCCCGGGCTCAAAAAATATGTACGGCGGTGTGGTATACCCCCGCATTCTCGATGCGCTCATTCCAGAGTGGTGGAACGAAATGCCCGTACAACGCTGGGTCACAAGGCGCAGCACAATGTTGCTCACCGATACACAATCGCTGAGCATCGATTTCAGATCTGACGCTTGGGGAGATGCCCCTTACAACGGAGCAACCGCATTTCGCCCCGACTTCGACAATTGGCTAGCAAATAAGGCCGTTGAAGCTGGTGCAACTTTGGTCTGCAGCACCACCGTCACTGGGCTCATTACTGGCGCAAACGGCGAAGTGATTGGCGTACATACCGACCGCCCCGATGGCGACCTCACTGCTTCTGTCGTTATTGCATGCGACGGCGTCAATAGCTTTTTGGCAAAAGAACGCGGCATGTACCCGCATACCGATGCCGCATATTTCACACTTGGGGTGAAAGAAACAATCACACTTTCCAAAGACATCATTGATGAACGTTTTGCTGTTCGTGGCAACCACGGAGTTGACATAGAAATTTTGGGCGGAACAAGTGGCGTCAATGGTGGCGGATTCATTTACACCAACCTCAACTCCATTTCCGTGGGGGTCGTATTGAAACTGCCAAAATTGGCCGCACAAGAAAAACGACCTGAAGAAATTATTGCTGTCTTAAAATCACATAGCGCCATTGCGCCTCTCGTGGAAGGCGGAACAGTAAGCGAGTACTCGGCTCACCTCATTCCTGAGGCCGGTTTGAAAATGATGCCAAAACTTCTCGATGATGGCCTGCTCATTGCCGGCGACGCCGCAGCAATGTGCTTGGCCGCGGGCATTTGGCTTGAAGGAGTGAACTTCGCAATGGCATCGGGCATGTATGCCGCTCAAGCAGCATGTGAAGCGATTGAAAAGGGCAATACGTCGGCCAAGGGTTTGTCGCTCTACAAAAAACTTCTCGAAGATACCTTTGTTCTACGTGATCACCACAAGTTGCGTCGAGCACCTCAACTTGTTCTGAGCGATCGCGTGCAACATATGTATCCGGCCCTCGTGACGGGCATTGTTCAAGGCATGTTCCAGGTAAACAACCCAATTCCCAAACCCGGGCTTCGTAAAATTCTAAAAAATGAACGCCGCCGCCTTGGTATTCGTACCATCGACCTAGCAAAAGATGCAATCACTGGCTTCAGGAGTTTCGGATGAGCGTGCACTGGCCCGACATTTCTTTTCAAGACCGCATGGCAAACTCTGAGTTTCGCGTGCATGAGCGCGCCCACATTGTGGTGAATAGTGATTCCTGCAATGGGTGCACCACTCGCGCATGTGTTGTTGCTTGCCCTGCGAATCTCTTTGTACCCACTGCCGATGGTGGCATTGTTTTCAACTACGAACAATGTTTTGAATGTGGAACGTGCTACATGGTCTGCAATGAAGAGGGCGCCATTAGTTGGTCGTACCCCGAAGGTGGGCACGGCATCGTGTTCCACAATACGTGAGAGTTGCCTAGCGCTATGACAACCATTATTGGTGTTTGTGTGAAATGGATTGGGAGCCAACCCAATAGCGGGCACGAAGCCGATGCGCGCTTTGCTCAATTTTCCGCCAGCGACCAGGCAGCACTAGAAACTGCCCTGCAACGTGCAGAGCAACTATCGGCGCGAATACGTGTGGTGAGTGTTGCCCCGGCTGTTGCTCGTACGCACCTTGTGGCACTATGCGCAACAGGTGTACACGAACTCGTACACATTGCATCCGAAGGGCAAAGTAGCAGCGCACATGTTGCTCATGAACTGGCACAACATTTACAAGACTGCGCTTCTGTTTGGTGTGGCGACTATTCACTCGACAGAGGCTCGGGAAGTGTTCCTGCATTTCTCGCCAATGTATTGGGGGCGCAACAAGCGCTTGGCATTGTGGGAATAACACCAAGCAATGGCCTCAACTCTCTTGAACTACTACGGCGACTCGATGCTGGTCGTCGCGAAATTGTGCGCGTGGTAGAACCTTTCGTTGTTTCTGTGGAAGGGTCGTTAGCAACACTGCGCCGAGCCAGTCTTGCTTCAACGCTTCGCCCAACAGCGACTGTTATTGATGCTTCATTGGTCTCGCAAAGTTCGCCTTCATTTGGTGAGTTCTCGCCATTTCGTCCGCGACCACGCACAATTGCCGCACCTGTGGGTGAGACCGCCTTAGACCGCATTAAATCTGCAACATCGGCAAATTCATCGCAAAAGCATTCCGAGATCGTGACTCTTGCACCAGAAGCCGCTGCGCAATGCATTGTTGAACGACTCACCGAGTGGGGATACCTCTCTTAACGGCTACCGTTTTGCTGTGCACCAGCGCTACAGCCTCGACAACTCATGGAGACGTCCGAAAAAAGGAAACGTTCTCATTGCAGGTTCTCCGCTACGCATTTTCCGCTTAAGCACAGCGGGCCAAGCAATTGCTGAATCACTTGAGCAAAATGGAGAAGCGCCAAGCTCTGGGCAACTTCTTATTACTCGACTCATTGATGCTGGGGCTTTGCACCCTCTACCTTCGCTAGAAGGCGACGCGCCAACAGTTCACGATATTTCTATTGTCATTCCTTTTTTTGCACGGTCCGAGAACGACATTTTGCGAGTGCAGAATTTTGCTGCTGAATTTTCCGCATTCCCGCATGTGGTGGTTGTTGATGATGCGTCGCCCATTGCATTCCCCGAGATGCCCAACACCAATGTCACTGTGCACCGTCAAGAAGTAAACAAGGGTCCAGGTGCAGCACGCAACTCTGGCCTCACATTCGTATCCACTCCATATGTTGTGTTTATTGATTCTGATGTGCAGTGCACCCCTGAAGATATTTGCGAACTAGCCAAGTGGTGGAATTTGCCACAACTTGCCGTGCTCGCGCCGCGCGTTAAAAGCTTGAAATGGTTTCAGTATGGCGCCACAATTTCCGCATACGAAGAAGTGCGCTCCCCTCTCGACATGGGTGCCTTTCCTGCACGTGTGCGCGCCGGCACTCGCGTGAGTTATGTGCCTTCCGCATTATTGCTGTGCAGCGTTTCAGCACTTGCTGCTGTGGGAAACTTCGATGAATCGTTGCGTACCGGTGAAGATGTTGACCTCATATGGCGTCTCGATGCAGCCGGTTATTCGTGTCGCTACGAACCGTCTGTTGAAGTGCACCACCTGCCACGCACCACCATTCAACAACTTGCCGAACAACGCATTGGCTATGGTGAATCGGCTGCTCTTCTTGCTCAAAAACATCACGGCGCACTTGCTCCACTTCGTGTTAGTGGTTGGAGTACCGGAGTCTGGGCTTCCATTGCTCTCGGGTTTCCCATTATTGGTGGAGTTGTTGCTGCTGGTACCGCTGTTGCGCTCTCTCGCAAATTGCGTTTTCTTCCCGATGCAGAAAAAGAATCAGCTCGGTTAGCAACTCTTGGGCATCTTCATGCCGGTAAACAAATTGCTAGCGCGGTGACGCGCGTATGGTGGCCAATTGCAGTGCTTCTCGCGTTGGTTTCACGCCGCGCACGTTGGGCGTTGTGTCTTGCAGCATTTGTTCCAGCACTGTCAGACTGGTGGACGAGTCGACCCCACCTCGACCCTGTTCGTTACACGCTTCTTCGTTGGGTCGATGACATGTCCTATGGGTTTGGTGTTTGGAAAGGTGTTGTGCGCGAAGGCAACTACGACGCACTCATTCCAGAACTCTCTAGTTGGCCAAGCAACCTGCAGCAAAAAACTTCTACTGAGGCTTAGCGGCAGAGCGCAGATGAAAGTTGCTGCACTCTTCACAAACATCTTCTGGAATAACACCAATGCGCATCAACATGCTGAACATGATGCAGCCGAGACAAATAGCAAAGAAACTTTCGAGGCCTGCTGCAACAATGAGCGCAGCAATAACTACTTGCGCGGTACCCATGTTTCCTGTTGCCCATAACAGCGATGCAACACCGCTGAAGAGAAGCCCTACTCCTTGCGCAAACCGCTTGGGTGGCCCCGGAACAAATTTGTGATTGCCCTTCAACCGTGGCGTCACTACCTGAGTAGCGATTCTTCCTAAAGGACTCATGGTGGGGCCGGTTAAAACGCGCGCCAAAAACCCATAGGCCAAGGGAACAAGCACCCAGCCACTTTGCGTGAGAAGAAAAAAGACGCTCATTGCAACGACCCCGCCAGCGACAAGGCGTGCCGAGGTCTCATTTACTGGATGAGGGAAGGAAAAGAACGATTTCACTCGCTTTACGATATGGACTAATCGTTAATAAAAGCGAAATGCCTCTATAACTACTACCGTAGGAAGCGATGTCTCTTCGGCTCACAGTTAACGAACACGCCTTTCGCGCCCATGTCGCCCACATCGTGGGCTCGACCCCTGGCCTCATCCCCGTCGTCAAAGGCAACGGCTACGGGCTCGGGCGTCCCTTTCTTTTGCAGCTTGTATCTGAGTTACTCGGCTCTGAACAAGCTGTTGCGGTCGGAACCGTTTTTGAAGCCCAAGATATTCCGGCCTCCACTCCCGTTTACATACTCACCCCCATTGGCGAGTTCGACCAGGTATCTATTCCCTCGAATGCCATCCCTACCGTTGCCACAGAACGCGACCTCGCGGTTCTTCAAAACAAGGGTTGGAAAAGCCCTGTGGTGGTGAAACTTGCTTCCCCAATGCAGCGCTTTGGCGTAGAGGCACATGAGTTCCTGGCACTTGTTCAGCACATCAGTGCAGCCGGGCTCACCATTCACTCTTGTTCCTTACATCTGCCTTTGCATCAAACCGATGAAGAAATTTATGAACAACTTGCAACTTGGATTCCGCTGGTTCCCCAGTGTGTCACTGTGACATTGAGTCATGTTTCAGCTACTCAACTTGCAACACAACAGAAGAAATTTCCCGATGCACGCTTTGAAGTGCGCCTTGGCACTGCCTTGTGGCACGGAGACAAATCATTTTTTTCTATGCACACTGAAGTTCTAGCTGTGCACTCAATTAAAAAAGGCACTGCAGTGGGCTACCACAGCACCCCAGCACCTGCCGATGGTCACATCGTTGTGGTCGCAGCAGGAACCACCCACGGGGTGTCGCCACTAGAAAACGGTTCAAGCCCATTTCATTTTGAAAAGCAGCGGCTCACTTTGCTTGAAGCACCGTATATGCATAGCGCAATGTGTTTCGTTCCACACGGTCAACCGTGCCCGAAGGTTGGCGATGCAATAGATGTGCAACGGCCCCTGCATAGCGTTGCCCCCGACATCACATTGTGGGTCTAAATACTTATGGCTAATACAGCATTACCAACACGCAATGGCGTTGCTCGTTTTGCAGAACTTGATATTGCTCGCAGCATTGCACTGTTTGGCATCATTATTTTGAACTACCACGGCTACCTCAATGGCGGCAGAGCCACAGGTTCTATACAAACAACATGGTTCGCGCGCCTCATGGACCCATGGAATGGCCTGCTCACACCGAGCCCTGTCATTTTTGTAGTGGTTGCTGGCGTTGGCTGCGGGCTCCTTACCTCAGCAAGTCAACAACTCAGCACTACAGAACTACGTTGGCTACTTATTCGGCGTGGAACATTTCTATTCACCATCGGAACAATATTCGAGTGGGTGTGGAACGGCACCATACTTCCGTACTACGGCATTTATTTTGTTTTAGCTGCTGCTGTTTTTCATTTAAAAATAAAACACATTGCCGCACTGGCAGCAGGAATCACTTTGGCTGCAGCTCTCCTCTCTTTTTGGCGTTACCGCCAAGAGCTACAGGGCCACTCCACAAGTTGGCTACAACCATTTGAACCCAACACGCCCCGCAACCTCATCTTTCGTTATTTCATTGACTACACACATCCGGTCTTGCCATGGTTTGCCTTTTTTTGTGTTGGCCTCATCATCGGCAAGTCCTACGCCGCCTTCCGCTTGAATCGAAAAAAGATACTTTTTGCCTGCATTCCTGCCCTTATATGCATTTATACCGCAAGTGGTCTGGCACTGCATCACACCAGCGGCTCGTGGCAACACATCTTGAGTACCGACCCTTTTCAACGTGGCATTTTGGCAACAGTTGGCGCTTGTACGAGTGCAGTACTTATAGTCGTACTCATTTCTTTTGCAGCCGATGCATTCGCAACTACACCTACCATGCAAGTACTACAGCGGTCGGGGCAAATCACATTGACTCTCTACCTCTGCCATGCTTTTATTTTTAACGCAATAGTTCACTGGTTGGGCTGGGTTCAGCCAGGTTCATTCACCACACCATTTATTTTTTCATGTGTGGTGACAACACTGCTTGTTGCAATTGGTGCATGGTGGCAACGATCTATAGGCAAAGGCCCCATTGAAGTGCTATATCGCAAATTTGGAAACTAAAACAACAACTAAATTTCGGTCATGCGGTTCATACCGCGCAGAGCAAAAGCCGCTGCGCCAATAAGCGCACCATCATCACCTAAACGTGCCGGAACAATGCGTGCACCTGTTGAAAATTCAAGTCGACATAATTCATCGAGGCTGTTTTGTGCCGCTTGGAAAAATGGTGCGCCAAAACCCAACGCCACACTTCCGCCCACAACAGCAAGTGGTAGATCGAGCAAGTTGCACACAGATGCAATGCCGCGGCCCACAAGCCGACCCGTGCGCTGAATAATTTCATACGTCGGTTGTGTCGGAGGCCTGCCGGTGATGGCCTCAATTGCTGGGCCTGAAGTTTCTGCCTCTAAGCATCCACGTGCGCCACAAGCGCATCGACGGCCGCTTGGCTCCACAATGACGTGCCCAATGTGCCCCGCATTGCCTGATGCTCCGTCGAGGAGGCGGCCATTCAACACAATGCCGCCGCCAACGCCAGTAGAAACAACCATTGCTAGGAAGTTGTCGTGCCCTTTGCCCGCGCCTTTCCAGCCTTCACCGAGCGCAAGCGCTTTGGCGTCGCCATCGGCAAATACTGGTAAGCCGGTCAGACTGCGCAATTGCGGCACTAATGGAAAATCGCGCCAGCAAGGAATGTTGAGTGGCGACACCAACTCGGCATTTTCTGTCATTGGCCCTGCGCAACCCACACCAAGTGCAACTGGTTGCGCACCATGTTGACCGCGCGCTTTGGTGAGCATGGAATCGACCAGTTGCGCAACATCGTTGAAAAGATTTTCATCGCTCTGGTTGCTGCGCACAGCAATACGACCTCGGTCGATGACTGTTCCTTCACGACTAACAAGCCCTGCAGCAATTTTTGTGCCACCAATGTCGAGAGCGAGAAGGACGTCCATTCCGCTCTAGTGTCTATCGCACAGCAACAACAAAGTAAGTTATTTCCGCGAGTAATCTGTAGCTACATGCTGTGCACTACTCCGCCACCGGGATGGGACGCCCTATTTACGATTGAACTGTCTAAAAATTATTGGGAATTGCTGAGTATTTTTATAGAATCAGAACGTGCATTGTTTGAAATTTATCCGCCACGTAATGAAACTTTTGCAGCATTTAACGCAACTCCATTGCACAACGTCAAGGTGGTCATAGTGGGGCAAGATCCGTATCACCAACCCGGCCAAGCACATGGTCTGAGTTTTTCAGTGAACGACAATGTTGTACTACCACCATCACTGCGCAATATTTTTACTGAGTTGCTTAGCGACGTGAACGTCGACCGAAGCCAACACCCAGCGAAAGGCAATCTCTTGTCGTGGGCACAGCAAGGCGTGTTGCTACTGAACACCACGTGCACTGTGCGTCGCGGGGAAGCTGGCTCACACAGTGGTAAAGGGTGGGAAAAATTTACGACTGCGGCACTACGTGTAGTCGCTGAAACTCATGACCATGTGGTTTTCATTTTGTGGGGCAAGCATGCTCAAGCACTAAAGGGTGATCTCGACATATCTGGCCGCCAACACACCTTTATTGAGTCGCCGCATCCGTCACCGCTGTCTGCATACCGCGGTTTTTTTAGCTCTCAGCCCTTTTCGCGCACAAATAAAGCACTGATTCAGCACAGCCAGGCACCGATAGAGTGGTAATTTATAGAGTAGTCATTGGTTATCGCAAAGAGAAAGTTCACTATGGGTTCAGTTCGTAGACACGCCATTCTTGATGCCTCTGCTGCCGTCGTCTGGGACTTCATTGGTCGCCCAGGTGCCTTGCACGAATGGTTCCCCATTACGGCAACGCGCATTGAGGGCGACAAACGCTGGATCACTTTGCCCACTGGCATCGTCTTTGAAGAAGACATCTTGCTGGTCGACCACGACCTACGCCGCTTTCAATACGCCATCACGAATAACCCACTTATCACAAATCACTTGGGTACATACGACGTCGTTGAGTTAACACCTTCCACGTGCATCGTTGTTTACAGCACCAATGTGGAACCAGAAGTTTTTGCACTTGCTATTGGGGCCGCTGCAGGTGAGGGAATGCGTTTTCTTGAAAAGAAATACGGCATTCCAAAGAACGAAGGAGCTCGCTAATGGCGCGTCGTATTTTGTTTATCACCACCGACCAGCAACGCTTTGATGCATTGGGCTGCAACGGTGGCACCGTTGCACGAACTCCCGTGGTCGACTCTTTTGCAAAAGAAGGCATTCGTTACAACCGCGCGCTTCCTTCCAACGTGGTGTGCATGCCGTCGCGTAGTTCCATGATCACCGGGCAACATGTTTCCACTCATGGTGTATGGATGAACGGTGTCACTCTTCCAGTTGACGCGCCAAGTATTGCAGCCGACCTGTGGCGCAAAGGCTTTCGTACATCTCTCATTGGCAAGGCTCACTTTGAACCGTTCCTTGACCCGTTTGCACTCTTTACGGAAAACACCATTGCCACACAAGGCGTAGAAACCGTCATGCATAAAAATGCCGACGGAACCGAAGAGCCTCACCGTGGTTTTGAGCACCTTGAATTTGCTACGCACAATGCAATGGGTCCTTTGCATTACGCCCAATGGATACGCGCGAATCACCCCGAGGGCGCCGACATGCTCTACCCCATCATTAACCGCAAATTGCAGGTGAATGAAATGGGTGGCGGCGACACCGGAGCACCACAGGTGAAGCACAATCCCATGCCTCGTGAGTGGTATCACACCGAATGGGTGGCCGACCGAGCCATCAACTGGCTCTCATCACAAAGTGACGACGACGACATGTTTTGTTGGGTGAGCTTCCCCGACCCACATCATGCGTGGGACCCCCCTATGTCTGAACTGCATCGCGTGAACTGGCGTGACCTCGAACTTCCTGCTGGCTATATCAGCGACCCTGCCGAGCGTGAACGTATTTTGAGTACGAAACCCGCACAGTGGCTGGCGTGGTACAACGGCGAATTTGTTTCCAACTTTGAAGCACCGGCCCAATGGGTGCCGAACACACTGACCGCCGACCAAGTGCGTGAAGTAAATGCCATGGTGCATATTGAAAATGAACTCATCGATGAAGCAATTGGTCGCATTGTTGGTGTGTTCAAAGATCGTGGATGGTGGAACGACACCGACGTTATTTTCACTACCGACCACGGCGAATTCCAAGGCGACTTTGGTCTGCTCTTTAAAGGTCCATACCACGTCGACTCTCTCATGCGCTTACCACTTGTTTGGCGGCCCGCACCATCTCGCGTTGGTGTTACTACGCCAACAGTGGTGAACACACCGGTGAGCTTGGTTTCACTTGCCGCAACTTTTGCTCACATTGCAGGCTTGCCTCAACCCGCCTACGTAGAGGCCGCGCGACTACCGCTGAACGATGCAGAGTCAATCGAACTGAAGCACGAGCGAGTTCTCACCGAATGGGACAGTGTTCTGTTTGGCAAAATTGTGTCGTTGCGCACCATTACTCGTGGTTCGTGGGTATGCACTGCAACGTTGCCAGGCTCGGTGCACGACGGCACCGATGGCGAGTTGTACAACTTGGTTGACGACCCGCTTCAACATCACAACTTGTGGCACAACAAAGAACACCGTGCAACACGCGATGATCTTCTTGCCGACATGTGGGACCACTTGCCCGAGCGCATCGGCGTTCGACGCGAATGTGATGCTCCGGTATAACGCTCGTTAGAGCGCTTTCACCCATTTCATCGCGTTGTCGAGCATCGCTATTTGTGCATCTACTTGAGTAACCGGAGTCATGTCACCTGTCAACATGCGGTTAGCCATGGTGCTCAGCGACAACCACGTAGTGCCAGAGGCTTTCCATGCTGCGACTTCGGGCGACAATAACTCTTCTCCGCGCTGCAAATGCAAAACAGCATCGGTGGGGAAACTTGCAGCATCACGACCTTGATTCACCAGCTCTTCGCGCAAAATAACGAGAGCATTTTGAATTCGTTCACCGGTATTTCCAAAGATGTAACCGTCACCCATTCGCCCAGCGCGGCGTACCGATGCTTCTGCACTGCCCCCGAACCACACAGGAATTCGACGATTGGGCAAAGGAACAATTCCACCGCGGTCGACACGGTGATATTTGCCGGCAAAGTCGTTCACCGGCGATGTCCATAACTGGCGCATTAATTCAACTTGTTCTTCCATGCGTTTTGCTCGGTTCCGGAATTCAGTATTCAACGCTTCGTACTCGACGTAGTTCCAACCGGTTCCAACGCCCAGCACCAAACGCCCACCGCTCAACATGTCGAGATCTGCAGCTTGTTTGGCAACTAATACTGCTTGGCGCTGCGGAAGAATAAGCACACCGGTCACTAGTTCTATATCGGTTGTAATGGCCGCGATGTAGCTAAACAAAACCAATGGCTCATGAAACTCATCTTGTTCGGTATACGGGCCCCACAACTTTGGTTCACGATTGGCGTGCACTGCACCAACAACATGGTCGTAGGCAACAATGCGCTCAAAACCAAGATCTTCTACGGCGGCCACCCAGGCCCGTATTGCACCGGGGTCTTTGCCCATTTCTGTTGTGGGAAATACTGCTCCGTATCGCATGCACTCACTGTACGACTTCTGATAGGACTAGGCGATGGCGCAGAATATTCAATTCGACAAAACGTACTACCAACGCTTCTATGGAAAGTCGGGCGTACATGATGCCGAGAAAATTACCCACCTTGCCCAGGGTGTTCACTCTTTGTGCGCCTGGTGGGGCCTCCCCATTCGTAGCGTTCTCGATGTGGGTGCTGGCCCTGGTTTTTGGAGCAATTGGTATCGCACTCAGCACCCCAAGGTAAAAGTTCTCTCTGCCGATATCAGTGAACACGCATGCTCTACATACGGGCATCAGCAACGCGATATCAGCACATGGACTCCACCACGCAAATACGACCTCGTCATTTGCCATGGCGTGTTGCAATACCCCAGCAATGCAGATGTACGAAAGGCAATGGTGAATTTGGGTAAAGCCACAAAACACTTTATGTACTTGGAAATACCCACGAAAAATGACTTTGTGGACATAGTTGATGCATCAGTAACCGACATGAATGTGCATCATCGCAGCGGCGCTTGGTACCGCAAAGAACTCGCACCGCACTTCATTCAAGTGGGTGCGGGGCTGTGGCAATCACGCCAAAGCAACATTCCTATATACGAACTAGAGGCGTGTCGCTAATAAATTAAGGCCGCGCAAGTACGGCATCACTCACCCAACATGTTTCAAGATGCAATGTTGAACGAATGCGCACCACTCGCTTTTCTTCGTGTACGGCTTTGCCGCACATGGAAAGTGCAGCTTTAATACACGACTCCTCATCGGGCAAAACCATGGGAAGCTTGCTGCGGCGTACGCCCGATGGACCTGCAGTAAAACAGTTGAGATACGTCTTTTCCCAGTCAATAGCGTTTGCGACCGCAGCAGGAATAAAGTCGGCGAGACCGATACCCAACACGTTTCCACCAGATGCTTCGGTAATGCTGAGCAACACAATTGTTGCTGGAGGGTGAGAAAAATCACTGAGCCCATGCACCCAGAATCGCCCACTCACATTGGGGTCAATAGTGGTACCAGAAATATCTTTTCCACCACGCTCCACAATGAGCACATCGATGTCGGTAAAAGGCAACTGAGGAACAAGAGAACGTGCATATGCGGTGAGGTCTCGTTCCGTGTCTCCACCCACTTCATCGCTTGATAACGCTTGCACGCGAACAACTGCCCCGGCACACGATTCGACCGTTGCAACACCACCCAAGAGTCGACCTGTTGAACGCAAGGCAGAAATGCCGTCTAACAATCGCACGGCCATTTGCTCTGGGCCACATGAATGAATAAGTGCTGCTCCTGGCTGTTTACCAAAACCCACCACCGCCATTTTTGTGCAGCCGCTTTCAATGGGCCCTTTAAAACAGGTGTGTGGCTTTACTCGGTTCACCGGCAAGATGTAATGAGCATCTGCAGCGTGCTCATCTAAATACACTGGGGTGCCAGCAGCAGTGCGCGCTACTTCAAGTGTTTTCATTGACGAGCGAATATCGCAGCCAATACTTTCTTCGGTTACTCCCAATGTGGCAAGTAATTTTTCTTGACCTTCTGCGGTACCGCCAGCATGGCTACCCATTGCAGGCACAACAAACGGAAGTGCACCCAGTTCGCGTAAACCCGCAATTGCCCCTCGCAAAGTTTCCACTCGCCCGGTGAGACCTCTGCTTCCTGCGCCAACGGCAACGGTTTTTCCCTGTAAGTCGATAGATGCAAAACGAGCTTTCACCGCCTGCGCGACCGCAGCTTCCACATCGCCAACCGGCGCTGGTTGAGGAACATCTAGTGCTATTTCATGGAGTTCCGGCACCACCAGATCGGGAGAATAGGGCAGCCTCACACCCTGTGACAGTTGTTCCCACGATCCAGCCATATATGAAGAGTAACGACCGCTACTACACGCCCATACCATCGGCTAGCGTCGTATCATCCCATAAGTTCATGAAATCAACATTCTGTGGACTACATCAATACATCAAGGAGAAAACATGCGTCGTATTCAACGCCTCGCTATTCCAGTAGTGGCACTTAGTCTCTTTCTCGTTGCCTGCGGCAGCGATAGTGACACCACAACGGACGAATCCACCGTCGACACCTCAGCAGAGGTAATGACCGACGACACCATGGCAGATGATTCTGCCTCGGCAAAAATTGACATCACAGCATTAGGGCTCATCAAAGATGGTGCCATCACTGTCTGCACCGACGCTCCATACGAGCCATTTGAATACCAAGACGAAACCACCAAAGAATGGACCGGCTTCGACATGGACCTCATGAAGGTCATTGCCACCAACATTGGCGGCTTGTCATTGGAAGTTACTGTTCAACCATTCGACGGCATTTGGCTTGCTCCAAAAGCAAAGACCTGTGACCTCGTTGCATCGGCTATGACTATTACTGAAGAGCGTTCTGCGAATGCATTGTTCTCTGACCCATACTTCGATGCAGACCAGTCACTTCTTGTTCGTACAGACGACAAGGCAACACTTATTGACATTGCATCACTTGCAGGAAAAACTATTGCAGTGCAAACCGGCACTACCGGCGAAACATATGCCAAGGAAAATGCAAAAGATTCCACAGTGAAGTCATTTGATGAACCAGCAGCTATGTTCCTCGCACTTGAAGGCAAGCAAGTTGATGCAATCTTGCAAGACCTTCCTGTGAACGGCGCACGTCAGGTGAAAGAGCCAACCAAGTTTGCTCTGACCGCAACATTTGCTACTGGTGAGCAATATGGTTTTGCACTTGCTCAAGACAACACAACACTTGCTGAAGCAGTGAACAACGGCCTTGCAACTGCAAAAGATTCTGGCGAATACGACACCATTTTTGCGAAGTACTTCGGCGCAAAGGGTTAATACAAAGGTTTCTGCCTTTAACACAATATGAATATGAGTCGGCGCCAACGCTTGCAACTGGTTCGGGGCGGCATTTATGCCCTCACCATTGCAGCGTTGGCGTTGCTCATTATTTCTGTCGATTGGGGCGCACTCGGTGGCGCACTTTTCAAATGGGACGTTGTCAAAAAACAGTTCCCCGACATTCTCACCAGTGCACTTCGCAACACCATTATCTTCACCATTTTTGGATTCATTGGCGGCTTATCGCTCGGTCTGTTGTTGGCCATTATGCGCCTCTCAAAAAGCAGGCCTTACCGCTGGTTTGCCGCCACATACATTGAAATTCTCCGCGGCGTTCCACTGCTTGTCACACTTCTTATTCTTGGCTTTGGTATTCCCATCGCCACCGGCTGGAGCTGGCCCAACCCTTACCTGCAAGGTGCAGTTCCACTCGCGCTTGTAGCCGGGGCATATATCGCCGAAACGGTACGTGCCGGCATTGATGCAGTCCCCCGTGGCCAAATGGAAGCTGCTCGCTCACTTGGCATGTCGTACACACGAGCCATGGTGACCGTCATTATTCCTCAGGCATTTCGCATCATTGTTCCACCACTTACCAACGAATTCGTATTGCTCATTAAAGACACCTCGCTCATTTCGGTTCTTGGTGTTACTGAACGCACGCTCGACCTTGCACGTTTTGGTCGTAACGGAGTGAACGATTCAGCCAATGCCACACCGTTAGTTGTTGCAGGTCTGGTGTATTTAGCTCTCACTATTCCACTCACGCAGTTGGCCGCCTGGATGGAACGACGTTCAAAAGTGGGCCGGCGATGAGTGAACCTCTTGTAGAACTTCGCCAACTACATAAGAGCTTTGGCGACAACCACGTACTACGTGGAATTGACCTGTCAGTTGCCAAAGGCGAAGTGTTATGCATTATTGGGCCGTCGGGTTCAGGAAAAAGTACTCTCTTGCGGTGCGTCAACTTGCTCGAGCAGCCAACAGGCGGTCAAGTATTTGTTGCAGGTGTAGAACTCACTCATCGCGACTGCGATATTGATAAAGCTCGACGTGCCACTGGCATGGTGTTTCAACAATTTAATTTGTTTTCTCATCTTTCCGTGCGCGACAACGTGACCATTTCATTGCGCAAAGTGCTGAAAATGAAATGTGCCGAAGCCAATGCACGAGCAGACATTCTTTTAGACCGAGTTGGTCTTGGCGACAAAGCATCTGCGTACCCAGCACAGCTTTCTGGCGGGCAACAACAACGTGTTGCCATTGCCCGCGCCCTTGCGATGGAGCCGAGTGTGATGTTGTTTGACGAAGCAACAAGTGCACTCGACCCAGAACTTGTTGGCGATGTACTTGGCGTCATGCGTGAACTCGCCGAAGAAGGAATGACCATGTTGGTAGTAACCCATGAAATGGGTTTTGCTCGCAACGTTGCCGACCGCGTTATTTTCATGGACGGTGGCGTCATTGTTGAAGAAGGAAATCCTTCTCAAGTCATTAATGAACCACGTGAGGAACGTACGAAAAAGTTCCTTGCGAACGTTCTAGAGAACTAATTCTGTAGTGCCTTAAGGCAATGCGACAATAGTGATTGTGCCCGCTGCACCATCGACCGTAATGGTGGCGCCATCGGGAATGCGGTATGTTGCATCGGTCACCGACGCAACACAAGGAATGCCAAGTTCACGACTCACAATGCTGGCGTGTGAACCAACTGCACCAAGGTTCACCACTACTGCACCTGCAGCAAGGAACAATGGTGTCCACGATGGGTCGGTGTTCAGCGTGACCAAAATATCGTCGGCATCGAGCCCAGAAGGGTCAAATGGGTCGAGAATAATGCGTGCCTTACCGGTGTACACACCTGCTGAACATGCAGCCCCCGTGAGCACATCACCCACTTTCACTATTTCGTAATTGCCTGCGCCACGGCGCTTCCACTGCGATAAAGGTGGAACAGAACCGTTCACAATGAATGGTGGTTCCAATGTGGCAAGTTCGGCATGGTCTACAGCGCGTTCGCTGAGCTGTGCTTTAAATGACGACGGGTTTGCTAAGAACGCATCAAGCTCAGCTTCAAGCAGCATAAAAATATCGGTTTCTTTGGCAATATTCCCTGCAGCGCAATGCCTGCGACCAAGTTCAACCATCACCACCCGTACCTCATGGATAACAGCAATATTGTTGGTCTTGCAACGCTCACGCGCTTGTTGCCAACCAGCAGCCGATGCATAACCAGCAGCAAACATTCCTGCTGTTTCGGTATCGCCAGCAAGTGCTTCAGAAATTTCTTTAAACAAACGTGCGCGTTCTGCGCCATTGCGCTTGCTTGCTGCGCGAGGGTCAGAACCATCACTTTGGTGACGCAAGCGATCGAGTTGTGCAAATGCTAAACGTGGGTTTGTTTCATAGCTGTGTGCAGCAGGGTCCCACTCGTTTGGCCCACGCGAACCATGCTTCAACATGAAAGCGTTCAACGCCTTTTCAAATTCAGTGCCGGCAATGCGGCCTTGCCAACCGTCGAATCCGGCATCGAATGCTGCGGTCATTTCAGGTGTCGAGCGAATGGTGCGCGAAAGGTCCCACAAGTCGATAGCGATGAGCGCAGAGTCGACATCGCCAACAGCACCAATCAGACGCACGCCGTCTTCTGGCCGACCGATTGATGCAGTAATTGCTTGCACGGCTCCTGGCCCGAGCGAAGCACCAAGCGATGACCACACGTGTTGTTCGAACATGATTACTTGAATAGGGGCCATGCTGCGTGCACGTGCAACGAGTTCTGCATCGCTCAACGCGGAAAGGTTCGGGCGCTCTGCACGAATTTTTATGGCGAGAATTTTTTGTTCCTCTACGGGTGGATGCACCGTTGAGCCCATGACATAAGCCATGGTTTCGCCAAGCCTCACTTCATGAACAGCGCTTTCGTGCCATGGCTCTGCAACGTATGGCGGTACATCGGGGTTGTCGTCGAAATATGCTGCGTCAATAGCCTCTGGGCTTGCACCTGGCATACGTACACCCATCAGCCGAGCCTGCATCAGCGAGTTATAGAAATAGCCACCGAAAAGTCCGAATGTTTCTGGCGGAGTACCGTAATCTTCGTGTTCAAAAACGCCGAAAGTAACAAAGCCGACTACACACCCGAGCACCACACCTTTTTCCCAGCACAGACTCCACCCCAATGGGCTCACAGGGTCGGCCAATACGTCGGCAGCGTTACCGCGCGTGTAACTAGGAAAACGCTTTGTTGGAGTGCGGTCAATAATCCATTTGTCAGCTAACACGATGTCTCCCCTTGATGCTGGCGGCGTTTACCGTCAGTTCACTTTCGTACTCGTGAAAAACTACCTGAGGTGAGGCCTGAGTCACACTATGAGAACTGAGGAAATTCTCAATTTGCCGCAGACTTGTCTAAATGGGTCGCGGAATGGGCGGTATACCACCCGTCAGCATGCCTTCTGCCCGTTCTTTCACTAACTCCACGTAGCGCGGGTGGGTCATAATCCAAAAGGTTCCGTTGTTAATGGCCTCGAGCACTTGGTCGGCAACATCTTCAGGGTCAATCGCTTCGGTTGCAGTGGTGAGACCTTGGGTGCCAAAGGCTTCCCCCTTGACGCCACCTGGGCGGTTACGTTCGCTGAAACCAATTTTTGTGCGCACGACTCCGGGGCACAGCACCGACGCCCGCAACGGCACGTTGGCTGCCATGGCATCGGCAAGCAACGCTTCAGACAATGCAACTACTCCCTGCTTTGCGACGTCGTAGGAAGCAATGCTGGGGAACGCCAAAATGCCTGCTGTTGAAGCAGTGTTCACAACATGGCCAGGTTCACCAGAAGCGAGCATGCGCGGCACAAAAGAGTGCACGCCATAAATGGGGCCCCAGAGGTCAACACCAAGCACCCACTCCCACGATTCAATTGATGCTTCCCATGTGAGGTCGCGATGCACGACGCCTGCGTTGTTGCACAAAATATGAACTGCACCAAACTCCTCATAAGAGAAATCGGCGAGTGCCTCAACAGCATGACGATCGGACACATCGCATCGCATTGCAGCACACGCAATACCTGCATCGTTCAACAAATCGCTTGCGGCATCGAGTGCACCTTGTTCAACATCGGCAATCACTACGTTCATGCCCTCTGCGCCAAAGCGCTGGGCCATTGCTAAACCAATTCCCGACGCACCACCAGTAATGACTGCGGTTTTTCCTTGCAAGTTTCCTAATACACCGGCCATGTGTGCTCCTTATGAAATATCCCTGTTCGCAGAGCGTAGTTCTTTTCTGAACTCCGCCTGCCCAACCACTTATCCAACGCCACTATTGTCGTGCCATGAGCATTCTCGACACATTTCGCATGGACGGCAAAGTAGCTGTAGTCACCGGATCCGGCCAAGGTATTGGTCGTGGCATTGCATGGGCACTCGCCGATGCTGGCTGCGATGTTGTTCTGAACTCGCGGCGCCAAGGTGACCTCGATGAAACGGCGGCAGGTGTTCGTGAACGCGGCCAACGCGCCCTTACCGTCGCTGGTGACATTCGTGATTTTTCTGAAAACATTGCCGCAGCGACAATTAAAGAATTTGGTCGCCTCGACGTATGGGTCAACAACGTTGGTGGTTCCGATGAAAAAACAACTCGTCTATTAATTGATACGCCCGATGAAGTTTTTCGCAACCAACTCGAACTGAATCTCACTTCCGCATTTCAGGGTGCAAAAGCCGCAGCAGAAAATATGCCAAATGGTGGAGTCATCATCAACATTGCATCTGGTGCCGGCATGCGCGGTTCGCCAATGACTGGCCCCTATGCAGCTTCTAAAGCAGGAATGATTAACCTCACCCTTACTCTTGCCCTTGAACTCGCCGAGCGTGATATTCGTGTGAATACCGTTTCACCTGGGCCAATTGCTACAGAAGCATTTTTGGAAGTTCTTGGCATTGCAGCCGACCTCGATGCCATTGCCTCAACTATTCCACTACGGCGCTTAGGAACTCCCGACGATATTGGTGCCGCAGTTTTGTATCTTGCATCGCCAGCATCATCGTGGGTAACAGGCCAAAACATTCTTGTTGCCGGTGGCCGCACTGAACGCAGTTACCAATACGGCGGTCGAGAAAAAAAGAAATAGAACATGCCACCCATTCCACAGCCATTTACCATTCCGTACAGCGCTGCAGCAGTTGCAGACCTCCACCACCGACTCGACAACACGCGCTTTCCTCTCGGTGTGGCAAATGAGCAATGGAAATATGGCATGCAGCAAGAATGGTTTCAATCGTTCTTGCACTATTGGCGTCATGAATTCAGCTGGGAACAACAAGTCGCAAAAATGAATGCGCTGCCCAACTATCGGGTCGAAATTGATGGCATTCCATTGCACTTTGTGCACCTGAAAGGAAGTGGTCCTGCTCCACTGCCCATCATCACCACTCATGGCTGGCCGTGGAGCTACTGGGATTACCGCGATGTTGCCCAGCAACTTGCCCACCCCGAATTATTTGGTGGCTCACCACTCGATTCATTCGATGTCGTCGTTCCCTCACTACCTGGTTTCGGTTATTCATCTCCATTTCCCGTCGGTCATCTCTCTACGCGTGATGTTGCACACTTGTGGAACAAACTCATGACCGAAGTTCTTGGTTACCCCACGTACTGCGCTCATGGTGGCGACTGGGGTGCCATTGTTACTGCAGAACTCGCACATGCTCATGCACCATCGCTTCATGGGGCACACATCACCTTGCCCATGTTTTTTGGTCTGAATCGTGCCGACATCACTGCTAGCGATTACGACGAAGAAGAAAAGCATTATCCAGAACTCATGAAAACTCGCATGGCAACGGCAACAAGCCATTACACCGTGCAAGGCATCGAGCCAGAAACTCTTTCTTATGCAATGCACGACTCTCCTGCAGGCATGGCCGCATGGCTCATTGAACGGCGCCGACTCTGGAGTGATTCAGCCGATGCAAACGGCCACCGAGATGTAGAGCGTTCATTCACCATGGAAGAACTTGCAACATTGGTGAGCATCTATTGGTTCACTGAAACATTTGGCAGTTCATGTCGCATGTATTACGGGCGCACAAATGAACCATGGCAACCCGAGCACAATCGCACGCCCACTATGGAGGCGCCCACCGCTATGGCTGTATTCCCTGGCGATCTTATTTTTCTTCCGCGCCGTGCAGCAGAACGTGTTGCCAACATTCAACGCTGGACCCGCATGCCAGCGGGCGGACACTTCGCAGCAGCAGAACAACCAGAACTCGTTGCCAACGATGTGGCCGAGTTTTTCCGTACTTATCGGTAACTACAACTTTCGTGTGGTTTTTTCCTGCTGTGGGAAATGCTATTTTTGCTATATGACAATTGATGCAAACAACTACCCGCTACGTCCCGATGAAATCACTACCGACTGGTTAGCGGCGGCACTGAAGTCGAGCAACACCATGCCAGCAGGTGCAGGAATTGTGAGCATTACTCGTCGCCCCGTCGGTGTGGGTGTGGGAATGCTCGGTCTCATTGAAGTCATCACGCCTACCTATTCGGGTGATGCAGGAAATGCACCACAGTCGGTAGTGGTGAAATACCCCACGGAAGTGGAAGGAAACTTGGCTGTTGCCACCACGTTCAATGTGTATGAACGTGAAGTGCGTTTTTGCCAGTTACTGGGGCCAAAGGCCGGATTGCGCCTTCCCAAGTTGTATTTCGCTCACACCACTTCTGCGTCATCATTCATCATGGTGATGGAAGACCTTTCTGGTTATGCCCTTGGCGACCAAGTGGAAGGCTGCAGTGTGAAGCAAGCAGAGATGTCAATTATTGAAATGGGCAAGCTCCACTCAGCATTTTGGGAAAAAGTTGAGTCCGATGAATTTGAATTTGTTCCGTATCACTATCCGAGTGTCCACTCCGATGCATTGCTGCAAGGCGCTATAGCGGGTTGGGATGCAATGGTTGCCATTTTTGGTGATGTCATTAGCCCCGAGTTGAAGAACAACAAAGACAAGTTCCTCGCAACAGTTCCCAAAATGCAAGCGTGGATTGTTTCTCACCCACACACGTTGGTGCACGGCGACTGGCGTATGGACAACCTCATGTTTGGCGTTGAGCCCGACCATGCCCCAATGGCTGTTCTCGACTGGCAAGGCACATTGCGTTCCAAAGGCGTACAAGATCTTGCGTACCTATTAAGCCACAATATGAGCGTCACCGATCGCCGCGACAATGAGCGAGCACTTGTTGCAATGTGGCATAACGAGCTTCTCAAAAATGGAGTGAAGAACTACACCGCTGAGCAGGCATGGGATGAATACCGTCGTGCCGTGATGTACCTGTGGCTGTACGCCACCGTTATTGCCGGAACCCTCGACCCGTCAAATGAGCGTGGCAAAGCATTCATGACTGCAATGGTGACGCGCTCAAGCACCGCCATTGGCGATCTCGACTGCATTGCGCTGCTCGATACGTTTTAAAGTATCGAGCAACCAGAACTAGTGCTTATCGGCAGTGGTATCGAGGCGATGGTTCGCATAACGCGGGCCACTTACCCAGCCGCACATTTGTGGGTCACATTCAAAGATTTCCCCGGAAATCCATTTACCGTCTAGCCGAAATAAACCCGAACGATTTCCGTCGGTGACTTTGATGTTTCCATCAGCATCTTTTTCGTAGATAAACTTCGATACTGGATGTGTTAAACCATTCATTTCCTAAACCCCCAAGTACCGATCGAGCATGTTGTGGAACCAACGCACTTTTGATTCTTGGTAGTTCGCCAAAGTCACTCCTGGCTTCACAGTGGTTTCCAGACCAATTTGCACACGTTCCATATTGAAAACGTCCTGATCAAATACTTTGCCCAAGTTGCCCAACTCTTCAGCACTCGACCATGACTCATCAAAATCGAGCAGGTGCATTTCCACTGGGTCAGGCCGTTCACCAGAAAATGGCGACATGAAGAAGCACTCCATGAGGGATTGGCGATGGTTGTCACCTAATGGGCGGAATCGGTACACAATGCGGTTATACGCACCCCATGGGTGGAAGTTAGGGAACAACGTGTAGTCAATGGCATCAAGATACTCACCATCGCACCAGTCATCTACTGCGTCTCCAACAATGGGGCGCCAGCGATCGCGCGTGGCAATGGCAGCTATTTCTCGAGCGGTTTTTCCTTCAGGAACAACAACTGCAGATTCTTCATCAACACGAACGTCCATCATGATGCGCATAATGTCGTTTTCGTCAACGGTGTAATTTAACAGTGGGCTTTGCAGTCCACCTGGGGTAATCACACGACTGAAATTTCCCCACACATCAACTTGACTACTGGTATCTGCAAGGTACCCAAGAATTTGAGGATGAGTTGCATTCACGTGATACGCCTCGCTGAATGCCTCTTGCGCGATTTTCCAGTTGCAATTGAGTTTCTTAGCAACATGTGCCTGAACGTAGCGTCCACCAAGATCCCAGCGTTCAAAATGCTGCGGCAACTCTCCAAGAAAACTTTCAAATGACTGTGCGCGCGGGTCGGGGTTAATGAAAACGAAGCCTGCCCATGTTCCTACCTGCACTTCTGGCAAAGAAAACTCGCTTGGGGTGACGTGTTCGAAATCCCATCCGGCGGGAATTTCGGTGAGGTGGCCTTCTGTTGCCCAAGTAAAACCGTGAAATGAACAACGAATCTCACTGCACTTGCCGTCGTACTGCTTCAGCTGACGACCACGATGCAGACATGCATTCACAAAAGATTTAATGGATCCATCAGCCTGACGAATAACTATGTAGGACTTGTTGCAAATCTCATAGACGATGTAATCGCCGTCGTTCGGAATGTGCTCTTCGCGGCAAGCGAACTGCCACACTTTGCTCCACATGAGGTCACGTTCCATTTCATGCCACTCACGCGAAATGAAGCGCTGAATATCGACATCGGCCGAACCCAAATACGGGGATGACTCGAGGCGTAAAACTTCCGGCACTTCGTGGCTATCGGTATCAAGAATTTGCTGGTAAGAAATACCAGGTGCTTGACGAAAACGTGCTTCTGTAGCTGTCATACCTCAAATAATAGGCTTCAACTCGGCACTACGGCGCGTCGGACAGGACGATCCCAGCCTGGCTGCCCGGTGGGCTTTGGGCTCGGCCACAAACCAGGACCCATTTCCACCATGCCGTGATGCGTGCTGTAGTCACTTAATAGGTTCAAAAATGGCACCGCATCGAAAGCTTCCGGGCCACGAACGCCGGTGGCCTTCCAACTTCCGTTGCACAGCAATTCCAGGGCGACCACTGGGCACACCGCTGTTTGCCACAACACTGCTTGCGAACCCCACTCCCGCATGGTGATCTCGTTATCTGCAACGTGGTACAGATATACCTCTCTTGGGGCTCCGTCGTAGGTGCCGCGTACCCATGTGCCTGCACAGGTTTTGCCGTGCATGAGGTGACCCAATTTTGCTGGGTTTGGCAATACTGACGCCAAAACATCGCGCGGAGAAACGCTTACGTCGCCAACGCGAATTTTTTCCGTGCTGTCGAGACCTAAGTAGGCAAACGTTTTGAGCCAGTCGATGAATTCGGCACCAAGTCCATATTTAAAAGTCACGCGGTTGCAGTCGACTTCGCGTGGAACAAGAATCACTTCTTCGTGCTCAACGTTCACACACTCAATAGGGCCGATTCCTGCTGGAAAGTGGAACACTTCGGGCTCACTAAAGCAATCGGTTGTATACAAACCACGTGTGGAGTCCCAGACAATAGGTGGATTCAAACATTCTTCGATAGTGGTCCAAATAGAAAATGTTGGTGCAAAATCTAGACCATCAATCGACAAGTTAGAGCCGTCGCGCACGCCAATTTCATCGATGGTGTCGAATAAGTGATCGGCTGCATAACGCGCAAAAATATCGCTGAGCCCGGGCTCTACACCCATTCCCACCAACGCCAAGATGCCACGCTCGCGCCACTTTTCATCGGAAGCAATTTGATTTGCACCAAGGGGAGTTCCCACTTCTTCATACGGGTTAGTGGGGTGCGGCGTACTTAAGTTCATCGCCATGTCGATATAGCTGCAACCGGCTGTAAACGCCGCATTGAAAATAGGGTCGTTCAAACGTGGGTCACAAGCATTAATAACAATGTCGGCATTCACGCGTTGAATGAGGGCAACAAGGTCTGCTTCATTACGAGCATCAACCTGTTCGGCCACGAATCTTCCGGGGTCGTCGAGTTCAGCAATGGCCTCTTCTGCACGGGCCTTCGTGATGTCGGCCAATACGAAAGACGTAAAGAACGACCTGGTCTCGGCGATAGAAGCCATCGAGGCTCCTACACCTCCTGCTCCCACTACGAGGATATTCATAAGTCACCAAATGTAAGTCTCGATTACCTTCAACATGACACTTACAGCACATTGAAGCGACGCGCTGGTGCGCATCTATTTCGTAGGGCAAGCCTACCGCACACAATTAGTTGACGTTCAGTAGATCAACAATGAAAACGAGAGTTTCGCCACCTTTAATGACTCCGCCAGCGCCCTGATTGCCATAGCCCAAATGCGCGGGAATGGTGAGCGAGCGACGGCCCCCTACTTTCATACCTGAAACGCCTTGGTCCCAGCCGGCAATGACTTGGCCCGCACCAAGACGGAACTCAAAGGCTTCATTGCGATCCCAGCTTGCATCGAATTGCTTGCCAGTGCTCCATGCAACGCCTACATAGTGCACTTCTACGTTGGTGCCTTTGGTGGCTTCCTTGCCAGTACCCACAGTGAGGTCTTCAATGACGAGGTCAGCAGGTGGGTCGGTGGATGGAATGGAAACTGATGGCTTAGATGACATCTCTCCAACTTATCTACTTCATGCACCTGACGGCTACCGTTTCCCCCAAGTGCAGTAATTGCCCAATACAAAGGAACCACTATGGCCGGTCGTCTTGAAGGAAAAGTAGCAGTCATCACTGGTGGTGCAAGCGGTATTGGCGCCGGCACCGTGGAACGCTTCATTGCAGAAGGTGCCCGTTGCGTTATTGCCGACATTCAAGTAGAGGCCGGAACAGCATTTGCCAAACAATTTGGCGATAAAGCAATTTTTGTGAAAACTGATGTTGCAAATGAAAATGAAGTTGACGCAGTTGTTGCTGCTGCAGTGAAGCATTTTGGTCGTATCGATTGCATGTTTAACAATGCCGGCATTCTTGGTGCGGTTGGGCCAGTTGCAGAAATTCCTGGCGATGCGTGGAGCCGTTCCATTGATGTGCTTCTCAGCAGTGTGTTCTACGGAAT